>Ga0209500_10000426_pt1 | contig 36431 bp, 49 predicted proteins | sample S_140212_EF_Meta_FD_187323 | JGI IMG/M metagenome (GOLD analysis project Ga0209500, IMG submission 187323) | Freshwater microbial communities from Lake Simoncouche, Canada to study carbon cycling - S_140212_EF_MetaG (SPAdes) (version 2) | ecosystem: Environmental > Aquatic > Freshwater > Lake ...
AGCCGAAACCGCACCCGATGCAGCCAAAGAAGTAGCAGTAATTGCCGAATTAAATTTTGCTGCTCCAGCAACTTCAAATGCTTGAGTCGGATCCATCCCAATACCCACAAATCCATTAGCATCCAGCCTCACAGGATTCCAAGTAACCGTACTACCACCAGATTTTGTATTATATCTCAACGAAAAAACACCCAAATTCCCAGTATTACTCCAAGCACCCGTAATACTAGAAAAAGCACTAGTTGATACACTATTAGCAAAAACTGGAGTCAAAAAAGTATTAGTACCCGTAAAAACATTATTATTTCCAAGTATAGCAAACGCACTAGCATCCACACTACCATCTGCCTTTAAAAATTGCAAACTAGTACCACCAGCCCTTACAAAGCTCGGTGCCGTAATACTTCCGCTAAATACTCCGCCATTTTTATTTGCCTTACTGCTTACACTATCAGCCACCGTCACCAGCACATTATTTAGCTTAGTGGCAGTTATACCTTTATTGCCCTGGCTCAATATCCCACCATTTATCGTAGTCCTCAAAGTTTGCCCAAAACCAATCATAGGCCCAACCACTACCAACAAAAAAACCAAAAATCTTTTCATAAAAAAAAGTTTAATCGTAAAAAAATCATTCTATCATTCTATCATTCAAAATTCCGCTCACTTATTCATTAAAGCAAAACCAATCCCAACCAGCACCCCAATACCAAAGCCTCTCATCACGCCCTTAGTTCTCTTCCACCAAACCTTCAAGCCTTTTTCTTTTTTCAAATCTACCTCAATCCACCCAATTACCTGATCATCAATCACCGCAATTTCACGCAGCACCACAATCGAATCTCTCGCCGCTTTCAATTCTTTCACACAAGCAAAACAACCTTCAGCCACACGCCTACTCACCACAATCCCAGTATCCACCACAGCAACATCATTTACCACCAAATGCTTTTTCCAAACTGTCGCACAGCTCGTCATCGCTAAACTCATCAATATGCTTAATAGCCCTATTTTTTTCATTTTTAATATCTTTTAGCTTATTCTTTAAAGAATCCTTTTTCACAACCACCTGCTTTACTTTTACCTCCAAAACCTTTTTTGGCACAGCCTCTTTTTTCACATCTACACAAGTTCTTATTAAAAGAGACAATATAATCAAGCCCAAAACCACCAAACCTAAAATCAACTTTTGCCCCCATTCTTCTCGCAAAATCAGCAAATACAGCCACATCGCCTTCATTCTCAAACTCAGCCACAACCATACCCATTTCATATATTTTCTATTTTATGATTATCCACTTCAGACCCATTCCCATTTTTACCAAAAAAATACAACAGCACCATCGATATAATCTGAATACTCTGTGCATTCATATTCATCATCATCCGCTCATATATTATCGGCGAAAGTAGCTTCACATTACTACTCAAAAAAACACTCACCGTTACACTATTTATTATATGAAACAGCACAATAGCACCAGCCGCCCAGTGCATAAATTTTTGTTTAGTCAAATTCATCCAAAATAATTTCATAGCCTAAATGTCGATTTTATATATTTTTTCCAACTACCATCATGATCCACATCAACCACCTCACGCTTTAGCTTACTCAAATAATACGTAATAATCACAATCGAACTAACAGCCGACAATATCCCACCCACGTTCATACTAATCATCAACGGCGTAGCAATAATCAATAATCTTTCACTCATCAGTTCAAACCTTGCCATTATCCAAATCGTTAAATTTTATGTTTCAAATAAGCCTTTTCCAAAAGCAAATCATATTTATTCTTATAATACTGCGGCCCATTATACCCTCTTGCAAATCCCGCCCAATCTTTCGCTCTCAACTCATCATCCAAATAATTAGCCTTTACATATTCAGCAAAACCCATCAGCTGAAATCTCTCACCCAAACCAAAAACCCTAACCATATCAAAAACAGAATCAAAACCAGCAGCATCAAAATTAAACCCCATTATCTGAAACGCTCCCCAGCTGCAACTCTTCAAAGCTATATTTTCATCAATATTTTTAGCCTGTTCCAAAATCTCATATCGCTCATCCATCGTAGCCACCCAGTCAATAGCCTTATTAGCTTTTCGTTTCAAAGGTGCATACAATTTCACATTCCAAACAGGACTCAAAATCCTAGCATTATTCTTTCTCAATAACTCCAACTTATCCACACTAAACCCACGTTTTCGCAACTCTCTCCAAAAAATATGAGGTTCAAAAAGCATCACAACCCTTCCTGTCTCATCCAATCCCCCCATAGGAGCTTCCACCTCCTTCACCGCCTTAACCACCGCCGCTTCACAACCCAAAAACTCACCACATTCCAAATAATCCAACTCACTGATCATAAAATATTATATTAAAAAAAATAACATCATGTAAAGAATTAATATTAATTATGTAAAATTTATTATAAATAATGTAAACAGAACTTTACATATTTGTCAAACAGTACTTTACATAGTTTTCAATAAAATCTCCTATCTAGTATCTTAAGACTAAAAAATCACATCGCCATTACCCGCTTATACTTCTTTAAAAAATTAGGCTGACTACTCCCAGGCACCTGCCCGCCACCACTGGCCCACAAAGGCAAAGCAGTTTTATTATCAGTCAAAAATCCAAGCAAAGCACCCCTATATTCATCACGCTTTCGCTCCACACTCAACTTCAAATCTGCCATATCATTTATAGTAGGAGCCTTTCTATTATTAATCCCATCAAACTCACTTGCCACCCTAATCTTACCGCCACTCGTCACCACCACTACCAAAAAATCCAAAGCCTCCAAATAAGCAGCCCAAGCCACAAACCTGCACACATATCCCAAAAGCTCAGTTTCTAAAACCGTCAAAGTACCAGCCAATTGTTTTGTTTTTAATGAATTAAACAACCCAAGCCCAAGCAATGGCTGAGCCAAATCCCTTTCAGCATCAGCCAAAAACTGTCTAATACTCCCAAAAAATAAATAAGTACCCAAGCTCGGCGGCAAAAACTTCCCAAGATCACTCCCAAAACGTATAAACAAACTCTTCACCACCACATAAGCCTCACTAGTAGCCCAAAAAGTATAAATACTAACCTTCTCATACAGCAATCTCAAAGCTTCTTCTAAGGCTTCAGCCGCCAATTCAGGAGTAGCATTTAGCCTCTTATCTAGCACACCCATTCTCACAGGCTTAGTTTTATCACTCTCAACCTCCTGCAAACCATTATCCCCCTCAGTACCCAAAGCAAAAGGCAAATAAAACGAATAAGTATAGAAAGCCACCGACCGCTCAACCCAGTCAAACAAAGCTTTCTTTTCAGTACTCATCGCAGCAATCTGACTAATATTTGTAATCTTCAAATACGCAAAAGTTTCAGCACCCAAAGCCTTTCTCACCAAAAGTTCAGCACTCGGAGCAAAGCTCAAAAGCCTATTACTGTCATCACTCGCACTAATAGCCCCAGTCCCCAAACATCTTACTAATTGCGAATTAGAAATTAATATATCCATTATCTAAAAGATTAAATCGTAGTAAAAAACTAACTATAAACCATTTTTCTGACTAACCCCACTCTTATTCTGATCCAACGTTTGCAGCAAAATATTCTTAAATTCAAATTGAACACCATCAGCCAAACCAAGTTTCTTTTTTGCATAAGGCAACACAGCCCTGTTCATAAATTCCAAAATCAACCGTCGCTCCCTCGGAGTCCTATAAAATTGCTGATATTCAGCACTAATTCTGATCTCCGTACCACCACCACTATTCATCTTACCATCACTCACATTACTCAAGCCACCAAGCACCTGCCCGCCATTCGTCATAGCCTTCACCGCACTCAAATACGTATCGCTATATTCAGCCCCAGTCATCTGTCTCTTCACAGGATCAACCTTCAACAACTCCACCAATTTCCCATTCTGACTATCATAAGCACACACATCAATTATATTCGTACGCTTACCATTCCCAAAAGCAAACGTATCCATATTCTCACAAAACGCATCATACAGCTCCTCATAAGTATAAGGCTCCCCATTCGTTTTTACAGGATTTTGTGCCAAAATATCATCAAAATACCTTTTAGCTATATGAATAATATTACCCAAATTCCCCTCAGTCTCCAAACTCTCCCGATGAAACGGAGCAATCTTATTACTTACCTCAATCCAAACATTCAATGCCCACCAAATAGCATAAGCATAATAAAACTGTCCAGGCTGCTGCGGTTTCAAATGTACCATCCCTTCAGGCAAATTATTAGGCTTTGTATAATCAAATCTTGGCACCACATCAGCATACTTATTACCACCATCATCCCACCTTCCACTCACCACATACTTATCAATTATTCCACGGCTTTCCAATACCTTAACAGCTCTCACAGTAGTAGCATCCATGCACTTAAACGCCATATTCCCACCACTATAATTGCTCACATTAATAAACGAATTATTAAGCTGCACCAAATTCAAAATCGCAGTATCAACCAACTCATCAACCCCATTACTCAAAAAGAAATCTAAAAACTCAGCCTTCCAAACAGGCTCCATAACCAAATCATTACCATCAACTTTTTTAGTAAAAAGCCCAATCCCAGCACCATACAAAAAGTCAGCCCTGGTATTCAACAAATTCCCCATATCAGAACTCGATCGCAACAATGCCACCATCTCATTAGGCAATCTATTATTCCCACCCCAAGGATAAACCTCATAACTTTTTTTAGAACTATCAGGCCCAGCACTAACCAGCAATTTTGATAAACGCCCATTACCATCAATCAAATCCCCACGGCTCACCACCTCAGACCTCATTCTAAAATAGGCATCAATCACCCCACCAGCACTAGAATAAATATTTTTATCTTTCATTTTTATTAAAATCTATGATCAATCCTTTTACCGTTAAAACTTACCAAGCAACAAATAAAAACTTCAAAATTATGCGTAGCCCCTTCCTCAATCAAAAACAATTTACTCGCATCACGCTCCACATCTCCTACACTCCTAAAATCTCTTTTTTCGCCATTTACAGCAGTCAAATGCTTTTTTCCAGCATAACGCCGCACCTTTTTTTTATGTCCAAAATCTCCATCTGCTTTTCTATATTCAATCTCAAAAAAAGCACCCTCACTACTTTTCCCAGACTCATTATAAAAAGCAATTACATCGCTTATATTTATTCCAAAACCAGCCATATTCATAATATCAAAGATAAAACACCACCAACCCCCACCATAGGACACAAAAAAAACACCCTATTAAAACGCCTATTCCTACCAAAAAACAACATAAATACCTAATTATCAATTAGTTACAAAATGAAATTAAAACATTTATTCAAAAAGTGTAAAATCTAACCGCCCACGCTTTGACATTTTGGCAATTGCCATATTGGTTTTATGAATTCATGCTTTAGCTTTTTGACAATCGAATCATTCCGCCACGAGCTGAACTTGTTTCGACGAATTGAGAAAACTTTTTGTACAAAATATAATCAAAAGCATCAGACAAGTGTGTAACAGTTTCCTGAGCGATTCGAAGGTTTCCTTCGTTTGCTTTGTTCTTCTCGAATGAATCCTTTTGTGTTTGTGTGTTCATGATCGAAACAATTAATGATTTGCATGCATCAGCGTTGAATCTAATTTTTGGAAGCGATGGTTTTTCTTCTGATAACAAACCATTGATAACTTTATAACGTGAAGCAAATGATGGATAAGTATTATCAAGACAATCAATGATCATAAATCCTGCAATTCGTAAACGCATTTTAATATCATTGAAGAAGTTTTCTCCTGGAGATCTTTGGTTTCCTCCTGAATCTCCATACAAATACACAACTTTCTTAAGATGATTTTTGTAATGATTAACAAAGTCATCGCAAACCTTTGCAATTAATGTTGAATCAGATTCTTTAGCCCAAAACTCTTTAATAAATCTAAACTCTTTACTGAAGTCCTGTGCAACAACACAGCAAGTAAAATACCCATTGAAATCCCATGACATTTCTAAAGGTTTCCATACATCATAAGCCTCCTGTTTAATATCTGTACGGAATTCTTTATCGTCAAAGTTATAAGCATAATAATCTTTTACATGTTTTTCTTCAGAGAAAGAAGGATAAAAAGCATTCTGGGCTTTACGTACCCGCTTATTCATTATCTCAACATCAAACTCAAAATCTGTCAAGTTTGCTTTTTGTTCAGAAATAAAATCACCTGGTAAAAACTTTAGGTTATCATAGGCCGTAGCTTCCAGATAAAAATAATTTTTATACCCGCCTTTTAGTTTTATTTCGTTATTCATTCGCTCTTCATTCTCATATATCCATAGTCCTTCAGGTGAATATGGAGCTGAAGAAAACTGCATTTTCAGCCAATGCAATGGATGATTATATCCTTTTCTATGCGGCCTAGGATCATGGAAACAATACTTATTTGCACGGATGGCAGGAGAAATTGTTTTTGAAAAAAAAGATCTTTTTTGAAATGCTGACTCATCACCAAAATACTGATCTAAGTTTAAACCTCTTTGGGTATCTTCACGATCAGCACTAACCGCCTGCACAGCATAACCATTCGCAAAACTTACAGTGTTATCATAAGTTTTGGGTGCAGTATATGGTTTTGCAAAATGCTCAGGAGGCCGCTTATTTACTACATAATTACCAAAACGATTATTTTTAGAATCATACTCAGTCAATCTCCACTTTTCCCATACTTTTGTAGATTGAGATAATATAATTTCTTGAACCTGTTTAAATGTACGTGAACCAACTGCTGCCAATGCCCTAGGCAATTGAAAAGCCGAGATGGCCACAATATCAAGCAAAGTATAAGTTTTACCAGCACCCCGACTAGCCTGATAAGTTACTGAGAAACCAGTTTGGTATTTACCCAAAGGTCTATCACTGCTATTATCCTTATTATTATAATCGGCCTCATTGTTTAAAACTGCATCAATCAAAGCCGCCGATTTAGGATTTCTATCAAATTCATAAGCTTTATTATTCATTTTCAGTCGGAGCTTTTGGAGGAAGTATTATATTGTTATTTGTTGTGGCAGTAGATTTTATTAATATATTTAGCATCTGAGGCATTACCATTTCTGGACTCAAGAATCCATCATTATCATAAACCTTATTTACTTTAGCTATTTTATCCGTAATTTTTAGAATCACTTCCGCCTTTTCAATATCAGAAGCTTTTTTATCCTGATAAGCTAATTGTAAAGCTTTGTACAAATGTTCAGATATAATTCTATTCATCAAATTCTTATCTGACTTCATATCCTTACCAAAAATATATTCCATATCAGCATACAGCTGACAAGCCATAGAATAAGAATACGTTCCTCCATTTTCATCCTTTGGTTCCTGCATTAACATTCTTCTCACCTGTTCAGGTGAAAAAAACATAGTACGCCAATTGAAAGATTTTTGCATAAGATTGAAATAAATTTGCTCTTTCTTACCCAACTTTCTTTCAATATCTGGATTCAAATAATCTAAAAATTTATCAAGCCTACCCTCACGCCTTTTTTCATAATCGGTATTTGTCAACGCCACTATATCAGTCATATCAATAAAAAAATGTCAAACACAAAATTGTATCTGACATAATTTTTTAACAAGGACATTATTTCAAAGATCTTATTTTTCCATCTAAATCTTGTATAATTCCATCTACTACATATTTTCTAGCTACCCATTTTTCTTGAAGTTTTTCTGTGTTTCCAACTTCAGAAATTTTCTTTTTTAGCTTACTTCGTTCTTCAGAAAACTTTTTTCGCTCAGCTTCAAGCCTCAATAATTCAACTGATTTCTCTTCCTCAATCTCATTATTTTCTTCAGGTAAAACTCCATTTTTTTCTAAATACCTGTACTTTGTCCAAAGCTTTTCAATTTCAAAAGTATAGGCAATGGACTGACTTGTCAAATGCTGACAATTTTTATTTTTTGGCACATCACCAAGCTGATTTGATATTTCAGCCTGGTTAGTTCTCAATTTTCTAATATCCTGCAAAAGCTGTTGTTTTATCGGAGTAGTTTTAGTGTTTACTACAACTGGAGCTTTTATTTGCTTTTGTGGCAGTACATCTTTTACTTGTTTCACAACATCAAACTCCAGCTCCAACTTTTTTAGTTTTTCACGCTCATAATTCAAATCATCAATCGAACACCTGCCTAACTTAAAAAATGTCTCAAGCATTTGCACATTAGTTCTTTGCTGATTTATTTTTATTTCAATTGCCATCTTCCGTAATCAACTCATTAAAATTTGAAATAATCTCTTTATAAACAAAAAGCTGATAATTTTCAGCCATCACGCCACCATCTTGACATTCTTTGTTCATATAATTTTCTAATAATATATTCAACTGATCAACATTAAAACTATTCTCAATTAAATATTCTCTCAAACTTTTACATCCACTTGTAAAATTTATCATATAGTTTATAATTTACAAAAAATGCCCAGACATTAGCTGAGCATTTTTTTAATTTGAAATAAATTTCACTTTTATAAAGTCACATTTGCATTCAATTCTTCAAGCTGTTTTGCTGCTGCTTCCTGCATTGCTAAAATTTCAGAATCACGTTTTTCAGCCTGCTTTGCAGCTGCTTCTTCAGCATTTATATGCAAAAAATTATCTTGGTTTTTCTTAAACTCCAAAGCAGCTTCAAGCTGCATAAATAATTTTTCAGCATCACCACCCAATACCTTAAGTACTGAATCTTTAACAGTTTTTACTGCCACAATCACTTGTATAATTTCAGATTCTTCTTCAGTCTCAATCACTTCAGTATATACATCATCAGCAATTTCAGTATCTTCAATCACTGGATCATTATTCTTTTTTGACATAATAATATTAGTTTACAGGAGCTGGCTTTTCTTTTATTGCACCTTCTTCCAAAAATGTAACACCTACCTCATTTTCTGAGACAAGTTTTATATCTTCTTCCGTAGTTTGGGCATTAAGATCAACCCGATACTCAAAGCCATATTTGAGTATCGGAATCGTTACCAGTCCTAAATATTGTTTTTTTATTTTTGGATTTTTCATAAAAAACCTAATTTAGAAATCAAAATTAATCTTACGAGTAAGCTGGAATTGTAGTTTCAGCGATCGTCACAGCTGAGCCTAAAATTACTGGTCTAAAATCCAGAGGCTGAATGCTCATCCCTTTCAAAGTAGTACCATTCATGTCAGCACTCATAGCACCAGAATCATAATCAGACTCGATCATCAAAGGCTTAAAAGTAGATCCTAAAACTACTTTTGTACCATCCGCCAAAACAAAAATAGCAACACAAGGCATATTGTAAATATTGCCTAAAGCTTCATTTTGCTCAGCAGTGTAACCCGTAACCACCGCACCCTCAAAAGAATGATCATACACCTGGTTAGTCGTTGGACCTTTACCATTAGATTTCATCTTAACACCCTTATTAATATCAAAAATTACTCTTGCTGCTGTTTCAGTTGTAATAAGCGTAGGAGCTACAACCGATTTTCCTGTAAGAATATCCGCACGTTTAGGCCATTCTACATCTGCCGTAAACTGATCCAAAGTATATAAAAGCAATTTAATACCACCGCCAAGATTTGATAATCCAGGCTTAATAGGTCTTAGTGGTTTTGTCATTCCAGCCATTTTTGTATAATTTTAAAAAGTTATAAATGGCAGCCCATTCTGAGCTGCCTTAATTTTATTTGTACAAAGCAATCAAACGACCATCAGCATAATCAACATTCTGCTCCCAGTCAATCAAAATCTGCACTCCACGGCCTTGCTCCTGAAACTTTATCGAAGTAATATCATTACTTGCCATTGAGTGAAGATAAAACAAATTGGCTTTTGGAGTCCAAAACATATTATCTACGCCACTCATAAAAGTCTCTTGCTTAATTTTTACATTTGGCAAAGCCTTGAAACGATAAACACCATCTGGCCCTTGCTCTACAAGTTGATTAGATTTATAAGTCAAAGCATCCAAAGCATTCACCATCGCTAAGAAATACGCAGGAGGAATGATCAAAGCATTTTCATCTTCTGCTGCATCCGAAATCGCCACATCATACATGTGAGCAGTGCTATAAATCAACTCAAACATTTTCTTTAACTCAGCGATCACATTACTTTCTGTTAAAGAAGCCGCCGCAGTTACTTTATTTGTACCAGGAATATCACCAATCCAACCAGTGCCACTTGTAGCATATCCTGTCAAAAACTTCACGCCTAAACCATCAAACAAGTTCAAACCACCCTGAAAAGCAGTTGTATTACCTGAAGCAGCATAACCCAAAGCAGATTTGTAAACTGCAGCCATCACCTCTTTTCCAATCTGTCCAATTACTTTGCTCATGATATACTCTTGACCAGCAATCGAATAAATATTATTTTCATCAGCAGCAGCAAAAGTATTAAAGAACGAAGTTCTCAAATTGTATAAAGCAACTTCATCCAAGATCATATCAACCTTAGCAGGCTTCAATTCAGGAATTCTTTCTTTGTGTGAAATAAAATCAGCACTATTATTTATTGCACCAGTTCTACCAGGTTGAGTAAGATTTGTCAAAAAATCTCTTTTCAAAGAAACTTTCTGATCAATACCCATAGTTGTCATTGTTCTTTTTGCAGCTGCAAAACCATCACGCACTTTAAGAGAAAAGATTTTTTCAAAATCCATCTTTCTCTCTTTCAAACTTGCAGCCAAAAGGCTGTTATCAACTATTGCCATTTTATTAAATTTTTATAAGTTAAAATATTATAGTAAACCTTTTGTTAAATTTGGAAAATCAGCCTTCAAACGCTCATATTCTGCTGCCTTAGCATTATTTACATTTGATTTGCTACCTTGACCCGCATCATCAGACACAACCCCCAAAGCTTGCATTCTATTTTCTTCAAAAGCCTTCAACTGTGCAAACTCATCTTTAATTTCAGCATATTTTTCAGCATCAGCCTTCAAACTTGCCACCTGTGCAACCTGGCTATCTAAATCAGCCTGCAAAGCCGATTTTTCACCAGTCAACACATCAATCTGCCCAAGCAAAACACTCATCTGAGTATTCACATCCTGCACATCTTCTGCCATCGCATCCACAAACTGCTTTTGATGAGCCTCCAAATCAGGATTCCCAGTAAAGAAGTTAGCAATCGCCGCACCCATTTTTCTAAATGAAAATTCCATTATTTAATTATTAAAGTAAAAAATCACACTTTTGCCTGCAAACCCAAAAACGCAGCTCTCGTAATTGCTGCATCAAAATTTCCCACCTTATCAGCAAGGCCCAATCTTATCGCCTCACGCCCATAATACACATCACCATCAATCGCCGCCACTTGTGGCCGCTTACTTACAATCATGCTTAGCATCTCCTCACGCATCATCTTAACCACCATCATCTCTTTATCAATCGCCGCCTTTATCATCGGATCATTCTCATCCAAAGCCTCATACGGATGAAGCAAAGCTTTATTTTCAGGAAATCTCAAAATCTTAGCCTTAATCCCAGCATTCTGCATCATCTCAAACTGAGAAATCAAAACAGAATACACACCCACACTACCCACAGCCGTAGTTTTTGCACTATCAATCCAAACCTCCTGGCCCTGACTTGCAATCAAATAAGCACCCGAACATCCGCAATAGCTGATATAACTCAAAATTGGTTTTTTACTTGCATTCATTTCTGCAACCACCTCACTAACACCATTCACGGCCCCACCTGGTGAACTGATCTTTAGCACTATCGAAATCACATTTGCATTCCCAGCAGCATAAGCAATCTGAGTCTTTAGCCAATTAGTACCCACACCATTATAATCTATATTACGGCTTATGGTACCTTCAACTGGTATAATAGCCACCAAGCCACCCTTCACAGCTTCAGTATTTATATTCAGAAAGTAATTTAAACCCATACTATCCAAATCATTTTCAATACTCTTCATCTGCACTTCAGGCAATTTCACATCAGCACCAACAAAACTATTGTAACGATTATTGATCAAAAGATTTGATAAATAATCGCCCTCAATACTTAAATATTTTTCGCTAAAAATTGCCTGCATCCCTAAAAAAGTTTATTCACGATGCAAAAAATGTCAATTAATAAGCATACAAAAAGGACATAAAAAAAGGCGTTTTGCTGCCAAAACGCCTATAAACAAAGATTTTTTTAAAAATAATATTACTTTATAACTGGCCTCAAAATCGCAATAGTCCCATCAGAAAAAAAGTCATCGCTAAATTCATCACTAAAATCAGGGCCAAACAATTCCTTTTCATCCCAAGTATTTAAGAAATAAGGCTGATTTCTACTTTCACAAACAAAAGATAAATTTCTACTCTTAAACCCATTAACCGAAAACTCAACCCCAAACTTTGCAGGCATTGCCAAAGTACCTACTAGCCTTATTTGTGAGTTATTATCCATCACAAAAACCAAAAATCTCCGACCCTTCATTTTTTCAATTACTCTCCTAACCACCGCCGAATCTCCTGAAAGTTTTATGCCCACCGTAGTTTTCCAAGAAACCCCATGCACATTCTCCACCATTTCTTCCTTATATGTACCAAGCCCAGGTAAAAACCATAATCGGCTCAAACCCTTTCCCGACTTAACAGATATATATCTATTTGGAAAAACATGCCCACCATCATCATTCGCATTTAAAAACAAATCAGGCTCAAAAAAATCAACAACATCCTGCACATCCAGGATCTTAATTTGATTCAGTTCAGGCAAATTACTTGCCGCCGAAAAAGGAACATCAAAACTACCAGCCATATCAAAAAAGTTTAAATTCTATATAAATAACCTTGGACATAAACACCAAATTCATTGGACAAAAACACCTGATTTATTTTTACTAAAATCAATACTATTTTTGCTTTTTTCAGCATGATACCGATAAAATCTCCTAGCCGTATCATCCGACCATTCATCAACCCCAATTCCATACACATCCAAAAACTTTTTCACTGCTGCATTTACAGAACTGCCATTCATATAAGCACCATTTACAAACGCCAAAAAATTTATCCTAAATATCATATTAAAATGACATGATACCGACAGCACTGCATTTTCCGTAATAGTGGCATGCCTGTAACTGTCTGGCAGAATCAATTTTAATTTATGACCTGTCAAACGCCTATTTAATGGCATTTGCCTATATGGCCTTTTCTCAGCCATCAAAGAAACTACCCCACCAAACACCCCATCAGCTCTTCCATGAATACAATTTTTATCTCCAAACTCTTTTAAAAAATACCTTATAACCATATCCTCCAAAGGGATATACACAAACGGCCTTTTATCTTTGTCAAGTTGTTTATAATTAAGCTCCATGATATAATCTGGTTTTGTAAAAATAAAAAAAGTAATTGTCATTTTACAGGTTAAAACTCGAAGAATGCCAAAAAACGCCACCAGCAAAGCCGATGGCATTTAACTTTATTCTTCAACCCTAATCAACATATTTGTTTTAAAATCATTTTTTTTCATTCTCTAAAAAAGAAATCTTTCGTTCAATATACCACTTCGCTTTTTTCAAATCTTGAACCATATCATCTTTCTTTCCAGCACGACATATATACTTCGCCGCATTCCCAAGCCAAAAATCTAATTGCCAAGCCTCAATAACCTTGATGGCTTCATATTCATTATTCTCACCACCATAGTGAGATGGATGATTTACTTGCGACATATTTTAATAAATTTAATTTTCAAAATTTACCACTCCATTCTAATTTCATATCCTGGTGCTTCACGCCCAAATGAGCTTTCAAACCAGTAATATTTTTAAGCTGTTTTGTTTTCAAATCTGTTTTGAACCTCTTTTATTACTTTGCAAATTGATTGCAAATCAGATTCTCCTTTCTTTATGTCTATCAAATCAGATAGCGATACAATCATATACAATGTTTTAAAATCCAAGCTTTTAAAGTCATAAGCAATTCCAAACGCCATTTGCAAATATTTTACTTTTTCTTCGTGCGTTAATTCCTTTTCAGGTTCAGATTCTTTAATTCTTATGAAAGAATATGAGTCGTAATTTTTATGATATATGTTTATTTTTACACCATCTATATCTACTTCATCGTCATCATCGGCAAAGTTTAAGTAGTGTTTTAGGTCTTTAACTGTCATTGTTTTATTTTTTTTAAACCATGTCGTTAATATCAACGAGATGGTTAGTTTATTTTTTGGAGCATCATCCACAGGCTTACAAGCCGAACATTCATAACCCCTGAGCTTCGAGCATTGATGCCCACATATTTCAACTGATATTTTTTTCATTATAATCCAAATCCATTATAATACAATCTGTAATTACTGAAATAAATTTTGAGTTAGTTTCAATGTTTGGATAATTACCTTGTTCTTTAAATATTCCAATAACATAATTATTTACAGCTTTTTCTAACGCATATTCATGCAAATAATCTGATAATTTAAAAATCTTAATTTGTTTTAAATGTGCATTCTTCATCTTATTTTTTTTATTATTATTATTTTATTTAGCCTGCAAAACCCAATCCACCATCTTGTTGATGCCAACAAAATGATGGTTGATTTCAATACTTTTTTTCATGATTTCAAACCCATTACCAAATCCAAAATCTTTAATTGTCCATTCAAAACTTTAATATCACATTGAATATCCTGTATATCAGTTACATCAGTTTTTCCAGATGAAATATTGCTAAAAAGTAAATTTGTTTTTTCTTCAATCATTCTGCTTTTAAAACTTTTAAGCTCATTAATTTCTGTCAATTTCATTTTCATTTTTACTACTGTTTTAGGTTTATATAAATTAAAAAATCTGTAAAGCACTCTTCATAATCAAGCATATCAAAAAGTAAATCAATACCCTTAAACCTGCCCTTATATTTTTTCTTATATTCAAACAAATAACTCTCTAAATCATTACCCGATATAACCACCCCATGCACATTCAACTTCGATACAATTTGCTGTTTTATACTCATATCTATAATATCTATACCAATTTTACACCAATCAATCTAAATCATTAATAATCAACAGTTTGCGTTTTTGCTTCTATTTTATAAAAAATGTTACGGTTTTTTCTGTTACGATACCACCTAAAGCACTGATAATCAACATATTAAGCCAAAAACAGCCGTAACAAATCGTAACATTGCACTCCGTAAAACGCTGATAATAAGCAACTTAACTTTTCAAAACCGTAACACTTTTTGTTACGGCAACCGTAACAAAAAGTGTTACGGTTTTCAATTCTTAACTACCTGATAATCAATTAGTTAAATACCCAAATGTTACGATTTGTTACGGCCTAAAACTCTATAACTACTTGATAATCAGTGCTTTATAATCAACCGTAACACAAAAAACCGTAACATATCTTACATACACATTGAAAACTATATTCTAGATCCAAATATCCTAGGGTATTTCTTCACCAGTTTATTCAATTCCCTAGACATTTTAACCTTCAAATCCTTATCGCCAAAATAACTCTCTGACATTTTAGATAAACTAGCACCCTGGCGAAATAAATTAGCCAAAACAACCACTTTCGTCGGCACAGTCAAGTCTACGCTTACTATCCTATGCGTCTCAGCAGCACTTTTATAATAATACATTGAAAGCTCCAAAGCCCTCGCCATGATATCTTCATCAATCACCCCAGGCTTTTCAGTATAGAAAAAATATTGCCCCCTACTATAATTATTATAAGCCACATCAGTCACAGCCAAAATACCCGCAAATCTGTTTATATATTCCTGTATCTTTCCATAAATACCCGAATGCACTTCAACATCATACAGATCAGGCATCTGATTTATCTTAGCCACCAATTCATCCTCCCACTTCCTTTTCATTGCACTAGCCTTCTCCGTAATCATAAACTTCCACGGCACCTGCTCATCACTTTCTACCTGCAACTTTTCCACAAGCATCCGCATCACAATTCTGTGCAAATCCGTCAACTCCTTTGGCAGTTCCTTCCTAAAATTAGGCCTCGCAATTCTATGCCTTTCAGGAGGAGCAAACAAAACCCGAAAAATAAAACCCGTAGTATCCCTATTATTAGCAAATAATTTCGGAGCCACACTAGGCTGCACACCCCCAGTAACATTAATAAAAGGCCGCCCAATCACATACTTATCCTTCATCGTACGGATGGCCGAATACTTCCGACAATTCCACGAACTCAAATAAAACTGCTCATCTGTACCCTCCTTACCATTCTTACTAGTCGCATTCATCCCGTTAATCCATTCCAAAATCTCATCCGCATCCTTCATAATTCCTTTCGGATTATCAGGCATCACATATCTCATAATTGTCGGCACATGCACATCCCTAATAATCAGCTGCTTCATCTGCATTTTTACCCTGGCACTGGCCTCCATATCCTGCACATCTTCCGCCCACTGCTTATCATACTCAGCCTGCTTTTCATACAATGGCCCAAGCACCTTATTATTCACCAACGACTTACCAGCCGACGAAATACCAACAAGGCACGACCAAATCGGAAAAAACGACATATTATCCTGTCCCTCACAAGCCACCGCAGCAGTGCCAATTGCACTACTATAACCAGTTAAAAACATAGTTCCTATATAAGATCTCGGCAAATCATAATCTGTCGCAAGAATATCTATATATGGCTTTATCCGATCATGAAAAACATGCAAAGGAAAAAGCCCAACAGTTTCACGAATTTTTCGCTCATACTCCAAGGCTTCATTCGTAATCGTCGGAGCCTCGTTTTTATTTAATTTTAAAAAATCCGTAAAACTCATCCTGTCATTCCAATTTTTATAGTTTCCACTAATCCAACCAAATCATTCTTACCAGCAAAATCACAACGCCTAGCCAATAAACTAGTAAGCATATTAATCTCACATTCTTTATTTATCTGCTTCACTCGCTTATCAATATTTTCAATCAATTCTTCAAAACTCAGCACCCCAAGTTCAAAATTGATTTTCCTAAAATATGCCAAAACATTATCAGCCATTTCAAAACAATCCATGTCACTTAATTCAATCTCTGCAAAAACATTCTGTACAATCGGAGCATACAAAGCATCAGTAGAAAGCAGTTGTAATTTTTCTTTTACAGAAGCTTCAAAAACTTCCTCCAAAATCAGCAGGCAATATTTAGGAGTATTCACCCCTAAATGATCATACATTATGCCCCTTTCAACCGAAATACAAGAATAAATCAACGACCACGGCCCCAGCTTCCTGAATGCCTTTAATCTTTCATGAAAATCTAAAGTGCTACATAGCACCTCAAAAATCTTAGAGTTTTCTATATCAGCCGTCTTAAAAATAAAATTCGATGGCTTCAAATATCCAACTGCCCTCATGTCATTATATGTAAGCATGCCATGAAGCACAGCAAGCTCATAAGATTCCCTGTTTATCATGCTGCAATTAATTCTTTAGCCTTATTTAAAATAAATGATATTGGTTCAAGTCCAGCAGTACGTGCATAGCCCAAACATCTTTCTATATATACCAACTGCTCATCATGAGATGAACACCTAGCAGCATTCATCCAGTTTTTTTCTGCAAGGTGCAAGCATTCAGCAGCCTTTTGGCCTTGCACAGAATTCTTAATACTTTCATTCATTCTAAAATATAAAGCTTCGTATTTTTGTAACTCCACAATTATATTTTCAATTTGCCACTGCTCACAATCTGACAAATGTTGTTTAAGAAGATCAATCTGGGTTTTGATAATCGGCAAAGCAAATTCAAAATCAGAATCTTTAATTCTGCCCGCAAAGAACAGATCATAAATTTGCCCAGGAGTAGTAGGCCTAAATAAGTGAAGGTTATTTTCCATTTTTATAGTCTATTTTTATGTTTTCTTAAATTCTTAAGTTTAAGAGCATACTCTCTTCTTGAATAAAGCTCAGTTTCATCGTCTTGAAGTACGTTTTCGCATTGCATTATTTCATTATCAATTAATTGCTTTGCAGGATAAACTTCTTCCTCTTTTAGTGTGCCTGTTTGGATCGATTCAATTACATAGGCTAAATCAATTTTTTTTTCTATTTGCATATTTCTTAAGATTAAAAGGTTCAAAATGCCTAAGCAGGTCTTTGTTTTTTTGTTGATAAATCCCAACACTTACAGAAAGTAAATAGCTTCCTAGAATTATCAAAATCGCAATTAAATATGCAGTCATGCCACTAAATTTTGTCGTTTCATAATTTTGTCCATAGTTTTCATTGCCTTTCTTTTCCCGTCAGTATAATCCGACATCGCTTCGCAAACTGCCTGAGTAATAGCCAAACTTGCCTTACCCTTTTTCACATTTTCAACTCGATCATACCATGCTATCGAATCAAATTTTGCATCAACTTCAATCAAACATGAGATTAATCTCTTGCCTTGAAATTCTGGCAAAAGATCATTAAATCTCTCCCTCCAATACTCCTGCGTAAAAATACTCGCATCGATTTTTGCGTTTCTAATAGTTTTTTTCATTCTTGTTTATACCTTTACGTGGTAATTATTACTAAGTAAATTTTACTTAGTACAAATAACTTCAAATTACTTGAATATTCCAAATAACTTGAATAATTTTTTTAAAAAATAATCCGATGGAAACATTACACGAAAGAATAAAGCGATTTAGACTAGAAAAAAAATTAACTCAGGCTAAACTTGGAGAAATAATTGGCTTAACAAATACAGCTATTAGCAATTATGAAAATGGCACTTCTCACCCTGAAAAGAAGTACATTGAAGCAATGGCACATCATTTTAAAATCACACCTCAAGAACTTCAGTACGGAGACATCAAAGAATCTTTTACAAATATTCACTATATCCCCTACTTAACTGTGAAAGCAACTGCATCATTTATCGAAAAACTAAATCCAGAAAATTTCATTTTAGAAGAAAAATTCCCAGTTTATTTTGCAAACAACGAACACCCAAAATCAAATCAAATAGTAATTGAAATCGAAGGAAATTCCATGGAGCCAACCATCAATCATGGCTCAAAAATTTTAGTTGAGTCAATCCCTCTGGGAGATATTGTTTATATAAATAGTGGCATATACGCAGTAGCATTTGATTCAAAATTCTGTGTAAAACGCATAAAAGAAAACGAACTTCAAACAACAGGCCGCCTTACTTTATACTCAGATAATCAAAACTCAGGTTTTATTTCCATAAAAAGCACAGAAATAAAAGCAGTCTGGAAGGCCATCCGTATAGTTGATCAAAAATTATAATTAACCAAAAACATATCTTCAAAATGAAAAATCGAAAATGGATTGCCTATTTATTTTTTACAGCAATAATATTTTTTATAATATCTATTGTAGCTGCAATTCTATCACCAAAATCTGAAGCAAATATTCAAAAAGAAAAATCTGATAGTACAGCAAAAGCAAAAGAAGAACTATTATTTAAAATGTATTTTTTCTCAGAAAAGATTATCAAAGGAAATTTAAAAGATCCTGATTCATATCAAGAAATCGAACATAAATCAAACTTTACAAAGCAATCAAAAGAAGAAAAAACCTACATTCAAGTAAAAATAAAATACCGTGCAAAAAATAGCTTTGGAGGCATGGTAGTAAAAGATAGGTATTTCAATTATGATAAAAACATGGCCTTAATTGAAACATTTGAAGAATAAAAAAAATGACAAAAAAATGACAAAACCCCATATTATGACAATCATTTATACCAAAATGACATCATAAAAAAAACATAAACAACTAATAATCAGAATCTTATAAAAGCATAAAAAATGAAAGTGCAAGCCCGCTTCCCGCAACACATGTTTAAATAACTCGCTGATAATCAGCGAGTTATTTTTGTTTCTACCCTGTCATAAAAAAAATATGACAATAATATGACAAGCCCTACATCTCACATTATCAAATTTAGATAAAAATTAAAGTTATGCAAATAGAAACAGAATATAAACTTTGTCGAGTAGCTAATTCAAACGGAGATCTAAAAAAACCCTGGTACGTCGAATATTATATTTTTTCAGAAACTCAAAATAAGCTCATCCGCAAACGTCACGTACTGGCCCAAAAAACAGCCAAAGAAAGATATGCACATGCAAAATTATTTTCTGATCATGTAAACAAAATGCTTTTGGCTGGCCACACCATCCAAAAAATATCAAAGAAAAAAAATACTGATCTATCACCTGAATCAACAATTATCGAAGCAATTACAAACTTTATAGCATACAAAGAAAAAACAACTAAACTACGCACATTTCAATCATACACCTCAGACATCAGAAACTTTACTGCCTACCTGGAAGAAAATAATCTTCTAGAAATTACAGTAGCAAAGTTTACAGAAACTATTGCTACAAAATACATTGATGATCTATCAATAAAAGGATTTTCCAACCGCCGACGAAACAACCTAAAGGCCACCATCTCAGGCATATTTAATTTTCTTATAAAAAGAAAAATAATTGACACAAATCCCTTTGAAGGCATCGAGCGATTAAACTGCGTAACAAAAAAACATGCGGCCTATCAAAAAAACCTTGTAAACGACATAAAAAAATACTGCCTTGAAAACAATTACGAACAGCTTTGGCTTTTTATTTCATTTATTTATTACGCAGCCATTCGCCCAGGTGAAGAACTTCGACGCCTTCTCATTTCAGACATTAAAGAAAAAACTATTTTTATCGATGGCAAAATCGCAAAAAACAACCGTTCACAGCACATCATGATTCCAGAACCATTACAAAAAATAATCAACCAACAAAACCTCAGAAACTACCCACAAAATCACTATGTATTCTCATACAACGGCCCAGGCACAGTCTTAGTAGGCAAGCATTATTTTTATGATAAGCACGTAGAAGTTCTAAAAAAACTAAACCTCCAAGGCCAAAATTATGATCTCTACTCCTGGAAGCACACTGGAGTTATCGCCCTATTTCAAGCAACGCAAAACATCGAGCTAATTCGCCAACATTGCCGACACTCCGACCTAGCCACCACTCAAAAGTACCTGCGTGACCTAGGACTATTTATTGATTATGAACAAATCAACCGCTTCCCCGAAATATAAATATGAGATACAAAAAAGCAAATGACATCTTTGAAAACATGCCCGAATGGATTAAATGGTTATTTCGTATTTCAATCATTGCAATTATAATTGCAAACTTTGTCATAAAAAAAGGCTGATATAATTTATATCAGCCTCTCTATTAATTATCCAAAAGTACTAGCACTCACCACCTCATTCAAATTATTACTTTCATTGATCACCTGCCTTATACTAACTGGAGGCTTATCAGCATTCCTTCTACTACTTTCTGCAATGTCCGATAATATTCCACCAAGTCTATCCAGCACCCCAGTAGCATCCATCACAGCCTTTACAGTTTCTGCCGTATTTGCATTAATATTTTTTAAATCTTCTCCTGCTTGCACCGCATTATCACTTGCAGCCTGAGCATTTGCAGGTACACCTTCACCGTCAACTGTTCCCAAATATCCATCTTCAGCATAAATAGGCTTACCTGTTTTATTGATACTACTATTTGCAAGTTGTCTAAGCAAATTACCATGTCGCTTAGTCATTTGCCGACTAAACACACCCAAAAACTCCCCTTCTTCAACCTTTGCAAGTAGTTTGCCATTTCTCGGATTAATCACCCAATTTCCCCCCTCAGGAGTATTATGCCTAAGCCCCCCCAATACTCCAGAATTTTGAAAATATCCACTATCTGACATAGGCTGAAACGTACCATCAGCAAACTGCGGCATAGGCTCACTTCGTATTTTTGCAACCTGTGCAGCAGTAGCCACACCCACCAAGGCAGCCATCGCAAAGTTAACTGGAGGAAAAGAAGAACCTAAAGCTTTTACAAAACCAACAATACCGTTAATAATTGCCGTAGCAATGTTTAACTTCTTTTCTCTTTCCCAAGCAGCAATCTTCAGATCTCTAGTTTTATTATCATAATCTTTTTCAATTTTTGATAATTCCGCACCAGTAGCATTTTTTTGAATAACAATTGCCTCTCTTTCTTTAGTCAAATTATCAATCTGCTTCTGCAAATCCGCCTTTCTTTTTTCATCTTTTTCAAAATACTTCTCTTTTTCAAGTTTAGCAATTGCCGTATCCAAATCAACAATCGCATCCTCCTGTTTTTTCAATTCAGATCTAACAGCCTTAGTCTCTTCTTGCTTTCCTTTCTCAATAATATTCAATTCAGTCTGCCCTCGCATCTTCACAATATCAATAATAGCATTAGCCGCATCCGCAAATTTACCAACATTATCACTCACAAACGTAGCAACTTTCTGAAAAAACTCTACATAAGTCTGTACCGCCGCCAACTTAAATTTAGTAGTTTCACTAAGCTTTTTACCCATTGCATTTGCATACCCAACTAAATCGCCTTGCATCAGCATTTCAATCGCCTGCATCTTTTTTTGCTCTTCCGCAAGCTCCTGAAATTGCCTTCTTGTATTTGCTCTCTCTTTTTCTCCTTCCCAATTTACTACCCTATTAAAAAGGCTTTCGTTCATTTTTGCCGAAGCATCAACTGTCGTAAACTCTTTTGCACTAATTTGATCCAAACTATTCAGTTTCAATCTAGTATATTTATCATCAAGAATAGATAAATCACTAACTAGTTTTTCATGCAAAACCTGTAAATATGTAGCTTTTATTCTTTCGTCAATTTTTAACTTTTCAATTCTATTTTTTTCTGCATTATACTTTGCCTGAGCCTGTGCCACTTCATCATTAGTAGCCTTGCCTCGCAAAATAGCAATCTCGTTCAAAGCCTTTTCATTAGCAGTCTTTTTAGCTTCTGCGGCTTTAGTTTCTGCATTTTTACGTTTTTCAATTTCTTTTAATTCATCATCAGTTAGCTCTTTATTTACAACTTTTTTCTTATTGCCATACACATCAATTTCACTAGTAGCCTCTTTTGTAGCCGCTTTAGTTTCAGCCCATATATTTTTAAAGCTTTCAGTTATGCCACCAAAATTCTTACTAGCATTACCTTTCAAAGTTTCCCAACTATTACCCAAAGCTTCAGAAGATTTTGCCGCAGCAGCGAAATCACCTTTAAGTACATTTACAGCAATACTACCCGCATCTTTCAAAACCAAAAAACCATCAATCAGCAACTGAACTGAAGAAAAAACCAATTTTATTGCAGTTCCAACAGCACCCAATACAGTACCAAACACACGCATCACATTTTGTAACGTAAGCATATTTTCAACAGAATCAGGCAACAACCACAAAAAGAATGATTTACCCATTTCAAAAACCATCCCCAAAGCATCCCAAATAATCATAAATCCAGAACCAACAGGCCCACTTGCATCAATCAATTTTCCCAACCAATCAACACCTTTAGCAAATAGTTCTAAAATACCAACAAAAACAGGCATAAGCTTTTCACCTATTTTTAACTGAATACTATCAAACGCATCACCCAAATTACTCGATCTACCCTCAAGCGTTTTATTGATTTCTGAAGTAGTACCCGCCACTCCATTATATCCACCCATTGCCACAATAGCCTTATAAATAGCTTCCTCATTATTTTGAACTTCAACAGTTTGCCCCTTAAAACTCAAGCTCACATCATCGCCATTCTTTTTCATTTTCACGCCAAACTCTTTCAATCTTTCACCTTCTCCCATCATCGCATCCAAAACCGCCTCCGTCAACTGATCAAAACTCTTGCCTTGCGAAGCCGCCAAATCAGCCAAGTTTTTAATCTCAATTTTTGAAGGAGTAAGCCCCCTATTCACCATCTTTATAAAAGATTCAGTCATTTCATCCACACTAATAGGAGTAGTGGCAGCAATATCCTTAATCATTTCCATGGCAGCCTTCGCCTGAGTCTGACTACCCAAAGTATTTTTCAATACCGTTTCATACTTTTCAAACTTGCCAGTAAGTTCAAAAACAGCCATTCCCGCATTAAACACCTGCTTACCAAACTCTATCACAGCCGCCACCGTAAACGCCGCCATTATATTACCCCTCAAACTTTCCCACACACTCTTACTATCCCCAACAGTATCCTTCACTGCAACAAAATCTGTTCTCAATTCCGTCAATCTACCGTTCACCTCCTTCAATCTTGCAGCCGAAGCAATATACTCCTCAGTACCAGGTACCAAATCCTTCGTAGCCTTCAACAATTCCCTCTGGTACTTCTCCAACTGTTTCACAGTCATCTCATTGACATTCATCTTACCCGTCAAATCATCATACTCCTTCTGCAAGCCATTGATCTCCTTTTTCAAAGCATCATACTCACTTGCATTTTCCTTCGTACGCTTCCCAAGCTCCCCCTGTTTACTTTTCAAATCATCGATTTTACCAGACAATTGCCCAACATAATTCGCTGCCTCCTGCCCATCGATCACAAGTTTTATTCTTGCTTCTTCCGTTAATTGCATTATTTCCTAAGATTAATTTCCCAAATCTCAGCAAAACCAAAACCCCCATATAGGACAAAAGCCCCACCCTTTACAGAATGAGGCCCAACAAAAAAAGCTAAATACTAAAAAATTAAATTTATAATAAATCAATTATATCACTCGCCAAAGTTCTATCTTCTTTTACAAGATAAACAATACTATTGCCTTCTTCAATAGTATCGACAAGCTCGATGAATCGTCTGCCGTAAATATTTGGCACGTGCAGCTCATCATCCAATACCCAATCAAAACCATCAATTTTAAGGCCGTATTGAATTAACTCCCTAATAATCTCAAACAAATGTTTTTGAGGAATATCACGACTGCCATTTAATGCCTGGCCAATCGTACTTTGAGGTAAATTCAATTTCTTCTCTAAACCGTGAAAAGATATTAAATCGTGCGTTTTTAAAAAGTCGCAAACTTCTTTTGATAACTGCGAATGTCTGTCCATATTTGTAGTCTATTTATTTAGAGCGACCCACAAAGCAGTTTAGGACTGACATCGTGGGTCGTGTTGCTTTTAGCTATTTACTTAAAGAATCCTTAATTGAATTAAAAAACTCAATTGCTTCAATTTTAGATTTGAAGTCTTTTGAAAGTGTAAAATATTTGTTTCCATGCCCTGGTTTCCCTGCAATATTACATCTTTCTCCAAACGATAGAGTTACTTTTGTTTTCTTTTCAAAAAGCTCTAATTTACCACTTCTTGATTCAGTACCAGCAAAACAAAACCCTTTACTAATCAAAAATGAAATGTTTTCTTTACGAATTTGAGAATTTGCTTTTGAGTTGTCATTAAATAACGTTTCCATTTTGTTTATTTATTTAGAAATTGTTGCCCCTACTTTTTTATTTTTAAAGGATTTTCGGGTTTCTCCTTCTTTGATGAACAAATTTACGAACAATATCTTATTTGTCAAAGAGTTTTGACAAATATATTTATATAATAGTGTAAATATTTTTCAACAAAAAAAAGCCTGAGTCATTCGAAAATCCCGAACAACTCAAGCTTTTCATCTATAAGAATATATACCTACTCTATCACCTTCTTATTCAACTCATACTTATCCAGCAAATCATTAAACTCAATCTGAAACTCTTCCAATTTTTCACTGCTCAAATGCGGCAAAGCAAACATCAAATTAAAATATTCACCAATCGCAAGCACACCCTGATTAGTATTATGTAAAATCTCACTATTAAACTCCCCCAACTGCCTTTTTTCATCACCCCGCAAATACACATCCATTTGAAGCTCCAAGCATTCATAAAAAGTTTTTACAGCCTGTTTAGTTCGCTGCTTAAAAATCCAAGAATTTTTCACATTATGCTCATCCATATAGTTCAGCATAAATTGACAAATAAAGTGTATAATCAAAATCTCATTAGTCATTTTTTCCAATCAAATAAAAATTCCTTAGTTTCTTTTTCCTGTTCGCTATAATTAAAAAACACAAACCCAGATTTCCCTCGTGAAAAATTAGTTTGCACCCAGTCACTGCTCGGACTCAAAGCAGGATAGTTAAAATAGTTAAATTTACTTGGGGTGCTGTCAAATAAATATTGATGACTATCCCCCTTAGAAAATTCAATAACAATTCCATGCTTAAACAAATAATTTACATCTATATACTCATTTATTTTCTTCTCATGCACATCATCCAACTTTGGCTTAAAACCAAATTTTAAATTTTTATCATCTTTGCCATGCGTCAGTATAAACGTATACTTCCCCACCGAATAATGCCCAATAAACTTTCTTTGATTTTCCACAACCACATTATTAGGATATTTCATCTCTGCAATCTCCTTAAACGCACTATTTACCACATAGCCAAACGCCGCCGAATGATTATCCACACAAATATTATGTACATAAATTTTATCATAATACTTCATCAGCTCATCCACCATCTGAATCTTAAACCTTATCCCACAATCAAACGCTTCCTGATTCGTCATATTCTGCGGCAAATCATGCCCTTTCCTAGCAGTCTGTCCATCCCAGCCGTCCATAAAATCACCCAGATCATCAATGTATAAAACATTTGACTTCTGATGCTTCACCACATGATTGATAATAATTTTCAATCTTTCAAACAGCTCTTCAGCATCCCACTTACCACCATACAAAGAATTGCCTTCAGGATTCACATTCATACCCACATGAGCATCCGTATATACCAGCCTATCAAAAAAACCAACTTTCTTTTTTTTCTTTTCAACAATTACAGGCTTAAATTCATCCACATAAAACGCCTTAAAATCAATATCCTTAATTGCCTGCTCCTCTATATCTACATAATTAGGATTCTTCACAAATGCCGAAATTTCTTTAGTCTTAAACCAAAGATGCTTCATCGAACTATTTGGCACATCAATATTTTCAGAAGCAGTATAAACACCCTCATGCTCATCCAAAATCGCCTTTCTATTTCTTCCAATTTGCTTTCGTAAAGTCACAAAATGGCTATGTTCTTCACCCAAATCGCTCACCTGATCAATCACCCTTTTAGCTACCTGAGTATCATTAAGATATTTATTTTTCAATAAAATCTCAATAACCTTTTCCCGATACATAGCAAATACTTTGCTCATATTTTAGTTTTTTATCAAAACACATAAACAAATACCTTTATAATTTCAACCTAACCACACTCGTAAACCTACCCTTAGTTTTTACATTATAGCTTTTACCACCTATTTCAAAACTATGCACAGTTTCACCATCAATCTTCCCAAATCCATCCAAGGCAAGCACCAAAGCCACATTATTTTTCACTTTATAAGCAATCAAAACTTTTTTATCTGCAAAACTTTTAGTTGGTAATTTCACAAAATTCCAATCACTTTTCCACTCAACAATATCCAAATTTTCGCTCACAGCCCAAGCCCCGCTCATCATCCAATCTATGTTCTTCATTGGCTGAGATGGATATTTACTCAAATGTTCCCCTTGCTTAATTGGCAAATCATTACCGTTCAAATCCGTAGCACCCCATCCCCAAAACTCTTTTTTATCATCCCAATAATTTGGATCACTCCAACAATCAAACCCATCACCCACGGCCACAGTCCAAGCCCCCCAATTAAATGCCACACTCGGACTAACCTTCGGTTTCACCTGTGCCAAATAACTACCACCATTATAATCAACCCGTACCCGCCCAAGATCAAAATTGTTAATCAACTCAACATCAAACCAAACAGTAGCCAAAATCTTCTTTTCCTTATTATATTTTCTATGAAGCAACAATTCAAACAAATAGTGATGAATCACCCCATCTTCAACAGGATAATTCTGATACCCACCAATATGCCCAAAATCAACAAACCTAGCATAATCAAAATCAATACTCACCCACATACCATATTTAGCCTGAAACTCAGCCAAGCTCCCATTAAAATTTAATGCGTCCGTAAAATCCAAACCACTACCCTGAAAAATAGGCCTACCCATTCCAATTCCGCTCACAGTCCACAAAGCCATCTTAGCCTTATGCTCATGCGTAGCCCACCACTCCAGGCATCGCAAAATCTTATCTTTTCTCACATGCCATTTTGTCCCTACATGCTCCCAGTTTAGCATCACATATCCATAATCCTTGCACGGAAAATACACCTTTTCAACAAAACTTTTCAGCAAATCATCGCCATCAACCCGCTCACACCAAGCATCAAAATCAGCCTGAGTAGAAGTATAAGCACCAGGACAACCCAAGTCAGTCAACCAAGCATCACTCACAAATACATAACCCTTATCACCATTATAATTTTTCGCAAAACTAACTCCCTTCTTCAGGTAATTATATTTTTCAAAATCCCTCAATGGCGTAGGCTGCATAATCACATATTTACCACCAGGCAACTTAAAATCTGGAAATCTCAAATCAAAATCCATCAGCTGCGTATTCATATCAGTAGAATACCCTTTAGGCTTTAAAAAATAAGTAGCATTCCCATCACGCCAAATATCCCGCTCACCCTTCACACTCACATACTCCTGCTCCCATGCTCCATACTGCCAAATATTTCCATAATTATTTGCCATTATAGGAGCAAAATCATATCCAGCCATATCAGTTATTTTTTCAGGAATTTTATTTACATGTACCCAATCCGTCGGCTCAATAAAATACCTAGTCTGGCCACCATACAAGCCCGCCCGCTTAAACATTTCCACCGTTCCACTAGTAGCAGGCAAAACTACAACACTATCTTTTTTATTATCAGTATTTTGCACAGCCCAGAAATCGCTCAAGTTTGCCTTAATCCCATCAAACTTCAAAAACCCATGCAATTTCAAATCAAAACCACTATAATCATTCGCAAAAATACCATCACTCACAAACGCCCCCAACTTAGCTTTATACACCACCCCAATACTATCAGTCCTCACAAAAAGCACATATACATTCCCAGTACTATCAGTCGGATATACCTTACCAACCTGCCCATTGGCCACCATCGCAACCAATATCAATATACCAATCAAAAATCTTTTCATTTTCTTAGTTTAATTATGCTCAAAAATAAATATCTGCACCATCACAAAACAGGACAAAAAAAAGCCCTGAAACTCAGGACTCAATCACCAATCGCACCAGCCACATTCCTAGACAATATTGCAGCCGTTTTTTCAGCCGCAATCGGCCCAACTGCTTTTCTTATTTTTGTAGTAGCCACATTATACCAATCTTGCCCCTTTCTCACTCTTAGCTTACCCTTTCTCATCCTACCAGCCACCATTGCCCAAGCCAACCGCATTTCCGCTCTTCCAGTCGAAGGCATCCGCTTACTTCCATCATTATACCCAGGCACAACAGCACTATTGATCAACTTTCTTTCTTTAATAAATCTCAAAAACCCCTTCACAATATCAGGCATCGATCCCTCCGTAAAATCAATGTCACTATATTTCTTACCCTTATTTTTCGGCTGCTGAAAACCCTTATACTCCACATACTTCATGTCCAAAAACCTTCCGTACATCTTAAAGCTCGCCTGCACCCACCCAGCAAAATCGCTAATCTCTTTTTGCAAATCTCTATTAAAACTATTCAAAAGCTCCTGAGTCATAACCCGTCCACTGGCCACAATCGCCTTTTCATACTCTTCCTGCATTATACTCGCCACAATCGGCAGTACCTCCTTCATCAAATCCTCAAACTCCCTATTGCTTAAAACTAGATTCTCCATGCTTTCACCACCCCAATTTTAGATTTTTCACTTTTCACCGCCACTCTATCCAGCATCCAATTCACCCCATCAATATGCACAATCGGCAGCTCATCACTTTCACCCCTAAAAATCGCCGCAACCCTAGCCACTTCATAAGCACCCAAGGCAGCCAATTCATCAATCCAATATCCACCTATCCTAAACTTTTCATCTGCTGCCCAGAAATTCTTGATCAAACCATCAGTTCCAGCCCATTTTATCACCACACCACCAAAAGCATTACTGGCCGTTGCCCCACCAGTATGATAGATCAACCTGGCCCCAAACTTTTTATCCAAATTACTACCCACATTACTCACCCCCACCTGCTTAGTTGTCAGCACCCCACCAACCATAACCAAACTACTAAAAGCCGTATCAACTTTTATTCTACCACCATCCACATTTGTGGCCCCATCAGTCAAATAATTATCAAAAAGCACATCCTTACTCAATCCATCACCACTATCCACAGCAAACTTCATTTCAAGCCCATCCGTATTTGCCATAGTGCCGTATTTTATTTTTTTCATGTACCTAGTCCAATCAAGACTCACTGGCCCCATAAATATATCTTTCACAAAATCCATCCGTAAAACCTTCCGCTTCACATCAAAATACAAAGCCAAATCATACAACTTTCTCAAACTTAGCACCAACTCAGCCACCGTCAATTCTGGCAAATGCTTTCTTATCACAATCCCAGTCTCCCCATCCAAACTTTTTGTATTATAAACCACTAAAGCCCCAGCCATCGCACTATCCCAAAAATCCCCCACAAAGCTCACCCCACTCAGCACTCCAATTCTTTTCAAAATATCTTTCAAAAAAAACATCGGCACCTTTGTCGAATCAGTATATGCCGCCCCCACATAATCATTCACCTTACCCGTATAAGTACTAGGCTTATCCTTATCATAAAAATCAGGATTTATAATCGTCGGCAAACAAAACCCGCCACTATTCCAAGTGTAACTTGTCACACTATTCCAGCTCGCAGGAAAACTCACCACCCCAAAATCAATCTCAGAAAGCAATTTGGACTGATATTGTCCAAAAAACTCTCTCAAATTACTCACAAAATCAAAATCAAATCCACCCTGCCCATCTTTCAGTTTCACATATCCCTTATCCACCAAATTCCCACCTTCCACAATCTCACAGTAAAACAACCTATTAGCCCCCCTAACTTTCGGATGCCCAATATTCCCAAGCAAAGCCCTATTTCTCGCCGAATCACTCAAACTAATCCCAGCCGCAAAACTCCCCGCAGGAGCATCAAAACTCAGCACAGGATTTTTCAATTCCAAATCAAACCCAGCCCCAACCTTCAAATCCACCCGCTCTCCCTCAATCAACACATCAAACTTAGTAGCCATATATTTTTTAATATCTAAATAATGTCAAAAAACCACACAAAAAATATCTAATAAAATCATCATTATGGCTCAGTAAAAAACGCCACCGCAGGCACAACCACATCAGTATCACCATACAACCATCTCAGCTGCACACTATTACCACCAGCATATTCAAAATATTCCATCTTAAAATTATAAATCCGCCCAGCTTCCATCACCATACTACCATCCAAAGCCAAACTACCATGCTCATACCAACCATCAATCAACAGCACATCATTTACCCAAAGTCTCACACCATCATCACTAATAGCTCTATATCTCACCAATCCAGACACAGGCCCAACTACATACCCAGTCCATCTCACACAAAAGAAATCTTCTGGCAAACTTCCCAAAGCCCAGTTATTTTCAAAATTAATATTTTCATCAATCCTATTAATATTAACAGTAGCCGTATTCATCCAAGTGCTTAAAGTAGGCACCCTAGCAGGATCATCCCCATAATTAAAATATTTACCCCTCACACCAGCCACCATTGCCACACAGGTTCCAACACTATTAGCATAAGCCTGCGTATCAATCGCAGCCGCCGCAGCACTAGCTTTAGCATTAGCATCAGCCAAACTCAAACTACTACCATACACCCCAGCATCAATCACAATACTTGCCAAACTACCCGCAAACCCAAGCCCACAATCATTCTTTTTATAGCTACCCATCACCGTCAAAGCAGTATTCAAATACGGCGTAGTACTAGCCAAACATTCCCCGCTCGATTCCACAGCATAATACCCAACCGTACCAGGTACATTAGCTTTCATAGCTACACCCTTCACCCGCTCACCATTATCCACATACACCAGCTTTAACTTTGCATATCCTTTCTTTCCTATCCTAACACCATTTTCATTCACTAAGCAATAGCCCTGCTCAGGCACCCAAGCCATCAATCTTTCAGCAGCAAAACTCCCCACAGGCATATCACTATACCCTATCGCCTCCTTACTTTCCACAAAACCAAACACCCTACCACCCAAATACTCACCATCTTTTCTTAGCTCCATTACTTCCCCAGTACTCACAATCGGCACAAGTCCCTCCTGTGTTACTACATATACCAACCTACTCCAAGCCAATTCCTCAAAATACTCAATCCACTTATCACTCAAACCAAACCCAGTAGCAATAGTCAATTCTCTACTTCCAGTTATACTTGTCACAAAAACTTCCTCACTGCTTGGCAAATACCCAGCCACCAAAGCCCGCTCAGCAGTTTTCACCATCAATTTCAAATTTCTATCCATCACCCCCGTACATCTCACCACATCAATACCACCCAAACTATTCACCATCACCAAATACCTCACATACTCAAAATATCGCCTATCAAGCACAAAACTACGCTCTTCACTTACCCGCAAATCTGCCTCATTTCCAAGCCATATTTTGTACTTAAATATTCCGCTTACCCCTTCCTTACCAGCAAGCCCCAAGGCACCATATCCAACACTCACACTCAAAAGACTATACAACTCAACAGCACTATATTCTTCAACTTTCCAAGTTTCAGTACTACTATCATTTCTTATAACCGTACACCAAAGCCTCAAACTCGTAGGCTTACTTTCAAAATTTGTCAAAAAGCTAAGCACCACAGGCATATCCACATCCACCATACCACCATCAGGCTGCCAAGTCAAAAACTTCATATTAGCATCCAAATATTTTGTAAAAAACAAATCCCCCCAAGCAGGAAACTGATTTTCATTCAATCTCCCCTTAATCACATACTCCACAGGCCCAGTCACATCAGTACCACTCACCAGCACCCCATTATTTTCAATATAGGTTCTGACTCTATACGGCATCACAGCTTCAGCCTGAATTCCAAACAAACTAGTACTTACATTATCAAAAGCATCAAAACCAGCAATATTCCATTCCAACTTTCCATCCAAAAACTCACCAATATCCACACTCCACCCATCATAAATAACCAAACCAGACTCATCCCTCGGAGGCACTTCACTACCACTCAGCAACACCAACCGCACAAACTCACCAGATCTATAAGCCTTAGGCACCAATACTTCAGCATAATATACCAACCCACTTCTATTCACAATACTTTCAGCAGCAGCATCAACACACACAATCAATTGATTTTGCCCAAACCTTACCGCCTTATGTACAATATTCGCAGCATCCATAATAATATCTTTAGAAAATTTTATAATTCAATACCCAAACCTAAACAATCAATTCCCATCACAATAGGACAAAAAAAAGGCAGTCAGCAAAACCAACCACCTTTCCACCTCTCTTATCAACTAAACCTAAAATACTAAAAACGAAAAAATATCTTAATTCAATAAAGCATCAACCCCAATATTCAAATCAAAATCAACACTATACCCATACGCACTCACATTCGCAAAATTGCTTACCGCATGAAACTTATTGCCCACCAATTCAATCTCATACCTATATCCAATATTTTCAATCATAGCCGTATCACAATCCTTCTTTATTTTTCCCAGCACTTTCGTCAGCACAACCCTAGCATCTCGTCTCACACCAGGCAGCTCACTCACATTCACCTTATTGTGCTTCATCAAAATAGTCAACTGAGCATTAATAACATATCTTCCACTACCAGCTCTATTACTTATCTCACCATCATACACCCCAACAAATAAGGCCAAACCCTTATAACTATTAGCAAAATAGCTTTCAACCCGCTGATGAATATCATCTCCAGCATCTAAATAAACCACCTCTTTCAATTCCACAATAGTAGGCATCACAACTTCTTTCAAATACAACACCAACCCAACTTCATCACGAATCTCAACCATAACAGTATATTTTTAATTCTTAATTTTCGAATCCAACACATCATCAAGCAAATAACTCCAAACCACATGAGCATTAGTCCTATGCACCCCAGCTATACCACCAAAATACCCTTTCTGAGCCACATGCTTCAGCAGCAACATCCACCCACGGCCATCATCATACCTGGCATCATTATCACTACCCTTACCAAAAACATCCTTATAACATTCAATAAAATAAGTAAACTCAGCCTCAAACCATTGCAAAAAAGCCACCTTCACCCCAAACTCCAGCTTCTTAAAAATCTCAGCCCTTTCTATCACTCTTTGCTCATTATAAACCTCTCGTACATCACCATTCCACTCATCACTCAACCTAAACTCCTTCAAATCCCTACGCTCAGGCCTCAAAAAAACCCCCATCAACATCTCCACCATTCCAAAGTCAGGCTCATTTTCATCATTAAGTTTCATAAAATACATTGCTGCCACACTAATCTCCACCGCATCCGTATCATCAAAGCCATCCTTCATAGCCCAATACCTAACCCCACCCACATCCAAATACTCATACGGCCTCTTTCTAATCCGATCACTAAAAATCCACTTCATACACTCCTTCAGCATTGCCCACTGATCAAGACTCAAAACCAATTTATCCCAAAATCTCACATCACACCCAAGCCCCGATCTAATCACCAACTCCCAAAAACTTCTCTCCCTACGTTCTTCAGGCACAAGCCCACATACCAGCAGCAAATTTCTCTGAGCATCATTGCACTCATCAAAACCCTCAGGCACTCGAAACTTCCGCACCCCCAGCATCACAACTTTCATAGTACATTTCTAATCATAAAAAAAATCATAGGGTAGGGCCATTAAAGCCCCACCAATGCCAAAATATCTCTTACTAATCCAATCGCAAACTTAAATAGCCAAATCACAATCACACTAGAAAGCATAATTCCAATTGCTTTTAGAAGTATCCCAAAAGCACCATTTATCAATTTATCAAAAGCATTCATATCTATTTTTCTTTATTGTTTTTCATCCAACCAAAAGCCCTCACAACAATCCACATTAAATAACTCTGCCACCCTGGTATATCCGAAAGCCTTAAAAGCTCCAAAAAAATCTTATCACAATAATTTCTGCTAAACAAACTTTTTCTCCAGATATAATCATGCACAATCGCAGCATTGCAAGCATTCCCATGCGGCGGCACAACAAACCAAAACAACCTTGTCGAACTCACCAAATCCGTCTTAAACCCCTTCCTAATCAGCACATTATACTCAATCAGCAAGCAATCTTCAATCACTTGCCAATTAAGTTTTTCCACTTTCTTCAGCAATATCTCAGGATATATCGTCATTCCTTTTGCTCACTCAAAGGCTTAAGCGTATAACCATATCCACCCGCTAAAGCTCCAGCTGCTGCATATTTTTCAGCAACCGTACCAAATTCAAGTTTCTTGCAAATGTCTAATATTAGTGCTTTTGCAGTAGCTAAAGGAATATTCATATTAGCCGATAATTCGCTCGCCATCTTTCCAGTATCAGTATTCAAACCACCAAAGCTTTCAACATTTGTAGTCTTAAAATCAATATAAAACTGACGATAAAAAGTACTATCACTAAGATTACAATCAATATTATTAATCATCTTTGCACGAATGCCAGTAATCGTCACCGACTTACGTGTTTCGTCTTGAAAAGTATAATTATTTACCTTAAAAGTAAAACTTTGAGCATCAGCAATAAATGCTGAAAAAAGAATTGAAAAAATTATAGTCGCAGTTTTCATTGTATTGTATTAAATTTAAAAATATAAAATCACCAAGTAGATAAAGCCGATCTTTTCCAAACATTAGTAGCCGTACACACATAAATATAACTAGCATCAATCCTAATTTCCCCCACCACCCCAGTAGCCGTAGCACTAGCAGGTGCAGTATTCAAAGCCGAAAGTTTAAACTGCGTAGCTTGTGCCGTACCAGATACATCTAATTTATACCCCGAATTTGTCACTGTTCCAATCAATATATTTCCACCATCTGTAATAGTAAAAGGCTGAGTGCTATTGTTATGATTAAAAAAAGCCAAAGCACCACCATCTACATAAAACTGAAAAGATCTTGATGATAACGATCTATCTTCCAGCCTTAAACCAGCTCCTACACCACCAACATACACATTACCACCAACTACATGAAGTTTATAAGAAGGTGAAGCAATTCCAAAACCAGAGTTTCCAGAACTTGTAGCAAAACTAGCCCCAGTAGTCGAAGAATAAGAAAGTGCCGAAACCGCACCCGATGCAGCCAAAGTAGAAGAAGTAATCGCACCCGAAGCAGACAAAGAAGCAGCCGAAACCGCACCCGATGCAGCCAAAGAAGTAGCAGTAATTGCCGAATTAAATTTTGCTGCTCCAGCAACTTCAAATGCTTGAGTCGGATCCATCCCAATACCCACAAATCCATTAGCATCCAGC
>Ga0209500_10000427_pt1 | contig 36422 bp, 31 predicted proteins | sample S_140212_EF_Meta_FD_187323 | JGI IMG/M metagenome (GOLD analysis project Ga0209500, IMG submission 187323) | Freshwater microbial communities from Lake Simoncouche, Canada to study carbon cycling - S_140212_EF_MetaG (SPAdes) (version 2) | ecosystem: Environmental > Aquatic > Freshwater > Lake ...
CACCAGAGAGAGTTCCTGCAGGAAAGACTGAGAAGAGTGCATCAATTGGAGTTGAACTCTTTGAAAGCTTTCCGATAACGGTAGAGACAATATGCATCACATGGGAGTAACGCTCAATATGCATAAAGTCGATGACTTCAACGCTGCCAGGAGCGCATACGCGACCTAAATCATTGCGCCCAAGATCTACCAACATCAAATGCTCTGCGCGCTCTTTCGGATCGGCAAGAAGTTCCTCACCTAGTCGAATATCTTCTTCGACAGATGCTGAGCGTCGACGCGTTCCCGCAATTGGATGCACCATCACTTCAGTGCCTGTCACCTTCACAAGCGCTTCAGGACTTGATCCCACAACTTCAATGCCATCTTCAAATCTAAAGAGATACATATATGGGCTTGGATTATTTAGACGCAGCATGCGATAGACATCGAGAGCATCTGCAAAACATGGCATAGAGAATCGCTGTGAGAGCACAATCTGGAATGCCTCACCTGCACGAATCTCTTCCTTCGCTATTTCAACCTTCGAAATAAATTCTTCCTGCGTCATATTGCGATCAAATTGTGGCGACTTCTTGGGAGGAATCTGTGAGACATCTCCAGCAAGTGGAACGAGTAACTCGGCCTGCATACGATCTAGGCGAGATACAGCATCTGCATATGACTCATCGATGCGCTCATCAGAGCCATCCCAGTTAATCGCATTCGCAATGAGGGTAATTGTTCCTTCGCTGTGATCCATCACCGCTAAATCACTCGTCAACATAAATGCAATTTCTGGCAGATCAATATCTTTTGTAGCAAGGTTTGAAATCTTCTCTAATCTGCGCACCGAGTCATAACCCATATAACCCACGAGTCCACCCGTCAGAGTGGGAAGGCCATCAATCTTGGGAGACTTCAAATGTGCCACAGTCTTACGAAGCGCCTCAAGCGGATTCATTCCCTGCGGAACACCTGCAGGAGGTTTACCAAGCCACACGGCAACGCCATCTTTCTCAGTCAATGTTGTCTGGCTATGCGCACCTATAAATGAGTAACGTGACCAGACTCCCCCATGCTCTGCCGATTCCAGAAGGAATGTGCCCGGTAGATTCTTCGCTAACTTCTTATAGATATTAAGTGGAGTTTCGCCATCACCTAATAGTTTGCGATAGACAGGGATAACGTTGTTGCTCTTGGCATACTCGCGAAATTCTTCAATCTTCATCGCGTCATCTCAATATTCCTATGAAAACAGGAGCGATCGCCGGTGTGACAAGCAGCCCCTGTCTGTTCAACCTTGAATAAAAGCGCATCTCCATCACAATCGAGTGAGATTGAGTGCACTAACTGAGTGTTGCCAGAAGTTGCACCCTTCTCCCAGAGCTCATTGCGAGATCGAGACCAATATGTTGCTCGACCTGTTGCAAGAGTTACGGCCAATGATTGCGAGTTCACGTATGCAAGCATCAAGACTTCACCTGAATGGGCATCCTGCGCGATTGCTGGAATGAGAGCTGCAGGATCTTTGAGAAGCGCAGATATCTCTGGGCTTAGGTCCGGACTCATGTACCTATTCTGCCTTAGACCGTATGGGCATTGCGCACCGAATAATTATGGCCAGAGAGGTACTTCTTCACATCACCAATACGGTGAACTCCAAAGTGAAATACGCTCGCAGCGAGCAGTGCATCGGCTCCAGCATCCAGAGCTGATGCGAAATCCTCTAGTGATCCTGCCCCACCACTTGCAATCAGTGGAACCTTAGAAATCGCGCGGATAGCTGTAATCATTCCAATGTCATATCCAGCACGAGTTCCATCTGCATCCATGGAATTGAGCAGAATTTCACCGACACCGAGTGCACATGCCTTCTCCACCCATGCCAGCGCATCAATACCTGCAGATTCGCGCCCACCGTGGGTTGTCACTTCAAATCCAGAGTCAGTACGAGCACGACGTGCATCAACGGAGAGAACCAGGACCTGTGAACCAAAACGATCTGCAATCTCTGCAATCAGTTCTGGGCGGGCAAGGGCGGCGGTGTTGATTGAGACTTTATCCGCACCTGCTCTTAGCAAACGATCAACATCCTCAACTGTGCGGATCCCACCACCGACAGTCAGAGGGATAAATACTTGCTCTGCAGTCTTTCGAACAACATCTAACGTTGTTTCGCGTCCTGCAACACTTGCTGAGATATCAAGAAAGGTGAGTTCATCAGCCCCTTCTCTCCCATAGAGCGCTGCCATCTCAACAGGATCTCCTGCATCAACCAGATCCGTGAAGTTAACACCTTTAACTACTCGACCATTGGTGACGTCAAGGCAAGGAATGATGCGAACAGAAAGGCTCATCGTCGCGTGAGTTCCAGTGCTTCTTGCAAGGTAAATGCTCCTGCATAGAGAGCCTTACCCACGATTGCACCTTCAACACCTGAGTTATTCAATGCAACAAGTGCTGCAATATCTTCCAGCGATGAAATCCCACCTGATGCCACAACAGGCTTGCGCGTGACAGCACATACCTCTTTAAGCAATTCAATGTTTGGACCCTTGAGCGTTCCATCCTTAGTCACATCAGTAACGACATAACGAGCACATCCATCGCGCTCAAGTCGTTCGATAGTTTCAAAGAGATCGCCACCTTCCTTCGTCCAACCACGAGCCGCAAGAACATGGCCTCTGACATCAAGACCCACTGCGATGCGATCGCCAAATTCAGCAATTACTTTGGCAGTCCATTCAGGATTTTCAAGGGCCGCAGTTCCGAGATTGACTCTTTCACATCCTGTTGCAAGTGCGCGACGCAATGATTCGTCATCACGAATTCCACCTGATAGCTCTACCTTGATATCCAGCTCTCCCACTACTTCTGCAAGGAGTGCACTATTTTCCCCACGACCAAATGCTGCATCGAGATCGACAAGGTGTAACCACTCAGCCCCTGCTGCCTGAAACTCCAGCGCTACTTCAAGTGGATTGCCATACGCAGTCTCAGCATCAAGTTCGCCTTGCACAAGCCTGACAGCGCGTCCATCTTTGACATCAACTGCAGGTAGTAGCTCTAGATAAGTCATAGTCCATCCACCCAATTCTTAATAAGTTGTAGACCCGCATCTCCTGATTTCTCAGGATGAAATTGCGTAGCTGCAATCACACCATCTTCAACTGCTGCAAGAAAATCTTTACCGTGGTGAGACATTGTTGCAATTGCTCCCACCTTCTTCTTCACAGCGTATGAATGCACAAAGTAAAAAGATTCATTCTCAACGCCTTTAAAGAGCGAGCTCCCACTTCCTACTGAAACTGTATTCCACCCCATGTGAGGAAGGATTGGGGCATCGAGTTTCTCCACCGTTGCATCCCAGACTCCGACTCCATCATGGTTTCCATACTCGAGTCCCTGTGAAAAGAGAATCTGCATTCCCACACAGATGCCAAGTGTGGGGCGCTTCAAAGAAATTCTTTCGCGCACAAGTTGATCGCCTCGAACTCCGGCAAGACCTTGCATACATGCTGCAAATGCTCCAACACCTGGAACAACTAATCCATCGGCGTTGAGTGCAACGTCGTAATCAGATGTCAGAACTACCTCTTTGCCAGATGTTTCAAAAGCGCGCTGGGCTGAACGAAGGTTGCCAGATCCGTAATCGAGAATTGCAATCACGAACGTTAGAGAGAGCCCTTTGTTGAAGGAATCCCTGCAACACGAGAATCAAGGGCCACGGCATCGCGGAGCGCGCGAGCAACTGCCTTGAATTGAGCTTCGAATACGTGGTGGGCGTTGCGGCCTTCAAGAACACGAATATGCAGTGCGATGCGCGCTTCAGCAACGATTGATTCCCAGATGTGTTTTCCAAGAGTGGTATCAAATGTTCCGATAAGTTCAACGATCTCTGGTTGGCGATGCACAAGATAAGGACGACCTGAAAGATCGACAGCTGCCTGCACAAGAACCTCATCCAGTGGAACCATGGCATCACCAAAGCGACGAATACCTGCTTTGTCACCTAACGCTTCGCGAAGTGCTTGGCCAAATGCGAGAGATGTATCTTCAACTGTGTGGTGTGAATCCACATCGACATCACCTGTTGTCTTCACCGTCAGATTAAATCCAGAGTGCTTGCCCAGTTGGCTGAGCATGTGATCGAAGAATGGAACTCCTGTGTCAACGGAAATCTCACCAGTCCCATCGAGGTTGAGTTCTACAAGAACGCTTGACTCTTTAGTCGTGCGTTCGACTCGTGATGTTCTGCTCATTTTTCTCCCAGGCATACCGATAGCGTTGAAATAAACTTTGTATTTTCGGCCTCATTGCCAATGGTCACTCTTAAGTAGCCCAATAATCCCACATCTCTGATGAGAACTCCTCTTTCAAGCATCGCCTGCCAGAGCTGGGCCGATGGCATATCAAAGCCTGTAAAGAGCAGGAAGTTGGAAGCACTTGGAATGACCGTAAGTCCCATCTGGCTCAATTGAACTGCAAGGCGATCACGATCTGCGCGCAGTTGAGCCACTGTCCCCAAAAGCTCATTCTTATAGTCGAGCGCAACTTCAGCTGCCGCCTGAGTCAGTGCGCTCAGGTGATATGGCAAGCGAACTAAGAACATCGCATCCACAACTGCAGGATCTGCAACAAGATAACCAAGCCTGACTCCTGCAAAGGCAAATGCTTTACTCATCGTGCGAATCACCACAACATGTGGGTACTTCTCAATTAAAGTCACAGCAGATGTCTCATCAGAGAACTCTGCATATGCCTCATCAACGATGAGAAGGCCTGAGGTTGATTTCGCAATCTTCTCGATCTCCTCGATTGTGATAGCCGATCCCGTTGGGTTATTCGGTGTTGTGATAAATGTCAGAGTTGGCTTATCACGTTGAATCTGTTCGATTGCTGATTCAATATCAAGTGAGAAATCCTCGCGTCGATTGCCATTAAGCCACTGCACTTGGGTGACCTTTGCAATCAATGGGTGCATTGAATAAGAAGGAGTGAATCCCAGCGCTGCTCCGCCACCAAAGGCCATAAAGAGAGATTGGATAATTTCATTACTTCCATTAGCAGCCCACACATTGGTAGATGTGAAGTTAGTTTTTGATAGCCCATTGATAAAGTCAGCAAGCTTGCCGCGCAACACAAGAGCATCTCTATCTGGATAACGATTGAGTGTGAGAGCAACTTCAGAGATGCGATCTGCGATTGCCCTTGCTAAGGCAGCAGATGGCGGATAAGGATTCTCATTGGTATTCATCACTGCATCAGCTGGAAGTTGAGGTGCTCCATAAGCTGAGAGCTCTTGAAGATTCTGGCGCAAGGGCAGCCAGGCTGGCCACAGGTTCATAGATTTTCCAATCGCGCAGTCATCGCTTCACCGTGTGCTGGAAGATCTTCAGAGTTCGCAAGAGTCACAACTGTGTCGAGAATGTCAGTAAACGCCTTCTTGTCATACTCAATAAAGTGCAACCCACGTAAGAAAGTCTGAACAGATAGTCCACTGCTGTGGCATGCACATCCGCCTGTTGGAAGAACATGGTTAGAGCCTGCAGAGTAATCACCGAGTGAGACTGGTGAGAAGCGTCCGATGAATACTGCTCCAGCATTACGCACCTGCTGGGCATCGCCTGCAGCATTGTGAGTTTGAATCTCTAAGTGTTCCGCAGCATAAGCATTCACAACATCGAGTCCTTGTTCAATAGAATCAACGAGTGCGATTGCAGATTGAATTCCGGTCAGTGCAGCACGAATACGTTCAGAGTGCTTCGTTGTAGCCACTCGCTTCTCAAGTTCTGCCTCAACATCCTTAGCCAATTGAGTCGATGTAGTAACTAATACAGCTGCAGCAATCACATCGTGCTCAGCTTGGCTGATTAGATCCGCTGCAACATCTGCAGCCAGCGCACTGTCATCAGCAAGGATGGCAATTTCAGTTGGTCCTGCCTCTGAATCTATTCCGATAACTCCGCGCAGTGCACGCTTTGCAGCCGCAACATAGATATTGCCTGGACCTGTGACGAGATCGCACTTTTGTGCAACGCCTTTCATTCCATAACCAAAGAGAGCAATCGCTTGTGCTCCCCCGACTGCATAGACCTCAGTAATTCCAAGAAGAGCACACGCTGCAAGAATTGTTGGGTGAGGAAGTCCGCCGAATTCCTTCTGTGGCGGAGATGCGACAGCGATGCTGGACACCTTGGCAATCTGTGCAGGAATGACATTCATCAACACGCTACTTGGATAGACGGCGCGACCACCTGGAACATAGAGCCCCACGCGATCAACAGGAATCCACTTTTCTGTAACGACTCCACCATCGACGACAGTTGTGCGAGTCTCGGTGCGAACTTGATCGTGATGAACTTTGCGAATTCTCTCCGCAGATATTTCAAGGGCTGTGCGAATTGCAGGATCGAGTTGGGCAAGTGCTGCATCAAGGGCTGACTGTGGAACTCGAATAGATGGCGGTGTAACACCATCAAACTCTTGAGCAAGTGAGATGAGATCAGCCTCAGTGCCGTGCTGAACACGATGAAGAATTGGTTCGATAAGAGTCATTGCCTGCGCCACATCAAGTTTGGCGCGTGGAAGCTCAGCTTGATAACCAGCTTTATCAAGAGACTTTCCACGAAGGTCAACGGTGCGAATCACAGGGTGATTCTACTTTGAGTAGGCAATGTGATGAGACCGGAATATCGCTCCTGCTACTGGTGAGTTAGATGCGAACCAAACAGTCTGGGCCGAGTATCGCCTTGAGATCTGCGCTCAAACTTGGCGAAGATGTGACGAGTGCATCAATTTTCATCGTTGTCGATTTCTGCTGATCAATGACTTGAAGATGCACTTCGCGCTTTCCAGGATGTGAGCGCAAGATTTCCTTGATGCGATCGACAATAGGCGGAGTTACTTGAGCTGCTGGAAGTGAGATCAACAGTGGTCCCATAGGAGCCGCTGAAATATCTGGCATCTTCATTTCAAGTGCGGTAAATCGCACCTGTTCATCTGTGCGGGAGAAGCGCCCACGAACTACAACTACGCGATCCTCCGTAAGAGAGAGCGCATATTGGTTATAGGTATTGGAGAAGAAGAGAACCTCAATCGCACCTTCAAGATCTTCAACATTGACTACCGCCCATGAAGCACCTTGGCGAGAAACTTTGCGTTGAATTCCTGTAATCAAGCCACCAATGGTGACCATGCCATCTTGTGGACCATCTTCCAGAAGTTGGCTGATGGTCATATCTGTATGCGAACGCAGAACATGTTCCACACCAAGAAGGGGGTGGTCTGAAACATAGAGACCTAACATCTCGCGCTCGAAAGTCAGAAGCGTTGACTTATCCCATTCTGTTGCGGGGATTTCAATATCAAGTCCTGCCACTTGCGAAATGGAATCCCCACCAAAGAGATCGAACTGTCCGATTGCTTCAGCTCGCTTAGTCTCAATCACCGAATCAATTGCTTCAAGATGTATTGCCATCAGACCCTTACGTGGATGCTCAAGTGAATCAAAGGCACCGGCCTTAATCAAAGATTCAATGGTCTTCTTATTGCATACGTTGGCATCGACTTTGGCAAGGAAATCACCAAATGATGTGAAGTCGCCCTTACTAGCGCGGGATGCTTTCACTGAGGCAACAACACCTTCACCCACGTTGCGAATTGCAGCAAGACCAAAGCGAATATCTACTCCACGCGGTGTGTATTCAGCATCAGATTCATTGACATCAGGTGGCAGAACCTTAATTCCCATACGGCGACACTCAGAGAGATAGAGCGCTGATTTATCTTTATCATCGCGCACACTTGTTAAAAGCGCTGCCATATATTCAGTGGGGTAATTTGCCTTCAGGTATGCAGTCCAGAAAGAGACAACACCATATCCAGCGCTATGTGCTCGGTTAAATGCGTAATCTGAAAAGGGAATCAACACTTCCCAGAGACGTTTGATTGCGCTAACAGAGAATCCATTTTCTTTCATGCCTGCTTCAAAGGGGATGTATTCCTTATCAAGAATCTCTTTATTCTTCTTACCCATCGCTTTACGAAGTAAATCCGCACGACCAAGAGTAAAGCCTGCAACTTTTTGAGCAATTGCCATTACCTGCTCTTGATACACAATAAGACCGTATGTACCACCAAGAATTTCTTGCAGCGGCTCTGAAAGTTCTGGGTGGATCGGCTCAACAGGTTTGCGACCATTCTTACGATCTGCATAATTATTATGTGAATTCTCACCCATAGGTCCCGGGCGATAGAGAGCAATCACAGCTGAGATATCGGCAAATGAGTCAGGTGACATGCTGCGAAGAAGTGCGCGCATTGGTCCACCGTCGAGCTGAAAGACGCCGAGTGTGTCACCGCGCGAGAGAAGATCAAATGTCTTTTGATCACTGAGAGGTAAATCTTCAAGGACCACATCAATATTCTGATTTGCCTTGATGTTAAGCAGTGCATCATCGAGAACTGAGAGGTTGCGAAGTCCAAGGAAGTCCATCTTGAGCAACCCTGTTGCTTCACATGCACCCATATCGAATTGAGTGATGATGGCGCCATCTGCTTCACGGCGATGGATGGGAATCACATCAAGAAGTGGCTCACGAGAGAGAATGACACCTGCAGCATGCACTCCCCATTGGCGCTTTAAGCCCTCAAGGCCCTTAGCTAAATCAACAACGCGCTTGGAATCAGGATCAGTTTCATAGAGTTGGCGGAATTCGCCCGCTTCACCATGGCGAGTATCCCCAGAGTCAAAGATTCCAGAGAGAGTGATGTCTTTGCCCATGACAGATGGTGGGAGGGCTTTCGTTAACTTTTCACCAATTGCATAGGGATAACCAAGAACCCGCGTTGCATCTTTGAGAGATTGCTTTGACTTAATTGTTCCGTAGGTAATGATCTGGGCAACACGGTCTTCACCATATTTTTCAGTCGCATAACGAATCATCTCTGAGCGACGACGCTCATCAAAGTCGAGGTCGATATCAGGCATCGAGATACGTTCTGGATTAAGGAATCGCTCAAACAAGAGTCCATGTTCAATCGGATCAAGTCCTGTGATGCCCAGTGAATATGCAACGAGAGAACCTGCTGCAGATCCACGACCTGGACCTACGCGAATTCCCACCTTCTTTGCATGTCCCACAAGGTCTGCAACAACAAGGAAGTAACCAGGAAAGCCCATCTTGACCATGACATCGAGTTCATACTGCAGACGAGTGCGATATTGCTCAGTTGCCTTATCACCCATCTTCTCAAGAAGTCCGCGCACAGATTCTTTACGTAGCCATGAATCTTCCGTCTCCCCTTCAGGAACTCCAAATGCTGGAAGTAAGTTCTCATTCTCACGAAGTGTCACATTGCAACGCTCTGCAATCAGCAAGGTGTTATCGCAGGATTCTGGAATATCTTTAAAGAGCTCACGCATCTGCGCTGGGGTTTTCAGATAGAACTCATCATTATCGAATTTAAATCGCTTGGGATCTGCCAGGGTGGAGCCCGATTGCACACAGAGCAGAGCCGCATGGGCTGCAGCATCTTCGTGTCTTGTGTAGTGAAGATCGTTGGTAGCAAGCAATGGAAGCTTGAGCTCTTTAGCCAATTTAAGGAGATCATCCTTAACGCGAGTTTCAATCTCAATCTGGTGGTCCATGAGTTCAAGGTAAAAGTTATTGGCACCGAAAATGTCTCGATAATCACTTGCAGCTCGCATCGCCTCTTTGTAATTGCCCATACGAAGACGGGTTTGAATCTCACCACCAGGACATCCGGTTGTTGCAATCAACCCATCAGCATGGCGTGAGATGAGCTCGCGATCCATACGCGGCTTGTAGTAATAACCTTCAAGGGATGCAAGGGAAGAGAGCTTGTAGAGATTGGCTAGTCCCACATTATTTTCAGCCAAGATTGTCATGTGGGTATATGCACCACCACCTGAGACATCATCTTCTCCACCATCGGCCCACTGCACACGTTTCTTATCAAAACGTGATTCAGGGGCTACATAGGCTTCGATTCCTATGATGGGTTTAACGCCAGCTTTTGTCGCCTGCTTATAAAAATCAAATGCTCCGAAAACATTTCCGTGATCTGTCATCGCAATCGCTGGCATTTCTTGGCGAGCTACCTCATTGACCAGATCTCCAACGCGCGCGGCACCATCGAGCATCGAGTACTCGGTATGCACATGAAGATGTACAAACGAGTCTTGCGTCGATGCCCGTGAAGCTGAAAAATCTTCAGATGACATGGTGGCGCAACATTAGCGCCTAAGGCAGAACCGCATCCGATAGCAACGCCAGAGATGCCTGAAGGTCGGCTGGGTATGGCGCTGTGAGCACAAGAGGATTTCCATTAATCGGATGGTTGAAGCGAAGTTCAAGAGCATGAAGCCAAGGTCGAGACATCTTCATCTTCTTACCTAAGACAGGATCTGCTCCATATGTCGTATCTCCCACGAGCGGATGGCCCAGTGCTGAGAAGTGCACACGAATCTGGTGTGTGCGCCCAGTCTCTAGTTCAACCTTCACCAGTGAGACAGAGCGGTAGTACTCAATCACTTCGTAGTGAGTAATGCTCTCTTTGCCTGTTGCAACAACTGCAAAGCGATGATCTTCCTTAGGGTGACGATCAATCGGAGCATCAATCGTTCCTGTAGAAGGATCCATATGTCCTTGAACTAGTGCGTGATATGTCTTCTCCACATCATGAGCACGGAACATCTCTTTCAATTTCAAATATGAGTTTTCTGTCTTTGCAATAATCATCAAGCCAGAAGTTCCCGCATCAAGGCGATGAACTACTCCTGCACGCTCTGCAGGTCCTGATGTAGAGATGGTGTAACCGGCAGCCATGAGGGCGCCAACAACAGTTGGACCCATCCATCCTGGACTTGGGTGCGCTGCGCACCCCACAGGCTTATCAATCACCACGATGTCATCATCGTTATAGACCACGGTAAGTCCCTCAAGTGGAGTCAGTGGAATCGGATCTTGATTCACGGGAGCTGGCATCAAAACTTCAATGAGTTGGCCAGCAGCAACGCGATCTGACTTCTGCATTGCGCGATTATCTGTAGTGATATCGCCATCTTCGAGAAGTTTGACGATTGCTGTGCGCGAGAGACCAAGAACGCGCGTCAGCGCGCTATCGATGCGTTCACCTGCTACGCCTTCGGGGACAGTTAACTGTCTGAGTTCTCGTGTCATATGTGGCTACCCTACCCGTGTAATGGGTGGGACATTTCTCAGCGATAAGACAAAAGCAATGAAAGCAGCAACACAGATAGCACTGTCTGCAAGATTAAAGACTGGCCACGAAGGAATTTGAATCCAATCAATCACATGACCGCTTAAAAATGATGGTTCACGGAAGATGCGATCGGTGAGATTGCCGAGAACTCCCCCAAGAAGCAGGCCTATGCAGAGTTGCCACCCACCAGATGTGATCTTGGGTGCGAAGTAAATGACAGCAACTACGACTGCAAGTGCCAGAAGTGAGAAAGCAAGAGTGAATCCTGTCGCAAAGCTAAATGCCGCACCAGAATTATGAACCAGAGTGAGTTGAAGGAAAGAGCCGAGAATCTTTCGAGGTTCTGATGAGAGTGAAGTTAACGCCCACGCCTTTGTTGCAAAATCAAAGAGCCAGATAGTCCACGCAGTTGCGAACAATCGGCGCACTTTAGCGCCGCTCTTCCTTCTGCTTGCAGATCATGCACAAGGTTGCGCGAGGAAATACTTGAAGACGTGCCTTACCAATCGCTGCTCCACAATCTTCACAATTTCCATATGTCTTTGCATCAATGCGTTCTAGGGCACGTTCTGTCTGCAGAACCATGTCACGGGCATTAATTACAAGTGACATCTCATGTTCGCGTTCAAAAGTCTTCGTTCCTGAATCTGCCTGGTCATCTCCAGCGCCCTCACCAGAATCAGCAATTAGTTCATTCATCTCGCGCTCTACAACTGAAAGTTCATGGCGCAGACGTTCAAGATCAGTAGAGATATCAGTACGGACAGATTTGAGTTCAGCTGCAGTCCATGGCGCTTCGTTGGCATCAGCTGTCACAGGTGTTGGAGCAGCCTTGATGGGCTTAAGCGGTACAACTTTCTTTCCACTCTTCACAGGTCGTGGTGGTGGTGGCATAACTAGTCGTCGCTCCTCAACAACTGGTGCTGCAGATGGTGCAACTACAGTTGCGACTGAAACTGTCTGAGACTTTTCATCAACGGTAAGAGTTGTCTTACCAATCTTGGATGGGAAGGGACGGCCATGTGCTTTAACAGCTGGCGCCTTCTTCACAGGAATTGATTTCTTCGCAGGGGCTTTCTTAGCAACCTTCTTAGCCGCCTTCTTTGCTACAGCTTTCTTTGCAACCTTCTTCGCAGGAGCCTTCTTAGCAACCTTTTTTGCAGGTGCTTTCTTGGCAGGGGCTTTTTTAGCCGCCTTCTTCACAACCTTTTTTCCTGGCACGCCGCGCACCTTATGCGTTTTTGCTCTCGTAACCAACTCTGCCACGCATGGTTTAGACTAGGCACGCAAGACCTTGCAGGAATTGTGCGTTGATGAGGCCATCACCTTCGGAGCACGCTGGAAGATCCGCCTTCAAAAGGCGGGGTAGAACCAGCTGAATGCAAGTAATAAAGAGGTATCGAAGGCAGCAGCTTCTCGATACAAGGCGGGTGGTACCGCGAAGCTCACGAGCTTCGTCCCTCCAAGAGTGCATTACTTCTTGGAGGATTTTTTATGTCATCGCCATTTCGCGCAATCCCTGCAGCGATCGATCTTCCTGCAATGGAACACTCGATTTTAGATTTCTGGCGCGAGAATGACATCTTCCATAAGAGCACCGAATCTCGTGCTGGTGGAACTCCATGGACTTTTTATGAAGGCCCTCCCACTGCAAATGGAATGCCTGGCACTCACCACATTGAAGCGCGTGTATTTAAAGATGTATTCCCTCGTTATCAAACAATGAAGGGCAAATACGTCACTCGTAAAGCGGGTTGGGATTGTCACGGACTTCCTGTTGAGATTGCAGTAGAGAAGGAGCTTGGATTTGCAGGCAAAGGCGATATTGAAAAATATGGCATCGCACCATTTAACGATAAGTGCCGCGAATCTGTAACTCGCCACGTTGATGCATTTACCACCATGACAGAGCGCATGGGCTTCTGGGTTGATTTCGATCAGGCCTATTGGACGATGGCTCCAGAATATGTGGAGAGCGTCTGGTGGAGTTTGAAAGAGATTTGGAAGAAGGGTCTACTTGTTCAAGACCATCGCGTTGCACCATATTGCCCTCGTTGTGGAACAGGTCTTTCAGACCACGAACTTTCTCAAGGATATGAAACTGTTACAGATCCATCAGTATTTGTTCGCTTCCCTGCAACATCTGGAGAGCTTGCAGAACTCAAAGCCTCTTTCCTCGTGTGGACCACAACGCCATGGACTCTTGTCTCCAACACTGCAATCGCTGTCCATCCTGATGTGGATTACGTAGTTGTAAAGGCAACAGTTGATGATGTGAGTGAAGTACTAGTTGTTGCCCAGCCGCTTCTTTCCAAGGTTGCAGGCGAGCACGAAATCCTTAAGACCATCAAGGGTAAGGATCTAGAGCGCATCAGCTACACGCGCCCATTCGATTACCTTGAGATTCCAGATTCTCACTTCATCGTTCTCGCAACATATGTCACCACTGAAGATGGAACCGGACTTGTTCACCAATCCCCCGCATTCGGTGCCGATGACTTACTTGTCTGCCGCTCCTATGGGCTACCTGTTGTAAACCCCATTGCTCCTGATGGAACATTCCTTCCAGAAACTCCTGTCGTTGGTGGAATGTTCTTTAAGGAGGCAGATAAGCCACTTGTAAAAGAGCTCAAAGCATCAGGTGCTCTCTATAAGCATCAGCCTTATGAGCACGAATATCCACATTGCTGGCGTTGTCACACAGCACTTATCTATTACGCACAACCATCTTGGTATATCCGTACAACTTCAATCAAAGATGAGTTAATCCGCGAAAACCAGAAGACCGATTGGCATCCAGAGACAATCAAAACTGGTCGCTATGGTGATTGGCTCAATAACAATATCGACTGGGCTCTTTCACGTAATCGCTATTGGGGTACTCCTCTTCCCATTTGGCGCTGCGAAAATAAGCATGAGGTCTGTGTTGATTCACTCAAAGAATTGGGATCCCTTGCCGGCCAAGAGCTAAGCAACCTTGATCCTCACCGCCCATTTGTCGATGACATTACCTTTGCATGTGCTGAGTGTTCAGCAACAATGACTCGCGTTCCTGAAGTCATTGACTGCTGGTATGACTCTGGTGCAATGCCTTTTGCGCAGTGGGGCTATCCACATAAGCCAGGTTCTGTTGAAAAGTTCAAAGCTGCCTACCCTGCTGACTTCATCTGTGAAGCAATCGATCAGACTCGTGGTTGGTTCTATACCTTGATGACTATTGGAACTCTTGTCTTTGATGAAAGTTCTTATAAGAGCGTTCTCTGCCTCGGCCACATCCTTGATAAAGATGGTCGCAAGATGAGTAAGCACTTAGGCAATGTTCTTGAACCAATTTCTCTTATGGATCAACATGGCGCAGATGCTGTCCGCTGGTACATGCTCGCAGCCGGCTCTCCGTGGTCTGCCCGCCGCGTAGGCCACGATGCAATCTCTGACGTAGTGCGCAAAACACTACTGACCTATTGGAACACCATCTCCTTCCATGCACTCTATGCAGAAGCATCCAGCTTCGAGCTTTCTCAGAGCCCAGCACTCAAAGATCGCTCCATGATGGATCAATGGATTATCAGTGAGCTCAATGCACTCATTGCAGATGTTGATAAGTCCTATAACGATTTTGATTCACAGAATGTGGGAAAGGTCTTAGCTCGCTTTATCGATGACTTGTCGAACTGGTATGTGCGACGCTCACGTCGCAGATTCTGGGATGGCGACGTTGCAGCCCTTGCAACGCTGCATGAGTGCCTGACAACTATCACTCAACTCCTTGCTCCTATGATTCCCTTCATCGCAGAGCACACGTGGCAGGTATTGGTTCGTGCTGCAGATAAAGATGCTGCCACATCTGTTCACCTCACAGATTTCCCAGTATCGAATTCTTCCCTCATCGATACCAAGCTCAATGGCCAAGTTGCCATGACGCGACGTGTTGTTGAACTAGGACGAGCTGCACGCGCAGAATCTGCCATCAAGATTCGCCAGCCTCTGCAACGCGCTCTCATCTCAGCACAAGGGTGGTCTTCCCTTCCTGCAGATATGAAGGAGCAGATCTCTGATGAGCTCAATGTTCTTGATCTTGAAGATATTGCTGATGCCGATGGAGATCTCGTAGATATCTCTGTCAAAGCAAACTTCAAAACACTCGGTGCGAAATACGGCAAGGCTGTGCAGGATGTTGCAAAGCTGATCGCGGCAAGTGATGCGACATCTCTTGTGAAAGGTCTTCGCACGACAGGTGCTGCCACACTCGGTGACTTCGCTATCGATCTCGATGATCTTGTTGTGACAGAGGTACCTAAGAGCGGGTGGATGGTTGCAAGCCATGATGGCGAAAGCGTCGCCTTGGATCTCGCACTTACCCCTGCACTTATTGCATCAGGGCATGTTCGCGAAGTGATCCGACTGATTCAAGAGCGTCGCAAGAGCGATGGTTTTGATATCTCAGATCGCATCTCTGTCCGCTGGAATGCACCGGTTGAATTAATCGACACTATTACTCAGAGCGCATCCCACATCTCAGATGAAGTTCTTGCACTCTCTTTCGAACGCGATGCAAGCGTTGCGCAGGAGGAGAATGAGCTAGGTGTGGGAGTGGCGCTGAAGAAGGCTTAGCTCTTAGAGCAATACGTTGATTGCCACTTGAGCTGCATTAATTGCAATCAAGAGCACGATAAAGGATAGATCGATTGCCACGCCGCCAAGGCGAAGCGGTGGAATGAAGCGCTGAACAAATTTCATCGGCCTATCTGTAATTGAGTAAATAATCTCAAATAGTCCTAGGAAGATTGCATTTGGTTTCCAATTACGGGCAAACATGCGAATGTAATCAATGATGATGCGAGCAAAGAGCGCAAATTTAAAGAGCCCTAAAAGTTGAATCAGAATTGAGGAGAGCATGCAGCAGGTCAGCTCTGGTTAAAGAAGCTTGCCTGAGCAGCAGTCTTATCTTCGTTGCTCACAGAGACATTTGCAGGTGAGAGCAAGAAAACTTTGAGGCTAATGCGCTCGATGCGTCCATGCAGACCAAAGACAAGGCCACTTGAAAAATCAACAAGGCGCTTGCGCTCAGACTCTTCCATGTCATCAAGATTGATGATGACAGGATTTCCTTCACGGTAGTACTCGCCAACTTTGCGAGCTTCAGAGTAAGAACGTGGTTGCAAAGTGATGATGTTATATGTAGCTGGTTCTTCGATCATCGCTGGTTGTGTTGCCGATGAATGTGAACCAAGAACTGTGACACCGGTACGTTCGCGAGCTGGACGTGCAACTGCGGCACGAGCTGGAACTTCTGAAACTGTGGTCTCTTCATCTGTATCGACGAGGCCAAGGAAGCCCATCATTTTATTAAGTGCTGACATGTCACTAGGTTACTAGCGGGTCGTACGAGAGCCGAGGATTGAGCTACCAACGCGGATATGTGTCGCACCGCAATCCATGGCAATTTCATAGTCCCCAGACATCCCTGCAGATAGCGATGTAGCAGCTGGATTCCTTGCGATAAATCGTCGATGAATTGCAGCGATTTCAGTAAATGCAGTCCGGGGTTCTAGAGCAACCGGTGGCACACACATCAGACCCAGTAGATTCAGATGAGTTGTGGCCATGACAGCATCGGCAAGGGCCGGCAGGTCAGCTTCGATGACTCCCCCGCGAGATGGATCACCATCGAGGGAAAGTTGTAGAAAAATATTAATAGCGGATGTGGCAACAGAATCGAGCTTTGCAATATGGCTTGCTGTATCCAGCGAATGAATGACATTGGCCCACTGCGCAATATCTCGCAACTTGCGGCTTTGAATCTCACCTTGATAGTGCCATGTTGCATCGACTGCTGAAGATTTCTCTAATCCTTCTTCATTGCGGTTCTCACCGAATTGGGTGACTCCCAGATCTCTCAAGATCTGCACATCACTGACCGGGTAGGTCTTAGTCACCACGATCAAAGTCACATCAGGATTAGTAATGCAAGCTTGCACCGTCGCAAGATTGGCTGCTAACTCATCGCGGCGACTCATAAGCTAATGATTCCAGCCTGACGACCTGTAACGCCATCTCGGCGATAGGAATAGAGATCATCATTTTCTAAAGTGCAGCGGGAGTCATCAATAATGGAAATCAATTGGCTCTCCAACACCGCGCGTAGGGCAGCAGGCAAATCAAGTGCCGGGGTTCCTCGAGGCGTCCGAGATGCCGCAACTGGATGAACAGTGACGACCTCATCATAAATCTCTTGAGAAACTTCATAGCAGTTGCCACAAATAGATGGTCCGATGATTGCTGTTATCTCGCTCGAACCCATATCGCGCATAGCCTCAAGGGCCGCAAGTGCAACACCATTGACTAGCCCTTTACGTCCCACATGTACTGCTGCTACAGATTCAGCAGAGTGCAACAGTAACGGAATGCAATCAGCCACCTGCACCGCAAGGCTCACTCCAGGAATACCCGTAACCAACGCATCTGCAGTCGGATCCTCATCCGTTACCTCTTCAATCACCACTACACGATTGCCATGCACTTGTGACATATATTGAATCGGGCCAACTTCTTCGGCAAGAAGTGCTCTATTGGAAAGAACTGTAGGCAAATCATCGGAGACATGAGTGCCTAGGTTGAGAGATGCAAAAGCACCGGAGCTTGCGCCACCGGTGCGATTGGTAAAGCGATACTTCATGAAGGTAAGGAAGTGAATTACTTCATGAAGTCTGGGACATCAATTTCATCTTCAGAGACGAGCTCTTCAAATGTAATGCGCTTGCGTGGAGCAGAATCAAGGTCAAGAGCCACAGAGAGTGGATCATTAGTTGGAATTGGGTTAGCAACCCCACCCAGAGTTGTGGCGTTGATGACAGGCATATCAACCTTCTTAGGTTCCCCGCCTGCAAATCCTGCGGCAATCACAGTAATGCGCACTTCATCACCGAGAGCATCATCAATTGTTGTTCCAAAGATTATGCGCGCATCTGGGTGAGCTGCCGCCTGAACAAGTTCACATGCCTCATTAATTTCAAAGAGACCAAGATCTGAACCACCTGCAACAGAGAGAAGAACTCCCATTGCACCATCAATGGATGCTTCAAGGAGTGGACTTGAGATGGCAAGTTCTGCAGCTCTTGTTGCACGGTTATCACCGCGTGCTGAACCAATTCCCATCAGTGCAGAACCAGCATCTGTCATCACTGTCTTCACATCTGCGAAGTCAAGGTTGATAAGTCCTGGTTGAGTAATGATCTCTGTAATTCCTTGAACGCCAGAGAGAAGAACTTGATCAGCGCTCTTAAATGCGTCAACTGCCGTAATTGAACGATCTGAAATTGCAAGCAAGCGATCGTTAGGAATAACAATAAGTGTGTCTACTTGTTCGCGAAGAAGTTCAATTCCTTCGTCTGCTTGACGTGTACGAATCTTTCCTTCAAATGAAAATGGCTTAGTGACAACACCAATAGTCAGTGCACCGAGATCGCGTGCAATCTTTGCAACGATTGGGGCTCCCCCTGTTCCGGTTCCGCCACCTTCTCCTGCAGTAACAAAGACCATATCTGCGCCACGAAGAATTTCTTCAATCTCTTCAGTGTGATCAATTGCAGCTTGTCTTCCCTTTTCAGGAGCAGCACCTGCACCGAGACCCTTTGTTGATGTACGACCAATATCTAATTTCACATCTGCATCACTCATTAATAAATGTTGTGCATCTGTATTAATCGCGATGAACTCAACGCCTTTTAATCCGACATCAATCATGCGATTGATTGCATTTACTCCGCCGCCGCCGATACCGACAACTTTGATGACAGCTAAGTAATTCTGTGGTGCAGCCACGTGAGTCCCCCTTTAGAACTGTAAACCTCTACTTGAGAATTACATTTCTACTCTCTTTGATGGGGGGAACGTATGCGCTTACCAAGTACTAATCAAAGACCGCCACGAACTATTTTCTCAACTCATACTTGATAGATAGAGATGATTTTATCGCTGCAATTTTGTAGAAATTAATTGCTTAAGAATCACTGTTATTTCACTATCGGTGCATGTGGTGCACTGACATCGATACGTCGAATATTTTTATTCTCTTCAAGTGCAATAAGGGCTGTAATCACTTGGATTTTTAGGGCGCTCTTCTCATTCGCACCCCACATCACTCGAATCTCTCTGCCTTCCAGTGAGATCTGCATTGCAAAGTTGGAGTCATTATGTGCCGATAGTGAGAGCACATTGGATTTGAAATCTTCAGGTAGCCCCTGAAAGAGCGCAATCGCAGAGAGTCCTAGTTCCGGAGTGGGAGCTGATACCCGTGGAAGGTCTGCCCCGCCAAAGCCGGGCAAGGTAAAGATCGTTCCTGAAGCATCGATAGTAGCTCCATTGAAATAGGCGCTTGGAGTTCGAGGAGTGATGACGATTCCCACTTTGCCATTGATCCAATTACGGGAGATATCGACAGACTTAATCCACTTCAGATGTGTGATGCGATGGGCAATCGCTCGCGGTTCAACACGAGCAAGTTTTTGACCAACAGAGATGTCGGCAATCTGTGTAATTGATTTTTCGGTCTCGGGTGTGGGAGCGCCAGTAATAGAAATTGCCGAGACTGCGAAGATCGATGACCATGCAAAGAGATAGACAAGGCCGGCAAAGAGCGCAGCGATGATGATGCCGACAAGAGGAACTTTAGTGAAATTACGCAAAGCGACGTTGCAGCCCTTCGGCGATGATGGCGGCAAGTGAATTCACATCTCCTGCACCTAAGGTGATAATCACATCGCCAGGCTTAGCCATATCAATCACACGTTCAGATGCTGCTGCAAAATTCGGAATGAAGTGGCCTTTGCTCATCTTCTCAGCAATGAGTTCTGAGGAGACTCCATGTATCGGCTTTTCACTTGCTGCATAGATTTCTAGCAGAGTGACATCATCTGCAAGATCGAGAGATGTTGCAAAGTCATTCATAAATGCTTGTGTGCGTGAATAACGATGTGGTTGGAAGATGACGAGAACTCGACCATCTCCTGCATATCTGCGCGCAGTATTAAGAGTCACTGTAATTTCTGTGGGATGGTGACCATAGTCATCGATGATGCGAATACCGTGTTCTGTCGCCTTTAATTCAAAGCGGCGACCTGCTCCACGAAAGTTATGGAGTCCTTCAAGGAGTTGATGGATGGGCATTTCAAGCAAGAGCCCCATCGCAACACATGCGGCTGCATTAAGGAGATTGTGATACCCAGGTATCTGCATCTCAAGATTGCCCACTGCTCGGCCTCGCCACATAACGCGGGCAGATGATGATGCAGCTTTAAGCTCAATCTGATCAATGCGAAGATCAGCACCTTCTGCTTCACCATATGAAACGGCATCACACTTCAGAGCAGATGTTCCAAGACGTCTGGCCCCTGCATCGTCTGCGCAGTAGACCAAGAAACCATCGGGTGAAATTGTGGCTGCAAAGGAGTCAAAGGCGGCAGTGACCGCTTCTGGCGTATGGAAGAAATCCACATGGTCATGTTCGATATTGGTAACGATTGCAACCAGTGGCTTGTATTCAATGAAGGAGCCATCTGACTCATCTGCTTCAGCGACAAAGAAGTTACCTGTTCCGCGGTGTGCATTGGAGCCAGATGCAGTCAGAGTTCCACCGATGGCAAATGATGGATCGACTCCACATGCCTGCAGCGCCACAGTCATCATCGAAGACGTTGTCGTCTTTCCATGAGTTCCTGCCACCGCAATACTGGTTGAACCTTTCATCAATAACGCAAGTGCCTGTGCTCGGGTGAGAATAGGAATAGATCGTTCAACTGCATATGCCATCTCAGGATTAGAGGAAGAGATTGCAGTTGAATAAATAACTACATCTGCACCTTGCACATGAGCTGCCTCATGGGATGAATACACATCAGCACCGAGGGCGCGCAGCGCTAAGAGAACCGAAGAATCTTTCGCATCTGAGCCAGATACTGCAATGCCATCAGAGAGGGCAATGCGAGCAAGTCCGCTCATGCCAGAGCCACCAATACCGATGAAGTGAATCTTCTTGCCTTGCAGCGAATCCACTTACTTACCTCCGTGCAGCGCGTGTTCCATGAGTGAGACCATCTTAGATGCTGCATTGATATCAACATCAGAACCAGCAACTGGCGCGCTTGCACTCTGTGAGAGCAAACCCTGGATATTCGATACCAACCATGAAGGCGTGAAATTGTTTTGAGCGAGAATCTGAGCACGTGATTGCGAAACCAAATCTCTCGCATTGAGCTCTTGCTCTCCATTACCAATAGGAAGTGGAATAAAGAGTGCAAATCGTGCCAGCGTATTGACCTCAGCACATGTCACAGCGCCACTTCGCGAGATCACTAAATCTGCAGCCAGATAAGCAGTAGCCATATCAGCGATATAACCATGAGCTTGGTAGCCATTCATTGCTTCAGGAGCTGTATTGCGAGCTCCGACTCCGTGAAGAATCTGGATACCTTGAGCTAGAAGATCAGAACGAGAATTGGCGATGACTGTATTCAGAGCCACAGAACCCTGTGATCCACCAAAGATAAAGATCAGCGGCTTTGTGGGGTCAAAACCAAGTGCACTCTTTGCACTCTTCCTAGCGCTCTGCCAATCCTTTGACGCAGAGCGATATGCACTCAGAACATCTTCCCGCAGCGGAAGACCAGCAAAGAGTGCGCGTGAAAGTTTTCCGGAATCAATGGGGTGTGCGATGGCTGTGTGTGGGGTGAAGAGCGCCCCAAGTCGATTGGCAAGGCCAGGGCGAGCATTTGCTTCATGAATGACGATCGGTGTGCGCGTGAGAGCTGCAGCAATATATGCAGGAGCTGACACATATCCCCCAAAGCCAACAACGAGATCAGCATCGCGCATCAAAGAAAGAGATTGTGCAACAGAGCGCAAAAGTGAAAATGGTGCAGCAAGCAGAGAAGGAGAAAGTCGACGTGCAATACGAACCTTGGAAATAAAGTGAAGATCAAAACCTGCCTCAGGAACTAACCGCGCTTCAAGTCCTTCGCGCGTACCCATAAAGGAAATCCTTGAATCTGGATGCGCAGCCCTGAAGGCGCGTGCAACAGCCAGAGCTGGCTCCACATGGCCCGCAGTGCCACCACCTGCGAAAAGTACTCGTGTCATGCTCTCTGCTTCTTTACTATCTCTTTTCGCACAGCAGGATCACGAAGGGCTGCTCCTGCAACAAAACCAAGAGCGCAGAGCGTTGCCACTAGTGCCGAACCACCATATGAAACTAAGGGAAGAGTCACTCCCACAACAGGCAGAACGCTTGTTGCAGAGCCGATGTTCAAAAATGACTGAACGGTAATCCAGCATCCAATTCCTGCACATGCATAACGAACCATTGGCTCTTGTGCACGCAGTGCGATGCGGAAGATGGAGTAGATCAAAGTTGCCATCAAGATGAGAACGCTGAGCGTTCCAACAAGTCCTAGCTCTTCACCAATGACAGAGAAGATAAAGTCGGTGTGGGCTTCTGCAAGATTGCCCCACTTCTGCCTACTTCCACCAAGACCCACACCAAAGAGGCCACCACTAGCAAGACCGAGCAGGCTGTGGGCTGGTTGCCATCCTGCATATTTGTAATCTTCAGGAGCAAAAGGGTTAAGAAAAACTAGAAAACGCTGAGCGCGATAGCCAGATGTTGCGATCAACCCGGCAAGAGCTAACGCACCTGCTGCAGTAATCCACCCAAAGAGGCGAAGTTGAATACCTGAGACAAAGAGAAGGCCAGCAAGGATTGCAGCAACTACTGATGTTGTTCCCAAATCATGGCCATACATAATCATCGCCATGATCAGAAGAAAGCCAGGACCAATAAGACCAAAGACGTTGATGCTATTGCGTCCGGCCTTCTCCTTGCGTGCAAGTAAATAGCTAGCCCATAAAATCATAAGGAACTTTGCAAATTCACTGGGCTGCACATCAATAAATTTCAGATTGATCCAGTTTGTATTTCCATTGACAGTCTTACCTAAACCAGGAATCAAGAGCAGGCCAAGTAAGCCAATGGAGATGATGAACCCAAGGCGTCCGAGCAACTCCCACTTTGCAATAGAGAGCTTTGATAAATACCCAGCAAGTGGAATCGAGATCGCAACGAAGAGCAGCTGGCGAAGCACGATAGAGAGTGCACTGCCTTGCGTGTCAATGGCATGAATAGATGAGGCAGAGAACACCATGATCAGACCAAGGAAGGTGAGGGCGCCAGCGCTCACAAGCAACATATAGAGATGGTTCACCGGCTTTGCGAGGAAACGCTCTTGAGTCTTACTTGCCATCACGAACAACCTTTTCTACTGCTGCTCTAAAGCGATCACCGCGATCGCTATAGGAAACAAATTGATCCATGGATGCGCATGCAGGTGCGAGAAGGACGGTGTCGCCCGAATTCGCCTGCTCTTTTGCAGCTCGGATAACAACCTCCATGAGCGCGTTGTTATCGCCGCCCTTGGAGTATTGCGAAGGTGTATCAATACGAATAATTTCGATTTCAGGTGCATGCTCAGTGAGAGCGCTTGCTATGAGTTCACGATCTTCCCCAATAAGAATGGCTAGGCGAACACGAGATTTAATCCGCTCAACAAGTTCACCCATCGTTGCGCCCTTTGCAAGGCCCCCTGCGATCCAGATGACAGAAAGCGCCGACATGATGGCAGCAGCTGCAGCATGAGGATTCGTTGCCTTGGAATCATTGATCCATGTGATTCCATCACGTTCTAGAACTGTTTCAATGCGATGGCGACCCGGTGCAAACTCAGTAATGGCGCTGCGAATAGCTTCATGGCTAACGCCCACTGTGCGAGCAAGACCAGCTGCTGCAAGTGCGTTAGAGACATTGTGAGGAACAGTTGGAGTCACCTCAACGAGTTCGCAAATCATCGCAGCCTCTTGTGGGTCTGCAACAAATGCACGATCGACAAGGAGCTCCTCCACTACGCCCATCTCGCCGGGGGACGGAGTATCGAGTGAGAAGAAGACTTTTCGCCCCTTCCAATGCGTGGTGCGTGTGACAATTTCACCATCTTGGCTATTGAGGATCGCAGTCATCGATTTATCAAGGATAGTTAACTTATCGCTGGCATAGGCATCAAAACTTCCATGCCAATCAAGATGATCTTGAGCGATATTAAGCACAGCAGAAGATACGAATTCTGCATCTTCCAACCAATGTAATTGAAAGGATGAAAGTTCAAGGACGAGATAGTCATACTTTTCTGCCGATTCAACGACTTCAATAACTGTCGTTCCGACATTGCCACACGCAACAGCTGCCAATCCACCACTGCGCAACATCGCAGCTGCAAGCTCAACTGTTGTGGTCTTTCCATTGGTTCCAGTCAGCCCAAGCCACTTCTGTCCTGGTGCTTTTAGACTCCATGCAAGATCAACTTCATTAATTAGCGCAATGCGCGCAGCGCGAGCTGCAACCACTACAGGGTGATTTTCTCGCCATCCAGGTGAGACAAGTAAGAGATCAAAGTTTGCGAAATCAACGCGCGATGGTGTGATGACCGTGAAGCCTTCTAGCGTTGTTACTTGCTCATCAACGATTGTGACATGAGAGCCGCGCTTTTCAAGTGCACGCGCACAAGCAGCTCCTGTTACACCCGCACCGGCAACGAGAATCCTTTTGCCATCCAGATGTGTATAGAGTGCATGAGCCATGATCTTTTAACTTGCAACCCATTGTGTATAGAACAAGCCTAGACCGAGGGCAACACTGAGCCCTGCAATGATCCAGAAACGAAGCACGATAGTTACTTCGCCCCAACCCAAAAGTTCAAAGTGATGTTGAAGAGGCGCCATCTTAAAGAGTCGCTTTCCACCGGTGAGTCTGAAGTAGATCACTTGGAGGGCCACAGAGAGCGTAATAATGACGAAAAGTCCGCCTAGTGGAATGAGAAGAAGCTCAACACGAAGAGAGGCTGCAAGTCCAGCAAGTGCGCCACCAAGTGCGAGTGAACCAGTATCTCCCATAAAGATTTTTGCAGGAGATGCATTCCACCACAGAAAGCCAGTACAAGATCCTGCAAATGCTGCAGCAAGGACTGCAAGGTCGAGTGGATCGCGCACGTTGTAACAATTACTAGAAGTAGAAATTGCGCAGCTCTGACCAAACTCCCAGACCCCAATAAGAACAAACGAGAGAAAAGTCATTACTGATGCACCTGTTGCCAGTCCATCTAGTCCGTCGGTGAGATTGACACCATTACTTGTTGCCGTCACCATCAATGCAATCCAGATAACCACAAGAACTACGCCGAGATTGATACTGGTATCGCGAAGAGTTGAGAGATTCTGTGAGATTGGTGTAAGTCCATCTCCGTCGGGAAAACGTGTTCCGAGGTAACCAAAGATTGATGCAAAGAGAACTTGTCCGAAGATCTTCTGCTTGCCACTAATGCCACGAGAATTCTGCCTGGAGACCTTCATATAATCATCGAGAAAGCCAACAAATCCAAGACATATAACAAGGCCCAGAATGAGAACTGCTGAGACTGTGATGGAACTTCGGGTAAGAAGGTGGGCTGCGAGATAGGCGATCAGAGATGCAAAGATAATGATGATCCCGCCCATTGTCGGCGTTCCACGTTTAGTGTGGTGAGTTGAAGGACCATCATCGCGAATCATTTGTCCATAGCCACGGCGTGCAAGAACTTTAATAAGAGCAGGTGTTCCAAAGAGTGAGAAGAAGAGTGCAAGTGCTCCAGCGATCAAAATCAGCTTCATGCATTCTCCTCACTTGCTTCAACTCGTGCCATCCACTGCGCAGATATTGCATCTGCCAATTCTTCTAACTTCTCAGATCGTGAAGCTTTCACCAAAGCAACATCACCTGGGTTGATATGTGCAGCAACTGCAAGGGCAGCAGCTTTATCTTCACAGAGATGAACTGTGGTGGCACTTGACGCTGCAATCTTCGCTCCATACTGGGGGGCGCCAACGCAGACCAAGTGATCGATTCCAAGTTCTGAGGCAAGGGTGCCAATACCTGCATGATCGGCATCTGATGACTCGCCGAGTTCATGCATTTTTCCTAAGAACGCCCATGACTCTCCCCCGCGCTCCTGCGCAAAGAGAACCAATGTCTGCATCGCTGCCTCCATTGCTTCAGGACTGGCGTTATATGCATCATTGATCAGAACAAGGGAAGGAAGTTCATTAATCTCCATGCGCCACTTCGCCTGAGACTCTGCAGTCGATAGCCCACTAGCAATTTGATCGAGTGAGAAACCAAGAACTGTTGCAACCGATGCAACCGCCAGTGCATTCGCCACTTGATGAAGTCCCACAATGCGAAGTCCCACTGCGCTGCGACCTTCTGGAGTCACGAGATCAAAATGTGCTCTTCCTTCGCGCACCTCAATATCAGTGGCACGAATATCGCACTCTGGACCTTCACCAAAGGTGAGGTTCTTGCCCTTATGCAGTGATGCCATCTTTGGTGTGTAGTCATCATATGTACCAAGAATTGCTGTGCCATCTGCACGAAGTGAACTAATGAGTTCGGACTTAGTCTGCGCAATTGCTTCAACAGAACCGAATTCACCAAGGTGGGCTGTTCCCACTTTTAAAACTAGGCCGATATTGGGTTGGGCGATTGTGCACAGATGAGCAATATCGCCCATATGGCGCGCTCCCATTTCAACGACGCAATATTTTGTCGCCTCCGTGCAGTGAAGTAGCGAGAGCGGTGCACCAATCTCATTATTGAAATTGCCATGCGGTGCAACAGTCGGAGCTGCCGCTGACAGTATGGCTAGTAATAGCTCTTTCGTGGTGGTCTTTCCCTGTGAACCCGTAATTCCAATCACCGTAAGATTCAGGAGATTGCTTCGCACGTGTTGAGCGAGTTTACCCAGAGCAATAACTACATCTGCAACAACAATGTGTGGTCCTTCTACGCTCTTGCTAGAAAGAGTAAGAACTGCGCCATGAGAGCGAGCATCTGCGACAAAATCATGACCGTCTGCATGCTCACCTTTTATGGCCAAGAAGAGTGAACCTGAAGTTGCCTCACTTGAGTTAATAACTGCTGCCTCTGTCACAGTGACATCATCACCATGCAACGTCCCTTGAACGACAGATGCGATTGCAGATGCTTTCATGGCAATCATGGTTTTGCCTCGATTGCTTGAGCCAGAACTAGGCGATCATCAAAGGCAGTAACTACTCCAGCAATCTCTTGCCCGCTCTCGTGGCCCTTACCCAGCACCAATACTGTGTCTTCATCTGTGGCCAGAGCAATCGCAGCTCGGATTGCATCTGTGCGATCTTCAATGATCTGTGATGGCGCTGTGAAATTAAGCGATGAAGTCATCTGCTTGAGAATCTCACTGGGTTTTTCAGAGCGTGGATTGTCACTGGTAAAGATTGCAACGTCCGAGCCTTCAACAAGTGCGCGACCCATCAGAGGGCGCTTGCTTGCATCGCGGTCTCCCCCGCAACCCAGCACTGCAATGACTTTGCCAGGTGTAAATTCTCGAGCAGCTGCAAGGACATTGCTCACTGCATCAGGTGAATGCGCATAATCAACGAAGGCTCTATATCGCTGGCCCAAGGAGACTGCCTCAAGTCGGCCAGGAGCACCTGTCAGCGATGGAGTAATTGCTGCAAGCTCAATCGGATCAATTCCACATTCGACTGCAATAGCTAACGCCAACAGGAGGTTATCTAAATTGAATCCACCAGAGAGTTGCGTGTGAGAGTCAATCAAGATTCCACCCACACCTCGAGCACTAAATTCGACACCTCGTGCAACGTTATGCGTCTGGGTGTAATGCCACTGTGCTGCTTTATTTGAACGAGAAATGGTTGTCATCGGAATTTTCACTTGATCTGCTAGTCGCTGACCGTAGGTGGAATCAATATTAATAAATGCACCATCTGCATACTCTGATGTGAAGAGGTCAGCTTTGGCTGCGAAGTAGGAATCCATATCCTTATGGAAATCTAGGTGGTCCTGCGTTAAGTTGGTAAAGGCTGCTATCGCAAAGTGCGATCCCTTCATGCGCTTCAGTGTTAGCGCATGGCTTGAAACTTCCATCACAAGATGGCGCATATGGCGCTCACGCATCACAGCTGCAAGTGCTTGAAGTTCTGCTGCTTCAGGGGTTGTGCGAGAACTCTTTAATGCTTCTGCGCCAATACGAGTCTCCACTGTGCCGATTAGCCCAGTCTCGCGACCTACCGCTTCAAAGATTTGGTAGAGAAGAGTTGACACCGTTGTCTTGCCGTTAGTGCCGGTAATACCAATGCTTGTCAGGTCTCGTGTTGGGTATTGATAGAGAGAAGCAGCAATAAGGCCACCGGCTGTGCGCACATCACCAACAACAAGTGCAGGAACGCTGGTGCAGTATGCAAGGCCAGCCTCATCAGTAAGCACCGCAACCGCCCCACGCTTTACTGCCTTATCAATAAATGTTGCTCCATGCACATGCGCCCCAGGGACTGCGATAAAGAGGTCACCTGGTTCAACATCCGAATCCATATGCGTAATTCCTGTAAATGAAAGTGATGCGCCGTGCAGAGATGCACCCACTAACTGCGCCATATCTTCAAGGGTCGCAGTAAACGGTGCGAGTGGGCGAATCATTGCTTCTTAGCGCTTACCTGTGTTGCGCGGACGCGAGTGAGTTCTGATTGAGTAAGTGCAACAGGTAGAACTTGAGTACCCGTTGGGGCAACATGCTCTGATTGAAGAACAAAGGTCATCACCTTCTTAAAGACTGGACCACCGAGAGATCCACCGTAGTGACCATTCTTGGGATCTTGCAGCGTCACGCTGATGACATAGCGTGGAGCATCTGCTGGTGCGAAACCAATAAAGGATGCGGTATATCCGCTGTAGCGTCTGGTGTTCTGGTCATAACGCATCGCAGTTCCAGTCTTACCTGCAACGCGATAACCCGGAATTGCAGCACTTGGCGCAGTTCCTTGGGCCGACACAACGCTCTCCATCATAAGACGTAATTTAATCGCTGTATCTTCACTGACAACTCGAACGCTGCTGCGATTAGCTGTTGGCGTGAAGTGGCCTGATGCATCACTTGTTCCAGCAATCACTGTGGGTGATACGCGCACACCATTATTGGCAATTGTTGCAAAGACGCTCGTTGCCTGCATCGCAGTCACTGAATAACCCTGACCGAAGGCAACGGTTGGAGCCGTTGTTCCAGACCAGTCAGAGACAACACGAAGTAACCCTGCTGACTCACCAGGAAGACCTGAACCTGTCTTGCTACCGATACCGAACTTAGTCAGGTAGTTATATAAAGTGTCGTGGCTTAACGTTTCGCCCACTTGAATTGTTCCAGTATTACTTGAGACTGCAAGAATTCCTGATGTCGTCAGATGTTGTGTTGCATGGTGTTCGTGATCATGAAATGGCGAACCACCACGTTTGAGCATATATGGCACTGTAAAAACGGTTGTCGGGGTAACAGTCTTCTCTTCAAGAGCTGCAGCCATCGTCATGACCTTGCCTGTAGAGCCTGGTTCATAGACATCTTGCACAGATGGATTGCGCATCAAGGAGAGTGCAACGCTCTTTGTATTGTTCGGATCAAATGTAGGAGCAGTTGCATGAGCCACGATGGCGCCAGTCTTAGGATCCATCACAATTACTGTGCCGCTAGATGCCCCTGAGCTCTTCACGGCATCAGCTATTGCCTTCGCTGCAACCCACTGCACATCGCGATTGATAGTCAATCGAATATTTGTGCCCGCACTTGCTGAGATTATTTCGCGCTGTGAGCCTGGAATCTCTGCGCCATATCCACGAGCGTAGGAATACTTTCCTTCTGTGCCAGTAATGGCGGAGTTCAAACTCGATTCAAGTCCTGTTGCACCAATGCCATCTGCGCGAACAAAACCAACGAGGGATGAAATCAGAGATCCCGATGGATATTCGCGAATATAGGAACGCTCAGGGAAGAATCCAATAATGCGCTTATCAAAGTGCTTATCATCAAGGCCCTTGTTATATTCATAAACTGCCTCAGCTAACTGATCCCAGAGTGCAGGACGACCATTTTTCAGAACGATGGAGTACTTACGTGTGCCGGTGATGTTGTTCTGCACATCTGCCACAGATAACCCCAAGATAGGTGCTACGAAATTAGCTACACGCGCTGGGTCTGTAATCTGTGTTTGATCTACTACAACAGTGATTGCTGAAACGCTCCGTGCGAATGCAATTCCATTGACATCGGTGATATCACCACGAGGAGCAGGAATCACGCGCGTAGATTGCATCTCATTAGCGGCCTTGCGCTGATAGTTGCTCGCTTGGACCACCTGAACGCGAAAGAGTTGGCAGGCAAGAAGGGTAAAGAGAACGAAAATCCCAATCACCAAAATATTGATACGTGATTTGGCTAGAAGCAAATTACCCATTGGTCACACCGCTTTCCGGTGTGGACAGGTCAAGAAAGACGGGAGTCTCTGATGGGCGCATGCCAAGGGCAGCTGCTGCTGCTGCCAATCGCTCAGGTGCTGCATGTGAATCGATGCTGCGATTGATGGTATCTCGCTGATCTGCCACGGCCTTCGCCTCTATCTTGAGATTGGAGAGCGTGAAGGCATCTTGTGCAAGAAGTGTGTTGATGCCAAGGAGTGTCAGAAAACCTAGTGCGCTCACTACTGTTAAGAATGTTGCGAAGTATTTATGTGTAGCGCGCGCCCCAGATGACATCTCTGGAAAGAGCCCCGAAATAATTTCAGCGGTGCGTTCTGCAACCTGCTTCTTCGCCTTAGGTGCACTCTTCTTAATAGCAGGACGTGCAGGTGAAACTTTGCGGGCGGTTGCTATCGACATTACGCAGCCACCCTCTCAATTGCACGAAGGCGAACAGATGCCGAGCGTGGATTGGATTCGAGCTCTTGAGCAGTTGGGGTCTCACTAGAGCGGAAGACCAGTGAGAACTTCGCTGCATATTCAGGAAGTTCAACGGGGAGATTGCGTGGAGATTTTGACGTGGAGGCTTCTGTAAATATTTCTTTAACAATGCGATCTTCCAGCGATTGGAAGGACATCACCACAAGGCGACCGCCCACCATCAATAGATCGAGCGCATCAGGAAGTGCACGAGTAATCGCACCGAGTTCATCATTTGCCTCAATACGCAGTGCTTGGAAAGTTCTCTTTGCAGGATTTCCCCCAGTGCGACGTGTAGCAGCTGGGATGCTCTCCTTCACAAGTGTTGCAAGTTCTGTGGTCGAATTCAGGGGCGCCTTCGCGCGGGCTTTGACGATATTTTCAACAATGCGGGTTGCAAACTTCTCTTCGCCATAGGTGCGAAGAATCTGAACTAACTTGCCTGGCTCATAGGTATTAACAATCTCTGATGCTGTTATTCCACGGCTGCGATCCATACGCATATCAAGAGGGGCATCCTGAGAATAGGAGAAACCACGTTCGCTCTCATCAAGCTGAATCGATGAGACACCTAAGTCAAAGAGGGCGCCATTGATATGGCTATATCCAAAGCCTTCAACAACGTTAGAGATTTGATCAAAGATGCAATGTGAAGTCTTGAAGCGATCTGAAAATGCTGCAAGGCGCTTACTTGCGCGCTCGAGCGCAATCTCATCGCGATCGATGCCAATGACTGTGAGGTTTTCAAAACGTTGTAGGAGAGCTTCTGTGTGGCCACCAAGGCCAAGGGTTGCATCAACAATCACTGGGTTCTGTGTTGCAAGAATTGCAGGGGCGAGAAGGTCGACGCAGCGATCGCGCATTACAGATATATGTTGCATCTTCTCCCCCGTTCCTTAACTGCTTAACTTCTGCAAAAACTTTCGAGCGCTCATCTCTGGTCACCGCCGGCCGACGGATCTTGTTTCAGTAGCGACGCCGGGGAAGGGGCGCCGCTGCCGGCCTAACATGCTTGGAAAGGTCGGCGGTGGCCACAAATGAGCGCTCTATGTAGTTGTGTTCTGCTGTCTTACTTTTTTGTATTCAGTGGTGCTATTAAGTTGTCTTAAATGTTTTTTGCTGATGTTCTAAAAAAGTCCCGGAAAAACTTCTTCAGAGACATCAGCAAAACTCTTTTCGCGATCGGCGAGGTATTCATTCCATGCAGCGCTATCCCAGATTTCAACGCGAGTATTTGCACCGATTACGACGCACTCTCTTTCAAGGCCCGCATATGTGCGTAGGCCTTGTGGGATGGTGACGCGCCCTTGGCGGTCAGGAATTTCATCGTGGGCGCCTGCAAACATCACGCGCTGGTAATCGCGAGCGCTCTTTGCGGTCACAGGTGCCTGGCGCAACGTCTCAGTAATCGTTGCAAATTCTGAAGATGGGAAGACATAGAGGCATCGCTCTTGTCCCTTAGTAATAACCAATCCAGCTGAGAGATCCTCACGGAATTTGGCAGGAAGGATCAGGCGACCTTTCTCATCAAGGCGTGGTTCATGTGTGCCGAGAAACATCGTTTTCACCACCTTCCCCAAGTTGGTCTGAGCGTGAATTCAGCGCTCAATTCCCCACTTTACACCACTTTCCCCCTTTTTACACCACTGTTACCCATTATTTTCCCTATCCCGCCCCACCTCTCCCCACTCATTTTTGGGCCTAATTCGGGCAAGAAAAAAGCCCCGACCATCTGGCCAGGGCTTAAGGGGTAAGGGCTTACTTACTGAAAGTTACGACGATCCCAGCGTTCTTCTAGGCGAGCGCTTAAGGATTTACGGGCTCCCTTTGTGCGAGGTGTGCGGGTTGAGGCAGAGCCAATAGAGCGAATGAGAGCAAGAACGCCTGCAAGGGCAACGAGGAAGCCGGCTACTCCGATAGGTGTCGCCTTTGCTACAAGGCCACCAAAGAGGATTGCGATACCGCCGAGGGTCAAGCTCACTCCCAGAAGAATCCGCGGACGAGAGGCAGTCATCGTGGTCGCAGCCAGGCGTGATTCAAGACGTGGGTCATCTGTGGCTAGAGCTTCTTCCATCTCAGCCAGTAAGCGACGTTCGCGATCAGACAGTGCCATACCGTCACAATAGAACAGTTCCCAAATACGCGCTACTTACGCTTCATCACTCTCTTTTTCAGGCTTAATTAAGCGTCCTGGGCGCACACTGGCCCGCCCAAATCGGGCAGTTGCCTTATCGATAGCGCTATCTGCCTCACGCCACCCGCGTTCGCGGGCACCTAATTCAAGTTGAACCGGAACATCCTCCTGCAAATTACTCAAAGAGACACCCACTAATCGGATACGCGCACCGTCATTGCGCAGAGCAAGATATAACTTCTTCACCACTTCATAGGTCTCATGCGTACCGTCGATTGCAAGTGGCAGAGTCTTAGATCGCGTAATAGATGAGAAGTCTGCAAATTTAATTTTGATGGTAATCGTCTTTGCGAAGAGGCTGGCATCACGCAGGCGAGCAGTTGCCTTCTCGCTCATCCGCAAGAATTCACGCAAGATCTCCTCCGGTGAATCAATATCGCGCGAGAATGTCTCTTCATTACCAATACTTTTCTCTGGTTCATTGACCACCACATCGCGATAATCACGCCCCCATGCAAGTTCATAGAGCGATTCACCGGTTGCATCCCCCAGCGCTCGAATGAGTGTGGAGCGCGCAGTATTGGCGATATCAGCAACGGTGTGTAGCCCTAAGCGATCTAAGGATTCAGCAGTCTTTGGCCCCACTCCCCAGATTGCGCGCACGGGAAGTGGATGGAGAAATTCCAGTATGCGATCAGATTTAATCTCCAGCATGCCATTAGGTTTGCAATGTTGGGATGCAAGCTTTGCAATGAACTTTGAAGGTGCGATACCGACTGAGCAGGTAATGCCTTCCTCTTTCTCCACCTGCGCACGAATCAACGCTGCAATCTCCCGTCCTGTGCCAAATAACTTCTTAGAACCTGTGACATCGAGAAATGCTTCATCCAGAGATATTGGTTCAACCAGTGGTGTGTAGGAGTTAAAGATTGCCATTACGCGCTCTGATATTTCAGAGTACCTGTGATGCTCTGGTGGAATAAAGATGGCATGCGGTGCCATCCGCTTGGCACGCCCCACGGGCATTGCAGCTCTAATGCCAAATTTGCGAGCTTCATAATTTGCAGACAGAACAACTCCGCGCACACCAGCTCCCACAACTAACGCCTTGCCTTTATATTGCGGGTTATCGAGTTCGGCTACCGATGCATAGAAGGCATCCATATCGACATGCAAGATGGTGGGCTCCTGTACTTCATCGATACTCATATCGCCACACTATCTGCTTGGCTACGCCATTTTTCGTAGGCCAAGCGCAAGTCCCACACTGCTGTTGCGCGAATCGAGATGCCACGAGCACCTGTGCGCCGGGTTTCACCGCGCACCAGAAGAAGCGATGTCGAATAGAGCGTTGATGCATGATCGACTTGTGCATCAGGAAAGAATGTTGAATCGCTGCAGCCATAACCATCATCGAGAGTTAAGAAGATAACGCGGCGACCTGAACGCACCGGCGGAGTCTGCAGCGCCACTTTCACTCCTGCAACAAGGACTGATGATTGAGAGCGATGAGAAAGTAAATCTGAGGACTTCACAGCGCCAATGGCATTGAGAAATGGTGCATAGAAAGTGAGCATATGTTGGGTGACATCCATACCCAACCTTTCAACTTCACTGCGCACTTTCTCGGCCGCATTCAGTGGTTGCAGGCCACTGCTTTCAAGTGTGGGGGCAGCAAAGCCAAAGGTAAGTTGTGAGCCAGGCAGATGCGCCACCGGTGATTTCTGCAGGTCGCTAAAGTGCAATAACAAATCGCGCTGATTGGTGTGCACTGAATCAAATGCGCCCGTCATAATCAGATTCTCAATCACTGGCACTGATGCACCAGACCTTCGATAAAAGTCTGCAAGATCGATATAGGGCTGGCCGGTAATAATCGATGTAATTTCTTTCTCCGATATTCCTGCAACGCTTGAGAAAGCGATGCGCACAGCATCGCCATCGAGTGTGCGCTCGATGCGATAGTCAGCAGATGATGTATTGATATCAAGGGGTGCAATACCCACGCCTATCTGTCGCGCTTCATCGAGCAGCAATCGCTTGGGATACATGCCAGGGTCATGGGTCAATATCCCTGCGATAAATGCTGCAGGGTGATGGGTCTTAAGCCACGCTGATTGATATGTGGGCAGAGCAAAGGCTGCAGCATGTGCTTTACAGAAACCAAAGGATGCAAAGGCGCGCAGAACATCCCAGATTTCAGTAATCACTTTCAGTTCATAGCCACGTTCAGTTGCAGCAGGAAAGAACCAATCACAGACCTCTTGTTGCCCAGCCCTATCCCCCAGCGCCCTGCGCTTCTCATCAGCTGCAGCCAAGGAGATACCGGTCATCACAGAGATAATCGAGATCACTTGTTCATGAAAGACAACAACGCCTTCAGTTTCAGAGAGAATCGGCAGCAGATCAGGATGAATGATCTGCGCCGGGCGAAAGCCATGGCGCGCTTCAAGGAATGGGCGAATCATGTCGCTCTTAACAGGCCCTGGCCGAAAGAGTGAGATATCGATAACCAAATCATTGAAGGTGCGTGGCTCGAGCTTTCCAACCAATTCGCGTTGCCCGGGGCTTTCGACTTGGAAGATTCCGAGTGTGCGCGTTGATTGAATCAATTTATATGTATCACCATCATCGAGTGCCACCGCATCGATATCGAGCTCTTTATCTTCCACTCTCTTAATCTCATGCACAGCATGTGCAATCGCCGATTGCATCCTCACACCCAGGATGTCGAGTTTGAGAAGACCAATATCTTCCACATCATCTTTATCAAATTCGACCATAGGAAAACCACCAGCATTAAATTGCACCGGTGCGCGATCAAGAAAGGCTGCATCGGATAAGACCATGGCGCATGGGTGCATCGCTAAATGTCGTGGCAAGCCATCAAGGCGAGCAGCCAGTGCAATAGTGGCGCGAGTAAGAGGCGCAGAGGTATTGAAGTCCTTGAGTTCAGGCAATGAGTTCAGAGCTGCATCAATATTGCCTGCACGAATATGCGGCATCGATTTCGCAAGTAGATCAATCTCCATTGCGGGCATGCCAAGGGCTGCCCCTGCATCACGGATGGCATTACGGGCGCGATAGGTATCAACCATGGCAACCGTTGCACATCGCGAAATCAGACCAGGTTGATCCCACTTATCCGGGCCATACTTCTTG
>Ga0209500_10000429_pt1 | contig 36283 bp, 41 predicted proteins | sample S_140212_EF_Meta_FD_187323 | JGI IMG/M metagenome (GOLD analysis project Ga0209500, IMG submission 187323) | Freshwater microbial communities from Lake Simoncouche, Canada to study carbon cycling - S_140212_EF_MetaG (SPAdes) (version 2) | ecosystem: Environmental > Aquatic > Freshwater > Lake ...
ATATGGCTTTCTCTCCTACACCGCATCCGATACTTGTTACTCCTTCCGAGGATGACATCAAGAGGCTTGCGGAGAAGGTGGGTTCTGAGAAGGTCGCTGAGATTCTCAATTTAAGAGAGGACAAAATCCTCGCAGAAAAACTTGACCCGTATAGGCACGGGTTCGATTTGCCGCATTGGAAAGAAGCAGACCAGTTGCTAAAGGAGAACAACGAAGTTCTCATCCTTGGCGGCAACCGAGCGTCCAAAACTGAATGGGCGGCTAAACGCATTGTCCAGACGCTTATTAATATCAAGGATGCTAGGGTGTGGTGTCTGCACACTACGAACCAGTCTAGCATCCAGATGCAACAGCCTGTAATTTTCAAGTACCTACCTTCTGAGTTCAAAGACCTCAAGAAGAACAAGGTGCAGAATGTCCAGTATACCCAGAAGAACGGGTTCTCTGACAACACATTTATTCTACCGAACAAGAGCCAATGTTTCTTTATGAACTACGCTCAGAAACGGGATGTCATCGAAGGCGGTGAGGTTGACCTCATCTGGTGCGATGAATTAGTACCTTTGGATTGGATTGAAACGCTGAGATATCGTATCGTTACTCGTTTCGGTAAGTTAATCACAACCTTCACTCCAATCACGGGTTACAGTAGCGTTGTAAAGGAGTATGTAAGCGGAGCAAAGATTCTGGAGAACAAGCCCTCTCCGCTTCTGCCCGACAACATAAATGTAAACGGATGCCCCAGAGGAACGATGCCATACAAGGCTAAGTCCCATGTCCGTCCTGCCGCAGTAATGTGGTTTCATAGCCAACTAAACCCGTACAATCCTTTCGAGCAGTTAAAGAAGACGCTCGCTGGGAAGAAGCCTTATGAAATCAAAATCCGAGCGTATGGCTGGGCTGATAACATCAGCGGAAGCCAGTTCCCCCGCTTCAGCGAAAGCGTCAATGTCGTTAAGGAAGAACAAGTCCCAGAAGAAGGAACTAACTACATGGTTGTTGACCCAGCAGGGGCTAGAAATTGGTTCATGCTTTGGATGCGAGTTGATAAGTCTGGAGATATGTATGTATACCGTGAGTTCCCAGATTCATCGGATGGCGAGTGGGCTTTACCTGCTTCTGAGCCAGATGGCAGGGCTGGTACTGCCCAGCGTAACGGTGCTGGACGCTCTCTTGCGGAATACAAGGCACTTATTCTTGACTTAGAGAAGGGCGAAGAAATCTGGGAGCGTTACATTGACCCTAGGGCTGGTGGCTCTAAGGCTGTCACCGAAGACGGTGGCACTACCCTCATCGATATGCTTGATGACGGGGAGACCCCCATGCACTTCCAGCCAGCCGCAGGAATCAGAATTGAACAAGGCGTTGCCCTCATCAATGACGGCTTCTCCTACGATATGAACCAAGATATAACCCCTTTGAACAAACCTAAACTTTACATCAGCGAATCATGTCAAAACTTAATATACTGCCTCAAGGAGTGGACGGGTGCAGACGGAGAGAAGGGGGCGACCAAAGACCCTATCGACTGCCTCAGATACTTGATGGTTATGAATCCAATTTACCAAGGCGGGGACGCAATGCAATCTTGGGGTGGAGGAAGTTACTAATGGAAATCTTCTTCCCAGCCCTCTTGTCTCGTCAGAAAGCGATGCTCTTTACTGGTTTCGGACGGAAAAGGCTTGAGTCCCTTGCCAAGAAGGGTCAAGTACGCACATTTACCACCAACGGTGGTCATAAACGGTACTTCCGAAATGACCTCACTAAATTTTTAAATGAAATCTTACAAAAATAACGAGGACGAACTGGTTTTTGCCAGCGATACCCCGAATATCCCTTATCTTTACAAGGAATACCAGCGTTCTACGCAAAATGGTGGAAATACAGCAAATATCGCTGAAAACGATGACATTCGCCTTGCTAGATGGGCTGGTCAGACGGATGACGGTAAGAAACACAGCGAAGACCGCATGAACGGTGACGGGGCTTTCCCGTTTGAAGGTGCGTCTGATGTGCGTTGCCGACTGGTTGACCGCACTATTAACGACCTTGTGTCAATGATGGTCACAACTTTCGACAGATGCCAGATTAAGGTCAAGGGTACTGAGTTCTCTGATTCTGAAAATTCCGCCACTGCTAATGTTCTGATGTCTTGGCTCCTTGAGTCTCGCATCCGTTCTGAAGTCCGAAAAGAAGCGGAACTCCTCGCCCAGTACGGTACGCAATACGGTTGGGCTGGACTCCATGTTATCTGGGAGCAGGAAATGGGTACAAGATTCCAGAACATCCGTATGGATGACCTAGTTGCTATGGTTCAGCAAGCGGTTCAACAAAATCCAGAAGCCACTATCAAAGATTTGCCAGCCGCTATTATGAATCCAGAGCAGGAAGACTATGCTGTGGATTTAATCATGCAGTACCTGAAGACTGTTGAACCAAAGGCAGTTAAGAAGGCTGTCCGTGAACTCCGCAAGGATGGATACGCTAATATCCCAGAAACTTTTATCAGCAAGAACCAGCCGCTCATTGTTGCCCTCAAGCCCTATGACGAAATCTCGTTCCCTCCAGAAACCATTGAGATTCAGAAGGCTAGAGTCGTCTTCCGCAGAACCTATGTGACCGAAGTTGAACTTCGTTCTATGGCTCAGATGGAAGGCTGGGCTGACTCGTTTGTCGAGCAAGCCGTTAATTGTATGGGTATGCAGTCGCAGTTTAATGACCCGAATCTTCTTCCCGCCGCCGCCTTGATTAATTTCCAAGTTAGCCGCCAAGATAATCTAATTGAACTAGTCTATGCCTACTCCAGACTTATTGATGAAAACAACATCCAAGGAATCTACCAAACCGTCTTCTGTCCTCAATCTCAGAGCGAAGAGTACGCCTCTCACGGACTTCTCGGATATGCACATAACAAATATCCTTTCGTTATCTATCGAAGAGAACGCACTCGTAGAGCGATTATGGAGTCAAGAGGAGTTCCAGAAATTGCTCAAACCGACCAAGAAGAAATCAAGGCACAGCACGATGCCATCCGTGACCGCACAGCCTTCACGACCCTACCACCTATTCTTGTTAAGAAGCGACTTGGTGGTATAAATAAAATTGCCCCAGGAATTCATCTTCCTGTTACAAGTGCGGATGACTATCGTTTCATGCCCACTCCCACAGGGGATTCTGTTACTGCGTTCACGCTGATTGACCGTGTTGAACAGAACCACGCTTCGTACTTTGGACTTCCGCATCCGAACATCATGCCTCAGAAGACGCAGACAACACAGCAGTTCCTTATCAACAACTGGCTAGATGTCTGGAGCGAATCCTTTGCTATGACTTTCAGTCTAATGCTACAGTATATGCAACCAGATGAAATCGAAGGCATTACTGGAAAGGCTATCCCGCAAAATATGTCCAGCGTGAGCAATATGTTCGACTTCCAAGTGAAGTACGATGTCCGTGAACTCGACACAAACTTTGTCATCGAGAAACTCAAGGCTATCACGCAGTTCGTCCTTCCTCTGGACTCCTCTGGTGTTATCGACAAGAATAAGTTGGTTAAAGCGGCTATTGAGGCTATCGACCCTGACAAGGCAAAGGAACTTATTATCAACACAGGAACGGCTTCCCAGTTGCTGTATAAGGATATGCAATCCGACCTAGGCTTGATGATGCTTGGTAACGAGGCTAACTATGTAGAAAATGACCCAGCGGCGGCTACCAAGATGCAGTATTTACAAGACATTATGGGCAAGAACCCAAAGGCTCAACAGTCTATGCAGTCTGACCCGCACTTCCGTGCGATGCTTGAGAACTACATGAAGAATCTTCAGATGTCCGTAAGCCAGCAACAGAACAAGCAGATTGGTCGTACTGGTGTGACTCCTGTGGCTCAACAGGCTGGTCAGCAGATGCAAGGTCAGATTGACCAAGCCAACGAAATGCAAGGTCAACAGGAGCAACAGATGCAATGAGTTATCCTCAACAAATCATCGTAGGATTCTCCTTTGATAAACAAAATGAACTCTGGAAAGCCGTCCATCTCCTACTCGATGCTTCTATTGATTCTGAAGTTGCAAATGCTATCTCTAAAGAAAATAAGGGCGAAGACCGTGCTTGGCATTGTGGCAGAGCCGAAGCCCTCACTGCCTTCAGAGAAATCTTGATGAACACCCGCAACGATGTTCTTCGTGACCAAGGAAGACCGTCAGAAGACCATTCCCCATCGGAAAACGGTATCTGACATAGTAAGTTCTTGCTTACAAACAAATTTAGCCGTATCTGGCTGATAGTTCTGGGACTATAACACCCTGCCTAAATATATAGGACTTTAGACCTTATCTAATGAATACAGACAATCAAGCCGACCTTAGCACGGCACAAAATAACGCTATGACTCCCGAAGGTACATCCACTCCCTTCGATATTCAAAAACTCGCTGACATAGTTAGCGATTCGTTCCTAGGTGGTAAGGAATCGAGTGCGGAGTCACCCGCAGACGAAAACGGTGATTCGGAGGCTCAAGCGACCTCTGAGGATGATGTTCATTCACAAGAAACCGAAACAACTAACGACCAAGTTCAGTCCGAAGACTCCGAGGAAACCGAAGAAACCAAGTCTGAAGATGATGAAATTGAGCGTGGGTTGCCCAAGGGAGTCAAGAAACGCATTGACAAACTCTCCGCTAAACGCAGGGAGGCTGAAGCAGAAGTAGAAAGATTAAGGTCAGAAGTGGAAAGATTGTCGCAAGAGGCTACCAAGCCAGCACAAATTCCTACTGCCGAAAATCCGTATGCCAACCTGTCTACGCTAGACGAAGTCAGCCGTGAGGCAGACCAAGCCAAGCAAATCAGACGCTGGTGCGAAATGAATCCCGATGGTGCAGTAGTTACGGGAAAAGATGGTTCTGAAACCGAGTATACCGCTGAGGAAGTCCGCAATATCAAGATTAAAGCCCTTGATGCCCTTGAGGAACACCTTCCGAAGCGAATGCAGTATCTGCAAAACTTCAATCAGATGGAGCAGGTTGCTTCCAAGGAATACCCTTGGTGGAAGGACAAGTCAGCAAAGGAAAGACAAATTGCTGAATCCTTTATCAAGCACTTCCCAGAAATCCAGAAATTCCCAGACTATAAGATGGTGGTAGGAGATTACATCCGTGGCGTAAATGCCCGTGAAGCCAAAGGCAAGTCCTCTGGTACTCCAATCAAAGCCCCGTCCCAGCCGAGACCTTCAGCAGCCCCCGCTCGTATTCCTGCAAAGGATGCGAACGCTCAAGCCGCCCAGAAGCGTTTTACTGTTTCGCAGAGTCGTGATGACCTATCTTCTATAATCGCTAAACGATTCCTGTAATCAACCCAAACCCTATATACTAATATGGCTAACCTCACAGAACCTTCTTTTACCTCTGGTAAGAGAGAAGAACTTGCAGACCTCATCGCACTTGTCGATGCCAAGGATACCCCCTTCACCTCTATGGCGAAGAAGGGTTCCAAACCTGGAAATACCCTTTTCAGATGGCAAGCCGACTCTCTGCCAACCCCTAAGATGACTGGTACAGTCGATGGTACGGATGTCACTGCCTACGACAACTATGTCAAGGATGGTGCTACAACCTATCGTGCTGAACTCAGCAACTACATTCAAATCTTCCGCAGAGCCGTCCGTGTGTCCCCGCTTACGCAGGACATCTCGACTGTCGCTGGCGTTAGAGACGAACTGGCTAACAATGTCGCCAAGGGCATCCAAGCCCTTAAGCGTGATATGGAAGTCACCTTCTGCTCCAACAACGGTGCTCAAGCCGACAACGGTACAAACGCCTACCTCACCCGTGGTATCCACAAGTGGCTCCAGCCTATCGCTACAAAGGATTCTGTCCTCCCTGTTGTTGACCAGTTCTGCACCCCTACGGCTAATCGCTCGACAGTTGGTACAGCCGCCCTCACGGAAACGGTTGTCCAGAACATCCTCACAGGTATCTACTCCCAGACAGGTCAATACAAGGATTATGACGCTCTCGTTGGCACAGCCCTCAAGAGAGCCTTCACAAACCTCGTCTTCACGACCTCGCAGGGTTCTGGTACAGCCCCGATGACATCCATCCGCACACTTAACCGTGAAGCGGACTCGACTTCCTACATCTCCTCTGTGGATGTGTTTGAAGGCGATTTCGGTAAGTTACGCCTCCACCCCTCCCACTACCTCAATGCTACCTCTGGCGTTGGTTCGACCTTCACAGGTTACATCATCCCCTTTGACCAAGTTGAAGTGCGTTATGGTGGTAATGTCGCTGGTGTCACAGCCCTCACCAACAACGGTGGTGGCGAAGCCCGAATGATTGAAGCGGTTGCTGGACTTTGCGTCTACAACCCCCTCGCCTTCGGTGTCTTTGACTTCACAGCCTAATAACTGAGGTGTCAGACATAATCCAAAGTCTGGCTGATGCAATCCCCTCCCACCTTAGAAATAGGGTGGAGAGGGAACTCATCAATGGCTGGAGGATGGATGAAGTCAAAGCCAAGAGCACAGCGAAGCAATCCGCTGTTTTTCGTCACTCTAACGAGGCATCAAGCATCGAAGGAGTTGGACGGTTGAAAGCACAAATTCCTGTTCAAGCGTGGCACTACTGGGGTCAGCGTCTTGGGTACGAGTGCTGGGAAGACAATGCATTCCTAAACGAATTCCTACGGGACAACCCAGAAACAGCCGTTACCAATTATGCCAAGCGTACTTGTGTTAACGGTGCAATTTTCACAGGTGACGGATATCTCACATAATGAGAACATCGAACTACTCGCAAATCCTATTTGACGCTCTCCAGTATTCTGGAAACGACAGACACAATATCACGCATGAGACATTCTCTCAATTCCGTGACTTCAGTTCTGCTCGCATTCGTGAGGCTTGGGAATCTAACCAATGGGCAGATATCTGCCGACTGGTTGAGTTCACCACGACAACGGATGCAAATGGCGTTGTCTCGTTCACGCCCGTTACAGAGGCTGATGAGATTCTTGGCGTGTTCTCTAAGAACCCGCAGGAAACGACAAAGGCTGTGCAGTTGGCGTATCAGATTTACGACAGCGGTACGGAGCGAAAGGTCATAGTCGGTAATGGTATCAGCGGTGGTTACTACCTCTATCGTAAGGACTGCATCGCCCTAGAAGGCGACCTATACAGTCCTACGGTTGTCTACTACCAAGGAGTCCAAGTCTATTTTGACTCTGGCTCTGGTACAGGCTCTTATACTCCAGTCTTGGGCAAGCCCCATGCTGGCAATTTCTATACCTGCACAGTGGCTTCCACGACTGCTGGTCAAAACCCAAACTCTCACCCTGCCTCTTGGACAAAAACTGATATCCCGTATATCTTTTCTGCATTTATGGCTTGGGGTTCTGCCGCAAATTGGCTTGTTTCTGAAGGACAGATTCAAGAAGCGGCTACCATCGAAGCCAAGGCTAACCAAGTTCTTGAACAAGAATACGATAAGTTCCTGCGTCAACAGGGACAATTCGGAAAAATTAATATGACAAACACTTACTAATACAATGAGCAAAAATATCTCTATCTCTTCACCTTTTGTCCCTAAGTTTATACACGCTGAAGGCTCTCTAACAACCTCTTGGGTTGAAGTGCTTCCTGCTTCCGTTACACCAGAAAGACGAGTTTCCCTTATTATTCAGAACAAGGACTCTGCAATTGCTATTGAAGTAGTTCTTAATGATGATGCTTCTACTGCCACTGGTGGTCTTAACCTTGCGGCTGGTGCTTCCCTGTCTCTCGATTCTTACAAGGGTGCTGTTCAGGCAAGAAGTGCAAGCGGAACACCAATCATTCATATTGCTTTTGCTACTGCCTAATGGCTGTTCGCCTCAAGTTTGCTAATGACTTGAACATCTTTGGAAGTTCCAGAGGTGCTGGAGGTTTTCTATCTACGCCAGCATTGATTGGCGGTGGCTACCCTGCGTATGGGACTGTGCTATCTACGGGTTATGGAGTGGATTACGAAAATGGTGCTACACAGGCTTATTCAAGTATCCTTGCTCACTGGGTTTATACTCAAACCTGTGATGTTGATACCAAGGCAGATGGTTCAGGTGGTTCTTTCGTAGATTTTGGTAGTGCTAGTAACATTCAGTTTAAAGCAAATGGCACATTTGTTGCCACTAGTTCTGAAGACATTGCAGGAAACGCTCAAGAGGTTCCATTTGGAAGCAGTAATTACTACAATAGCGGTTCCTACTCTGATAGGAATGAAGTTCACAATGGGAGTGGAAACATTGATACAGTAGGTACAGGAACATTTACTCTATTCCTAAATGGAACTGTCATTGTTTTTGCCTATAACGAAGAAACTTATGTTCCATCTCCTAATGGAACTGCTTACGCTAATGGGCAGTATTCTAATTATGTTTGGGATGGGAATGGTGGATACGGAACTGCTGGTGATGGTTCCTATTATTCAAACGGAACAGAAGTTGATAGCGGTTTAAGATATACGACATCTAATGAACAAACAGAAGTTCCTCCTGCTTCTGGTGTTTATTATGATAATGGGAAGTTCAATCAAGACACTTACTTATGGAATGGTTCTGGTGGTTATACTGGTGGTGGCGTAGCAGGAAATCCTCAAGGTTCATTTTTCCCATTTGGACAATTCATTACTGATAACGACTGTCCTACAATTGGTGTTTCGGGCGTTGGGCTTGGTTATTTCTGGGACGGCAACAATGGCTGGTACATCGCATCATACCCTTAATTTATGAATACTCGCAAAGACATCACTATTGAAAAGGGCTGGTCTGCCTTTGTTAAGGACTCTGAGTGCCTAGGCATCACGGAGTTCAAGTCTGGCGGCAAGGCTCACACCCTGCTTGAAGTCATCACCAAGCCTACAAAGGCTGAACTGAAGGCTGAACTCAAGTCTCGCAACATCTCCCTCCCTTCTTAATATGATTATACTTATTCTTGCTACAGTCACCTTCCTTGGTGGCGTTTATGTCGGTGCTCGCTGGTCTGAAAAGATTAAGGCTGTCTACTTCTCTATTATCTCTCAGTAATGCCTAATGAATACCAAAAGGACGGGGACATAGCATTTGTCGGGCTTAACAGCCGTGACAATCCTAGTTCTTTACCTGCTGGTATTGTTAGTCAGTCTCAGAATTTTAGAATGGACAGGGGTGTTGCTACTGTGCGTAAAGGTATGCAACGCAAGACTATTGGTGCTTTGATAGGTAAAACAATTTATGGAGTTGGTACATATATCAACAGCACAGGACAGGAAATCATTATTGCGGTAGTTACAGATGGTTTATATTCGTATAACCCTCAGACAGAAACGCTGTCGGCTAAGGTAAACTTTCCTGCTGGAGAAACTATTGTTACGCAGGACGGATGTGATGTAGTTGCGGCTATTGACTATGTTTATATAAGCAGAGGGTTTAGCAAGCGTCCTCTAAGATGGGACTTAAATGTCACCATAATTGCACTTCCTGTTAGTCCAACCCTAGGTCACGAATTTCCAAATTCATCTGGTTTGCTGTATTATGCAAATCGAATGATTGCATTAGGTAAATACCACACAGAGATTGCGGCTAGAAACCTTGATACTGTATCGGTTAGCAACTTCCTTGATTTTAATAAGTGGGATGCCCTTGATGCGTTCACAATTAATAACGGTAGCAATGACCAAGTAGTTGGCGTTGCCCCTTGGACTCTTAATGAGTTCTTGGTGTTTATGCGTAATAGCATCTTCTATGTGAACACAGGCACAGATAGATATACCTCTGGTGACGGTCTGTCTGCTACATCCTCGCTCAAGACGCTGGCTACCGACATCGGTTGCTCTGCCCGTAAGTCTGTCGTACAGGCTGGTGGTGGCGTGTTCTTTTTGTCGGACAACGGTGTATACTTCCTAGCCCCTCAGCCAGCCTCTGCCGAATCAATGAAGTTGCTGACTATGGCTGACCCTATCTCAGCCCCTATTGATGATGTTATTCAGCGTATCAATCGTGACTATGCTTACCGTGCAGTTGCTACCTATTGGAATAACAGGTACTATCTTGCAGTTCCGCTTGATTCCTCTGTTGATAACAATGCTATTCTGGTATATAACTTTATTCTAAAGCAATGGGAATCTGTTGATACATATCCTGCTGGCTTTGACATCTTTGACTTTGTGGTTGCTAAGAAAGACAATCAAAGACGCTTATATGGCATTGATACAGACCAAGGTGTTTTCTTGATGGAGCAATTGAACTGGGATGAATACGGAGTTTCTGTCGGTACTCCAATCCTTCCATTTTATATTCCTGCTACACTTTCTGCGTCTTTGTTTACGCCTAATGCTATAAATTCTATTCTTAAAACAAGACGCTATTCATTTAATAGCATTGGTGACAAGCGTTTTAGCACAGCAGAAGTTGAACTCATTGCCGATGCTGGCTCTCAGGTGGTAACTTCAGTAGAAGTATTTAATCCTGATGTTGTATCTGTAATTGACACATTTGGCTCTGAAACAACAGAAGACTCTGCTAGACGCAATGGTATCAGAAAGATAGGCACAGGAATTCAACTTCAATTTACCACTAACAATCTCAGACCTTCTATTCGTTCTGCATATATCTATGCTACAATCCAGAAGCAGACTAACCAATCTAAACAATAACAATGGCACAAATTTCTAAAGGCGATACTTTCACAAACGGGGAACAGGTAACTGGTGCTCGTTTAAACCAACTCGTTGACTCCTCTGTCCTGCTTGTCGGAGCCATCACAGACCAACCTAATATCACGGCTAACACGCTTGAGGCTACTGACACTACCATTGTCAATGACGCTGGTACGCTGAAGGAAGCCACCATTGGAGACATTCTAAATAGTAATCTTGCTGTCACTACATCATCCATTACGGGAGGTGCTGGCGTTGATATCATTGTAACCCCTGCGGCTACCAAAAAGATGGATGTTGCTGGAGCATTTGAGGCTGATAGTATAAACTCTGTTGGTGCATTAACCGTGGGTGGAGCCGCTACTATAACTGGTGCTCTTACGATTACTGGTGCTACAACCCTTACTGGTGGAGTTGCTGGAGACACAACTGTCAATGGAAACCTTACTATTGGCTCTGGAAAGACGCTTACCCTTGATACTGCACCTACAACTAATTTACAAGCCGCTACAAAGGCTTATGTTGACTCTGGTTCAAAGGCTGGATGCAAGGCTTGGGTTAAGTTTGCTGGTGCTACAGGTACTGTGTCTGCCTCCTATAATGTTACTTCTGTCACAAGAACTGCTACTGGTACTTATACGGTCAATATTACTACAGCCCTTGCTGATGCTAATTTTGCTGTTATTTCTAATTGCACAAACGCTTCTGGAATTGCGGCTGCTTGGGTTACGGTTACTGGTCAAACCACAAACTCTGCTTCTATCTACACAGTTTACCCTGTTTCATACGGTGGTGCTCATATAAACTTTGACCCTACATCTGTGTATGTAGCAATATTTGGAAACTGATGTTTCTTAGTGACCTCATCTCTTATATCAAGGCGAACCGCAACAAGGGTCGTGGGGAAGCCTTTGGCTGGACGGATGATGAGTTGATTGCTTACATCCATTGGGCTGACACCTTCAACTACCTGTTTGTTGAATCAGATGAAAATGGCTTTACTGGGGTGGCTGTGATGTACCCTGTGGCTAAAAAGGATGAACAGAAACACGAAGATTTGCTGACATTTAAGGACATTATCCCTGCTACGGCAGAAAAGTCTAATGACCTGTGTGTGATGGATTTCATCGCCACAACTCTAGAGGCAAAGAAAAGCCTTGTAACCCAACTTAAAGACAGATATCCCAACTGGGAAAGTCAAGAAAAGTTGGCATTACGGTTTGGTATCATAAAGAAACTTTCTAACAAATACATTAACCTTTTAACTATATAACACAATGGGAGCCAAGAAAATATCAGCACCTGCACCTAGAGACTACAAACAAGAGATGCTTGACTCTATGGCTGGACAGGAAGCCATCCAGCCTAGACTTTTAGAACTAGAAAAGCAATACCAGCCCCTGTACCAGAAACTCCAGCAGGAGATGATGGACAGGCAGATGGCTTACCAGCAAGACTCCTATGGTAAGGCTATTCCTAGGTCTGCTGAATTGTCTGGGCAGTACGCACAGGCGATGCAACCCGTGTACGGACAGATTGGTCAGTCCTCAATGGATGCCTATAGAACGGGCATGGGAGCCTCTACAATGGGTCTCTACGACAAGTTAAATGCTAGTGCTAATGCTGACCTCCAGTCGGGTCGTCAACTCAGCCCAGAGCAACAACAGGCGGCTCAACAGTCGGCTAGACTTGCTATGGCGGCTAGGGGTCTCTCTGGAAACCAAGCGGTTGCACAAGAGGTGATGAACACCTACCAGATGCAGGATGCCCGTGAGAACCGTGCAAGACAATTTGCAGGAAGCGTCTATGGCATTGGTCAGGGCAATTTCCAGAACGCTATGGCAACTTATGGCAATTCCATGATGAGCCAAGCCAACGCCTATTCCCCTGCTAGTATGTACGGAAATGCCTATCAGATGTCGCAGGGTCTTGGTGCTCAAATCTTTAATCCCGAATCTCAGTATAACTCTAACCTCATCACGGCTAACCGTAAGGAGGCTATGGATGTCCAGATTGCCAACCAGCAAGCCCAGAACGCATTTACTAATGGTCTTATTGGTGCGGTTGGTTCGGTTGGTGGAGCGGTTATGGGTAACCCTGCCTTGTTTGGAGGTGCGGCTGGCGGTGGTAGTTCCCTAGGTTCTCTTTCATCTGGAGCAGGATATGGTTCTTCTCTTTCTACATCTCAAATGTCTGGAGGATTTAACAGCACTCTTGGCGGTGGTGGCTCTAACCTAAACTTTGGCTCTGGGGCAATGTATAAACTCTAATTTATGGCATCTTCTTTTGGCAGATATCAAGGTGGCATTGAGGCTTCTACTGGAAATCTAGTAGCCGCCTCTGGTCAAATGGCTAACCAGACCGCCCAGACCATTGCTGGTTTTGGTCAGCACATAGCACAAGGTCTTCAAGCCTACAACGAAAACTCTGCTAAGAATGATATTCTTACTGCTGAGGCTGAGGCACTTGGTGGTCAGATTCAACAGTATGCACAGATGTTTGGGGATAGTCCAGAACACGCTGAGTTCGCTAAGTCGTTACAACCGTACATCGAGAAACTTTCTAAAGTTCCTTCTATGTCGCTTACCCAGAAGATGGGTACGGTCACAAGCGTAAAGGCTGGATTTGCTAACATTGGTCAGAACTTACAGGCATTTGAAATGATGCGTAAGGAGAAGTTGAATCGTGACTTCTGGGATGCTAAAAACACTACGCCACTCAAGGATATTGTTACAGACCCTGTTATGATTGCTAAGGGTCAAGCCCCTTGGTCTGACCGAAAGACATATGACCAGAACATTGCTGACTTCCGTCAACTCGCTCAGAATGCTGTAGATAGCACAGGTGCGGCTATTGACATCAATAAGGCTACTGAACTTTACAAAGAAAGCATCAAGAAAACAGTCAAGACTGGTCGTGATATCAAAGGCAGACCCATCGCTCCAGAGACTCTTTCGGCTCTTAATGACCAGATTGCTAAGGCTGAAGGTTATGCGGCTAATGAACAGACTACTGATGGAGTAACGGATTATTCTAAAGAATCAGACCTATATGATTCTTTATCTAAATCAGCCAGCGATATCGTTAAGGAAAAGAAAGCACAAGCGGATAAAGACCCGAACTCTCCTGAAAACCTCAATGCAGATACAATTGATGCTTGGAAGGATAAGAAACGGACGGCACAACAAGCAATTAATGTCCTTAGCGGAAAGGCAATAAATACAGAGGCTTACAGCAAGGCTGTTACGCAACATAATGAGGCACAAAAGGATGCTAAAATTCTTCACGGCAAGCGTGTCGAGTTATGGAAACAAGAACTTGCCAGCAATGAACAAGAACTTGCTCGCATTCCAAAGAGATTAAAAGAACTTGAAGATGCGGCTGACAAAATTCCAACTACCGTAACCGACAAGGATGGCAATACAATTACCAATCCTGCACTTACTAAGAATTACGCTGAAGAAGCAAAACTTAGAAAGAGAAGAACTGAACTTCAACCTAAAGTTGAAAACCCCCGTGGCGAGCCTGTGTTCAATGAAGTCGCTCCTCCTTCTCAAGATAAGTTCCGAATTGCTGGTGACACTACAGAGAATGCTCCAGAGAATCTTGCTGCTTATGCTGGAATAGTAAAGAATGCAGATAAGAACATTGAGAGACTTGATTTTACAGAAAAAGCAACAAAGGAACTTGGAGGCATTTCTAAAACAATTGCAAAACTTGATAAAAAGATTGAAGATGGAGATTATTCTTCGGATTATGATTGGACAAGTAGGCTTACAGATTATTTATCTGAATCAGTTGACCCTATAAACATCAATGGAGTTCAAGGTCTTGCTAGACTTGGATTTGGTCTTAGAAGACAGGCTGGAGACGAAATTACTCCAGAGATGGCTAGATATTGGGTAGAAGCCGCCGCTGAAGATAAAACAGGTATGTCTGTTCTTGGTGGTGCTATTTTCCCAGATGTAACTAATTCTGTTCCTAAGTTAACAGTTAAGGAAGAAAGAAATATTGCTGATGCTTATAAAGAATGGGCTTCTAGAAAGAGAAGCACAGCAGAATATTCTAACGGAGACCCAGAGGTTCTTAGAAAAAGACTTCTTGAAAGAAAAGCGGTGCTTGAAACACGAATTGGCACAGGCAAATTGGTTGCTACTCCTGCTGAAATTTCTAAGGCTAATGCGGCTAAGGCTAAGGCTAATGCTCCCGAACAAGAAACCTTGCTTGGCGTTGATAAAAACCTTGTTGTTGGAACTAAGCAGAGAGAAGTTGCTATGTCTGTTGACAGACAAGAAAAGGCTATGGCTGGATTTTTTCAAAAGAAGTATGGCTATGTCCCTGCTGGCTTTAGCGAGACATTCAAGGCTAACACTCCAGAAGCCAATTTCAAGACAATGGAAACCCCGTATGGTGCGTTTATGTATGATGGAAAGACATGGACTCAAATCAAGACTGGAACTCCTCTTACAGCCAAAGAAGCGGGTGAAAATGCCGCCTATAGATTCAGCAATCCCGATGGTACACCCAAGGAATTTGCTAACTCTGGTGTGTTCCTATCTGGTAACTTTGAAGGTACTACTACGGAACTTGCTAAGTTCAGAACTGAGTACCGAAGCCTTGTTCATTCTGAAAAGTCCATTGAACGATTGATTGAAATCAACGATATGTTTGGTGAAGCGTTTAGCCCTTCTCTTAGAGGTGAGGCTAAGGCTCTTCTTCCTGCTATTAAAGCGGCTCTTAGAACTGAAATTATTGGTGTGGGTACTGTTTCTAATTATGAACAGGAACTTATCAATGATGTTGTTGCTGGTGCTACTGACATCTGGTCGCTTGAGGCTTCTGATAGGGCTAAACTTATGGTTATCCTTAATCGTGTTAAAGATTCTATTCAAGATGTCCCTGCTATATATGGTCTTACGGTTCATAGGCAAGGAAATAGCAGAAATGTTGAAAGTGCTCTTCGTGAGCGTCTCCAAAATGCTGGTGGAATTAGTGCCAGAGAACAGGCATATAATGCCGCACACCCTAACAAGTAATTGCTCGACATTCCTAAACAATAACATAATAAACCATTATGGCAGACCTTTATGCACCCCAACCTCAGTTCATCAACGCTGAGGGGGCTGGACAAACTCAACCTCAAGAACAAGGACAAGGCATAACAGGCGATGTTGAAGTTGATAAATATCTTCAATCCCTTCCAGAAAGCCAGCGAGAAGCGGCTCTCCAGCGTTTAACTGCACCTCCTACTGGAGAGGAATTAAACAAAAGAATTCAAAGCGGCTATAATCCATCTCTTGAAGATTTTGATGCAATTGAGTCTTGGCACAAAAACCATGAAGTAAATATCATTGAAGGCATTGGTGCTGGCATTGAGCAGGTCATGGGTGATTTAGGTCGTGCCGTTGGTGCAGTTGTAGACCATCCATTTGATGTGATGTCAAAGACTCCTGCTAATGTGGTTGAGGGCTTTGCTCAAGGTACAAGAAACTTCTATGGCATGGCGGCTCAATCTGCTGACCCTACCAGCAAGTTATTTAGATTTAAAAACTTTCTAAGCGGAACTGGCTCAAAGGAAGAAAGATATAATCAATACATGGAGGCTCTTGCTTTCAATCGTCATTCTGAAGAATTGATGACTGGAAAAACAACTTTAGTTATGGACAAGGATTCCATTAACGCTGAAGTCGTTCAAGCCGCTTCTTACATTGCTGACCCTACTCTCTTTATTCCTTTTGGTCAAGTTGCCTCTGCTGGCATGAGAGCCGTTGGTCTTGGAGAAAAGATGATGCTTGCTGGTGCTAAGGCGGCAGCAATTAAGAATGGAATTATTGGTGGAACGCTTAAGTGGGGCGTTGGTGCTCCCGTTGAGTTCCTAGGTGGTGCTGTCAGAAATACAATCGACTTTGGTATCGAGCGTGGTGCTAGTGCTATTGCGGCTACCACAGGCATGGCGGCTGAAGACATTGGCAAGACTCTTAAACTTAGCGGACTTCCTATGACTGCGGCTGGATTTGCTGGTCATACTATTCCGTATGTTAGTGCTATTGCTGAGACCCGTGTTGTTGCTGGTGCGGCTGGCGGTTTTGGTGAAGCCATTAGTGCTGTTGGTGAAACCATGCTAAAGAATAGAAAGTTTGGGCGTGGCATTAATTCTTGGGCTAGGGAAGCCCTTGAGAACACTCCTAATCTTTCTGGTCATGCTAAGGGGCTTCTGAGGGTTCTTGACGCTGTTGACCCTATGTTTACCTATGGTGCGGCTGTCACTCAAGGTGCGGCTCATGGGGCTTTCATTGGTGGTACGCTTGGTTACCTCTCTGGTGGTGAAGAAGGTTTTGCTCACGGACTTGGTGCTGGTATTGCTCTTGGTGGCGTTGGTGCTACTGCTGGCAAAGTGGTTGCTGATGTAACCAATGGAACACTTTTTGAGCGTGTCGCTATCCAGCGTAAGATGGTCATTGAAGGATTAAAGGTAGTTGACCCAGATAAGGCTACTGCTTTTGAAGCCCTAGTTAAGTACGCTGAATCATCTGGAGACAGGTCGTACATTGCTCATATTGATGGTATCATCGCTGGCATTGACAAGGTTGCTCCTAACTCAAAGTTCTTCATTCGCTCTACGGCTGACCATGTTAACTGGCTCAAGGGTGAAGGCTATGACATTACTACTGGCAGACTTGCTGAAGCAAATGTCAAGTTTAAGGAATTAGGACAAGACCGAAGAGTCAGAGGTCGTGCTCTTGGATTCCTCTCTCAAGTAGGTGACCAGTTTGCTGGAGACCCAGACGGCTTTATGAAGCATCTGGCATCGCTTCCTCAAGACCACGCTTTGCGTAAAGCGTTCTTCCGTCTCGATGGCGAGCAGAAGAAAGTGATGCTGGAGGCTATCAAGAATCACGGAGACCCAGAGTTCCTTAAGGCTAACGGAATCGAGTACGCTGACAGGGTTAACAACAAGAACTTTAAAGAATGGCTTGATAGAAACTACGAGTATTTTGACCCATCTAACCTAGAAAACAATACTGGTGAATTAAGAAGACAACTTTCAACCGCAACAGGAGAAAAGGTCACCGAACTTACCGATAGAATTAAGCATTTAGAATCAGTTAAAGATGAATACAAGCAATGGACAGACAAGGCTGACGCAAAGACATTGGCAGAAGCCGATGCTCACCAGCGTAAGATTTGGGAAGGCAGAAAGACCAGACCTGTGGCTGGTGTCATTGAACCCAAGAAGGCTCGCATTGCTGGCAAGAAACTTTCTGAATACTACGGAGACATCAACTATGCTGAGATGTCCACAGCCCGTGTTAATGACTTGTTTGCAACTGGTGATATTGCTGGTGCAAGAAAACTGCATGAGACATTCTTAAAGGATAACACAGGTAAGGACGGAGTGCTTAATGACAGAGGTCGTATGCTCCGTAACAAGTTGGCGGCTGATGGTTACCTTGACAAAGACGGCAACCTCAGACCTCGCAGACTGACTGCCAACGATGACCAGCCTACCGCCCGTATGTACGCTGGCAACGAAGGCTTTGTTCTCAAGCGTGACGCTACTGGTGCTATTGAGGTTCACTTGAGCCTTGATAATCTCAGCAAGGACGGTGCGGCTCACGAACTCTTCCACGCTATTTTCAAGGAAAGCGTCCTGCGTCCAGACTTTATTGACCGCCTTTCTAAAGACCTTCTTGGCACATTCGATAAGGATGGAAAACTAATTAAGGCTGGCTCTATCAACCGAAGGGAACTCCGTGACTTCTTCAGCAGATACATTGACTTAACTAACGACAAGTTAGAAGACTTTAAGGACGAGTCCGCTAGACTCAATAGTGCCATTAAAGAGTTTGAGATGGGGAGCGAAAGCAAAACAATCTCTCCAGAAGCCATTGCTACGCTTCACCAGTATGTTGAAGAGTTCGGTGCTTACTACTTCCAGAATTGGCTCAGAGCACAGTCCCCAGACTTCCTCTTCAGAGGCGGTAAACTTGAGGGTATGCGTGGTCTAATGGATAGTGCTAAGAACGGCTGGCTTGATTTCTGGGAGCGTACATTCCAGTCCAAAGACCCTAAGTTCAGATTTGGTGAACTTGCTGAAGGTGAAATCGATGGTGGTTTCAAGACAGAAGGCGGCAAGCGTATCCGTGTCTCTTCTCTTGACTACTTCAATCGTGACTTCATCCGTGCAACGGCTGATACGAATAGAGGGAACTTTGACATCAACAGACTAAGCCAAGAAGGACAGGCTCAATATGTCAATGCTAACGGCATCAGAAACACCCACAGAATTGACAACACAGGTCGTGCTGTGCGTCTGAGCAGACGAGAAGCGGCTAAGGCTAATGCTATTGCTGGCAAGGAAATCTACAAGATTCTAAAGGGCATCAACCCTAATCGTGCTGTCGATGGTGACGGTAATTTCATCGGCAGACTTAATGATGCTGAGATGGATGCCATCGTTAAGAGTGGTCATGTCAACAGGGCTTGGGTCAATAAACTCAAGATGGCTTACGACATCATTGATGGCAAGCAGTCTAATGTCGCTGAGTTCGGCTATCACGGAAAGACAGAACAAATCACAGATGCTTCATATCCTAGACTATTTGGAGATGATGTCTCGTTCAAGCACCGCAAAGCAATCTTGCTAGGAGTTGATTTAAAGGTCGGACAGAACGGCACATTCCACGCTCTGTTCCACACTCTGGATAAGGCTGTCATTGAAGCCCGTGGAGACAATCTCTGGAAGGACTCTGCTATCCAAGACCTCTGGCAAGGCAACCGTGGCTCGATGGAGCAGGACTTCTTCAGATACCTTGAGAACGCTTCTAAGCCAGACTCAGACACAAGCAAGAGACCCTCTGCTGAACTCTGGACAGACGGCAATGGTAGCAAGCGTAGAGATGCCCTACATCAGATGCTAGGCATGGCTAAGAACGAAGGTGATTCTTACATCAATAGACCTATCGCTGAGATTCCCCTTGGCATCAGACACAGCGTTACCACCTTCAACAACGATGGCATCTCCTCGTTCCGTGTGAGCGGTACGGAGCGTTATAACTACAACCACGATAACGCCTTTAAACTCCTAAGCCGTAACTGGAAGCCTTCTGAGATGAAGTCTGAAAAGACGGGCAACGGAGAAATCATCACACACGCCACAGGGTTCAAGTTCATCAAGAATACTGATGGTACTGTCAGAGCCTTTACATCTGGTGGTCTTAAAATTGGTGCGTTTGATAACATGGAACTAGCGGCTAAGGCTAGTGAAAAGTTCTCTAATTCTATCTACGACAATATGCAGGAGGCTCTTGCTAAAGATGTTGCACATCAAAGCAAACAGGCTACTCAGTTCAAACCTCTTAGCAGAGAGCAAAGACTCCGTGCTATTGAATTAGGCGATGTGTTTGCCTTAGATGAGATGAAAGATTTTGTTGGTAAGAGAACCCTTCTTCGCCAGACAAGAGACGAACATATCTATCAGAGAGCATTAGAGGCTGTTGACAATCCAGAGCAACTTCTTGCTTTGGCTGAAAAGGTGTCTGAAAAGAACGCACTTACAAGAGAAGAATACAACAAGCAAATGCGTGAACTGACGCTACAAGACCAAGCGTTTGAAAGACAAAAATGGCTTGATAGAGATGATTACGATAAAAAAATAGATGAGTTAAGAACTAAACATGGCATTCCAGAGTCTTATGAACAATGGAGGCATATTAATGGAAAAAAGTTGCCTCCTGCGTTTAAAGAAGGTGCTACAATATTTGACAGCGATGCACGAAACCCAGAATACGGGAAACAAGAACAATTACTTTTTAATGAATATAAAGAAGTTTCAGAAAAAGCCATAGCAAGACTTCAAGCCGACCCAGAGCATCAGAATGAGCAATTCCGTTGGGGAATGAGAGAAGACGCATATAAAACAAAAGCAAAAGAATTAATGGCAGCGGAAGAAAGTCTTGAGTTATGGAAGAAACAAAATATCGATGCAATTCAAGACCCTGTTCTAGCACAGTTAAAGTCGGACGAGTATGCTAGTATGTCTAGACAAGAAAAGGCAGAAAGATTTGCTCAGTTAGTCCAAGAAACTGCTAAAATAAATGAATACAGCGGTTTGTTAGAAGGTTTATTTGCCCGTGAATACGATGATAAGATTCAGACTGGAAAACCGTTTGTTGCAGTCACCACACACGGCACAGGCAATGTGGAACTGATGCTTGCTCGTTTATATTCGGCTGACAAGTTAGGTTCACATTACGACATTCCTTCTTCCCGTATGGGTTCGTTCTCTGCTGGCTCGCAGGGAACATCAAAAGCGTATGCAAGAGTTGCCACAGGAGCGGATAGAAGTCCTGCGGGAAGACTTAAAAGACTTACTGCTTTTCTTGATGAAAATGGCTATGTTGATATTCACACAGAACAGTACAAGGTAGCACAAAATTTCATACACTTGTATCGTGAATATTTAACAAACAAAGGACATCCTCCTTCTCTAGTAGAGGCTTTCTACAAATCCTTCTTGCATACAATTGATAAAGATGCTGTTCACCTAGAACTTGAAAGCGTTTCTAAAGAAGTCAGAGATGCTTGGATGAAAGTCGAGAAGATGGATGACAAAACCGTGCTACCAGATGTGAATTCAAAAGAAAAAATGCAACTGCGTAATGTTATCCGTATGGATAATCCTTATGTTGTTGTAGACCCTCGTTCATACGATGAACATTTCATCAGTCCTCACATGAAGAGGGCTATGGACGCTGGTCACGATGGTATTATCTTCAAGCGTTTTGCCGATGGTGGTGAGCGTGATAATGTTTATGTTGTCTTTAAAGATTTCATGGCTGACAACATCAAGGTCATTGATTCCTCGTTTGACGGAGAGTTTGTACCCCGTGGCTCAGACGAAACGGGTCGTGTGCTCAAAGGCGGGAAACAACTGCACTTACCTTTCAAACCTAGGGAGGCTGTTGCAAGGCGAGCAGAACAGGCTGGCTATGGTCGCACGGTTTACTACCACGGAACTAACAAGCAGTTCACAGAGTTTGACGCTGAGGCAGGAAAGAGAGCGTCTGCTGGCGATGACAAGGCTGGTTACTTCTTCTTCACAAGCCAAGAAGGTGAAGCAAAGAACTACGCTGGCATGACTAACAATAAGTTGTCAGACAAACTAACTGGCGAAGGTGAGCACACTCCTGCCGTGATGGATGTGTACTTGAAGATGAATAATCCTTACGATGTGTTTGAAGGCACTAAGAGATTAACTCCAGAGAATAAAGAATTTATCGTGAGTTATCTCCGTAAGCACGGTGACTATGTCAGCAGGGACGGCATGGAAAGCAAGGCTCGTTTTGAGGTAGATAAAAAGAATGTAGATTTGCATTATCTGTTTAAGTATCTAAATAGAGCACAACGGGCAGAAATGCTTGAAGGAGTTGGCTTTGACGGAATGCAAGACGGCAACCATGTAGTTGTCTTCCGACCAGAACAGATTAAGTCTGCCAAGGACTTCACCTACGATGACGCTGGTGTTGAGATTCCCCTCTCTGACCGCTTTGACAAGACCAAGAAGGACACCCGCTTTAAGCCTGTTCAATACGAAGGCTCTGACGACTACTACAAGCCTAAGAAAAATCAGTTTGAGTACAAGGATAGCGAGGGGATGCTTGTTCGTAGACCGTGGATTTCTAACTCCGAAATAACTGGAGACCCAAATGCTAGAGGTCATGTGACAAACCCAGACTTAGTTGGCTGGGAAGATGTCGGTCACTATCCTCAAATTCAAGAGACAAAGGCGATGAACCTCTGGGAACTAAAAAACTCTGGTCTTTGGGTTGATGACCAAAAGAAAGGAATTCTTGCAAAGAACCCTGCCGAAAATGATAACACAGGCTATACGCATTCTGAGTGGTTTGAAAAATATCAGTACGATGATGACAGACCTCTTGTGTATGGAAGATATGAAAAGCCCAGAGTTGTTGACGGTGAATTAAAGGCACGGGGCAAGTTAAGCATTGCTACCAGATACTCTGACCACTTCAACAGCATGGCTGAAGTCTATGAATATAAGTCTAAGGTTGCTAAAAAACTTGGAGTAAACCCAGCCGACATTGATGCGTATTATTTTGGTGCTAATTCTGAAATCAAAAAACAATTAGGTTACGGCTCTCAAGACACTCTTGCTATCAAGTTCAAGCCTACCGAGGCTGGCGAGGGTGGCAAAGTCTATGACCAGCAAGGTGTCAGATGGAAGTTTGGTTTTATCGGAAGATATGCCAGCGAGAATCCAAATGTTGTTGAAAAGAAACACATAGAAGTAATCAACAAAGCAAACGGTGTCATCCGTGTTAATATGCACGACTCGTCAAAGACAATGACAAGAAATGTGGGTCATGTTGAGTTCGACAAGAACGGAGGCATCTCTGCTAACATTGCTCCAGAATACAGGGGCAAGGGTTTTGCATATGTTCTTTACTCCGAAGCCGCAGAAAGAATGCGAGCAATGGGTATAAAAGATGCTGTCGGTACTATTGTTAACCAGTTCGCAATCCCTGTTAAGGTAAGAGAAAAAATCTTCGGTGACACCAGATGGATTCAGAAGCGTGGAGACCAAGGCGTTCCAATTAATCGTGAACAGGCACAACAAGCAATTGAACTAAAGCGTCAGCGTATGCGTGATGCTGGAGAGAGTGGTGCTGAGTGGGCTGGCATTACTGTCAGCAACAAGATAGACCCTAACGCTTGGTACAAGCCAAAGGAAAGAGCCAAGATTGGTAGTAACTCCAGTAGCGTTGGTCTTCTCTTTGAAGGTCTCCAGTCTGGACGCTTAGTGCGTACAACTACTTACAAGGGCTTAGGACTTGAAGACGCTAACATCATTGCTCACACCCCAGACTCTGCCAAGATTGGACAAGTCACGGTTGGCGATAAGGCTCTCGTAGATTTACAGGGCGGTATCTTCTATGCCATTGCTAATGGAGAAAAGATTTGGGCGAGCAACTTCTCTGGCGAAGGCGAGACTAACCTCCTAGTCAACCTTGCTAACAAGGCTATTGTAAACAACAAGAAGACTGGCAAGACCTACATCATGCTGGTCAAGGCTGGTAACGATAAGATATTTGCTTCTGTTGATGGTGCTAGAGGCGTGATGTCTATCTTCTCCCACCTCAGCGACAGCGGTGTCATCAAGGATGAGAAGTTAGTCAGAGCGTTAAGAATTGCGGCAATGGAAGAACTTGGACTCACAGGTCTTGATGGTCTTTCTAAGCCAGACCTCGTCAGTCGCATTGACGATGCCCTGCTTCGCTCTAACGAGAATGAGATTACCTTTGAAAAGAGAGCCTTGTTCTCTAGAGACATCGCAAGACAATTGCAGAACTCTGGTGTGTTCAAGAGCGAGAAGGCTAGACAGAATCTTATTGATTCCTTCCACACAGGCTTTGCTGGCTCTAAGAAGACGGCTGAGAAGGCTGGCACTAAGAGAGGATTTTCTATTGCTGAGATGGAGCGAGTGTTCGGCAACCTTATGGCTGAAGACATCATCAAGGATGTCCCAGAGGGTCACGCTTATGCGGCTATTGAAATCTCTAAGCCTCTCAAGGAGTCCACCAGAAGCGACCACCGTGGCTATGACGCTTCTATCATGCACGAAGATGAGTCTCCTGCTAAGTTGATTCTCTTTGATAGAACCGCTCACATAACTGAGGTTGTTAACAAGCGTGACAACAGCCCTATCAAACTCTCTGACCCATCCCGCCCTCTAAAGGATGAACAGGGTAAGGTTGTCTACGAGAAAGACGAGCAGGGTAACTTCAAGTTAAGAATGAACAAAGACAAGAAGATGGTAAAGATTCCTGTCAATGAGTACGAAGGTGAAGGCAGTTTCATTTCTTACACGGGCGGCAACATTCCTTATCAAGAAGTCAGAGGCAAGTCTGCCATGCCGTTCAAACCCGCTGAAGGCTGGAGAGACTGGAACTCTGAAAAGACAACTGTTGGCTCTGTGTTTAAGAATACAGTCGGCTACCTAATCATGGTTAGCGGAGATAAATTCAAGGTCTACAATCCTAGCAAGGCTATGGTTGGTATCTATACAAACCTTGACCAAGCCAAACGGAGAGTCCAAAGGGACGAGCCTAAGTGAGTCCTGTAGACCCTAGTCTCCTTGAGACAGCCGAAGACTTCAAGAAGGGCGGCTGGATAGTGGCTGTCCTTGGAGCGTTAGGTGCTGTTGCTAGGCTCATTATAACGGAGGAGAAGTGGCAAGCCATCATCTGGGTACGCAAGGCTCTGGCTGGTGCTATCGTTGGTACGCTAGTTTACTTTGGAATTAACCACGCTCCTATGGATGCTATGTACAAAGGGATTATCTATTCATCGACTGGTGCTTTAGCCCCAGACATCTTTGAGTGGGTTAAGCGTAAATTCATCAAACAAACTAAATGAGATATACATTACTAGCCCTATTCCTCTGCGGTTGTTCTACCATCCCTCAATCCCCTATACCCGTTGAAACGAAAAACCAAGAGAAAGACAAGTACATCGACAAGGTCGAATCTATTGTCTCTGATTCCGCTTCTGCCCTTACTGCTGTCGTTCCTAACCTCGCTCAAGGAAATGTACGAGGACTTGTCGAAGCCCAAGTGACCCGTCTTTCTGGGGTTTCTAAGCCCTCCGTGGCTAAGGTTGAGGAGTACACCCGCATCTTAAAAGAAAACGACTCTAAGGCTATAGAGAAGGACAAGAAGGAGGCATCTAAGGTCGATGCTGAGACTACAGCCCTATACGCTATGGTAGAGCAGAAGGACTTTGAGATACAGGAGGCTCACGCTAGGGCTGACGGTGAGTTCAAGCAAAAGGTGTTGTGGCAGTTCAGCACCGCTGGGTTAGCAATATTTGTTGCTGGCTTACTTGCAATGGCATTCACACCCTTTAAGAAGTCCGCTGGAATTGTCATGGCTGGCGGGATGCTTGCAATGGCATCCGCTTGGATATTCGATTCCACTTGGTTCACTTGGGTTGTGGGAGTGTCGATAGGTGTGTCTGTGATTGGAATCGCTGTCGCTATCTACAAGGACAAGCCCAACAAGAACGCCCAAGAGGATGCTCATAAAAAAGAGGAAAGCAAAGAAACCCCAGTCCTTTCTGAGTAGTCCGTCTTCAATCTTGCTTCCGATATAATCTCCGAACTTCATTTCCAGAATTCTTCTGGGACGATATCCACATAAATCGGATTCCGCTGAGGGGCTTTAGCACTCAGAATATTGAAGTGCATATACTCTTCAGCAGTATCGAAGTCCATCATGTCCTGTTCCATAAGGTGAGCCATGATACGCTCCGTAGAATACACGGCAACCGTGCCTTCCTCCGTCTGGCACAAGCCAATGAAGGCGTGAGGCAGTCCATCTGCGACTACGATATCTTCATCGATGTCGGCTAGGAATTCCTTAAGCAGTTGGTCGTTGGACTTGGTCATTTGATTCGATAGTGGGGGATTGGTCGGGTAACCATACCAGACTTCACTCGGTACATACGGACTTCAATAAGATTATTCTTAAGACAAATATTTAATTTGCGAGAGATAATAGGCTCAGAAAGATTCCAGAGTTTCTGGATTTCCCTGCGTGTGTAAAAACCCTTTTCTGGTTTTTCGCATACTGCTTTTCCAAACAGTTTCTCCATAGCCTTGAGGTCTTTATTGTTCATAGTCCTTTGATAGAGTAGATAAATTCTTTGCCAACACGGTGGGCTTGCCAGACCTTCCAGTCGTTACCTTGGGTAAATCCATAAGTCCAGCCCGACCCCCATTTGCTGGTGGCTAGGCGGTTCTTAGCGTAGTCGGGGGACTTACCACATAGGCAACCGCCAGAGAAGCCTACAGCACCCCCGTGCTTACGGGCGTTGACCTGCTGGATAGAATGCAGGTGTCCCATGATGACAGCACCTTGAGGCTCTGCGTAATGGATAGCGTGTTCCTCCACGGCACGGACTCCGCAGGTATATCCGTGTACGAAGGCAATCTTACCTAGCCTATGTACGCCTTCCTCTGCGTGATAATCGTAAATCTTCTTGCAACCATTCTTTTTGAGGTGGTTACGGATGTCGTTCTTGAGGTCGTGGCAGTAGTCTACCATCATACCGCTAGTCGAGCCGTTGATAATCTGGTCGAGTCTGTCATCGTGATTCCCGTTTAAGAAAATAGTAGGCTGGACACGGGTAATGAATTCCTTGCCAGCCTTGACATCGGCAACCAGCGACTCGTCTTCCTCTTTGCGTCCTGCATTCCTTCGGATGCTACGAAAATCAAAGTTATCTCCTAGATGGATAACCTCGTCTGGGTCGAACCATTTTAGGAATTTATAAAACTGTTTGGCAACATCCTCATCGATATGGTCTCCGTGGTTGTCACCCACAGCACAGAATTTAATTAGTTTGCTCATTGGAAATATCAAATGTGTCGTTACGCAAGACCTTAAACTGGTCTGTACGCATATGACGGATGACACCATCCTTTTCAAAGACAATAGCAAAGATATCGTTAGACCAAGTCCCGCCATCCCGCACATACATCAGCCAGCCGTAACCGATGTCGGTGCTGACTGGAATAGGGTTGCGGAATTCGTGAATCATTTTTGGTTACGAAGGTGTTCTAGGTCTTCCAGCGTCCGCATCCAGCGTCCGTGGTCGCACTCAGCCTCAATCTTCCAGTAGTGGACACGCCCCTCAAGCATAGAGACCTCTGCCTTTAAGCGAGCGTTCTCCTCAGCCAAGGCACGGCACTCAATGCCTAGGTTCAGTACGCTTTTGGTGAGGCTAGTCTTGATTGGGTCTTCAAAACTATGTTCGTAGAATACTAACTTAGGGTTGTCCATTTGTTCAAAGGTTTTGACATCAAGGTTTCCCATCTTGCCTTGTTGCTTTGTAGTTGTTTGTCTGCTACAGCGTAGGCATCCTTAAATCTCCCTACAAGGGGAATGCGTCTGCTCACAGGCTCTTTGCCTGTAGAACGAACTCCCTTAATCATAGAGCGAGTGTTGGTCATTGCGTTTGAATTCTACGCTTTTGTAGTAGCATCTTGCATACAGAGAACTCACGGGCTGACCTATTGTTCTTTGGGGTAAGAAGCAGGTTATAATATTTGAGCAACTGGAGGTCGTTAAGTTTTCCTAACTGCTCCTCATAGCCAGCCTCCCACTCGTTCTTGAGGGTAGGAAGACCGTAGCGGGTCTTGCACTTAGCGATAGAAGTGTGGTTAAGATTAAACCTAGCCCCTGCTTGCTTGGCTGTCAGCCCTTCGACTAAGGCGATTCGGTAAGCGTCTAGGGATTTCATAGAGCCTTGGCTCGCACCCACGCTTTAATAGATTCTTGGTTTAACTGTCCGTGAACAAGGTTGTCGCCAGCCTCTTGCAATTCTTTAATCTTGCATCGAGCCTCAGCCAAGTCATTGAGAATCTTCGATGGCGTAGGGCTATTTAAACGCTCAAGGAGTTCCTTAGCATCCATAGCCAGCACAACAGCCGCACCCTTGAGGGAGTTGCTCCGCATAGTATACTCTCCCTGCGTGGGTTGAAAGCCGTTAGATGCGTCTAGGATTTCTTGTGCTTTATCCACAGGGAGACTGATGTAATTCAGTTTCTTGTTTCTGTGAGCAATGGCGTGGCGTAGGTAGGAAAGCCCGTGGGACTTAATACTGTACGCCATTCTGGTCTGCCTCAGCAAACATCTTCGTCAGTTCCTGCGTGTTCACCCGCTTCATCTTCTTGTCGATAATGAAGTTGATGTAGGTCTGCTGATGAATCTTGGTCGGCTTGAGGAGGCGAGCAACACGACCATCGCTAAGGATGATGTAGTTGGTATTCAGATATTGTTTGGCTTCTAGGTTCATATAATTTATTGGTTAGAGATTAGAACGGAACTTCGTCTTGCGTTACGGAAGGTGCTTCGATTTCACCGTTGGCGATAGCCCAGAGGCGTTCAGCCTCAGCCTTGACACGGAGGTCACGGGGGCTGATTTCGGTGTTGTCACCAAAAGGCTTGGGCTTCCAGACATTAGCGAAGTAATTGAGGTCACCGAACTTTACGGTGCGGTCAGCAGACTTCATCGGGAGTTGAGACAGGGGAGTTCCCTTGAGGTCTCCAAAAGGAGCAACGGCTTCTCCACCAGCAGGGGCTTTGGCTGTGGGGTTAGGAATGAACTTTGTCCCAGAAGCAGTCGGCTTGCTGACAGGCGTGATGTATTCCTTCTTAGGAGTAGTCTTAACCACTCGGTCGGATTCCGCATCATCATCATCAGTTGCAACTCCAGCAATGGAAGCAAGGCTGTATCTACGCACATAAGAATACAGGCTACCCGCTTGCTGTCCAGACATACCCTTCTCAGCAGGGACGAGAGCATTGCACGATAGCATACCACCGTCTTCGTGGATGATGAGGTTACGGATACCAACGGCATCGATGTCACCGATTGGCATCTGGATGATAGCGAGTCCGTGCTTCTTAGCGAGGGGTTTAAGTGCAAGGAGGTGGGCTTGGAGGCTGGCATAGCGTGACTTGTGGAATGGATTGTTGCTGTCAGCGTGGACATCTTGGGCTTCAGATACGAAGGCTACTAGAGCCTTAGCGAGACTGACCTGTTGTTCGGGTGTGTTCATATTAGGGGATGAGTGAGAGAAGAATTCCATAGGTGATAGTAGTATTACGAGAGGGGATGCGTGTCAACATCTCTTTGCAAAATAGTTCGGACATAATCTGAACGAGTCATAGAGATTCTTGTTGACACGGTGTTAAGGGATTTGAACAGCGACTTAGATACACGGAGTGTAAGCATAAGTTCGTGGTGGCGTGTTCGTTTCTTGGTAGTTGTTTTCTTCATCGGGAAAGGATTTGGTTTGCTCTGGCAAGGATGCTCCTGCGTTTGCCGTCAAGCCAAGGATATGTGTGACTGAAGTTTTTGTTGTATGCACCACGGAAGCCCATATTGTAAGCCATATATAAGCCAATAGGGGTGACCTTGATTTTTGCTTTCAACATTTGTTTCTCCAGAATTTGGAGATAGGTTCTGCTGATAAGACGGCTGATGTCTGGGTCTTTAGCAAACTTCTTGTGGTTGTCTGAGATTTCCTCCCAAGAAAAAACACAGGCATAATTGTTGCGGTCTAAGTATTGGCAAGACTCACGCCAACTGGCTTCGTGCATCTGCCACGCCCCAACAGCCTTGCCTTTGTCCCCAACGGCTTCGTAGTTATAGTTAGATTCAATAATTGCCACAAGGTCAACGAGGTCTTCGGTGACAATAGATTTAGCCTCAACAGAGGCACAGCCAAGCAGGAAGGCAAGTAGTCGTTTCATAGGAGGGTGATAGAAAGAAATGGTATTACTTGGTCAAGAAGAAAGTTCAGCCTACGCCAACTGCACGATAATAATCCTTGAGTCTGCGGATTAGGGCAACGCCTGTCTCCTTGTCACGGTTGTCGAACCTGTCAAGCAGAGTCGAACCGTTAAAGTTAGTGCTGATGATGGTAGACCTACGGCTGGTGCTACGCTCGTCTACGATGGCGAACAGGTCGGAAGCCATACGCTGAGTGAGACGCTCCTTGCCGAAGTCATCGAGGATGAGCAAGGGGCAGTTGATGAGGTAGTCGATGGCAGTACCGTGTTTCTGTTCCTTAAATCCAGACTCAATCGTAGTTTCTAATTTACGCATCGTAAGGAATTCAAACTTCAGTTGCCTGTCCTTCTTGGTTTCCTCAGCCCAGAGACGCTTGATGATTTCCCAGATGCCACGGGTCTTGCCCACGCCTGTCGTGCCGTGTAATAGTAATCCAGATACATCACCCTGTGGCTTCCAATCAAGGGCTGTTTGAATCTTGGGATGGAGGCGAGTCACATCCGTATCTAGAAAAATTTGAGGGATAGCAGGAGGTACGGTAGAGTCTACAAGCCCAGCCAGCGACACACGCTCCATATCCAGATGCTCACGGCAATGATGCCAGCGGATAAGGGAGTGGTCAGCCTTGGCAAACAACGCACCCCTGCGACCACAATGACAGGCGATGTCGCTCATTGTCCAAAAGCGTGTTTGTGATGATAGGAGTCACCACCGTCATCATCTTCATCATCGAGTTCTTCATCAAGTTTCTTGTCAAGGTAAGCGACATTGTTCTTAAGACGCTCGACCTCCATCTTGAGGAATGCGACCTCTTGGCAATGGTCAGCAAAGGAAACCCAAGCATCTGGTTCGGCTGACGAACAGGAGATGAGTTGGCTCTTACAGGCGATGCCCGTGAGTTTGTAGACAATGAAGTTGCTCATAGAAATTAGAATGCTTCGTGGTCTCTGGCAGTCAAGACATTTGTATTACCTTTGCCAAATGCTTGCTTGGGTTCAAAGAGACCCTGCCAGCCCTGCTTGATGGACTGCTCGATGCTGGCGATGGACTTGGCTTCACCCCAAGCCACGAACTCCTTGAACTGAGCCTGTACGCTGGAGTCGGTGAGTTTCTTCTTCATCTCCTTGCGATAGGCTACCCAAGACTTCCAAGAAGCAATGAAAACCTCAGAACCAAAGGGTAAACAAACAATCCATCCTAGTTCTTTGCCTGTATCTTTATCACCTTTATTATCTTCTTTGTTATATGTAGGCAATTTATTGCCGCCCCCCGTGGCAATATTTTTCCTCCCCCCTAGGCAATTCTTTGCCTCCCCAAGAGCCTTTACAACCGCAGTCTTCTCGACAGTACGGATGACCCTGCGACCATCGACCTCAACACGGGTAATCAGATTAGCCTCATCGAGTTCCTGTAGGATGTTGCGGATTTGCCTCTCCCCTAGCCCAAGGTGGCGAGATAGGTAGGCGTTTGAGGCAAAGCACCCGTCATCGTTGTCAAGGGCTTCTACGACCCCGTAGACTACCTTGGCGGTGATGCTGACCTTGGCGGTCTGGAAGACCCCAGCAGGAATCCAAACTCCTGTAAACTTAGGCTCGCTCATTTTCTTGTTTCTTGTTTAGGACTTCAAGCAGTTGCTCATAGTCTTCCCACCTCACCCACTTGCCGTCAAGGTTTGGGTACAGATGTAGGCGATGCTTGAGTCGGGCTTTCTCCCCGTACTCTCCAACAACCTTAGTTGCGTTGTACCGAAGTGGCATTTGGAATTCGTGGTTCATAGGGAAAGTTCGATGACCTCATCAGAGTACGCCTTCCAGATTCCAGAGGAGGTACAAGCACCGTACTCGATGACCAAGTCTTCCCAGCGTCCAGCGGACTTCAGAAGGGACTCAGCGGAAATAGAATAACAAGCCACGGCAAAGGGTGGCTTCTTTTCCACGCAAATAAAATTAAACTGATTTACAGGCTTGCCAGCGTTCTGGAGCAACCAGCCATATTGCACATCTTGAAAATCGTAACGCCTGTCCCAGATTGCTCGCTTGAAGCCTTCGGGACTAGCGTCTTCACAGGTCTTAATATCGTTTACGAATCCGTTCCTAGAATCGTAAGCATCAATTAATCCCTTCAGACGCACATCGCCATAGGGCGTGGGGTAAGTGCCGAACACAGGCAACTCCTTGTAATCAGACTCAGCCAGCAGGACGCAAGCCTTGGGGTGAGCGATGACGCTGGAACGCATAGCGAACAGTTGGGCTTCCTGTTCCACATTGATAATGAACTTGCCAGCGTTCTCGACAGCAAAGGATTCATTGTACGCCCTACCCTCCTTAGACCGCCCGTCCACCTTGAGTTTAACAGCGTAGAGTTCCTTAGCCTTATCGGGCTGGAGCAAGAGAGCGTGGAAGACAGAACCCAGAATCATTGCGTCCGTAGGTTCGTGCTGTTCCTCCGTAGAGGCGAGGTAGTGAGCCGCAGACTTATGAAAAATCTTTAGCGAGGACTGACTAAGCCCGATTGCTTTGCGGTAGTCGGACTCCGTCATTCCTGCACAGAATGCAGGGTCGGTTCCTTGAGCGAGGTTGTGGTTCATCCCCGACACAGAAACAAATGGTAATACACCTGTCAACTCTTCTTTCGTCTGGCTCTCGCTTTTTTATTCCGTCTCAATCTCTTCTCATCTAGCGTTTTATGCGTAGGGTGAATCTCAGAACGCTGAAGGGCAGAGAAATAATTCCAATATTCTAGAACTTTATTCACAAAATCATATCTTGTCTTATCACGCTTTGCTCTGTTTGCTAGGTTTGAAATTTTGCCTTCAATACCATTACAGTTTCCGCAAAGCACCCCACGAATATGTCCCGTCTGATGATTGTGGTCGAGGCAGGGTACAACAGTTTTTAAATCAATATCGCAAAGCCAACACTTGCCGCCTTGGTCAGCAATTATCTTTTCCCGCATAGCAGGGATGTCTGAAGCCTTGATTCTCATTTCTTCTTATTTGAAGGAATGCAAGCACCAATAATACAAATTACAAGTAAAATCCCTTGAAAGATGACTAGGGCGAAGAAACCGATATATAGGAGTTCCATAGCCCGTATATTCTTTATGCTTGCTTTTATGCTGTCAACACTGATAGTAAAGAAATATTTATGGATTACGAGTCAAGCCCAGAACGCCTTTCTACCAACCCATCCCACAAACGGACGGGTAAGCGACTGCCCAAGGAGACGCAGGAGAAGGTACAGGAGATGCTCAAGGATGGCTCTGGTGCTACCGAGATTCGGGAAGCCACGGGAGTCAACCGCACAACTGTGATTGCTATGCGTCAGAATATGGAGTCCAATTCCGAATTCCAATTAGGCACTTGGAAAAAGCAAACTGCAACTCTGATGTCACAAATCGTAAGCAGAGGTTCTACTCGTTTATTAGAGGAAATTGAAAACATCCCTGCTGGTCAGTTGCCCCTCGCCATTGCCATTATGACCGACAAGGTGCTGGCTCTACAGGATGCCCCCACGGTCATCGTGGAGCATCGCCTACGGGTCAGCCACGAAGACATCAACTCGATGCTGAAAGGCGAAGTCATTGATTTGCCCCCTGCAAAAGAATCCACTTGACAAAGTAATACTGCTTTGTTTATTGGGTATTCTGTATGTACCAATACAGATTCAAAAACCTTAACATCAAGCACGATGGTCTTGACCTTTTGGTCAATGGCTCTGCTCGATACACCGTGGAAGATTACGAAGAGGACGGCAGACAAGCCCTCTTTGAGTCCGCTGAACTAATGGACGCTCTAGGCAAGGACGGCTATATCACTTCAAAAGAAGTTTTAGGATATATGTCCGACAGCGTAGTTGAGACATTAAACAAGGATTCTCACCTGTGCCGTGTCTTGGGTGGGAAGTTAGTTTAAAATAACAAAGCCCACCAGCCATATCTGGTGAGCCTTGTGAACTCTGACTTTATATGGGAAGTTAGTTCAGTATCATTTGGGTTCGATAGATTCGATGTAGGAGACTCGTTCTAGGTTTCCCTTGAGGAATCGCACGACCTGCTCACAGGCGTAGGATTCGTTGCCAGCCTCGTCAAGTTGGTCTTCCCAATCGTACTCAGCCCAAGCGTGAGGCTTGTTTTTGATTTCATTGAACTCCCTGCGAGCGACTTTAAGGTTAGCCTCAGCGATTTTAATCAGTAACTTGATAGTCTTGGTGTCCATATTAAGGTTTGTTAGCATCGATGAGTTCCTGTTCCTTGCTGGCGTAGAACTCAAGGAGTTCCTCCGTTGGGTAAGTTCCAACAGACCACATCTTATTAGAATTGAAAACAAAAACTTGCATAAGGTGGAATGACATAGTTACATACCTGCATTCGTCTTTAGCCCACTCCCTGCGTTCTTTTAGGAGTTCCAGCATATCAATACTGCTGGTGTGTTGATAACAGGAATGACCGATGAGACTGCCGTCTTTATTTGTCATCGTGCTGTGCAGAAGCCAGCCAGCGTGGGATTCGTTGATTTCCATTTGGTTTTTATTGTGGGTTAGGAAAGGTATTCTCCAGCGAGGTAGTCGCAGAGTTCGTAGTTATCGTTTAGGTTATCTAGGATAGAATCCTGTAGAGCCTTGATGTCATCCTTGGTTAGCCCCGTCTCGACCTTGGGGTCGTGGGGCGTTACGATGAAACTCCAATCAAGGATTTTTACCTTGGTGAAGCGAGCGAAACTGCCTTCGACTTCATAGGTGGCAAAACCATTGATTTTTACGGAACGGAAACCGAGGTCGATTTCTTGATTCTCTAATGGGTAACGCATAAAATTATTTTTTGAGGTAGAGGCAGATGACCTTGGTGTGTTTTTCTGTGTAGGAAATTTCTGCTTCAAAGATGTATCCGTCTTGGGATTCAACTTCGTATTTACCGCTCGCAAGTTTCTCAAGGGCATTGAGAACTTTTTTAGGATTATCTTCTGGAGTATAGTATTCGCCTCCGCATCCGCATCGGCAACAGTTTCCTTTACCGATGTAGACCTTATCTACTTGGGCGAGTCCGATTACCCTGTTCGTCTTTTGGGCGAGGGGCGTGTGGTGAATGAAGAATGTGTCCATAGAGAGTAGTGTGATTAGGTGTTGGAGTATTACAAGATTTATTTGAAGAAAGTTCGGGGGAGATTTTAACCTCCCCTTTTTATTATGGGTTGGTGCATAATGAAAGTGAATTGCCCACGACAGCACCCATCTGTAACCGCATTTGATGATTCAGAAAACAGCGGACTTCGTTGCCTATAATCCGTACTGCCGTGAGCAAAGTAGAATAGGAAAGATTGTATGCCTTTTACCTGTTTATAATATTATTGGTCTTCGTATGGCGATTTAAACCCACCATAGTCTCTCCGCAATAAACAGAACCTAAATTGTCCCGCATAAAGGGGAGTTACCCCCTGCCTTATTTATTACCTAGGATATAAGCGGCTAGGGCTTCATCCAAAGTAACTTTGTTTCCATTATGTTCAGCCAAGGCTTGCAGTACCTTACGCTCAACAAGGCGGTCTAGGGCTTCTAGGAAGCCTTTGCCAGCCCTCTTGCCGTGGCGGTTTGCGAGTTTCTTGACCGTACTTGCTTTAATGTAGTGTAGGCTCATATGCGGGATGTGAAAGAACAGAAAGTGAATTCCACTTACCAAAAAGGGGTTAGTAACTTCCCCCGTACTTTAAGCGAGATATTGAGTTAGTTTTTCAACCGCTCGCTGATACATACTGACAACTTCGTTTTCGTAGTTGTAAGCCTTCGTTTCCAATCTGTCCCTTTCCTTGCGGAACAACTTGCGAGCCGAAGAATCGGTGCAGGTTTCCATTTTAGATTGGGCAGTCTTGTATGCCGTTTCGTATTCAGCGAACTTGTTTTCAGTCTTACTCATCTTCTCTTTAATCTTATCCAAGAACTTAACTACGCTGGAACGGGTGAACCCGCCCTTCATAATCGACTCCACGCTCTTCTCTACCTTGTAGTAGCGAACCTGTCGTGGGGTGCAGTTGAAGCCGTAGTAGACGGGCGAGGCAGAGGTATCGAGGGTCGATGCATCTGCGAACACTCCTGCCGACTCGTCAGCGAACTTGTTCTTGATTTGGATTTCTTCTGGATTGCTCATTGTGGTTTGTTTTTGGTTTGGTTTCGCCTCTCCCAAGATTGGGAGTTTAGCAAAGTGGAATTTCAAGGAACAGAAAGGATTCAATCTACTGTAATACCA
>Ga0209500_10000430_pt1 | contig 36222 bp, 42 predicted proteins | sample S_140212_EF_Meta_FD_187323 | JGI IMG/M metagenome (GOLD analysis project Ga0209500, IMG submission 187323) | Freshwater microbial communities from Lake Simoncouche, Canada to study carbon cycling - S_140212_EF_MetaG (SPAdes) (version 2) | ecosystem: Environmental > Aquatic > Freshwater > Lake ...
TTTCTGGACCGCGTTCGCGGCGCGCCCGAGCGCGCGGCCGAGGCGGTTGAGTTCCATGCAGACCCCGCGCGCCACCGCGGCGGGCGCGTGGCCGAGGGAGACGGCGCCCGAGAGGAAGGCGAGGCGGTCAAGTTCGTGCCCGAGGGCGGCGAACGCGGCCAGCGTGTCGGCGCGGCATGGACGCCCGCGGCCGAGAGTTTTCGTGATGAGGGTGCAGGCATTGTAAGGGCGGCCTGCGCGAGCGCCCGCGGACTTGACCCGTCCGCCGAGGGTGATGCGGTATTGCATAGGACCTTTATGTATTACAAAGCCCGCGGTGTTTGCAAGCGCTAATTTCGGGCGACCTTTCGGGCGCCTAAAAAGGGAAGGGGGCCGACCTCGCGGCCGACCCCCTTGTATGCAACCCCCGCGGCGTCGGCCGCGGAAAGGTTAGGCGCTGGCCTCGGGCGCGGCCTCCGTCCACCCGAGGCGCCGCGCGAGGCGCGCGACGTCCGCGGCGCCGACCTTGTGGCACCCGATTAAAAGGACGGACTCGCCCCCGTCCGTAGCGCGGGCCCCGCTGTCGCCGAGGTCAAACCCAATCCAAACGAACGTGCCCACGCGGCGCGCCTCGGGGAACGTGCCCGCGACGGGGATGCGCGCCGCGGCGCTAATCTCATGGCCATAACGGCGCCACAAGGCCGCGACAATCGCGAGGGGGACGCGAGCGCCGCCCGACGTGATAACCTCATCCCCGCCTTGCCTAACAAACAAAAGGTCGCGGCCAATAGTTAAGCGGGCGTTCGCATTACCGCGGGCGCCGCCCCATGACTCATAACGGGTCAGGCCCACGGCCTCATAAACCTGCCCCGCGTTGGAGTATTCTTCCGCGCGCTCGCGGCCGAAAACGTTACGGGTCGGGGGCTTGGGATAACTGCGCACAAGCGCGGCGCAAGGCGGGCGGATTGCCCCGTCGACGGGAAGGGAAAACGCGGGCAGGACCTTAAAGCCCACGCGCTCGGCGACTTGGCAAAAGGCCGCGGCGCCGTCCTTTACCAGCGCGCCGACGGCGGCGCGGACGCGCGTATGCGAGTCGGAGGAAGGGGTCGCGAGTTCCCAGACGCCCGTTGCCTCAAACGCGATAACGGCATCCCGTAGAACGTTGCCCCTGCGGCCGTCGTCGGCCTCGGCGCGCATAACGGCCGCGAGGTCCGTAAGCGTGGGCGCTACGGCCGTCATCCACTCGCGCTCGGCCTGCCGATAACCTGCGGACCGCGCGGCGCCCGCGGCCGCGGCCTTTTCGATACGGGCGAGGACCTTTGCAAACGCCGTTGCCAGCGCGGCCCAATCATAACTGTCCGCCTTGTCGGCGCAGTAGTCGGCGCAGAATAGCGCGCGATACTCGGCCGCGGCGCGGAAGTTTTGCGCGACGTGCGACGGGTAGAAGTTAGAACGGCGCTTTGCCGCCTCGCGGGCGTTGGCCTCGGCGCGCTCAAACATCCGCTTGTAATTTGCGGCGTGGGCGTGGGGTCCGTCGGCGCTAACGTCGGGGACGGAAAACGTCAGGACCTGTTGCGTCGTCGGCGCGTTGTCGGCGCCGCCCATGTAATAAAGGCAAGTCGCGTCGGCGATAGTCTCGCGGCGCCCGTCCCATGCCGACGACGACGAGGACGCGGAGGTGTAGGCAACGTGGAACGGGACCGCCCGCGCCGCGTTGCGCATGTGCTTTTGCGTCGTCGTCGACTCGCGGGCGTCGGCGTTAAAGAGGTAGACGCGGCGACCTGTGGAGTCGACGACGTCCGTCCTCGCGGCGATTGCCTGCGCATAAGAATAAAGGACGCGGCCGTTTTCGGACGTCGACGCCGTTTCCTGCGCGTTGCGGATTGAGCGCTCGATACCATTAGCCCACAAGTGGGCGACCTGTTCGGTTGCATGGACGGAGCGGAGTTTGGGGCCCTTTGCGGCGGGCTGGCCGTTGTTTGCGGGTTGCATAGGACCTTTATGTATTACAAGGTCCGCGAGGTTTGCAAGCGGCAATTTTAAAAAAGAAAAAGGCGGCGCCTCCCAGCGCCGCCCCGCCCCGTAGGGCTATCCCATGCCCCGCGTTAGCCGCGCGGGGTAAGTCATGAATGGAAGTCGACGAACGCGAGCCAATGCGCCGCGCCCGATGGCGGCAGGATTGAGCGCCCTTTTAGTTTGGGGTGGGCGCCGCGGTCCTCGGGCGTAAGGCCGTTTGGGCCTTCCATAACGTCGGCGCCGTCGGCCGCATAAATAAACGGGCGGTCAAGTTCAGGCGCGGCGCGCGGGCGCCATGTTTCCGACCTTATCAGGCGCTCGGTTCGCGTGGGGTAATCATCCAGCGCCATAACCCGAGCGCTAACGGCGCCCATAACATAACGGCAAAAGCGCTCGGCCTTCCATTCATTAACGCCGAAAGACTCTATCAGGGCGTCGGCGGTTTCGCTATCATGGCCCTCGGGCGGGCGGGGCATAAGCCCGTCGATAACTGCGCCGCATAACGCCTCGGCGTTAATCGACCTGCGCTGGCCATGCGCTATCGTCGGGTCCCCTAACGACAACCAGCGGGCAAAGTCGCTAAACTTATCATAACTATCGGCCGACGTGGGGTTGTATGCGTAAGCCGCATAGACCTCCGCGACCCTAACTAACTCCACAAGGCCCGCGAACGTGAAGTAGTCAGGGCCGGAAATGTGGGCTTTGGATAACGCCTCAATCTCCCAATCGAGTTTCGCCCTAACGCGCGCGTGGACATGGTCCACGGCGGCGAAACCAGCGGGCAAGGAGAAATGAATGACGCCGAGATGATGACTCATGTTCAGATACCCTTTTCAAAGTCCTCCTCGGTGCGGGCTTTACAGTCCTGCGAGTCAAACTCGACGCACCTAACGCCTTTGTGATTGCGGGCCTCGGCCTCCTCATGCGCGAGGATGGAACCGATGTATCCGCCAGCGGTATCAACCGCGTCCTCAATGTCATCCGCGTAGACCTCTACTGTGATGTAGAGGGTTTCGGTGTAGACGTATTTTTTCAGGGCCATGGGATTAGTTGTTGGTGTCGTTAGAACGGGTGAGGCGGACCAGAAGGGTATTCTTGCCAATGTCCATGGGGGTCAGGGAGAAGTCGACGTCCTTACCGCGCTTGCTCTCGACGATTACCGCGTTGCCGAGCAGGGGGCGGGATTTGCCGAGGATGAAGCCAATGTCGGTGCCATTGATAGCGGCTTCCTCGTTGACGTAGATGGTCAGGTGCTTGCGCTTTAACTGCGCGCCGTGGGCCTCGAAATAGCCGCCGACGTGTTTCTGGACGAAGTCGACGAACGCCGCGGTGTCAGCGGGGGCGTCGACGACCTCGACATTCAGGCAGTCGAAGTGGCCGTTGCTGGTGCGCAGGATAAGCGCTTTGATGGTTTTAGGTTTCGTAGTTTTGGGCATGGTATTGCGGGTTGGGATTGATAGATGTATTACAATTTTAGTCCAAGTCAAGCGCTGGGTTTCACTTTGTTGGGGGGCGCCGCGCGAGGTAGTCGAGGGTCGTCCTGACCACGTCGTTGTCGAGGTTCGTGCATACCCATTGGGCGAGGTCCGAGATACCCGCGGCGCCTCCCTTGCGGACCGCGTGGCGGATGTGTTCCTCTACATGGCCGAGGACCCGCGCCTGTTCGTCAGGCGCGAGTTCGGCGTAGCAGGGCAGGGACTTGCGCTTGGCCATGGGTTAGCGATTGCCGAGGCCAAGCGAGTAAGCGGCCACGCCCGCGTCGAGGGTCTTTTTGCCCCCGTTGTGGACCTCTACGGACTGCAATAACTTGTATTCAACATAGCGGTCCAACGCGGCGAGGTATTCGTGGCTGGTGCGTTTGCCGTGGGATTTAATAAACTTACGGACGGCGGCTGGTTTTAGGTATTTATACTTCATTGGGAGTTAGGGATGCACCTATCGTTGTAATACATTTTTGGCCAAAGTCAAGATTTACTTTTCGGGCGCCTGCCACTTGTTGAGCGCAAGCAGGGCCTTCCAGCGCTCGCGGACCGCGGCCATGGTTTCGGCCACAACGCGGCGTTCCGACGGCGTCAGGCCGCGCTTAACGAACGCCTTATTCTTTCGGCTCGGGCCCCGTTGACGGGGACTCCGCTGGCTCGGGCGGCAGGTCAATGACGTCGGCTTCTCCTTTAAGCATCTTGTTAATGTCCTCATGGCTAACGCGCAGGCGGTGTTCGACCACGACTGTCGGGACGTCCTGTAAGGCCAGCACCTTGTCGGTCAGGATGGCCAGCGCAAGGGGCAGTTGGCCCGCGGGGATGTTCTCGATTTCTTCCAGCAGGCGGGTGCTACCCTTGGCCACGATAGCCGCCATGGTAGCGGCCGTGGCCTTTTTCCAATTCATTAGGTTCAGGCCGTTGGCATCTTCCTGTGCGCGGCGGATGGCGAGGACAGTATGCTTTGAGTGGCCCGTCTGGTCGACGACTTCGTTCACGCTGACCCCGTCTTTCAATAGCGTAATGACGCGCTGGCGTTGGTCGTTAGTCAGGCCCTCGCCCGTTGACCGCGTCGACGGGTTCGTGGGCAGGCGCTCGGGTTCGCTTTCAAAAGTCATGGCGTCAATGTATCACGCTTGACATGGGATGCAAATGGAATGTTCTCGCCCCCGCTATGGAACTCATCGTATTTTTTGGAATATGTCTGATTGCAGGCGGAAGCGTATTAACGATAGTGTGCTGGCTTGTGGGCCTGTTCGGCTCCACTTCTGCTACGGACTACCGCCGCCGCGCACTACACATCAGGCTTCCCTCCGTGTCCTCAAAACCCGCTCGGGCCGCTACTTCATTGGAAAGGCTACAAGGCAAGGGCCGTTAAGCGGGTTCCTTAAACACCTTGGGTTCCTGCTGGCCGAGGCCAAGCCCCCAGACCCTATCGGGACCCCCGTTAGGATAACTTTTCATTGGGTATTTGAACGACCCAAGAGCAGGTCCAAGACGCAGGGGCTGACGCCGTGTCAGACAAAACCTGACTTGGATAACGCATGCAAGACTGTGCTGGATACCCTGACCGCGGCCCGCTGGGTTCGGGATGACGTTATCGTGTCGACGTTGGTCTTGCACAAGAGCGAAGCCGCCGAGGGCTATCTGGAAATCTGGTTGCAAGACGACGCTTGACAACAGGGCGGGGGCCGTAATACATAACCCCCGCTATGGAAAACCCACACAACGCCGTCGTGCATCGCGGCATCCCCGATGCACAGTATCGTTCTATCAAAGCCCTGTCGAAGTCGTCTCTGACGTCGTTCCTCACGTCGCCCGCGCATTACCTCGCGGCGACTGAAACGCCAAAAGAAACGACGGACGCGATGATGTTCGGCACCGCCTACCACACCTACATCCTAACGCCCGACAGGTTCGATGACCACGTCTGCATCAAGCCCAAGTGGGATGCGCGAACCAAGGAGGGCAAGCAGGCCAAGGCCGATTTCGAGGCTGGCCTTAACGGCCGCGTCTGTATCAGCGAGGACGAGATGAATGACATTATCGCGATGAGTCAGGCCCTCATGTCGCATCCTATCGCGGCTGAAATCCTCGGGCAGAAGCGCGAGAATGAAATGGCTATCGAGGCCGACCATCCTATCCACGGCGGAAAGACCCTTCGTATCAAGGGTTTGCTCGATGGTTGGATTGACGAAACGAAAACCATCTTCGACCTGAAAACGTGTAAGGACGCAAGCCCCGCTGGCTTTAAGAAAGCAGTCCGTGACTTCCGTTATGACATGCAGGAAGCGCAGTATAAGCACCTCATCGCTTACGCTGGCCTTGGCCGCGACGAGGTGACGTTCAAGTGGATTGCGCAAGAGAAGCATGCGCCGTTCGCCGTGGCGGTCTACGTCTTATCCGCGCGCACAGTCGGTAACGCTATCGACGAGTGGCGTCTGTCGTTAGAGAACTTCTACGACTGTCAGACCAAGGGTATCTGGCCCGGTTATTCCGACACCAAAATCATCGAGTTGGAGGTGGTCCTGTGATTTACGAGTTCCGCAATCCCATGCCTGTCGAGACGCCGATTGGCTATGGTATGCTGGTTTATGTTCGCGATGGCGGCACGTTTTCCAATGACGTGTTTGCTATCGTGCTGGATGGAGATGGCTCTATCCGTCATTTTGCCTCCGACCAATTCAAGTTTGTGCGCAACGACACGTTCGGTATCAGAGATGGAGGCATCGAATGAACGAGGACACCCATGAAAGTATTAGGGCCAGCCTCGCCGCCTCCGTCCTCCGCCTCGGCAACGAGTGTCGGGACTTTGCGGCCGAGAACGCCCGCCTTAAGGCTGAGGTCGAGCGTCTGACCGACGCCATCACTCGCGGCGCCATCACCCCAGACGCCAAGGAGGAACAGTCGTGAGCGACCCATTAAACCCCAAGCGGACGAAGTCAGTCCCCTTGGAAGTAACCATGATGAAGCGCATTGGCGAACTGAACAAGGAGAACGCCCTACTCAAGTCAGAGGTTGAGCGGTTGAAGAACAACGTTGCTTACCTTGACAAGCAACTCGACAAGCAACTCGACGAGGAGGACGACGGCGGCGACTCCTACAATCACCCCCACGCTTTTGGAAAATGAGTGAGCCCAAGTTCACAGGAGTCTGGATACCCTCCGCGGTGTTCAATAACACGAACCTGACCACGTCCGCTAAAATCCTCTACGGGGTCGTGGCGGGCTTGGACGGGGACGACGGGTGCTACGCCTCCAACGCCTACCTCCAACGCCTTCTGGGCGTCAGCGAGAGGGGCGTTCAGGTCCTCCTCGCGGAGTTGGATGCCATCGGTATCATCCAGCGCACCGAGGTTGAGGGGCGCCGCATCATCCGCACAGTCGAGAGCATCGCCTTGGGGGGTGCAGAAATCTGCGGGGGAGGGGTGAAGAAATCTGCGGGGGGCCCCCGCAGAAAACTGCACCCATATAACAAAGAAGATAATAAAGAGGATAAGATACAAGGGGAGAGGGCACCAAAGACGCCTGACTTTATGCTCACCCAACAGCCAGCGCACATGACTGTTCCCGAGTTCTCCGCGGCATGGCATCGCTGGGTTCAGTATGCCTTCCCTAAGCGCAAGGTCCCCTACTTGACCTACGTCGGGCAGTTGGAGTTCCTCAACGCCATGTCGGCGCACGATGCTGTCGAGTGTATCGAGACGTCTATCCGCAACGGATGGAGGGGCTTGTTCCCCGTTCGCAAGGGCAAGATGCCCGCCAAAGCCTTAACCAAGAAAGACCACGATGAGTTCTGATTTTACGATAGCCTGCCATTGTGGCAAGCGCTGTGTCCTCGGCGTCAATACCGATGGCAAGTTGGTCCGCTACCACAAGTGCCGAGAGCATTACGACCAAGCCCGCTTTGCCGCGGAGGGCTATCAGATGCCCAAGTTCATCCCGTCTTACCCAGCCTTATTCCGCGACACGTCGGTAGACAAGTTACATCCGCGCTTGCAGTCGGCCGTCGATTGGTCGCCCAAGGACTCCAAGTCTGGCCTGCTACTTCACGGGACCACGGGCGTAGGCAAGACGCGCGCCGCGTGGTATGTTCTTAATCGTTTATGGGCCGAGAAGGCCGCGCGCGATAAGAACATGCCCTATCAGTTTCTAACGATGCGTAAGTTTGAGGGGCTCATTGAGGAGTCCTTTGGCGAGAAGGCTCACGCCCGCATGCTGGACGACCTGACCAAGATTGACGTCCTTGTGTTTGACGATTTGGGCAAGGAGCGGGCCACGCCGCGCTTGACGTCTGACTTGTTTGCCGTCCTTGACGAGCGCACGACTGCCATGCGGCCGACTATCATCACGACGAACTTCAACAGTCAAAGCCTTGCGGATAGGTTTGACGACAAGGAGATGGCCACGGCGCTAATCCGTCGGTTCAAGGATTACTATACCCTCATCGGGGCAGGGCTTGACAGATGACATACAAACCCCAATCTATCTTTCGCAGGGTGTTGTTGAGCCTTGCGGGTTGCATAGCATCAACAGGGGCGCCAGCGTTACTGCTGGCGTCCCTCCCCCTTTCCGCGGCGTCCTTGGTCGACGATGGCTTGCTTATGAAGGTTGCCCAGATTGAGAGCAACGTCAACCCCGCCGCCATCGGAGACTCTGGGCTGGCGCTTGGCGCCTTCCAGATGCACCGCGCAAGTTGGGACGACTCGGTGCGGCGCCTGTTCGGGCACATCCCCAAGTCCTATGCCTACGGCAAGGCCAACTGCTTTGATTGGAAGAAGTCTTACGTCGTGGCGCAGGAACACCTCCGCTGGCTGGAAGAACGTCAGTTGAAGATGGGTTTAACTCCGACGAAGATTTCTCTTTACATGTCTTACAACCTTGGTATCAAAGGTGCCAATCGCTATGGCCACCAACACTCCAACCCCTTCCTTCCTGAAACGCGTCGTCGTATTCTTGCAAGGGCTTTTCTTCTTCTCTACGCCAAATGAACACACTACTCGCCAAGGACGCGCCGCTGTCCGAAAAAATGCTGACTGTCCGCCTGCCCAAAAAACTCCTCGCGCTAATGGACGCCGAGGCAAAACGCGTTAAGACAACGCGCTCTAAATTAGTTCGCGCCGCTATCGAACATCGCATCAAATCTTCCCGCTAACCATGAACAACAACATCACGCCAGAACTCGCGGCCGCTCTTGTGGCCGCTATCAACGAAGTCGGAACGGGGGTCGTCGCTGACGCCGAGAACCCGTTTCATAAGAACTCCTACGCCACCCTCGGGGCGCACCTGTCGGCAACGAAAGGTGTGTTCTCCAAGCATGGCCTCGCCATCGTGCAGTTCCCTTACGGGGACGGCAATCATGTCGGCGTCAACACGATGGTTCTCCACAAGGACGGAGGCTTCCTCCAGCAGTATGTCACCCTGCCTGTCGGTGAAACTGTGAAGGGTCAGGATGCTGGTAGCCTGTTCTCTTATTTGAGGCGCTATGCCATCGCGGCCGTCGCAGGTCTGGCTACCACGGATGACGATGCAGAGTCTGACCGCGTTGTGCGCACCGCGCATAAGGCCCCTGCGCAGGCTTACGTCGCCAAGACCGCGGCCGCTGTGGCTGGCGCCCGCGCCGCTATTGCCGCCGCTCCTGCGGCTCCTGTGGCCATTCCTGCTGGGGACATTGACCCCGCCGCCATCATCCCCTTCGGCCGCAACAAGGGCAATCAAATCAGTTCCCTTGGCGTGGATGACCTCGCCTATTGGGCGAACACTTGGGAGCCCCGTCCGTTTGAAAAGACGGGCCGCGTCTCCGAGCGTGACATTAAACTGAAGCGCACCGCGCTTGCGCTTTACGCGCAGGCAACGGGCGCCCCTGCCAATGCCGCTGAAGCCCCACAAGACGACGTCCCGTTCTAAACGGAACATCCGCAAGGACCTTGTCGAGCAGACGGGAGACGCAAGTCTCCTGTTTGCCGACGGGCTTGACGAGGCTATCATTGGATACTTCGACGACAGCGAACCATTCCGCATCGTCTACGACAAACAGAAGGTGGTAAAGATACTCATGAAAAAAAACAAGTGGGACTATGACGAGGCCAACGAGTATGCCCACTTCAACATCTATTGCGCTTTCGTTGGAGAGCGCACACCCGTTTTTATCGGAACTATTGAATAACATGTCTAACCTCATTCCACTCCACGTCGTCAACCTCGCGCTTGACATGAAAGACCTGCAAATCAAAACGCTTGAGGCTAAGGAACTTGCGCTCAAAGAACTTCTCAAGCAGGAACAGGAAAGCGTGAAGGTCCTACTCAACAACAACTACCGCCTTCGGTCCGCGGTTATGAGCGCGCTGGAACTGCACACCAAGGGTCATGTGTTTACCGAGGAGGAACGCCTTGCCATGTGGAACGCCATTGAAGGCTCGCTTGTCTGATGGCTGGCTGGAACCCTAAGTTTGATGCGGACCTTCAGTTCGGCCAGCAAGGCGAACGATGGCTCATCTGGCTTGGGACCGACATGGCCAAGGTTGAAGTAAAAACCGAGCGCGATACTTGGATGGAGACGGGCAACGCGGTCTTTGAGTTTCGCTCGCGCGACAAGGCATCAGGCATAGCCGTCACTCAATCTGACTATTGGCTACATATTTTTAGCGAGCGCGGGCAGGCCGTGATGGCTTATCTTTTCCGCGTCCAAGAGTTGCGCGAGTTCCTGCGCGCTGTCTACCGCGACCCAAACAAGTTCGGGGCCCGCGTGTGCAGGGGTGGGGACGACGCAACATCCGAGGTTATCCTTGTTCCCGTGAACCAACTACATCGGGTAGCACGTTGGCCTTTTTTCGCCTGACTTGCTTATCCGTGTCAAAGAGTTCGTAGATGCCATAGGCGATGCCCGCAAGGACGACGCCTCCGACAGTCCATTTGAACCAAGGCGCCTCGACGACGTCCTGAATGACCAAGGGAGCGGCGCCAACACCAATGCCAGCCATGGTTACAAGGACTCCAGCCTTGATGCCCTTACTCATCCAATAGCCGATAAGGGCTATGCCTACGCCCGCCACTACAAGGATGGTGCAAAGGAGCAGACAGGTGTCTCGGAGGTCCTCGTAGGCTTCGGCGCGTATCTCGGCCTGTCTCTGTTCTTCCATAAGGCGGACCTTTTCTTTCAGGTCCTTGTTCTCCGAGTCTACTTTCTCGACCCGCTCGTAAAGTTTGGTTGTCTCCTCGTCGACTTTTCGTGCCTTGTCCTGTTCGGCTTTCATAGCCGCTTCATCTACCAAAGCCTTCTCATACTTCTGAACCTGCTCCGCGCTCGGTTTTTTAAGCCCAGCCATGCGGTCTTTGGTCAGTTCAACAAGTTTGGCTTGGGGACCTTTGACCGCAGGCTGGACAACAATTAGGGCGGCGGCGGCTTCAGAAGCCTCATGCTCGACCCTGTCGATGTAGGCATCCTTCTCAGGATTGTCTACTATCTTGACGATTTCTTTGACCTCCACCTTGGGTGCGGAGGTTGCGCATCCCGTCAGCAGGACAAGGAGAAAGGCCAGATAGACCTTAGTCATTTGACTTGGCTTTGTTTAACCTTGAAAGCACAGCATCAATGACCTCTGGACCCGCCATGCCAGAGAACGTCAGCAGGCATGATTTATAGATGCCAGCCATCTCTACGTTCCAAAGAGCAAAGTAGGAAAGGATGCCTATGATGATAGAGGCAAGGATGCGCCTAATCCACCAAAAGGCTGGGTGCTTCTTGTCGCTGATAAGCAACCGAGCCAGCATACCAGCGCCACCGAACAACGCGGTAATCCAGCCTCCGCGCTTAAAGTCCGCTATGGCGGCCGCGTAATCGTAATCGCTGTTCATGGTCAGTATGTCCTGCTAAGGCCAATGTTGTATGATGGCTTTTGCTGACCTTGCTTGTTCATGCTGGCGTTCATATTCCAGCCAGAACCCTGCCATAGCGGGGTTGTGTAGTTAAGCCCAATAGAAGGACTAACTCCGCGGTAGTTCTGGCCAGCCTGCGAGTTACGAACATCATATCCATTGATGCCATATAAAGCATGAAGGCTATTGGGGACGATGGGGACACTTACCCCAAGATTGTAACTGCTGGTTTGTTCACCAGCCCTATACTGACCCTTCTGGTATCCGCCTTGTAGTGAGACGTCTGTAAACGACGGCCTGTATTCAAATTGAAGCCCACTTGAATAGGGACTGCTCCCTTGCCTATCAGTTTCCTGATAAGGATAGGCGGAAAGATAAAAGTCCTTGTTCACTTTGGTTCGTCTCGACGGACACGCTTCTTGGCTTCCTCAATGTCATTGTAGATGCCCATGAGCGCGTTCTGAGGGTTGTAGAGCCTGAACTTCTTACCTGCAAGGTAGACGATGCTATACCCCACGGCGTTTTTGAAGATAGAGCCGTTTTCGGTAGTATCATTTGTCCAAGAGCGCCAGATGATAGGCGGTTGCTTGTTCGGATTTCCGGGCAGGGGGTTAGGCGCAGGCGCTGGTGCGGGAGCAGGGGCTGGCTGGGGCGGAGGAACGGGAGCAGGCGCAGGGGCTGGCCGAGGAGGCGCAGGGGCGGGGGCAGGTGCTGGTGCAGGGGCTGGCGCTGGCGCGGGTGCAGGCGCAGGGGCTGGTGCAGGGGCAGGGGCAGGGGCGGGCGCTGGTGCAGGCGCTGGTGCAGGTGCGGGGGCAGGTGCGGCGCCGCCAGCAGGCGGGCCAGTCGGAGGAGCATTAGACTTACCGCTGGCGGCTTTATACGCACCTCCACCCTTAAATGAACCCTCTCCAATCGACTCGGGGCGGACGCCAGATGTAGCAATCATCATGGCTACCATAATGTCCGTAATCTGAGCAAAAGCCTTGGGGTCGCCTGTGCTAATTCCGTTTGCCGTATTTGCGTAATCAAGGCCCTGAGCAAAAGCGTTCTGATAAGCGGCGCTGTTCTGGCCCGCAGACTTCATTATCTCGGTTTTAACAAAGTCAAAAATTGCTTGAGCCTTGCCCATGTCAACCCTGTCAATCTTGGCCAAGTCCTTCATCTGCGCGACGTTGGTGTGGATGCCTGTCATGAACTCAGCCATCGTAGACCAATGATAAATACCCTTGTTAGAGGAACGGCTGTTGTTCTGAACACCAATTAACTTGGTTTTCTTGTAGTATTGCCAAATCGTTCCGTCTTTAGGATTGGCTGGGTCTTTAAGAACTTTTTGAGCCGACTCTTTCCAGAACTTTGCGACGCAAAGTTTGGTAAGCAAAGCCATGTCTACATCGCGCATGGCTTTGGGGTTTGTTTCAAAGTAGTCTAACCAAAGATTAACTCCGTCAAACCAAGCAACTCCGTCATGGTCTGCTTTTATTGTTAATCCATTAACCTCATAAGGTTCATGACGAAGGAAGGCCCCCATGTTTCTTTCAACGTCATTAACGGCAAGTCTCTTAATCTCTCCTCCCTGATTTGCTCGGTTAAGGAATGTAGTGCTTCCACGACGAACAGAGTCAAGTCGGTCAAGTTGCCAAGAGTGTCCAATCTCATGTAGCATTACGCCAGCAAACGTATCTTGTCCTGAGTGAACTCGTAGATTTTTGTCCGAAATTGAGGTGGCATTTCTAAGGCCCAGTTCGGGAAGGTATGTGTAGCCAGAGATAGGGATGTTGATGCCCTCTTTGTTCTGAGAGTAGTGCATTGAGCCACCCTTGAAACTTGCCTCCTCAAGCAACAGCGGCTTGCTTGGCACATTGGAATAAACAGAACCACGACTATTGAGTGTCGGAGTGGTAAGCATCCTTCGATACATGTTGGCAGTAGCGCCATCCATTCCGCCCTGAACCTCACAAGCGGCAAGTATCATGAAATGCGTGACTGGTTCTCGGCCGGGATGTAACCCGCTAATGTAGGCTTGGTCTGCAAACAACAGGTGTTTGTTTTTTGTGTGCAACGCATCAAGACCTCCGTTCGGATGCGCAACGGCGCCCGAAGTAATCTTTTGCATCCTTCCTCCCATTGACATAGCGTGAACCATCTGACGAACAGAGATAGGTATTTTGGCAACAGCCATAGCGTGACGAAGGGCGCTCAACTCCTCGTTCAACTTCGTCATTTTTGTTTCCAAATCTACACCGCCTACGCCGCGCAAACTTGAGGCGTCCATAGGACGGGTTGGAGAACGTTGCTGGTCAGTAATCCACCTTGCGTAAATCTTGTTAAGGTCAATGAGTCGCGTGGCTATCTCGTTAATTACTCCGCGATACGTCTTGTTTAACTCGCTAAAGTCGTTGATGCCAAAACTCTGATAGTCTACATAGCCTCCGCTATCGACGATGTTTCCAGACGGGTCTTTTGCTGAGTTGCGAAACTTGTTTGAAAGTCGCGTGATAAGGTCGGCAAAGTCCAACGTCATGCCTCCACTCTTTCCGCTTGGAAGCAACTTGTTGAGCCTTTCAACCTCAGTCATAAGAGCCGCAACAGCAGGGTTCTTCATGCCAAGGCGACGTAGTTCTTCACTACGTTCTTTTAGTTCTTCAGGTGTCCGTCCGTTGGCACGTTCAAGGACGCTAAACACTTCAGACGGCATGTTCTGATTAGGCATCTCATCAGCATTGCCCTCGTAGGGCTTCATGCTGGCTCGCGGTGCGTCAGGGGTAGCGGTGCCAGCGTCAGGTTCGTCGGGCGTCAGGGCGTCCTCAAAAGACTGGACGGCTTCATCAAGCGCTTCAATCTGGGCTTCGCGACGCTGGTATCCTTCGGTGTTCTCAAACGCCTCAGAGCGGTCCTGCGTATCTTGAAGTTCATCGCGCAGTTGCGTGATTTCTTCAACAGCCTCTTGGATTTGCTGGATGGCTTCCTGTCGGGCCTCAGGGGTAGTAGCCTTTTCAAAGGCATCCATAGCCTCGTTCATCGACTTCATGGCGCCCTTCTTAGAGCCAGACTTGTTCCCGTAAAGGATGGTGCTGGCTTCCTTTCCAAAGTCTACGCCATCAATTACGCTTTCGGCATCGGTAAGCGTGTCACGCATCTTCTGAACGTCGATGTTGTCAAGAACAGGACGGACGGGAGCCGCGGCTTCAGCGCCTTCCTTGGGTAGTTGGGCTTCATCGTAGATACGTCCAAGCCACTTGGTCAGTTCTGGAACAGTCTTGTAAGGCTCATTCTTGTTACCACCAAACATGTTGGTTGCATCCTTGATTGCCATGTCAAGGGCTCGTCCAGTAAGTCTGTTGCTTAGGATTTCCTGATAAACGTCCTCCTTGATAATCTTAAAGAAGTGGCCGTTCTTGTTCTGTCCGTAATCAAGGATGCGCGAGTATTGAGGCGTCTCACCTGTTCGGTCAGCGTTATAGCGGATGATGGAGCCAACAAGAGATTTAGGGTCAAAGTTAGCGCCCTGTTCGGCGACGAGTTCTTTGATGCTACGAGGAGGATTGGCGCCTTCCTCAACGGGCTTCATGTTGATTTGGTCGCTCTTAGGGTCATAGGTGCCCTTGTTGTTTTCGACGTCCTTTACTTTTTTGGCGTCGAAGGGAATGTAGCCAAACACATCTTCCATCAGATACTGGTTGGCAAAATCAGGAGCATCTTTAACGCCAAAATCTCCACGCAGTTTTTTCTGCTGGTCGCGGACTTCGGCTTCAATGCGGTAGATGATGCCATCATGACCCATCTCTTTAAGTTTTTCCTTTAACTTTTCGGCGCCGCCTGCGGCATCAATTTCCAACTTCATGGTTACTTCGTTGTCAAAGTAGAACGGGCTATCCATCCGAACGGCCACTTTATACAACTGTCCACCCTTACCGCTTGGACCTGAGGTTTCAAAATCTCCGTCTTTGTCACGACGCCAAGCATAACCAGCGCCATCTTTGTCGATTTTGCGTAACGTAAAGTTTGTCGCAAGGACCTCGTCATTGGTATAATGAGTTCCCATTGAGGAGTCTGTGCTACCTTTGCGCGCCCAATACGACTGTTCTGGTGTTAGTTCTGTGCGAAGCGTTCCAAAGCGGCGGCGGCTTGTAGAGCCATGATAAGCAAAAAACGTTCCGCCCTTTGAGAATGTTTTTCCCATCAGGTTTTTGGAACTTGCCGTTCCGCTTGGAAGCGGTGCCATGTTACCAAAAACGTCAATGTAAGAGGCCGCGTCGTCTGCTGGGTCGACAATCTCGGTCCCCTTTGCAAAGCGCTTAAATGCAACTTCATCGCGGGCATCTGCAAAGTCTCGACGCGAATTGCCTTCAGGGCTTTCTACGGGCTTAAGGCTGACGTCAGGTGCGCGTTCCTTATCCATCATGCGAATAAGAGATTTCCACGCGCCAGCAAACTCGTCGGGCATGGAATAGTTCTTAAGCGCTCGGACGCCTTCCTTGCCAATGATGTTGATGGCATGCTCAACCATCTGACGGGACTGTTCAGGACGTAGTCCAGAGGCATCCTTGAACTTCTCAAGAAGTTGCTTGGCGTCTGGCATCTTAGACATTGTCTCGGTAAGGATGATGGCAGGAATGTCTTTCATCCCAAGTTCGCGCATGGCTTCAAGGCGATGCTGGCCTTCGATTACGTTGCCTTCTTGGTCTACAATGATGCGCTGGATGTATCCATCCTTGCCCTGCATCTTCTGTTTAAGCGCATCAACCTTGGCGCGTTCGGTGGGGTCCGTAAGGCGGACGCCGCCAGAAAGTTTGTTGATGGGAAGGGTTCCACGCGTCTCGCTGTAAGAACCATCAAAGGTTCCATTGCCAGCGTTCTTGATAGCGTAGTCAGAAGGCTCGGCAATCTTCTCGGTAAGGTTGGCATGAACCCTGTCGCTATGAGCCGTGACCGCATTGGAAGCGGACTCAACAGAGTCATGAACTCCTACGAGTTCGTTGCTTCGGTCATAGACCTTAACCTTGGCTCCGCTCTTAATGATGTTGTAGCCGAGAGGATGCTTGTAAACAGTCCCGTTGGGAGTTGACTCCTGCGGAAGTTCGTGCGGTTTCTTGTTTAGACGCAGGCCATCGTAGGCAACAGTATGGTCGTAAGGAACAGTATGGGGACGGACTGTGACGTGGCTCATGCGGTCCAAACGGAGCGTCTGATACACAAAGTATTCTCCACGACCAGAGGCTCCAGCAAAGCCCTGACGGGGCGCGTTGGTGTGAGCCTCACCCTGACGTAAAGCGGCGCCTACGACTTCGTGGAAGAAGTTGCGCTTTGCCGCGCCGTCAGCACCGCCACCAAAAAGGTCAGCGGATGGGATAGCATTAGGGTCGCTAAGGTTCTGAAGGTAGCGGTAGAAGTCCGCTTGGAACGAGTTGTAGTCGTTGTTGTAGAGCGCTCGGGCCTGCGGCTGGTCATATACGGCCTGACTGCGCTTCTGGAGGTTGTTGTAGTCAAGGGAAGCAGAACGTAATCCGAGGACAAAGTCGCCATTAGGCTTGAGGACGATTTCCGTTTCCATGCCAAACGGCACAAGGACTCGACGCGTCATTGGAACGGCGTCGCCAGCACCGCGACGAGCGCGGCGAGGAGAGGCACCAGAACCTCTTTCAAAGGTTTCACCCCAATAGTTGACCTGAACGACGTTGTCGGTCTTGCCCTTGTTTTCGCTAATCTTGCGGAACATGGCATACTTGTCGGCAAGCGCTTGAGTCATGTGACCAGCGCGAACAATCTGTCCAAGTTCTGCGTCGTTTAGGTTTCCGACAATGCTAATGGTTCCGTCGGTCTGAGTAATGGTCTTAGAACTGCGGTCAGTAGCCTGCATGGTTCCAAGGACGTCAATGATACCCTTGACGCGCGCTTGGTTTTCGCGGCGCATTTGAGCCTCAGAGGTTTCACGGGCGCCACCAGCAGGGTCGCGACGGAACAAACCATCAAGTCCATGAACATCCATGAAGCGCCCACGCTGTTCAGGCGTCATTCCGTTAAGGTCGATAATGTCACCACGCTCAACACCCGAGGCCGCGCGCACAAGGTCACGCATCAGGTATTCAAGCGAGGAGCGCTTTACGCGGCCACTTCCGGGCCTAAACACTTCGTCAAGGTAAGCCTTGCGAGGCTTGCCTGTCTGAGCGTCGATGACTTCTTTACTAAAATCAAAGCCGTTGGTAGAACTCTTAAGGCGGGCTTCAGTCCAGTCGAGCCAGCCCAACTTGACGTTCTCGATTACGCCACGAAGGCCCGGAAGTTTACCGCCGTAGAAAAGATAGTCAGGCGGCTGGTCATCGAGCCAATGGTTGAAGTAGTAAGCACCGAACTCCTCTGACAGATTTTCAAGAACAGCACGTCCTTCGAGTCCAGACTCAGAGATGAGGCTACCTTTAGTTTCCCACTCCTTGATGGCCGCATCCAACTGGTCCATCTTTGCCTTGCGCGAAGCAGGGTCCTTGTATTCAGCCTCAATGTAGCGCTTGAACATCTCATGCGTTTCAGCGGGAGCGACTTCAGCGCCTTTGAGGACTTCTCCGTTAGGACCGCGTTCGCCGATGAACGAGCGACGGACTGCGTCGGTGAAGTTCTTGGCGTGGACGGACGAACGCATGATGCCATGGAACAGTTCATGTCCGATGGCGTTCTTGCTGGCCCAATCCGTGTTGATGTAAATGTCCGTGGCGTGGCCAGCGGTTTCCTGAATGACAAACCCTTCCCATTGATGATACATCGTTGGGTTCTTCGGGTCCTCACCGCGTGTGATGCGGTTCTTGCGGTCAGGGTCAAACTTGTCGACGAGTTTGTTCTGCTGAAGGTAAGCCTCAAAAGAGGCGCCGTCGTGCATGTGCAGACGGGCGCCCGGAGCCACAGTATCAAGACCCACGATAATATGGTCATAAGACTTGTCGTGGATTTGACCAAGTTGACGGAGCAACGTCATTGCGCCATGCTGTGTCTGGTCTGTATCCTTAAGACCCTCAATGACCATGTCGGCTTGAATACGCGTGTGTTCCTTTACGACGTCCGTAAGTCCGCGGCCGATTGTGCCACCAATAGCGCCAAGCGCGGAACCAGAACCAGCGCCAGCGGCGGCACCTTCAAGCCCGCCAGCAAGACCACCAAGGCCAGCGCCGATGATAGAGCCTTCAATGGCTCCTTCGGCGGCGGCATAAGCATAGCCAAAGACAGGGTCGACTGTGTCGATAATCTGAAGCATGCGCTTGGCCTGAGGACTAAGGTGAGCGGCCTCCTCCTTAAGAGCGCGACCAGCATACGAAAGGATGCCTCGCGGCTTGTTCATTATCTGGCGTCCAACGGCACCTAATGTCTCGCCAACTCCCGCGGCGGCGTTGCCAACGTAATAAGCGTCAGAAACCATGGACAAACCCGGAACTCGGAAAGCAGTTCCAGCAAGACCAGCACCCTTTACTGTCTGTTCAAATGCCTGCGGCGTCATGCCAACAAGGTCGCCAAAGAGGCCAGAGCCACGGGATACGGCACCATCAATAGTTCCGCTGACGGCACGACCAACAAACTCAAGAGGGGTGCCTGCAACGCGCAGGGCACCGCCCATGACGAGGTCCTTCATCACCGAAGCACGACCAGCCGCGGCGATGATTTTCTCGGCAAAGTGACCAGCCCCGATAGCCTTGGCTCCAGCCTTAGCAACGGCGCCGACGGCACCAGCAGGGATGAATAGGGTAGGGTCTGCGATGTAAGAGAGCGCCTGAGCGACCTCAGGAATGACCATGCTTGGGTCAATCTGGATGCCAGCAAGTTGGGAGGCGTTAAGTTTGCCTCCCATAATGTCCATCGAAGTCGCGTTGAACTCACGCGCTTCAAGGAACTGCTTGTATTCAGCCTCAGGGTCAGAGCCATCTCCCATGAGGACATTCTTGAACTTGAACAAGACGCTGTTCGGGTCCTGAGACTGAGCCAGCATGCCATAAAAGTCACGGGTGCCACGGGCGAAACCTTCAAAGACAGTAGGCAGGGCCTTGGCCAACTTGTCGTCGGCTTCCCATCCAGCAGAAACGGCGTTGCTAAGGTCATTAAGGACCTGACCAAAACCATCAGTAAACGCTCCGATGACGTCTACTTCCTTCTTTTTCATCCAGTCCTTATACAGACCATACTCCTCATAGGTCGGCTTATAGCGCGGGTTCTGCGACATAATGTCGGCCAACTCGTCTCCCGTGATAGGCGCGGCAAGTTCGGCTTCCGCGGCGGCACGTTCTTCTGGGTTCAACGTAGCCAGAAACGCCTGTTCTTCTGATTGCTGTTGGCCATTAAATGCCAACGGACCACCCAGAGCAACTTCTCTGGGTGGATTGCTATAAAGTTCAGCCATGAAGATTATTCAGTTTCACCGACCATACGCGCCTTGCTTTCGCGGTTCAAGCGTAACTGTCGGATTGTCTGGCTCTTGTTGCCAGCAATGTTGACGTCAAGACCCATGGACTTTGGCCAGTTGACAAGTTCTCGGTCAACTCGCGACATAAGGCCCTTAAGGGCGGCGCGGTCAGAAGCCTCAAGGCTAAAGAGGGAAGTTGGGTTCTTAACAATGCGATGGAGGATTTCCTGTTCTGGAACGGCAACTTGACCGGGACCAATGATAGGCACTCGGAGGGCGGCAATAATTTCAGACTGCAACTGGTCGGCTTCCTGACGCATGGTCGGAGAAAGCGACTCATAGCCAGACTCGTTGATTTCAATGAGGCGACCAATGGCTGTGCGAACGTTAGCCATGTGAGCATAGTCCTTTCGGAAGGCTTGGGCTCCGTCGACTGTTCCAGAGAAGATGCCGTTAAGACGGACGCCATCGGCAATCTCGGTGTTGGCAAACGTGACGGCCTTGGCCTTGGCGGCATCGACGACATTAGGGGCTTCAGCCTGCTTGAGTTGCGTAGCGTTGCCCTTAGAGTCAATCATGATAGGAATGTCCTGACCATTGACCTTGATGGTAGTAGACCTGACAGAAGCCTCAGGATACATCTTACGATACATGTCGGTAAAGCCAACAGGAACGGCACCAAACTTGGCTTTGTAGAACTCGCGCGCGGCGGCTTCCTTTTGAATGGACGTAAGGAACTCATCGTATTTTTCTTCACCAAGTTCAAGTTTGCCAACGCCAAAGGGAGCAGACTTAGCGGCAGGAGCGCCAGTTCTTGCCGCATTAAGTTCTGCGGTAACTGTCGCAGGAGTAATCTTCTGTTCTTGCTTTAAGGTCGCCTCAGACTTTGCGAGATTTTCACCAGACATAATGCCCATTTGTTTCTTAATCTGGAACATCTGGTCATAGGTAATCGGCTTGTTCGGGTCCAAGCGAAGTTCGTCCATGACCTTCTTGAACTGATTAAAAGCAGGAGATGGCACATAGGATGGATTTGTTTCCCTCTGTTCAAATCCAGAGAAGCCACCACCTCCGGGCATGCCAGCGCCGCCCATGCCAATACGGGGCGCATTTTGGGTTACAACTACACTCGGTCCAGTTGGGTTTTGTGCATATTCCTTTCCTGCAATAACACCAAGCAGTTCTCTTGCTGTAATTGACTTTTCTCGTTGAACTGCTGAGTCGAGAGCGGAGTTTACGTCAGTAAGTAGTTGTGAGCCAAACTTTTCAACCGAAGCCTTCTTGAGAGCCGCGGCTTTACGTTCCTTTGTGGCGTTTTCTATAATCAGTTCTTCGGGAGACTTTCCTTCTGGGTTATTAGGAGCATTTTGAGCGGCACGACCTGCGGCAAGGGCATCCGCAACAGCCTTGTTGGCAAAGTCCTCCGCGCGGCCATAGTCAGTAACATTTCCAGTATCTGTGCGCAGACCTTCGCGATACTGAGCAATAGCCTCGGCAAAACCAGCCTTCTGTTCTTCGGTTGCGCCAGAGGTGGCAATAGAACTTTCGACTTTCCTGATGTAATCCTGAACGCCAAGTTCAACTTGGTCGGCAGTAACGCCTGACTTAATGAGGCCAGCGCGGACTTGCTCAACGTTCTTGAAGAAGGGATTGTTAGCGTCGACGCCAGCCTCACCGCTGGTTGTGACCTTGCGAGTTTTCTGGACTGCGTCAGGAAGGCCAGCGGAGACGTTTTCAAGGCGAGCCTGAGCAACCATCTGGTCCAATTTCATCTGCTGGTCTACAACAGCCATAGAGCCCTTGGCCGCGTTAAGCGTAGCAAGGGCTTTAGGCAGAGCCATAGTCGGCAACTTCTCCAGACCATCACGACCAGTCTGAAGCATCTTTGCGTAACGAAGGAAAGGGTTATCTGAAATAGCCTGAAGCGCGTCGGTGTCGAGGGCGTCGTCAGGCTTACCATCCCAAGTCAGATACTGATTAGCCAACTCAGGGTCGATGCCAGAAGCATTAATGAACGCCTGCTGTTGCTGGAGCAGTTGGGAACCAGCAATCTCGCCATCAGCCATAGCGGCGCTAAACTTAGCCTTGTTCTCGTTGTAAGCCTCAAGGCCCTTAGCGATGCTTGAACCAAAGTTTGCGATGCCAGAGCCAAGCATCTGGCCGATGTTGGCGCCAGACTGGGCAAGGCCCTGAATAGGCTCAAAACTGCCGCTTTGGTAGCGTTGAAATGGGTTGGCCATTATGTAATCTTAAAGTTGGGATTGCTGAAGTAACCCTGACCCATGGAGCCAGCCATGGACATGAAGCCAGAACCAATGCCAGCCATAGCCTGAGCCTTGGCCATGTTTGATTGAGCGGCAGTATTGTATTCCTGACCTTTGATGCCAGCCATGTATTGAGACTCGGCCTGAGTAAACTGAGGACCCTGAGCGCCAATCATAGTTCCAGCGGCGCCAATCATGCCAGTCGGGCTCATGATGTTTGAAAGCATGACGTTGCCATAGGTCTGCGCGGCCTGACCAGAGAGGCCAGAGCCAAGGCCATAGGCGGCACCTGCATATTGACGGGCGCGGTCCTGACGGGCTTGACCCATCTGGTAGGTGTTAAGGACCTCCTGCTGAACAGCCTGATTACCCGTAAGGCCCCTCGCGGCCATAGCACGACGAGCGGCTTGTTCGGCGTAAGCCTGAGCCTCAGGAGTAAGAGAAGTTCCAGCGTCAAGTTCGCCTTGAGCGCCACCAATCATCGAGTTTAAAAGGTTGTAAGAACCCGGCGCCATTCCAGCAACGTAGGCATCACGGGCCCCCGTAGAAGCCTGCTGGTAAAGGGGAGACATGGCAGACATGTTCTGTCTGCTAACATCAGCCGCCATTGGCGTATAGGCATTGTAGAGGTTCCGTAGGGAACCCATCTGGCCCATAAGACCACGCTCTTGAAGGCCGCGATAGGCATCCTGAGCCTGACTTTCGTTGCCAATAATTTTGGGAAGAACGCGCCCCTGAGCATCAAGGGCTTCATCCATCTCACCAAAGTAAGAACGGGGCGGAGGTCGCTTGCCTGCCTGCTTTGCCGCAGAAGCAGAGGACGCCGCGCCAATGAGAGAACTGCCAATAATTGCTGTTTCGATGCCCATGTTATCTTTCGAGTATGTTGATAAAGTTGTTAGAAAGCGAGCGAATAGACCCTTTTATGAGCCCCCACTTCTGGACCTTATCCCAGTTAGGGTATCGTTCCTTGAAAGCCCTCAGGAGCATCTTGCGCGCTTCTGGCGTCTTGGCTATCCAATCCATCACGACCAACTCTTTATCCCCTTCCGATTTCGGCTCTACATACTCCTCATAGGGGACCAGTTGCGACTTGTTGATGCCATCACAGGGCCAAGGCAGAGGATAGGCAATGGCTATTCCGTCAATGTCTCCAGCCGTCAGGATGTAGTCGCGGTCAAAAGCCCAGACCAGATAGAGGTGCAGGCTCTCGTCGGATAAAGCAAAACAGGGCCTCTTAGCCCTGTCTGTTTGGTGAATAAAATCTTTGATGCGCCTAAGTAGCATCAGGCTGTCTTGTATTTGTAGATGCGGAACTTGGTTGCGGGAATAGTAGCAGAAATGGAAGTATTAACACTTGTTGTCTGACCAACGCCAATCGTGAATCCTGCATCACTAAAAGCCATTTCAAAGGTATAAGTTGATGTAAATGAAGTTCCTGTATTTTCAATAGCACTTAGACTTAATGGAGCCATTCTATTATATGCGGCGGGGGCGTGGTCAACATCAAAAGTCCCGATTAAATTAACAGCACCAGAAGTTCTTTTGAGTTTATAACCAAGGTAGCCTTGAGTGTTATATTGCATAACTCCAACAATTTCTACATGCCAGATTTCATCTGATGGCTTAGTATAACTTGCCGAAGTGAACATCACAGCATAAGTGCTTGCAACTGCGATTGCAGTAAAGGGGGCAACAGTTTCTTCTGATACTTCATACAATCCAAAAACAGGTGTCCCGTTGTATTGGATAGCACCAGTTACATTTACAGTCCCAGACTGAGTTACAGTCCCAGACTGAGTTACCGCGCCAGTTTGAAGCGTTGTGCCAGCAACAACTAACGCCCCATCAACATACAAGTTTCCCGCAACCGATTTGTTTGCCGTGTTTTTAACAAGACCTTTTTTAACGTAAGAAAGCGTCCCAGAACCAGCGGTAGCCGCCGTAGTCATCACATAGGTGAACGAGTTTGTGGCAATAGTAGCCACTCGGAATGTGCCGTTGTAACCAGTAGCGGCGGCTGTGACTAAGACAACCTGTCCAACTGTCAGGGTGTGAGCCGTGGAAGTGACTGTGACAGTCAGGCCGTCGCCAGATGTATAAGCAACTCCTGTGACAATAGTGCCGTCATTAGGCGTGATAACGATGTCGTTTGTGTTTCCAGCCGTGACAGACGAAGTAACAACTGACACGTTGCTACCAAGCAAATCACCAACAGTAGCCTTGCGCAAAGCAGAGGCCGAGTTGTCGCTAACGTTTACTTGGTCGGCGGCTTCAATTGTCCCAGCCGTGAGAGCGGTCTGCGATGTAATAGAGTCAACCAAAAGTGTGGCTGAGTCGATAAACTGATTAAGACGTGCCGCAGTAACTTGCTGTCCGTCTGCGAATGTATCGCCCTTGTTGATTTGTGGCATTGTTAGTCTTGGCTTTGAGTGTTATGACCGGGAATTGTGGCGTTAATCAATATACCCCTAATAGTAGGTCTTAGGCTAATTGCGTCAAACCTTATGCGGATGCCATAGGCCGTTTTTCTGATAGGGACGCGACGCGACGCGTCGTTTCCATCGGCATCAGAGCCAAACTCATCTACAATCGTAGTCGCGTCTGGGTTGTTCGTAATGCAAGACGCCTTGATTGCGGCCCCAGTAGGGATTTGAAGGTCGTATTCAAGGCTTGCAAAACGCTTATCATACATAGAACCCATAATGTATGTTCGACTGTCTGCTCGACCAGCAATCTGATTGGAAGTAAAAGCAAGCGTGTTAAGCGTTGTGGGAATGTAAAACGGAAGGATTGGGGTTCCCGTTGCAGGGCCGTATTCGTCGTATTCCAGTTCCTCCATCAGAAAAAGGCCCTGCGTTGCATCAATCGCATGCAACCGCCGCGCGGAACCCTTCTTAGCAACAATAAAGTTTTGGATGCTAAAACCAGCAGGAAACGTGTCTATTGACTCCCAAGCCTTGTTAAAAAAATTGTAGACAAGCACCGCGTTGTTTGTGGTGCTTGAGTCAAGCGGAACGGCAAGGTAGTATCGGTTGTTCCAATAGATACCAATGGCGTTCTTGGAATAGGTCCGATTAATGCGCTGGATGACGTCGTCAATGGCCGAGGAAAGCGGTTCCCCAATGGTCAAAAGGCGGATACCCTCATTAGCCCCAATGTTCTGAGGAGTAAGAAAGTATACCCCGTTATCTGACAAAAAGATGATGCCGCCAGCCGCCTGAACGGCGCTACGCCGCGCAACGCAACCTATGTCTGAGGCTAAGGATTTGACATAAGCATCTGCGGCAATGTTGGCGCCAGAAGCATAGGCGCCAGTCCCAACTGAGACGTAGAAGATGCTGTTTCGCATCAAGATTACAAACTCGTTAAGGGTCCAAGGGCAGATGCCTACCACCTCATCATTTCCGCCATCGTTAAGCCTAAACATGTCACCAGAGTTAAACGAAGTAAACTCAAGGTAATGACTAACTGCAATGGTGTCTACGGAGTTCTGAGCAATGATGCGGTTGCCGTAGTAAAGCAGGCTTACGGCATTGGGGAATTGGTTCGCGCCAGACGTAATAACTGTGACCGAGTTTGTGGCGTAATCAAAAATTAGCGCGCGGACCGCGTATCCTCTGGAAATGTAGACTTTATCACCTGCCTGAACCATGCTAACAACAGACGCGTCTGTAATGGTTGTTGCCGCTGGATAGTTTATAGCGGCAGACAAAGCGCTTGTCGCTGGGTTATAGGTATACAGTTTGTCGGTAAGCAGAATGATAATAATTTCCTGCCCAGACGTATCAATGTAAGACCCGCTACCATAGATAGTTTGACCCACAATGGCACCTTCAGCAAGGCGCTTTAAACCCTTACGGAACGAAAGCATCCCCCTGTCAAGACGGACGTTCTCCGCTTTGGAGAGGTATCCGTCTGGAATGGAGATTGGGTTTTCGCGAGAGTTTAGCCCGATGAAAACTTTGTCTCCAGCAAGTGCAGGCTGGAGAGGCATAGGCTAACCCACAATAGACTTGTAGACTTCGCGCAACTTTTCATACCAGCGGGCGCCGACATAGACGCCGCCAAGAAAAGTAACAGAAGCAAGGATAAGAGTAATCATACAGGTAGAGAGATTTTAAGACGCTTGAGTTCAGCCTTCAGTTCAGCCTCGGTAGGCTTGTCAATGAGGGTAAGGTCACCGACATACTTGCCGCCAGTCTTGAACTCTTGGTAGCCAAGGCACTCTTTGTCTTTAACAAAGGCAACCCAGCCAGAAGGAATGATAGTTTCAGTAGCCATAAAGATTAGTAGTAATAGTATCCTCCCGTTCCGTCCCAGTAATAACTATAAGTGCCATCGTAAGTAATGTAAGAGCCGTAGGAATTGTAACTACCTGCATTATCGTATCCATAATAAACACCGGGATAGGCAATATAATAGTATGTATATTTGCCATTTAGGTAATTAGAACCAGCAACATTAACATAATAACCACCAGCCATACTTTGGGTGTTCACATAATCATTTGCACCAATCTGACCAGAATATGTCGTAAGTGCAGAATAATCGTATTGGACATATCCACCACTACCATTCCAAGTATAGTCATAACCAGCAAACTGCTGAGTAGGGAAAGTGCCTAATCCGTAGGGAAGCGTTACATTACTTCCATCGTGAGTTTCGTTAGTTGTATAAAGAAAATTACCAGTCTTATACTGGACATTAGAAGCCGTGGCGTAATCTGTGTATGTGCCACCAGCCCCGTCATTCTTTACGATGTAGTCAGCAGTCTGAGAGTAATAGGTAACATATTGAACAACGGAATATGAACCAGCCAGATAATCAACACCAGTTAAGGCGCTGTTATAAGTGCCATACGCAGGGAACGACACGCTGGGAAACGACACGATGTTCCCGAACCCATTACGGCTTCTGCCAGACGAGATGCCTGTGCCTATCCTATGTAGGTCAACCCCCATTAGGCTGTGGCGTAGGCGATATGAACAGGAGTAGAGGCAGTATCAGAAACACAACGCACAATGCCGTTGTAGTTATCAAGGCTGATGCTTTCGCCAGCCTTAACCTTTAGGCCAGTAGACCCAGTAGCGGCAAAGATAACAGTCAGAACAGCCGTAGCGTGTTGGTTCTGGATAATGACGCTAACTCGTCTTTCGGGGCTGGGGGCAACCACAAGGGCGGTAGAGGCAGATGTGCCAACTGTAACGTCAGCATGGGTAAACCCACGGATAAAAGGAGAAGAAAATGAGATGTTAGCCATTGTATTAGTAAGTGTTTGTCATGTTGATTTTGTCGAACTGACCCTGTTGACGCAACAACTTGTCGAGTTCAAGGTCGAGGACAATGTTAGATTTCTGTTCAAGAACAGCGGCGCCTTCAACGTTTCCTTCAGAAACCATCCAGTCTGCGGCAGAACCCCATGACATGTAGGGGCCAAAAATGTATGGAATTGAGACTTTCTTCCACTTTGAAGGGGCGGTAGCAGGACTTTCTCCAGCATTGGCATTAACAAGACAGGTGTAGAAGTTGCCACTATGAGGACGTCCAGCAATAGGCATATAAGCGCCAGTATTAGAACCTGTATCAAAGTATGCCTGTGCGCCAACATAGTAGGGAATGGTCGACAAGTATAGGTCGCCAAACAACGGCGTAAACTGAATACGGAAACGATACCAACCGCTTTCAAGCAGTTTCTGTCCAATGACTACGCGTGGAGCGTTAATGCCATCATCAGAAAGTTCAAAACCAACAGACATGGCCTTTGTCGTCTGTTGAGGATTAAGGTTAAAAACTCCAAGGATTTCACCAATTCCTTCGCTGGAAACAGGAGTAAAGTAAGGGACGCTTGTAACGGGGTCAGTCGTAGAAGTAAACGCTACAAGACGGACGACTTCTGGCCAGTTCTGGAGTTCCCAGACGCTACGCATGCGCGCAGAGCAGAAGTCGCGGAACTGGGAGAAAGTCTCAGAACGGATGTTATGGCGGTCCTGACCAGCGTATTGTAGCCCTTCAAAAAGGACAGTAGAGAAGTCAGTAGTCCTCATGTCATCAAGTGGCCAGAGGCCGAGAAAATGGCCCCATTGACTGTCGTCCGCTTCACGCGGTTACGGACGGCAGTCTCGGGGTTTTGGTGGAAGAACTCGGTCATAAACTGCTTATCGTCCCAGCACTCGTATCCAAGGCGTTGGCCCCAGTAGTGATAGGCATCGGCAGGAATAGACCCGATTTTCTGTCCTACGCCTTCGATTGCTTTCGCTTCGTTGGCATTGTGAAAAACGGCAATCTGCTGTGCGTCGGCAGATGCTTTGACTCTGTTCGCATGAAAGCCCAGACGAAGTTCCCTCTCCACCTCGTTTCGGAGGTGGGAGGGAATGACGTCAGCCAGACTTTGAACGAAGTCCGACATTCTCCCGATTAGGAAGCGAAGTCGAACACGCCGAAGGCCAGCGGGTTGTAGACGCAGAGGCCAGCAACCGCTTCGATGAGGCGAGACTCGCCACCGCCGCTGTTAGGCAGGTTCGTCACCGATGCGACGTTGCCGCCGTAACGGATTTCGACTTGGTCGAACGGAATGACGTAACCCTTGTTCACGTCGCCAGCACCAGCCGAGAAGTTCAGGAAGTGCGACGGGTGAAGGCGGATTTTGCCGAAGTCGCCCTCAAAAACGTCAATGGACGAGATGTAGGCCGTTTCCTTTGACTCGCGGGTCAGCGTCCGAACAGCCTGCTGTGTGAAGGTGTTGGTGCTGGCGTTAGTCGTGGACGAGGATGTGAATACGAGGTTCGTGAAGGCGCGCTTGAGAGCGGTGCCAACAAGAGCATCGTAGTCGCGATACTGGCCAGTCTGGGAGTAGATACCAGTCAGGACGTTCTGAACGACAGTTTCCGTCAGAGTAGCCGTAGTGGCAGTCGAGCGGTTAGCAGTCGGGGTGCAGAACGCGTCAGGAACAGCGAGGGTTGCGTCCTTGCTGGCCGAAGGCTGGAGCCACTTGTTCAGGCCGCGAGTAAGATACGGCGTAGAACCGCCAGCATCCAACTGTGCGCCATTGTTAGAACACATGGTGGCTTCCATGTCGCGCTTGATGCCCTGAACGCCCTTGGCAATCTGGTTAGCGAGTTCAGACTTCACACCAGCGACAGTAGCAACGGACTCCGTGAGAGGAGACACGCGAACGGCGCGGCGGAAAACCTGAATGTAGTTAGAAAGTTCGACGCGATAGGTAGTGCCGCCGTCCTTGGTGTAATTCTCGAAGGCCGAGACGTCCGTTCCGTCAACCGAGCCAGTAGTCTTAGCGGCGGGAAGGCTATCAGCCTGCCAGCGGAACTGGGTGTTTCCGGGTTTGGAGCCCTTCTTGGCCATCGACGTAAAAGGAGTATCCTTAGCGTCGACGAGAGCGATGAGGTCGGCAAGTTCTTCGCGTTTGCCGCTGGAGAAGCCGGGTTCTGTGAGTAGAGCCATGGTAGTATCTGAGTAGGATTAGTAGGTTATAGGAACTTTGATGCGATTATGTCCGCAAGGTCATCACGCGAAGTCGACTTATGGAAACGAGCCTTTGCATCTGCCGACTTCATATCCTTTTCAGGACGAGAAGAAGGGGTAGCACTTGGTCGGGGCTGAACAGGAGCGCGCTGGGGCGTCGTGTTCTTAACAGACTGTTCGCGGGTTTTGATGCCACGCAGATAGTCTCCAACTACAATTTTGTAGTCAGGGAAACGTCTGATTTCAGGAAAAACCTGAAGGAACTTTTGGGCAAGCCCATGCTCCTTTGAAGATTTATCCTTCCACCATGGATACTCCTTATTCGCAATCTGGTCCATGTGTGACGCCTGTTGAAGATACTGGTGCTGTTTAGGCAGGTGTTCTTCCATGGCGTCCATGGCCTTGATTTTGATGTTTCGGACTTCCTCGGCGGAATAGTCAGTTTCGTTTCCGTCCTTACCTCTTACTGTTGCTCCGTCAGGGTTAAGTTCGCACCAGCGCCTAATCTGCTTGGCCTGTTCCATCTCTTTCAAGACAAGTTCAGGGGTCGACAGATGGAAATAGGGGTTCTCGGTGGAATGGTTCTGGACTGGCTTCTGAGAAGCCTCCTGCCGCAGAGTCTCCATTTCCGACTTGAGTCGTTCTACCTCGGCTTCAGCCTCACGGCGCTTAGCCGTAAGGGTGTCGATACGTTTCTTAACACCTTTGGAGAGGCCACGCTCGGTTTCGTCCTTTTCCTCGTCAGCCTTAGGGGCTTCTTCGGTGTCGTCGGACGTTTCCTCGGTGGTTTCCTCGGTTTCGTTCTGTGAAAGAACCTCTTGTTCACTTTCATCCGTCGCGTCAACGGATGTTTCTTCCTCAGGCTGTATCTCGGACCCCTCGGCGTCCGTCTTTTCGGGTTCGCTCAGAAAAGATTTGCTGAATTGTTCAGCGATTTGGTCTACTGTAAACCCATCGAACTTGGGTTTTTCAGGAACGTTTTGAGCCTGTTCAGGAGCGGCTTTGTTGGTATCGGTCATACGATTAGGTCGTAAGTCTTTTTATGCAGGGTTTTTAGGTCCCAGAACCTTGGCTAAAAAATGGGCCCAACAATGGGTTATGCAATCCCAGTTAGGATTGGGTTCCATTTTCGGATGGATTGCGAACCTCTGGTGGGCGACCTTCATGGTCAAGGACCTGATTGCGGGTTTCGATAAGGATAGTCTTGAACGTAACCAGCGCTTCCGCGCGGCCCGCATACCAAGCCCTATCTTCCCCCTTGTTTTCCTTGGAGATAGCCGCGGCAACCTCCGACTCAATCGAGGCGTCGATAAGGATATGTAATGCCGTCCATAACTCATTCTTACTGTCGAAGGAAAACCCTCGGATAATGTTATTGGGTAGGTCCTGCGGCATTGGCTTGGTCGATTTGAGACTGCATAGAGTTTCCAGCCTGCTGGCCTACGGGGGACACCCCAGTTCGGCCAATCTGCTTGTTTTGTTCTTGAGTGACGCTCATTTGTAGGTTTTTGATGTAGTTCTCGACCAGCGCGCGGAAGTGCGGGTCTTGGTTCATCATGCCCTGAGCCTTCTGGTTCTTGCCCATAATGTCCTGAAGATACTGCAACTTAGCGTTAGCGGCAGGGTCGTTTTCAACGTATTGAGCCTCGTTGCCAAGCATCATTAGGCCAACGTCGCTTTGAATGTCTTTATAGACCTTCTGGCTGGCAGAGCCAGCAGGCATAATGAGTTCCTTGGCCTTGTCTGGGTCAATAGCCTCAACGGCCGCTTTGACCAACTTGTTGCGGTCAATAATGCCGCCGCCGTCAAGCGGCAGGACAAACTGAGTGATAGCCTTTAACTTTTCAATGACATAGGCCGAGTCAATGTCGCGAACATCATACTTCACATGGAAGTCAAACATGGACGAGATTTCGGAGGCGTTCTGGGGTAACTGCATGCCGCAGATGCGCTCAACCTCGGTTGGCTCCATGTATTGAAGCGTAAGAGAGAACGTCATGCCAAACGTTTCGCTCCAAGCAGACAACCAGTTGTTGACCATGTTTTGTTGAGTGACTTGTGTCTTGGTTGGAGGGATGTTAGGATGCGTGAGGCCAAAGTATGCGGCGTTTTGCATTTCAACGCGGTCCATCAGGTTGAACGCAGTTCCAGTTTCTCCAGCAGGAGGAGGCATGAAACGATAGTCGTCAGGAGACGTTACAGGCAGGTGAACCCCCGGAGCCACCTTGTTAAGTCCGCCAAGGCGTTTCTTGACCATGACGGGGGGCATGGTGACAAATGCTGTGCGGTCACGAATAGAGTCTTTCTGCGCCTTGATTTCCAACTGGTCGCTGGCAGAGATTTCAGGAACACCGCGGCAATCCATGATAGCGCGGCGGGTGCGTTCGCGACGATAGACTACAAATGGATACTTGCCATGGGCATATCCAAGAAGTTCGTGTTTAGCGCAAAGTTCGGTTCCAGCAATGGGGCAAAAGACAGTCTGATAGATGCCAGCAACGCCATCTTCATCCAGAAGCCGCGTGTAAGAGTAGACAATCTCGATAAGGTTGTCGTTGCGGTTAATCTGGTAGTTAAGAAGCGAAGCAGAAGGCAGAATGTTTGGGTCGTTGAACGAATTGAGCATACCAGCGGTTTTGACCGCTTCTTCAATGAAGTCCTTGTCCCATCCATCGCTTTTAGCCATTTCATGCAATTCAAGTTCTGTCATGAATGTTCGTCGGAATACTACGCGCGCGCGCTGAAGGTCGATGGTTTCAGGCGGGAAAGAAATCTCGTCAAACGGCTTAAGGGCCACCGCGCAAGGAAGGTTCTTTGCTACATACTGCTCAGGGATGTTAGCCACTCCTTCTTCGCGAAGGCTACGAATGGCTTTCTTGAGGTCTTTTACAGCCATCTGCTTCAGATACATGGTTGCAAGGTCTACCGCAAAATCTTCTTGCGCAGGGTCCATTACTGCTTCGGCAAGTTTGGCTAAAGGAGATGTTGGGTCCTGTTGTGCGGCTTGCTCAGAAAGCGCTTTGATTTCGTCGATACGAACAGTCTGAAAGCGCGTTCCCATTTCCTGTTCCCAGAACACATGCAGGGCAGACCAACCATACTGCTGGGTGTAGTTAGCAAGCAGTTCGGCTTCGTTGCGAAGTTCAGGACGAACCTTGTTCATCAGCCAGTTCATCAGGATGTTTCCGCCAGCCGCGGGACCATTGTCGTTGATTTCCGTTCCGTTGATGCGAACGTTACAGCGGTCAAAAGTAGTCATCAGGTTGGCTACAATCTCGTTGATTGTGCTATCGACCATACGAACGCGCACATCAGAGGCGCCTTCAAACGGGAAGGCGGGGTCGCCGTCAGGGCGCACGTCGCTATGTTTCTTGCCGTCCTCAGTCTGGCCCTCCCATCGAGCAAGACGAATGTTGTCGTTATTGACGATGCGCGAGTTGTTAGAGCCATGGTTCAGGGAGCGCTGAAACTCGCTGAATAGGTATCCGACGTCGGGCTTGCCCGTCGAATACACGAACTGGTCTTGGTTGTTACTTGGATTTTTCATTTTTAAGGTTCAGGTTGATAAAGTCGTCTCGGTGATAGCGGCGGTGATTGCCGTCGGTGCGAATGGCCCTGACTTTGCCTTGGTCGGCAAGTTTCTCAAGAGTCTTTCGTCCCATGCCCGTAAGTTGCATGGCCTGTGTCCGAGTCAATAGTGATGGAGGTTTGAGCATGTTAGTAAGAGCCGCCGCCCCAAGAGCGCATTGAGTTATTGCCCTGATACTCGGGGTCCATAACCATAAGATAGCGCAAACAGTCGATAGGGTCCTTAGTGGCTCCCTTATCGCCATCTTTGCCAGTCCACTCCCGAAGGCAGTAGATTAGGTTCTGGCAATCTTCGGAGACGTAAAGTTTAGGATGATTGATAGCAGTAAGAGGCTGATTGTGGTCATAGGCGAAGCCATCGTTAATCATCGCCACACCTTGCTCAATGCGGATACCCGCCGCAGGACGAAAGTGCATGGGGGCATCACCACCATCAAGCATCTCGATAAGAGAGATACCACCTTCGTCCATGCTTGCTTTTGAGCCGCCTGCTCTGGGGTCAATGAACCTTTCGCAGATTTCCTCGTCGCCTTCCATTTCGCGAATGAGGCTCTTGTAGTCGTCAATCGAGCGGGCACAGTTGTTCCTCTGCGCTGAACCAACTCGACCATCAGCGGATGAGTCTGGCATTGCCCATTCACCTTCCGACAAATCAGGCCATTCTCGGTAGACATACATTTCCCCTGTTTCTGTGACTCGCAACCACAGCATGAACCAGTTTCGGGCTCCTGCTGGGTCGCAGACCATATAGTTAGTTCCTTCTTTGGGGACGTCTTTCGACGGGATGATGTTGGCATCGGTAAAGCGAGGGAATTGATTACCAGACACGTTGTCAGCCCAGCCGTAGGCGCGAATACGCGTTTCATACGGCTTCTTGCCAGCCAGTATCTTCTTTAACTGCTCAAAAGGGTTGTATGGGTTTAACTGCGAATGAAACCACATAATTGCCGCGCTACGACCATGGCATCTTGCCTTGTAAGGCATCTTGCCCGCGGGGGCACCAGCAACATGGACCCCAGAACCAAGAAGTTCGGCGTCCTTAAACTCGGTAAATTTGCATCCAGAAACGTATTCCTTGACGACAGGGCTATACCCGTGGACGGGGGTAAAAGTAACCATTAACTTGCCCAATCGAGTCACGATACGATAGCGAAGCGTCTCAACCCAGTCTAATGGCACAAGTTCGTCGCACCAGATAAGGTCAACCTCGCCACCCTCAATAACTTCGCGTTTTTGCGCATAGTTCATAAAGAAGCATTGGCTTTTGTTGGGCAAGATGAACGTTCCGTCAGAAAAGCCGTTTTTTTGGGTATACTGGACGTTAGTCACCTTGTTTTTCCGCAGTTCCTTAAATTCAGACGGCAGATACTTGTAGATGACGTTCTGTTGCATCTCAATCGACGATTTGTTGGTAGTGTGCAGGCACCATACGCGCGCCTCTGGGATGTTAATAAGGGTTTGAACAATGCGTTTAGCGGCCCATTCAGTCTTAGACGCTCGATTGCCACCAAGAACTAAAAGTTCGGCGTTATCTTTAAGTAAAGAGTCGGCCTCTCCCCAATGCGGAAGGTCAAAACCATGACGATAAGGGTCAAGTTTTTCTGCGAGTATCTTGTCCTCGCGCAAGGTCAGTAACTGCGCCACTTTCTCTGAGCCATACTTTTCCGTCATTCGTCGAATGTCGTCAAGTGATGGGGCAACCAGCACAGGGTGAGGTGTCGGGGTAAAACTCACGCTTAAAAGTGGCGGTTAATTTACTGACAGTTTTTCAGGCGGTCAATCACCAACGGCCGGGTTTGCGCGGATGACGGGAGGCAACCAGTCTATCTCCATCACGGCGCAGAGGAACTTCCATACCAACAACAAAGTAGTCGCTGTCTCGGACAAGGACTATCTGCGGTTTACCATCTACCTCGCATTGAATAAGCCTCTTATTGTTGAACTTTCCAATCATCTTACCCGTAGCGCTGAAAATAGGTTCTTCTTTTACGGCCTTGGTTTCTTCGGCCTTAAAGCCCATGTCCGTCATAAGTTTCTCGTAGCCAACGTCGGTCCATTGGACCTCCCACATCTTCTGCGGGCGCTTACTGGGCACTCTTACAAAATCGGCCCCTTCCTGATACTTCTTACGAATGTCTTTAAGGGCCTCGCGGCTAAAACCCAGTTTCTCGCACAGTTCCTTGTCGGTCATGGTCCTATCACCATCTGGAAAAGGACCCTAAATGCAATGGCTAAAAAAGGCCCCCATACAGAAACTTCAAAGCCACATAAGTTCCTGCATGCTCATGTCATCTTCATCATCATCATTTGTTTCGTTAGGGTCCACGGAAAAGGGGAGAGTCAGCCAGACACAACAACAACATTGGACACATGCCTATTCGACACACATAATCTGGCTGACTCAAATGGGGCCTCAGGTCGGAGTTGAACCGACAACAGCCTGTTTACAAAACAGGGGTTCTACCATTGAACTACCAAGGCGCTAAGAACAGAATGACTCCCGCGTAGTTACCCAGAGGCAGGAGCCGTTATACCTGACAGTTTGCCAAGACCTGCCGCGACGTCAAGCGCTCAACTACCAAGCCTTACAAGACCAATACCGAGGGGTTGTTTTATCCTTTGCGGTAGCGCAGTTGTGCCGAGCCCTGAAAGAAGCCCTACGCGCAGGAATGTCCTTCTTGATGCTCATGTTCGGGTCCCCAAAGCGCACAATGACCACGTTACCATTCGGAGCCTTCACATAAACCGCAGACTTCTTAGGCCCGTCAGGAGTCCTAAACGGCTTATTAAGAGTAACTTTGCGGTCCTTGTATGAGGCCATGGCTGACAGTTTGCCAAGACCCGCACACACGTCAAGGGGCTTTAGCCCTATTAGAAAATATAAGCAGGGTCATCAGGACGGCTAATACCAGTTGATGCCTCAAAACCCCTCCTTGACAGTATCTGCCACCCTCCCCTCTAATAACTCCCCTCCCTGCTCGCTTCGCTCGCTTGGTTCTTCGATGCAGTAGGGTCCTCGTCTGGTGTTTTCCAACTAAAACAGTTCTGGGGGTGGACCCGTTCGGCAGGAGGCCCCCCCGAGCGCTAACGGACCCCCCCCGCGGGGGTGGGGTGGGGGTGGGGCGGAGGGGGTCAGGGGGTGGGGGTTGGGGGTCAGGTCGGGG
>Ga0209500_10000431_pt1 | contig 36137 bp, 21 predicted proteins | sample S_140212_EF_Meta_FD_187323 | JGI IMG/M metagenome (GOLD analysis project Ga0209500, IMG submission 187323) | Freshwater microbial communities from Lake Simoncouche, Canada to study carbon cycling - S_140212_EF_MetaG (SPAdes) (version 2) | ecosystem: Environmental > Aquatic > Freshwater > Lake ...
CGTGGAGCGACTGGCTGACCGGCACGGAGCCAGTGTGGCCGTCATGGATGCCGGTGTTGATATCGAGCGGCACGCCTTTGGCCGCGGCGAGATGGAAGAGGGGCGAACGATGACGGTATTCCGCTTCGGTCCCCGGCCCGGGTTTTCCGCCGCAGCACTGCTCAATCATCTTGGCGTAGTTATTCTTCCGTGACGTGCTCTCCCCATGCCAGGCGGTCAGGTCGGAGATCGGCACCCAGGCGCTCACGCCGGCCCAGAGGCCGGGGGTGCGGGCGGCCATGACGAGCGACATGTGACCGCCGCCGGAACCGCCCACGAGGTAGATACGGTCGGTGTCGATGCGGGCGTGGCTCTTGGCGTATTCCACCGCGTCGACGATATCCTGCGAAGCCAGGTCGGAGGCGCAGGCTTCCGGATGGTTGTTAATGCCGCGGAAAGCTGGAGCGATCATCACCCAGCCGCGCTGCTTGGCCAGCCCGACGAGCATGGGTCCTTGTTCGATACTTCCGCTCCAGGTATGCAGGAAGACCAGTAAAGGCACGCCCAGCCCCGGGAGGCTCTTCGCCGCGGAGTCAGGTTGGTAGTAGACGACTTTCTGCGGCGTCCCGTCCCTGGTGCTGGTGACATCGACCGCCATCTTGAGCGCTAACGCCTTCATCTCTTCGGCGGAGGGTCGTTTGGCGGGTTCAGCCGCGACGAGCGTCACGCAGGAGAGCAGGGTAGCGACAGTCTTCATTTGGCGGAGGGCAGGAGGTACGCCTTGATATAGTCGTTCGGGTTAGCGTGCACAACGTTCGGGGCGCCCGGGTAGACGAGTTCGCAAGGGGCCTTGATCTCGTCGCAGTGTTCCTTGAGCTTCACGCCGAAGTTGGCGGTATGCGTCGGATCCTTCTCGTTCTTGCCGAGATTAGGGACCGAGCCGAAGAAGAGGCCCACGGGCGGGTCGTCGCGGGTGACGAGTTCGTAAGGCGAGTATTCCTTGATCCAGGGCATAATCTTTTCGCGGGCCTCGTAGAAGGCCTGGAAGGAGGAGGTCTTCTTCTTGCTGTCGCCGACGATGCCGAAAGCATGGGCGCCGTAAGTGCTATTGGGTGTCCACTCGCGCATCTGGTGCGGGTCGAGGGAGGTTTGCGGAACTTGGACGGCGGCGCAGGTCAGGCGCGTCGATTCGCGGGCAATCGGATCTTCGCTCTTCGGGTCGGCGAGGTCGTCATGGAAGGCTAGCCAGAGGCTGGTGCAGGCTCCGGCGGAGCCGCCAGCCGCGCCAACCTTGGTCTTATCCAGATTCCATTCCTTGGCCTTGCTGCGGCAGAATTGAAGGGCGCGGGCGCAATCCAGCATCGGGCCCTTCACCGGAGGCACCACGCCGTCCGCGGTTGCGTCCTTGATGGTACGGTATTCGACGGAGACCACCGAGAAGCCAGCCGCGAGGGATTCCTTGAGCATGCCGTTGACCGCGGAGCGATCGCCGTTGGTCCAGCCGCCGCCATGGATGTAGAAGAGTAGAGGGGTAGGCTTGTCGGACTTCGCGCGCCAGAAGTACATGACCTGCATGCGATGCGAGCCGTAGGCGACGTTTTCGTCCGGCTGGATCAGGAGCGGGTTCTTCAGGCGTTCAGGGTTGCCGTCATTCTGGAAGCGAACTGGAGCCTTCGGCGTCTCGGCCTTGGTCTTGGCCGGGGTGTCGGCGGCGTACAGGGAAGCGGCGCCTAGGGTAAGGGCGACGACGGAAGCGAGCAGGGGTGAGCGCATGGAGGTAAGATGGGTGATGAACGATGAAAGATGAAGGCTGAAAGCAGCTTAAAGATAACGGATGGAGGATGAACGATTAAGGATGGGCTGTGTAAGAAGTCCTTTCGGAGTTCACTATCATCCATCTCCTATCCTTCATCTTTGATCCTATTTGGCGGCCGGTGGCACCTTGCAGGTCTGCCAAGCCAGGAGCTTCCACTCGCCTTTTTCCTGTCGCCAGACGCCGAGGAAGCAGATGCGTGTTTCGGTAGTGGATTCGTTGATGATGGCTTTGACGTCGAAGAAGCCGGTCATGGTAGCCATGCCCGGGGTCGGGAAAGTGAAGTCGCGCTTCACGTAGTCGAGACGGAGGTACTTGGCCTTGCCGCTGGTGATTAGGTCCAAGAACGAGGCCTTCGTGTCCACCATTGCGTTCGAGTGGGCGTAGTGCAGGTCTTCGGAGAGATAGGCAGATAGTTTGGCGCCATCGCGGGCCTTCATCGCGGAGACGCGGGCATCATCCGCCGCGCTGATGCGGACGAGTTCAGGGTTATCGGCGGCCGAGCAGGTGACGGCGGCGAGCAGGGCGATGAGGAGGGTGCGCATGGAGTTAGGAGATGGGGGTAAGAAGGGTCGGCGATGGGAATCAGCGGAGGGCCGTACCTCTGGCAGGAATTTTCAAGCCATCTTGGATGACTTCGCTTTCGCTGGTGTTCACGAATAGCAGTTTCGGGCGAGAGCCATGTCCGAGATGGTCGGTAATGCCTACGTCGAAGACTTGGAGGTTCGGGTTCTTGGAGGGGGCCAGCAGGGAGGTGAAGCTACCGATATAGGCTCCCCCGTAGACGGCTAAATCCGTCTGCGGACCCCAGCTGAAGAAAACCGGATCACCGGTGAGCCATGGTCCGCCGCCGGGTTTGTTTTCCACGCGGAGCTTGGTCAGGCTGACGGGCGCGTCATCGACGGTGAATTCAAGTCGGAGCGGAGTCTGGGTGGCGCGAAGCAGTCCGCCTAGGGTAGTCTGCCCGGCTTTGAGGCGATAGTTTCCCAAATAGATTTGCTGGTTAGCGCTATTCAGCACGCGCACACGCAGGGTCTCGCCCTCGGCGGGTTTGATTTCCGCCCGCCATTGGAAGTCGCCGGCCCCCGATGGAAGCTCGGCGAGCCAGTGTCCTGCAGAGGTTTCACTGACCCTCGTGAGCTGGCGCTTTTTCTCACGCAACCCTTCGTAGGGAATGGCCGCCAAGCGTGTGCCGCGATGTTCCGGGCCGGACTGTTGCCCCGCGGGCACTTCATCGGGGAAGAAGTTGCGGGCGCTATGGGTGAGTTGGGCGAGCCAACGGCCGATTTCCGGCGCGAAGGACGGATCCTCGGCGGCGAGTGGCGCGATCATCGAGGCCGCGAGGAAACTGTTCATCGCAAAGGCATAGGCGTCGCCCTCGCGAGTGTAGCCGCAGAGTCCGGTGGCGGCGAGGCCATTGAAGTCATGGTCGATGCGGCCCCAGTGTGGCCGGGTGCTTTTGGCACCATCATTCTTGCCGAGACACCAATCCAGTAATTTACGGACGTCGTAGTGCGTGCCCTGTTCGCGATTCATACGGGCGGCGAGGATGGGGGCGCAGTAAAGGCTGAACTCGTAGAGCGGATTGCCGTCTGCGAGGGTCCGTCGTTCAAGGGTGTCCATGGCCCAGCGGGCCGATTCAAGGTGAGCAGGCTGGCGGTGCCGAAGCCAGGCTGCGTAGCACACATAGGCCATCGCGGCGGCGGCATCGGGCTCGGTCCAGCGTCCGTTGACCACCGGACCCTTCTGCGGCCCGTGGGTGATGTAGCTCGTTTGATTGAAGTCAGCCCGAGGGCCCCCGAGTTCACGGATAATTACCACATAGCGGTCAGCCATGCGGGCGAGGTTTGCGTCCATCTCCACCGACTCGGGGTGTCGCATGGCGAGTTGGGTGAGTAGGACCGCGGGTTGCAGCTCGTACCAATAACTCGTGGTCGCTTTACCGCCGATGCCATTGCTGGGGATGCCTTCGGGCGAGCTCCAGCGTAAGGCCGAGGACAGTAGAGGTTTGACGCGTGGATCGCCGCTCAGGTCGGCGGAAAGCAGGAAGCCCAAGACGCAAACCCCTTCTCCGCTGGGTGCACCTCCGGCATACGTCGGGAGCTTGAAGGCGTCGGGCTCGAGGCTCGGGGCCAAGGGGAGGTAAGTCCCGGGCGTGCGGGAGAAGACGACATCATTGAATGCCGTCTCACGGGCCTTCCAGAACGCGTAGGGCTTAGGCTCGGCTTGGGCGCTGATTCCTGCGAGCAGGCAGAGGGTGAGGACTCTGGCGCTCATCCGTTAATTTCGGACGGCAGTTACGATGCTACGATCGCAAGCGGTGTCCTGATGACGGATATCGGTAAAGCCGGCTTCGGTTAGCAGGTCACGCATCTCGCCGGTGCCGTAGCAACGGCCTTCGGTGACGCTCATCAATAGGGCGGAATAGGCGGCGACGGGCGCGGGGCCGGTTTTGTCGTCGTTCAGGTGGGCGTCGTGGACGATGAGCAGGCCGCCTTTGGGTAGAGCTTTCGCGGAAGCGGCGAGGAGGAAGCGTACCTTGTCGGTGTCCCAGTCATGGAGGACGTTGGAGAATAGGTGCACGTCGTAGCCGGAGGGCAGGGCTTCGGTGAACATGTCGCCGGCCTTGACGTCGACGCGGTCCTGGAAGCCGCGCTTGGCGATCATCTTGCGCGTAATGCCGTCGACCGGGGCGCGTTCGAAGACCGTAGCGGTAAGTTGGGCGTGATTGGCGACGAGTGCGCACGCGTAGATGCCAGATCCGCCGGCGATATCGAGGAGGCGGGTGCGGGCGCCGATCGGCGAGGCTTTGGCCATCGCGGGGCCGAGCGTGAAGCCGCGTGAATCCATGGCGGCCGTGAAGCTGGTCGCGAAGGCATCGGTGAGCATGGCTTCGCTCCAGGGCTTCTCGTCCTTATAGCTGCCCCAATTAGCCGGCTTATCGGTCTTCAGGATGATGATAAAGTCTTTCACCACTGGGCGGTCCTTGAGTGAGGCGTAGTAGGCGCCCAGGAAGGTGACGGACGTGCTGACGAGGTGCTCTTGGCCGAGCGGGGTTACTGAGTAGACGCCGTCCTTTAGCGAGAGGAAGCCGTTGGCGGCGAAAAGCGTCAGCATGACGTCAGTCGGACGTTGGTGCGTGCCGAGATCACGGCAGACCGCGGCGAGGTCGGAAGGCTTCGCAGCGAGCTTCGTGAAGAGATCGAATTCCGTGATGGCGGCGGCAATCAGGTCGACGGCGTAGAGCCCGTCGCGAAAACGATAGATGCCGAGCGGGTCGGTGGCAGGCGCACGGGTGAGGTCGAGCGTGGAAGGCATTTTATTTGAGGGATTGGATGTAGAGGACGAGGGATTCGATCTGCGCATCGGAAAGCACGCCGGCGAAGCTGGGCATGGCGAACTCCGACTTAAGGAAAGAGGCGTGCTTCTTGGCGTTCGGCTCGAGGATGGATTCGCGGATGTAAGCCGCGTCGGCGATGAGCGAGCCTTTCTTGCCCTTATCGGAGACGTAGTCGCGCTTAGAGCCGAATAGGCCTTTCCAGGTCGGGCCGACGTTGACCATCGCGGTTTCGCTGACGGAGTGACAGGCGGCACAGCCGAACATCGTGGCGAGACGCTTGCCTTCGTCGGCCGACACGGCCTCGACCTTCTTCGCCGCGGCGGCGCGCGGCGTCAGGTCGACTTCGATCGAGCCGAAGCCTTCAGCTTTCGGATCGAAGGGTGTGAACTCGTAAGGGGTTGTGTAGGCGTTTTGGCGCATCTCGGCGCCGGCCGCGGAAGCGATGCCCCAGCCAATGCGCAACTGTTCGACAGACTTCAGGCCGGGCACTCCGACGAAGACGGACTTACCGTCCGTGCTCAGATAAGCGCTGCTGGCCGTGAGCCAGTCATTCCCTGTCTTGCCGTCGGCCTTGTATTGGGCTGAGCCATAAGTGTAGGCGCGTTTATAGTGCCAGGTCGCGAAGGAATAGTTGTCCGGGTTCGTCGCCTTGGCGGGATCGAGGGCGACGTCGAACCGGAGGAGGATGCCGCGGTCCGTGGGGATGATTTCGCGAGGTGTCAGCGAGGGCGCGCCGGTGTGGCGGACGCGTTCGATGCCGGTCAGGGTCATGAGCGTGTTGCCCCAGCCGGCGATTTGGAAGCCGGCGATGTAGAGCTGGCCGTCGGCGGGATTGACCGAGCCGTTGAGGGGCGGTGTGGCGAAGTCGTTGGCGATGCTGACGACGCTGGCCTGCGGTCGAGAGCCGCGCTGGTTCCAGAGCACGCGGAGGAGGTCTGGCTTATTGAAGCAGATCTGCACCATCTCGTCGTTAAGCGGCCCCATCTTGGCGTCGAAGAGCCAGACCTGGGAAAGGGCGGAGGCGTTGACGGCATGGGGAATCCAGGTGAGCGGCTCGGCGATAGGCGCGGGGTATTGTTCCTTGGGCAGCTTGTCGCTCAGGAAGCCGTAGAACTGGTCGTCCTTGACGATGTGGAGCGGCGTGCTGGGGATGTATTGTCCCTGTTGGTCGCTGGCGACGACAAGGCCCGTGCGAGTATTGACGGAAAGGTTGGGTTGGCGGAAGCCGTGGCCGAGCAGGGTAGCCGTCTGCCCATCGGTGGAGATGCGGAGAATACTCCCGTTATGCTTGCCGATGGTCGTCGCTTCCTGACCGCCCTTGCCGATCACGAACTCGCCTTTCGGGGCGAGGCGGATCGTGCTCGGGAATTCGCGCATGTCAGCCGTCTGGGCGAAGGCGTTGGAAAAGAGTTCATGGACGTCGGCTTCGCCGTCTCCGTTGGTATCGCGGAGGCGCCAGATGCCATTGCGGTCAAAGACGTAGATCTGTTCGTCACGGATAGCGCAGGTCATCGGCTCGTGCAGGCCGGAGGCGAAGCGTTTCCAAGTGACCTTGGTGGACCCTTCCTTGAGCTCGCGGGCCAGCCAGACATCGCCGTCGAGGGTGACAACGACCGCCGTGCCGTCCTTGAGGAACTGGATGTCGCCGGTGCGCACGGCGCGCTTCCATGGGTTGTCGACCGGCAAGGCGACGTGATCGATGACGTAGGTCTCCTTGGCGGCGCTCAGTGCAATCTTGGTTGTAACGGAGGATTTCCATCGGCGTGTCGTCGCCCCCGTCGGGATGGCGGCAGCGGCGATGCTCGGGGCGGGGTGTTCATCGCAGAGTGAGACGCAGAGGGCGGCGTTGGCGGCGTTAGCTGGAATCTTCACCGCGAAGAAATCAGCGTCGTGGGCGAGTTCGGCCGGTCCGCTAACGGTGACGCCGGTCTCAATTTCCTGAGACGGGCCTTGGTGGCGCGTGCCGATGACGAGAAGCAGGTCCTTGGCGTGGGGCGAGAGGGAGAGGTGTCGTTCGATGACGATGCGACCCTCGTGCTCGGAAGTCTTCCAGACTTCGCGGACGGTCGCGTCAGCCACGCGATAGGTCAGGATGACGTCCTTGCCGACGAGCTCAACGGCTTGGAATTGGCCGAGCGTGGCGGGAATCGGTCCGCGCCCGACTTCCTCGGGCGAAGGGGCGGGAGAGCGCGGGTCCGTTCGGTCGATCGTCGAGCCGAGCTGCCAGCCGGGGATGACCGCATGGCCGAGCCAGAGTTTTCCTTCAGGCTGCGGCGCGGGGAACTGCCCGCCAAGCGTCTTGCGGCTCGGGTCGAGGTAGGAGCCAGGGGCGAGGGCCTTGTCGCTCACGCCCTTGCCGCGCCAGACAGCGGAGACGCGCAATAGGTCGGTATCGAAGCAGGCCCAGCAGTCGTTGGGTAACTTGATGATCAGTCCGCGAGGCGTGAGATTATTCTTACCCAGTCCGTCGCGACGTGCGTCGAGGATGGACGAGAAGAAGGGGAAATCGGCCTCGACCCAGGGGCCCCAGGGTTGGGGCTCGTAACTAACCGTCTTTTTCTTCGGCTCCGCCGCAAAGCAGGTCAGGAGCCCGCAAAGCAGGGCAAGAATTAGACGATTTGAATGCATTAAGTTGATGGGGCGGGAGCGACTGTGCGGGCCTCGGCGGTTAGCTGGATGGAATGTCCTTCATCGATCCCCCATCGTCTATCCTTAATCTTTCGGTCACAGCCCCTGTAGCCAGCGAAGGAAGCTGTCGGGTTCCGAGACCAGGATGCGTAGCAGGTCGCTCCGTTCATCGGTCCAGGGCAGTACTCGGGCCGAGAATTCAACCGGGGGGCTTATTTTGTCACGGAGCAAAGGTTGCTGGAGTAGCTCTTTATTACGCGTCATAATGATCCAGTCTGAGCCGTAGAAACCGTCATCCTCGGCGGAAGCGTCGGTGTCGTCGATGGTGACGGCGGGTACACCGATTTTTTCCGCGATACGGTAGACGACTGGATGGAGATCGAGGTAGCGGTTCGAGACGTGAACGACGATAGCGCCTTCCGGCTTGAGGTGGCGCTGGTAGTGGGCGAAGGCTTCGAGCGTGAGTAGGTGGACCGGGATGGCGTCGCTGCTGAAGGCATCGAGGATGATGATATCATATTGCTGATCCTTTTCGCCTTCCATGCGGAGACGGGCGTCGCCCATGACCAGTTCCGTCTTCGCCTTTGAATCTTTTAGGTAAGTGAACGTGCTGGTCGCGAGGCGGGCTACGTCATCGTTGATCTCGTAGAAACGGAAGGTGTCGCCCTTGCGTCCCCAGGCAGCGAGCGTGCCGGAGCCGAGGCCGACGGCACCGACGCGGCGTCCAACTTCGGGCTTATAGGAGCGGAAGAGCCTCCCGACCCCGCTCGTGGCGGTGTAGTAGCTAGTCGGGCTGGTCCGACGGTCAGGGCCTAGGTATTGCAGTCCATGGATAGTCGCTCCGTGCTGGAGGGTCAGGTGGTGGCGGCTCGGATCAGATTTGTCGGTCTCCGTCACCTTGAGCACGCCGTAGAAGCCACGGGTTACACTTACGGCTCCCCGGAGGGAGTTGGTGGCGGTGTCGGCGAGGTAATAGCCAAGTGCCGCGAGGGCGAGGAAGGGCACCATCCAAGCCAAGCTTGCTACGCCCTTTCGGAATGGAGCGGCGGGGTCTTGACGGATAACGAGGATCACCAGTGCCGCCGTCAGGAAGAGGGCGAGGTGCAGTTCGAAGTAATCAGGGAAGATGAAAGGGGCGACAAGCGCGACGAAGAGCCCGCCGACGGCACCGCCAGCGGAGATGGAAAGGTAATAGCTAGTCAGGCGTTTCGCGCTGGGGCGGAGGCGGAAGACTTCGCCGTGGCAGACCATGCAGGCCACGAATATCGTGCTGAGGTAGATTGTCGCGAGCGGCGTGATGCTCGGATGGGATTCGGCGACCTGCAGGTTGAACGTCACGGTGCCGAGGAAAAAGACGAGCAGTGGCAACCAGAAGCCGCGATGATACCAGCGAGGGCTATCGAAACTGATGATGAACGAAAGCAGGTAGAGGCTAAGCGGCAGCACCCAGAGGAAGGGAACTACAGCGATATCCTGACAAAGCTTATTGGTGATCGCGAGCAGGAGCATCACGCCGCAGGCCGGTAGGGCGAACCAGAGTAGCCGACGTGTCAGCGTCGGCATTTCTTCGTCTGTATCGATCGTGGTCGGCTTCAGGTCGGAGCCAGCGCTCTTCCAGACTTTGTAGCCGCACCAGCCGGCGAGGCCGGCGTAAAGGGCCAGGCCGACGGACCACCAATTGGCCTGAGCCTGGCGGGCTAGTTGCGGCTCGAGCACGAACGGATAGACCAGGAGCGCGAGGAGCGAGCCGACGTTGGAGAGCGCGTAGAGGCGATAGGGCGAGACGCCAGGGTTGGCCTTACTGAACCAGGCCTGGAGGAGCGGGCCGGTGGCCGAGAGCACGAGGTAGGGGAGGCCGAGGCAGGCGAGGAGAAGTAGGAGGATGTGTCCGGCGGCGTGCGATCCATCGGTCGGTTTCCATTGGTCACTGGGGGTGATCGGCAGGAGGGCGACGGCCAGGGCGAGTAGGCAGAGGTGGGTGATAACCTGACGGCGCGGCGTTAGGCGGCTGATGCTGAAGTGAGCGTAGGCGTAGCCGCCGAGGAGCAGCACTTGGAAAAAGAGCATGCAGGTCGTCCAGACGGCGGGGCCACCGCCGAACCAAGGTAAGATGAAGCGGGCAATCAGCGGCTGGACGAGGAACAGCAGGCAGGCTCCCCAGAAGATGGTCAGGCTAAAGGCGAACATGGCTGGGTTATGTTTGTAACCCCGCGGGAAGGCGAAGGTTGGGGTGAAAGATCCCTATGTCCGACCTTAACGGGTGGCAACCCCCATCAGCCCCGTGGCCGCATTCGAAGCACCAGCGATTCATAGCCCAGCTTGCGCTCGTAGGAGTGCTCAACCTCCACGCGTTCTTCGGCTGAGATGATTTCCATCGTGCCCACGAGTTCGACGCATTTCAGGAGCAACGTGCGCACGAGCAGCCGGGCGTGAGGGGCGCCAAGGCAGAGGTGTTCGCCGAAGCCGAAGGACAGGTGTGGGTTCGGTTTGCGGTCAATCTTGAACTCTTCGGCCTGCGGGAAGACGGACTCGTCGCGATTCGCGGAAGCCCAGCCGAGCGAGACGCGACCGCCAGCCGGCACTTGTTCGCCGTGGACGGAAGTCACGACCGGGCAGACGCGGCCAATGTGCGTCAAAGGCATGAAGTAGCGGAAGAATTCCTCGCTCGCGAGGGTGATGCGTTTGGGGTCTTCGCGAAGGTAAGCCAGTGCGTCGGGGTTCGCCGCCAGGTGGCCAAGCGTGCAGGCGACGGTATGGATGATTGTGTCGCGTCCTCCGGCGAAGGCCAGATTGGCGAAGCCCATCATCTCTTCGCGCGTGAGTGGACGGCCCTGGAAGCTCGCCTGCGTGAGCGCACTGAAGAAACAGCTGCCGGGCTGCTTGCTCACCTCGTCGAACTTACGCGTCAGATAATCTTCGAGTTCGACGCCTTTCTTGAGGCCGCCGCGCACGCGGAAGACGTGGATACCCCAGCCGATCCAGAGGTCGGCTTCGCTTTCCGCGGTGTTGAGTAGGGTCGTGAGGGCGCGGGCCTGAAGCGGTAGAGCAAAACCATGCACAATCTCCACGCTGTCGCGTGCCATCGCATCACGAAGTAGGCCGTCGATGAGCGCTTCGACCTGCGCGATCATCTCAGGGAGCTTTGGGCGGTTGAAGAAAGGCTCCACGATGGCCCGGTATTCCGAGTGCTCGGGTGGGTTCGTCTCGATGGGCAGCTGGCGCATCGAACGCGCTTCTTCCTCGGAAGGGATCGGCACGCGGAAGGGTGCGTCGGAGCTGTAGGTCTGCCAATCTTTCGCCGCTTTCCGGACATCGGCATGGCGGAGGATCATCGGGATCTCTTCGCCTTGGAATGCGTAGCGGGCGACGGGGGCTTCTTCCCGCTTCGCTTTGAAGGGGTCGGACGGCTTGTGGCCGAAGGGACATTTTCCGCCGAACATAGACTTTATTTACGGCTAAGCTGCTCTTCGAGCCAAGGCGTAATGCGTTCGGCCCAGCGCGCCGCATGCTCCCGGAGTCCGGGTCCGCTAAAATGCACGCCCTTGCCGTTACTTTGACGCCACTCGGATTTCAGGGCATCGCTATCCGGGCCGGCGAGGGCAACGCCGGATTTCCAGAGTGCTGCTTGGGCAGCGCGGATATCGGCCGAGGCCTCATCGCCTGGTACGTGGTAGCTCACTTGTGCGACGAACCAAGGGGCGTCCCAGCCGGCCGCCTGACGGGAGTCCTGAATGATACGGGTGAGGTGTTCTTGGTAGAGAGAGCCGGGCAGGGTGCGGGTCTGGTCCTTCTGATTAGCATCACTCTCCCCTTGATGCCACAGCACGGCGCGGAAGCCGCGTGGTCCGAACTGTTTTTCGCGAGCGAGGAGGTTGGCGTATGCCGCCCCTTTACATTCCCAAGTGCCATCAGGGCGTTTCGTCACCCGGCCGATGATCGTCGGCGGCTGTGGGAAGGGCACGCCGGCGGGTAGCCATTCGCGGACGCTCGTGGCCCCGATGCCAATCGGAATGAAGCCGATGGGAACGCCGAACTTCGCTGACAAGGCATCGCCGAGCGGAGGCATAAAGCTTCCGCCGTTGCCGCCGGCGCCGCGCTGCGGGTCGTGGGCGAGGCGCCAGGTCGCGCCGTCAAAAGAGGAGACTTGGCCAGATTTCACCGACTGTTTTTCCTCACCATAATTAGCGGAATTGGATTGCCCGGCGACGAGGAAGACTTCGCCGACGCCGACATGTTCAATGGTCTGGTTGGCGACGGCTTTCCCGTCCTTCATGAGTCGAGCCTCAAGGCGATACCAACCGCCCGCCACGGCTGGGAGGGAAGTGCTGAATGACTCGTTATCGCCATCAAATTTCTGCCAGTCACCTTTGTCTTGTTGGTTAACTAGGCGGATTTCTAATCGCGTACCCACGGCATCTTTCCGAGTGCCGGCGACGGCAATGCGCCCTTCAGTCCGGTTACTCCGTTGGGTGACCTGATAATCAAGCGGGGTGGTCAGCTTGATTTCCGCCGCGCCCAAGAGGCCGAGCGGACTTAGCGCGAGGAGCGCCCAGATTTTCATTTAGCCTCAGCCTTGGTGGCCTTTTTCGTAGGAGGGCGAAGTTCTTCGGCGGTCCAGGAATTCGGATGGTCGGCGAATTGTTTACGGATGCCGGTGACAAACTTAGCGTCGATGGGCGCGCCGTTATGCTCCCATTCGCGACGGATGTAGGTGAGGACCCCGGCGATGTCTTCGTCGCTGAGCATGCCCATCGGAGGCATCGTCAGGTCCCAGATGCGGTTGCCTACTTTAACCGGGCCGCCGAGCCCGTGGAGGACGATGCGGGCGGTCACGTCGGGCTTACCGAGCACCCAGTCGCTATCGACCAGCGGCGGCGCTAGACCATCCAGCCCGTAGCCGTGCGGCTGGTGGCAGGCGGCGCAGAGATTGGTGAAGGTTACCTTACCCTTTTCAAAGAGCGCCTGCTGGGCCTTGGTCAGGGCGATGACTTTGGGCGGGGCCGGAGCGCCGGGCTTGCCGACCCAGGCGAGGCGGGCGGCGACACTTTCCAGATTCTTGAGCGGGTTGGCTTCGATGACGGCTTTCTTCAACTTCGCGAGGGAGACCGGCTCCGCGTTCAGCCAGATTGTCTTGAGTGGCACGACCTTCTTGGTCTTAGGGTCGCGGGTGGATTGGTCGAGGCCGCGAAGGATGGCGGTGCGAAGATTGGCGCGGTCGCCTAGGCTGGCGGCGATCTCGAGCATGCCTTCGAACGGACCTGCCTTGCCAGCTTGGGAAATCAAGGCGGCGAAGCCGTCGAGGACCGGGCCGGTCTGCTTGAGATTGGCGGCGGTGCCCAGCGTAGCAACAGCCTTGGCGAGAGCGACTTCACGGCCGCGCGAACCAGTGAGCGCACCTTCGCGGACAAGCTGATTGTCACCGTGGGCTGCGAGGAGCTCTGCGAGCGCCTTGTCGGCGTCGGGCAGGTTGGCTCCCGAAAGACGGATCGCGAGGTGTGCGAGGACGATGACTTCGTTCTCGTCCTTGAGGGCACAGAGTTCGGCTAGCATCTCGGCCGGGGCGATACGGATAGCGGCCGCGCGGACCTGGGCATCGGCGTCCTTAAGGGCCAGGCGGACGTCCTCGGGGCGGGCCGCGGCGAGGCCGTCGAGAGACCAGAGGGCGTGCAAGCGGGCCGTGGCGGGGGCCTGCGCGTTGGCGAGCAGGGAGCGGAGCGGCGTGGTCGCAGAGGCGTCAGCCGATTCGACCAGAAGGCGCTGGGCCGTGTCACGCACCCATCCATTGGCGTGGGTGAGGAGTTTCACACGAGCTACGGCGTCGGCCGGAATCTTCGTGCCTTTGGGCGCAACTTGGTCATCGCGGACGATGCGCCAGATGCGGCCGCCGGATACGGGAAGCTCAAGTTTACGCGCTTTGATGTTCGCGATGAGGTAGTGGGTGAGGAAGCCGGGGTGCTGCAGCATCCCGCGGTAGAGGTCGACGACGTAGAGGGCGCCGTCGGGGCCGTTGGCCATCATCACTGGGCGGAAGCGTTCATCGGTCGACGTCAGGAACTCTTTTTCCTCATAGGCGTTAGCGCCCGTGAGCAGGCCGTCTTTCTCGGAGATCGTGACACGCTTCACCAGATTGGAGGAAGGCTCCGGGATGAAGGCGTTGCCGCGGAATTCAGCTGGGAAGGCGTCGCCGCGGTAGATGGCGGCGCCGCAGGTGGAGGTCGCATTGGCGAGCGTGCCATCGGCACGGAGCGTCTTCTCGTCATAGCCACGGTTCACTCCGGGTGTCGGATGGGAAGGGTAGACCGACTGGTCCTTGATCACCTTACTATTGATGCCGATCGCGTCGCGCAGCAGCGGATTGCGGGCGTAGGCTGCGGCGGGCAACAGGTCAGCGCGGAGTAGGTCGGAGTTGTAGTTGTAGAACAGGCGCCCAGCGTCGTCCTGGCTCAGGCCCCACTGACCACGACCGAGGCCCGCGCCCTTCTGCCAGGCACCATTAGTCAGTTTGAGGCTCGTGCCGTAGTTGGCGGCGTAGATGCGATTATCGATCGCCCACGTTGGCGTGTTGGCCATGTGTTCGGGCTGGCCACCGAAGGTGCCGAAGTCGGACGCAATGAGGATCTTCTCATCCGCCACGCCGGTGCCCTTGGTGTCACGGCAGAAGAAAAGATTCGGCGGTTCGGCGACGAAGGCGCCGCCTTTGACAGCCATCACGCCGCGAGGCATCACGAGGTTGTCGAGGAAAGCCGAAGCCTTGTCCATGCGGCCGTCTCCATCGGTATCGGTCAGGAGCGAGATGCGACCGGTCGGGTCCTTCTCCGTCGTGCCTTCGAGGTCGCGCATGTAGCTGCGCATCTCGACGACGAACATCCGGCCTTGGTCGTCGAAGCTGATGGCGACGGGGGATTCGATCATCGGTTCGCTGGCGACCAGTTCGATACGGAAGCCGGGAGGCAGCTTGAAGGTCTTCAGTTCTTCCTCAGGGGAGAGGGGGGCGGGGGCCGGCAGGTTGAACTTGAGCTGAACGTCGGTCGGTCCGGCGTTGCCCTTGTTAAGGGCGAACACGGACGTAGCTCCGACAAGCAGAGCTAAGACGGCAAGCGGGGTCTTCATGCTGGTTTTTAAGACAGCCCAAACTTCCGGGGGTTGCAAGGCGAACCCCTTGATTTCACCCTAGGAATCAGGTAAACTTAGCGCTTCGCCGAGGGGGCCGGCCAGTCGTCCGTACGGAAGCTCGTGGCTGGGAGGCCGGCGCCGTTGACTAGGTTGCAATCGGGATTCTCCGCCCAGGCGTAGCGGGCGGCCACAGGGGCGGCGACTTCCGGGCTGCTCAAGACGACTTCCGTGCCTTCGATGCGGGCGCTAGCGTTCTTCCAGACCTTGTCGGCTCCGGCGATATGGAAGCCGCGAAGGGCGCCGCCGTCACGGGTCTTGAGACCAGCGGCGTGCTGGAGTGAGACGCGGAGCGACGCACCTTCGACCTTGCTGCCGGAGGGAAGTGGGCCGCTGACGGCGGGGACTTTCTTGCCGTAGACCGTCGCGAGAGCCCAGTAGGAAAGGCGCAGGCCCACGTCCTGCTTGTTCTTCGGGTGGATGTCCTTGGGGTCGCCGATGTCGAGCGTGATGGCCATGCCAGTCTTCGGCAGGGCGAGCACTTTCATCATCGATTCGCGGATGCGCGGCCAGCTCTCGGAGTCTGAGTCGCGGTAGTTGGGTAGTTGCACCCAGGCGAAGGCGACTTCGTCGGACCAGAGCGTGCGCCAGCTGGTCACGAGCTGGGAGAGCTGCTTATCGTAGAGGCCGGCGTTCCCTGCGTTGCCTTCGCCTTGGTACCAGAGCATGCCACGGAGCGTATAGGGCGCGAGGTTCGCGACCTTGCCGTTGTAGAGGCCGGCGGGTCCGCCCTTGAACTTACGCATGGCGATCGGTTCATAGGGTTTGCGGGGAAGTTCGCTCTTGGCGGCCTTGGCCTTATCGACGGCGATTTTCCAGGCGGCCACCTGTTTTTCGTAAACTGCCGTGGCCTTGGTGGCGTCGAAGTCCTGGTAGGCTTTCAGCAGAGCGTCGAAGTTGGCCTTCGTCTCCGGGTGCGAAGCCTGCGCTTCGGCCGCGACCCAGGATTCGATGGGCGTGCCGCCGACAGAGGTGTTCACGAGGCCGACAGGGACGCCGACTTCGCGATGGATCTCGCGGCCGAAGAAATAGAGCACGGCGGAGAATCCGCCGACGTTGGCTGGCGTGCAGGCCTTCCAGCTTCCTTTGCCTTCCGCCTGCGGCTGTTCCGCGTGGGTCGAGGATTCCTGGTAATGGCGGATGAGCGGGTATTGGGCGGCGGCCTTTTCTGCATCGAAGTTATTGGAGGACTGCACGTTCATCGCCATGTTGGACTGGCCGGAGCCGAGCCAGACTTCGCCGACGAGGACGTCCTTCACTTCGAGCTTATGTCCATCCTTGCCGGTTACGACGAGCGTGCGGGGTTCGGCGGAGGCAACGAGTGCGTCGAGCTTGAGCGTCCACTTTCCGTCGGTACCCGCGTTGGCGGTCTTCGACTGCCCGGCGAAGGCGACCGTCACGGATTCACCCGCATCGGCCCAGCCCCAGACGGCGACGGGCTTCTCGCGCTGGAGGACCATGTGGTCCGAAATCGGCGCAGCCAAGCGGAAGCCCGCGGCGAAGAGGGAAGTGCCGCCGATGAAGACGGCCAGCAGGATGGCTAGGAAGCGAGGGGTGCGCATGCCTATCAAACAGCGGAAACCCGCCTAGGTTGCGAGAATAGGATTCGAGAACAGAGTAAGGGGTAGGGGTAGGGATGGGAAATAACTACGATGCAACGGCGCAGAATCTGCGGATGCGTGCACCATGCAGTATGGATCTAGCCCTTTGTTCGCGGATTTCTACCTACCCCTACCCCGACCCCTGCCCCTACCCCTTGGTAGTCAGCCCTACGCCAACAACTTCTTCACCACGTGGCAGGGCTCCACGCCGGTGAGGCGGAAATCCAGGCCGGCGTTGCGGAAGGTCAGGCGTTCGTGGTCGATCCCCAGGCAGTGCAGGATGGTGGCCTGCAGGTCGGGCACGCGGACCTCGTCCTTGACGATGTTGAAGCCCATCTCGTCGGTCTCGCCGATGGTCTGGCCGCCCTTGATGCCGCCGCCCGCCATCCACATGGAGAAGGCCTGCGGGTGGTGGTCGCGACCTTGGCTGCGGCCGAGCGAGACACTGGCCTCGACCATCGGCGTACGGCCGAATTCGCCGCCCCAGACGACGAGCGTGCTATCGAGCAGGCCGCGACGTTTGAGGTCTTTGACGAGAGCGGCGGAAGCCTTATCGGTCTTGGCACAGTTACCCTTCACGTTGCCGGCGACGTCGCTATGCGCATCCCAACCTTCGTTGTAGATATTGATAAAGCGGACGCCGCGTTCGACCATGCGGCGCGCGAGCAGGCAGGCGCGGGCGAAGGACGGCACCTTCGGGTCGCAGCCGTAGAGCTCGAGGGTCTCTTTGCTCTCCGAAGAGAGGTCCATCAGGTCAGGCGCCGAGGTCTGTAGCCGGTAGGCCATCTCGTAGTTGGCGATGCGCGTGGCGATCTCGCTGTCGCCGTCCAGGCGGAGTCGGCGATCATTCATTGCGTTGATGAGGTCGATCGTGTCCTTCTGCGTGCCCGGGTCGATGCCTGCCGGTGTGCTCGTATTGAGGATGGCGTCGCCGGCGTTACGGAAGCGCGTGCCGGTGTAGCTGCTCGGGAGGAAGCCGCTGCTCCAGCAGGCGGCGCCGCCGCTGATGCCAGCCCCGGTGCTCATCACGACGAACGAGGGGAGGTCCTTGGCTTCGGAGCCGAGGCCGTAGGTGATCCAGGAGCCCATGCTCGGTCGGCCGGGCTGGGAGAAGCCCGTATTCATGAAGATCTGCGCCGGCGCATGGTTGAACTGCGTGGTCCGGCAGGACTTAACGATCGCGATGTCGTCGGCGATGGTCGCGATGTTCGGCAGCATCTCTGAGAGCTCGGCACCGGACTGGCCATGACGGGCGAACTTGAAGCGCGGACCGAGCACGGCGGCGTCGGGACGAATGAACGCGTAGCGCTGTCCGTTGATGATGGAAGGCGGTAGGGGTTTACCTTCGAGTTTCGTGAGCTCGGGCTTATTGTCGAAGAGCTCGAGTTGGGACGGAGCGCCGGCCATGAAGAGATGGATGACCGCTTTGGCCTTGGGGGCGTGATGAGGCAGGCCCGAGCGCATGCCGGAGCCGGCGGCGGCGAGTTTACCCATCGCGCCATCGGCGATGAGCGAGGCGAGGGCGATCTTGCCGACGCCGACGCCGCAATCCTGGAAGAAGTGGCGACGGGTGATGTTGGGGCGGGACATGGCGTAAGATGAAAGATGAGGGATGGAAGATGGATGATGAAGTCAGGGCTCAGGAGCGGTGGTGCAGTTCGACTCCGCGCGTGAAGGTGGTGAGCTTGGCGATCAGGAGCCGGGTAAGGGATGTGAGTTCGGCGTGCAGTTCCTCGGAGGAGAGGGAGCCGGTCTCGTGAAGGGTGTCCAGGTGGTCGAGGGTTTCCTGGGCTGAACCGAGCGCGTAGGTCAGGTGGCGCAGAAACTCTAGTTTATATCGTCGCTTGCCGTAGCCTTCGACGATGTTGGCACGGATCGATTTGGCGGAACGGCGGACCTGCGATCCGACCTCATGCATCTCGAAGCGGGGTAGCTGTTCCAGGGTCATACGGTGGATGTCCACCGACAGGTCGCGCGCAAGCTGCCAGACCTCTAATCGCTGATAGCCGGACGCTTCTTCGCCTTCCTCTATCGTCCATCCTTCATCTTCCATCATGGTTCTCATCGGCTTTCAGGGATGCACGATGCTCTCGTCGAGGTTGAGGGCGGCGCGGGCGACGGCGGCCCAGATGTCCTTGTCGGCGACCTTGCGGGCACGTTGGCCTGCCACGAAGGCCTTCATGGTCTTAAGTTCGTCCGCAGCTGGCGGGCGGGTGACGCAACGGCGGAGCACGAAGGTGATGCGTGCTTCGTCGTCGGCAGCGGCGGCCATGGTTTTCGCTCCGAGGGCGCGAGCGGCTTCCATGAACATCTCGTCATTGAGCAGTGTGAGGGCCTGAAGCGGGCTATTGGAGACGTCGCGGCGGGCGATACACGATTCGCCGGTGGGGGCGTCGAAGGTCGTGGCCATTGCGAACGGCGCAGTACGCTTGATGAAGGTGTACAACGAACGGCGATAGCGGTCTTCGCCCGCGCTGGGTTTCCAGTCGATCCGACCGTAGGTGCCTTCGCTGGTCACGCTGGCGGGTTGAGGGGGGTAGACGCCTGGTCCGCCCATCTTGGCGGAGAGTAGGCCGGCGGCGCTGAGGGCACCGTCGCGGACAATCTCGGCGTCGAGGCGGAAGCGGCTGCCGCGAGCCAGTAGGAGATTCTCACTGTCTTTTTCGGCAAGTTCGGGTGTCACAATGGAGGACTGACGATAGGTGGCGCTGGTGACGATCAGGCGGTGGAGCTTTTTCATCGACCAGCCTGATTTCACGAATTCAACGGCGAGCCAATCCATCAGCTCGGGGTGCGTGGGCGGTTGGCTCTGGTAGCCAAAGTCTTCAAGCGAGCGGACGAAGCCGCGACCGAAGAAAGCCTGCCACTGGCGGTTGACTGCTACGCGGGCAGTGAGCGGGTTCTCCGGGTCGAAGAGCCAGCGGGCGAACGTCAGGCGATTGGCCGGGGCGTCTTTGGGGAGGGCGGGGAGGAAGGCTGGTACCGCGGGCGGGACTTCTTCCTTCGGGCTGAGGTATTCGCCGCGGTGATAGCGGAAGGTCGGACGCGGGTGGGCCGCCGGACGTTCACGCATCACGAGCGTCGCCTGGCCGCGCGGGACCTGTTTGCGGAGGTTGGCGAGGGCCTTGGATTGAGCGGCTAATTCGGGGGCGGTTTCGAGGAAGCGCTGGCGGAGCTTGGCTTGGTCCCGGGGTGCGGCACCAGCGAGCATCGCTTCAATCTCGGCGGGATGTCCGGTGGCGGTGGCCTGCGGGTCGGTCGTCACGGAGACACGGAAATGTCCGACCGGGCAGGCATAATGCTTTTCAAACAGCATCTTGAGCGCCCAGCCGGCAGAGAGGTCGGTGGGTTTATCGAAATGGAAGACCGCGGTATGGTTTTGGCCGAGTCCGCCGAGTACCTGCCAGCCGCTCGACATCTCGCCGTCGAGTGCGGCAGAGGCGTTGTTCTTTTTGCGATTCACCGTGCGCTTGGCGTTCTTCGGTGCGGCCTTCGTCGTTGGCTTTGTGCCGGGTGAGGCATCGCTGATGCGATCCTCTTCTTCGTCGTTGGTCGCCGTGGCGTCGTCAAAAGTCAGGCGACGCTCGCCTTGCCAAGCCTGGAATTCGCTGAGGAAGAAGCCGCCGAGAGGCCCTTCGTAATGGGTGAGGCCTGGGCCGTCGTTGGGGAGCGAGGGGTGGGGCGCGACCTCGATGCGGATGGCGACAGCGCCTTTGATGGCCCGATCGAAGGCCAGATCGTAGACGTCGCTCTTCGTGATATCGCCGCCGCCGAGGATGAAGCCATCAGGCAGCACGTCGAGCGTGGGCATCGTGGTCTTCAGCTTGCTCGGGCGGAGTGTCTCCCATTTTGAGGCGCGCGGGCTTTCCTCTTTCAGCCATTCGCCAAAACGTTTCTCGATGGCCGCGGCACCGCCGGGGAACTTGCCGGCGAGGGACGTCTCCGCGGTCTGGATCCGCTTCGCGTGGTCGGCCTGGCGCTGAGCGAGGTCGAGGGGCGGGATGGCGTAGGTCGGCTCGTCGGCGTTATTCAGCAGTGCCATCACCGAATAGTAATCGGTGTGCAGGATCGGATCGTACTTGTGCGTGTGGCACTGGGCGCAATTGAGCGTCAGGCCCATCCAGGTGGCGCCGGTCGCGCCGACCCGATCGACCATGGAGTAGAAGCGGTATTCGTTCGGGTCGGCGCCGCCTTCTTCGTTGAGCATCGTGTTGCGGTGGAAGCCCGTGGCGATGAGGTCCTCAGGTGTAGCGCCAGGCAGCAGGTCGCCGGCGAGCTGCTTGATGCTGAACTGGTCGTAAGGCAGATCAGCGTTGAGGGCTTTCACGACCCAGTCGCGATAGGGCCAGATCGAACGGGGGCGGTCCTTTTCGAAGCCGTTGGTATCGGCATAACGGGCGAGGTCGAGCCAGCGGCGGGCCCAGCGCTCGCCGTAGCGGGGCGAGGCGAGCAGGCGGTCGACCAGCTTCTCGTAAGCGTCGTCGGACTTGTCGTGGACGAAGGCGTCGGCTTCCTCGGGCGTAGGCGGGACCCCGGTGAGATCGAGCGTGACGCGGCGTGCGAGTACGTAGCGATCGGCTTCAGGCGAGGGCTTCAGGCCAGCTTGTGCGAGGCGGGCACGGACAAAGGTGTCGATCGGATGAAGGCCGCTCTGGGGAAGGGCGGCCTGCTTTGGTGCGGTGAACGCCCAGTGGTCCTGATATTTGCCGCCTTCGGCGATCCAGGCACGGAGGATGGCCTTGTCCTTGGCGGACATAGGCTTCTTCGATTCCGGCGGCGGCATGACATCGTCCGGGTCGTCGGAGAAGATGCGGCGGACGACTTCACTCTTGTCCGGCTGGCCGGCAACGATGGCAATCTCGCCCGACTTGCCCTTGCCGTGGGCGGATTCCGGGAGGTCGAGGCGGAGCTTGGCTTTGCGTGAATGCTCGTCCATGCCGTGGCAGGCGAAACAATGCTGCGCAAGGATCGGGCGGACTTCCTGGTTGAAGTCGACGGCGAGGAGTCGCGTGGCGGCCAAGGCGAGCAGGCTGGCGAAGGAAAGGCGGAGCATGGGGTGGGGCCGAGCGGGGTTTCGGTGTTGATATAAGACAGGTTAGACCGCCCGGGGTTGCGAGCAATTAGGCGTAGGGTTATTTGTTCACGGTTGCGACCGTCGGTCGCCCAGCTAGCCTAAGCCTCTGGTGCGCCCCTTCGCCTTTATTTACTTTCTTTTGGTCTCGGGCCTATGGGCCGCGGAGGTCCCTAGTCCGTTGCTGGCTCCCGGGGAGGGTCTCGCCGAATGGAAGGGGAAAAGGGAAGGTTTGATCACTCGCTGGGAGCAGGCGCTCGGTATGCCGACTCAGTCCAGTCGCTTGGAGGTCAATCAAGTCGAGTTCTTAGAGGTCTTCTTCACCCCGGAGTTCAAGGGCACGGTATTGCGCCAGCGTACTGGGCCGGAGTCTTGGCAGCGCATCCTGCTCATGCAGCCGTTGAAGTTGAAGGGACGCACCGCGGGCGTCGTGGTGCCGTTCTATGACCCCGATCGGATGTGCGGTTATGATTTGAAGACCAAGGCGAAGCTTGGTTCGGAACGGAACGCGGCGTTCTTCGGGTTGCATCTTGTGCAGCAGGGTTACGTCGTCGCGGCGGTCGAAGCGTACCCGTTCAACCTGCTCACTCCGGCCGAGCAGGCTGCGAGCAAAGGTGGCATGGACGTCTGGCGTGACGCCGCCGTGAAGTTGACGAAGCATCACCCGCAGTGGACCGGCATGGGTAAGTTGACCCACGACACCCGGCTCGCGGCCGAAGTCTTGCGTGGATCCACCAGCGTCGACCCGACTCGTATCGCGGTGATGGGTCATTCACTCGGCGGCAAGATGGCTTTCTATGCAGGTTGCCTGGATCCTCGTTTCAAGGCCGTCGTCGCGAGTGATTTCGGCATCGCTTGGGATTCTACCAATTGGGGTGACGCCTGGTACTTCGGCTCCAAGCTCAGGATGATGCGGGCTGAGGGACTATCGCATGAACAGCTACTCGCCTGCGCCGCGCCGACGTCCTTCTTCCTGATTGCCGGACAATACGACAGCCAGGCTGCCAGCGGGCCGATCTTGGATGAGGCACGCAAGGTGCATGCGCTCTTCGGCCAGCAAGACTCCATCGAGATGTTCGATCATCACACCGGTCACCAGCCTTCCTGGGATTCACTGAAGTCCGCTTATCTCTGGCTCGCCCGGAAGATGGATATGCCTCGTCCGGACTTCACGTATCTCGACGGCCTCGCCCGCGAGCAGGCCAAGGGTTCCAAGTAGGAGCTCAGCGCTTCACCGGAAGCCACTGCACGGCGTCGACGATGACGTGGCCGTCGGTGCCGGCGTTAGCAATCTCGACCCAGCTGTCCTTGCCGGCGGCGAACTCGAAGGTGCCGACGACGTGGAAGGGCGCTTCGCCTTTGGGCGCGAGTTTTTGGTTCACGAACACCTTGGTTTCACCCTTAGCGTGATGAATCGTGACGGGGACATTCGAGGCGCGGTTGCCATTGGCGCTATAGGAGATGGCGACCTGATACTGGCCGGCGGCGGAGAGGGCGGGGGTGAAGCGGGCGGACATCGAGCCTTTTTCCGCGTTACCGTCGTGGCGGTAGCCTTCGCCCACGAAGCCAGGCACGGTCTGGGCGGTCAGGCTGAAGCCCTTGAGGGTGGCTTCGGAGTCGTCGACGACGACGCCGGCGAGCTGGGACTTGTCGAGGCCGTGGCCGGTACCGGCGGAGGTAGTCGTCACGAAATCAAGCATCTGGCCGTTGGCGAGAAGGCGTTCCTTGAGTGAGCCGTAGTCGACCGCTTGCACGGAGGTACCGTTCTCGATGGCGATGCCGGCGGCGGTGGCGGCGGACTGGCCCATGACCATGAAGACGGGCTCCATGCGGATCGAGCCGTAGGCGATGTGGCTGGCGCTCAGGCAGACCGGCACGAGGAGGTTGGTGCATTCCGAGGCCTTCGGGCGGATGCTGCGGTAGCTGACTGGGTAGGGCTTGCTGCCGACCTGGACGTCGCCCTCGTTGCGCACGAAACCTTCCTTGGTCACGAAGCGCTGGATGTGGTGCGAGTCCATGTTGTAGGCGCCCATCCCCACGGAGTCTTCGATGACTTCGACGCGGCGGCAGTTCTTCTCGGACATCACGTAATCGGAGATCATGCGGCGGGCTTCGCGGACGTAGAGCTGGCGAGGCCAGTTGCCGTTATCGAGGAACTCGTCCTTCGAGAGGCCGAGCTTCTGGAAGGCGAGTCGCATCTTCTCCGGTACGCGCGGGTGGTAGGCGTAGGTCCACATCAAGCCCTTCTGCCAGTCCTCATGGGCCTGCCAGATCTTGGCGCGGGTGGCGTAATCGGCGTCGGCGTAATCCCAGTTCTGACCGATGAAGTCGGTGCTGATGGCGAAGTTGTTGTTCGTGTCCGTCTTGCGGTTAGGCATCGCCACTGGATTCCAGGAGAAGCGGTCTTCGCCGGCTTCGACGTTGCGGAGGGCGAGTTCGTACCAGCGTTCGTCGTAGTTGGCCGGCTTCTCCCAGTCGCGGCGGTTTTCCGGGACGTCGGTCGTGCACATGCGGAAGTTATAGGCCTGGATCTTGCGATCGCCGGAGCCGTCGGGCCCGGGGATTTCCTTTTCGATACCGGGTAGCAGGCCGCTGGAGGAGTCGCCTTTCTTCACGTAGGGGTCGACCTCGACCTTGAATTGGTGGGATTTCGCATGGCCTACCTGGACGCCGTTGAGCGTCTCGCCGTAGGTGGCGTTGGCCTCGCGGCCCACATGGTAGCTGACGCCGGCCTTGGCCATCAGGTCGCCTTCATAGGTCGCGTCGATGAACATCTTACCCGAGAACTCACGGCCGCTCTCCATAACGATCTTCACGATACGCGTGCCGTCCTTGATGACGCCCTTCTTGAGGTCGAGGCGCTCGCCGAAGACGACCGTCACCTTATCGCCGGCGGCTTTGAGCATCCGGTCGTAGATGGTGGAAGCCACATGCGGCTCAAAAGTCCACATCGTACCTTCGTCGGCGGCGTTACCGTGCGGGCGCTTGGAGAAGTAGGCCTCACGGGTCTGGTGGATCCACTGCTGGTCATTGGCGTAATGCTTGGCGATTGCCGTGTAGAATTCGCGCGAGAGGCCGCCAATGGCCTTCTTGTTGCCGATGTCGGTGGCGCCGAGGCCGCCGGTGGTCAGGCCGCCGAGGAACTTCGTCGGCTCGATGAGGACCGCCGTGCGGCCTTCGCGGGCCGCCTGGATGGCCGCGGTGATGCCTCCGGACGTCCCGCCGTAGATGACGATGTCCTGGGCGGTCAGGGCGGCGGTCAGGCCGAGGAGGGCTAGCAGCAGGGTGCGCATGGGGATGTCCCCGATGTCAGCAGGTCTCGTTAGGCCTGCAACCCCGTTTCGAGACTCAGCGCCCGAGAGCGGGTTTCAACAAGGGAGCCAGTTTCTGTGCGTACACCTCATAGCCGGCCAAGGACAGGTGAATCTTGTCGGCCGTGAAGAGGGCTGGCTTGATCGTGCCATCGCTGTTCAGGAAATCCTGAGTGAGGTCGAGCACCTTGACCTTCGGGTCGGCCCCGAGGTTCAGCTTGTCGATCTCGGCGTTGGTCAGGAGGATGTCCTCGTAGAAGCGTACCTTCGGAGCGTGGCAGGGCAGGATCTTCGCAACGACCACGTCGGCCTCCGGAAACCTCTCGCGCAGGTTCGCGAGGCACGCCTTCACGCCTTGTGCGGCGGCGGCTACGCCGGTCTCCGGTGTGAAGAACATGTTGTTGTTGCCGATCATCAGCACGATCGCCTTGGGCTTCAGTCTGTCGACGCCGCCGTGATCGAGACGCCAAAGCACATTTTGAGCTTTGTCGCCGCCGATACCGATATTGATCGTCTTGGCGTCAGGGAAGGCTTTCAGCCAGGCAGCGTTCAGGACGCCCTTGTCGAGCGGGCTGCCCCACTGCTGGGTGATCGAATCGCCGACGAGAAGCACGTCGCAGGGGCCGGCGTTCTTCTGGACGTAGGTTACCAGCTTCGCGTGCGTGTCGACCCAGCTAGTGCCGCCCCAGGTGCCGGCGGAAGGCACGGCGGGCCAGAGTTGCGGCAGGTGCTTGTTGATGTCGCGACCGGGCCGACGCTCGTACTCCGGCTTCGCGATGAAGGCGCTTTCCTCCGCCGTGAGTGGCCAGCCAGTCGGCTGAGGGTCCGCTGGCTTATGGGCGTATTCGAGCGCCAGCAAGGGGGAGGCCAACAGCAGAGGCAGGCAACGTCGCATGGCGTGGTTCTCAGCGAGCCTGATAACCCTGCCAGAGCCATTCGAGGGCCCCGGGGAGGATCTGACCGCGAGCATTGCCGACGCCGTGGCCGGAGTTCTGGCAGAAGAGGTACTGGTAATGATAGCCCTTATCCTTGAGGACCTTGGCCATGCGGTGGTTGGCTTCGACCCAGTCATGCATGCCGTCGCGCATGACGTTGGGGTTATAGTTATCGCGATCGCCGACGGCCATGTAGAGGCGGATGGGTTTGACTTCGCTCTGGGGGATGAGCGTTTCATGAAAATCCCACGCACCGCCAGGGGTCTTGGGATCGAAGGGCCACTGCTGGTTGACGAACGTGCCGGAGAGGGTGAGCACGCGGCGGAACCACTCGGGGTGATACCAGGCCATGATGAGCGCGGCGGAACCACCCGAGCTCGTGCCCATCGTGGCGCGGCCTTCGGGGTCGGACGTGAACTTCACGCCGTAATTCTTCTCCACCAGCGGGAGTACTTCGTGCTGGATGTATTCGGCGTAGAGGCCGGACATGTTGTCATATTCCCGGCCGCGTTCGTGGCCCTGGGCGTCGCCGCCGCCGTTGGCGATTTGCACCATGATGAGGGCCGGGATGCGCTTCTGGGCGATCAGGTTATCGAGAACGTGCGCCGTGTTCATGTCCGGCTTGCCGAGACCGGGGCCGTCGTGCGTCACGAGAAGAGGGGCGGAGGTGCCGGGGACGTACTGGGCCGGGATGTAGACCGTGATCGTGCGCTTGTAGTCGATATTATGAGTCTCGACGATGAGGGTCTTCGGGTTCTTCGGGTCGGGCGTGCCGAAGACATCGCGGGCGATACCGGGGTTGAAGCGCTGCGTGGTCTTGGAATCGATCTGAAACTGTTGAATCTTGCCCTGCGGTACGGCGGGGTTGGCCTTCGACTCGGGGACGGCGACGTAGTCCGGGCCGACGAGGTAGTTGCCGTCGTTGAGCGTCTGCTTGCCGTCGAGACGAACGAAGGTCGGTGCACCCTGGGCGTCGAAGAGGCGCGTGGGCGGTTGTGGGCGATCCACCTTCTTGGCGACAGGGGCCTTCGGGGCATCGGCGGCATTAATTACGGCCAGCTGGGTGAGCAGGAGGAGGGCGAGGAGGGTACGCATGTTTTAAAATTAGGGGTAGGGGTAGGAGTAGGGGTAAGGGTAGGATTTTTACATTTGGCCAACTGGTCAACGCATCAATGGGTCAGCTTTCCCGTCACGCGCTGCAAGGTGTCGCTCTGGGCGATTTCTTTGCCGTCGACGAGCACGCGGAGGCCAGCCCCGCGGTTATAGCGCTTGCCGGTCTTGTCCCAGAGGATCGTGAGCGAGCGTCCGTGGTAGCTGACGTTATCCAGACAGAAGTAATCGAGCGCACCATCGGGTACGAGTGGGTTGACTTCGACCAAGTCATCCGCGCGAGGGCGGAGGCCGGCGAGGTCCGTGATGATTAGGTCGCAATAGGTCGAGTGGTTGTAATCTCGGCCGCGGGTCTTCGGAAAAGGTCCAACCTTCATCCAGATGCCAGTGTCGGGGTTGATCGACTCGTCGAGCCACGACACAACCTTGTTGTTGTCCACCTTCAGACGATGGCTCCGCGTGTAGGCCTTAAGGGTGTCGAAATACTCTTTCTTCCCAATCACGCCTTGGTGGTAGTTGTTCAGGACATTGCCTAAGGCGGTCAGGGTCTGGGACGTCGAGAAAGGCCAACTCGCTCCGCACCACATACAGCCCGCGGCGTTGATGAAGAACTTGGGATGCCGACGCTCAGCCACCGACGGGCCATACGTGCCGAGGAATCCCTGCGGGTCGGTCAGCTGGCGCCAAGCCTCTTCATAGCCCTGACCATCCGTCGGTAGATTGAAATACCAGGGCGCATAGCCAAAGATTTCCCGGACCTTGACGAGCTTACCTGGTGCACATTCCTCAGCGACCGAGTTGGTGTATTGATTCATGGGCGCATTTTCATGCCGCATCACTTTGAAGAACTTTGCCTCGGGGTCCCACAGTTGGGCCTGCAGCTGTTGGCGTAAGCGCTCGGCTTCGGCCCGATAGTGTTCGGCCTGATCTTTTCGGCCCGCCAATTCCGCAATCCGGGCAATCGCTTGAGCCCCGCCGAACATATACGAGTTAATCGGTGGGCGGATACCCGTGCCGCCGATAGAGAACTCCTGTCCCTCCCAGGAATCGACCTGCCAATAGAGCCCGTTGTCGAGCAGGCGGCTTTTCTGCCAGGCGTTGAGCTTCGGATTGCCCTGTTTCCAAGCCTCATGATTTTTGATCAACCCATCGAGTAGCCCCGTGACAAAGGGCTTATTCCCGTTGACCAGATAGCGGGCGTAGATGGCGTCGGTGATCCACTGTGAATACTGCTTGGTCGCGCCCCCGGCATCGCCGCCCTTGCCGAAGTGAAACTGGGAATAGTCGTCGATGACCTTCGCGTCGCGAATCCAGCGTCCTTCGTAGAGTTGGTGTCCCACCGGGCAGTTGATGGTGTTGTAGAGTTTACTCCAGCTCACCTTCGGCAGGAACTCCGTGACGACATAGCCAGCGGGGGTATGCCAGATATGTTTACGATAAGCCCACCAGCGAAAGTGGTAGGTCTCTTCGATATCTTTGTCGGAACACTCGAACAGCGGGACGTTGCGCTCCATCCAGGCGGCGGCTTGGTCGTTGCGGATGGCGGTAATGGAGCCGTCGCTGGGCAAATCTACGGCCGTATCGTCCGGTCGCTGTCCATTGAAGGTCGCAACATAGCTACGTAAAGCATCGGGCTTCAGAATGGCGGCTGAATCTTGGGCGCAAAGCGGACACTCCGAGCAGGTTTGCAGGGCAATTAACCCAATGACTAAGAATAATCTCATTTATTTTTCCGTGCTTTGTTGACCGCTTCGATGGACTTGAGGATGTTCTCTCTCCACACGCCTTGCAGATGGGGTAGGTCAGCGCGCTCGAGGGTCTTGAGCGCGTCGTCAAACTGGCCACGTTGGGTGAGGATCCGGGCCATGCCTTGCAAGGCGGCGTATTCGTCGGCGCCGCCGATACGTGTTCGGCCCTCGACGACGGCACCATAGGCTTGGAGGGCCTTTTCGTCGTCCTTGAGGTTATTTTCGCGATTCTGAGCTGTGAGCAGGTGGATGGCGTCGCGGCTCCGCGGCAAACTGGTGAATTCGAGCGCTAGCGTGAGGTCTGCTTCCGCCTGTTTACCTGCCTTCGTGAGGGCGTAGGCGCGGCCTCGGGCGAAATAGCCGTCACCGCGTTTCCAGAAGGGCCACTTCGCGATGTCTTCGCTGCCGTATTGCTGGAGGACCTGCGTCGCCTTACCTTGATCGAGCATGGACTGCATGTCCGCGAATTTCTTCACGGCTTCGATGGGAATACGGGAGTTAATTTGCCCGGCGGTATCAAACTTGCGCAGGCCGCGCGCGATGGCGGCGGCAAGTTCGAGGGTATGAGACTTTTGCAGGTCGGTGAGTTTACCTTCCGCGGCGGAAGTATAGGCCGCGAGGGCTTCCTCCCGTTTGCCGATACGAGCGAGTTCGGCGGCAATCCGCATGGCATCCAGAAAGTCATGATTGGGTGGTCCGTGATCGAACTCGATGTGGTTGCCGTCGTAGAAGGTCGCAAACTTCATAACGTCGTGGAAGTCGGCGGTGCCGGTCGGGGAGAAGGCGGAGTATTCCGCACCGTCCTCGCGCATACGCTGACGGCAGATGTTGATATGCCAAGGTAGGCTTTTGTTGGGCTTCCGGCCAATGACTTGATGCAACGGGTCGTTTTCATCCTGCGTGATTGGTAGGCGTATCTCGACGTTCCAGTGATCATCAGCGATTTGCGTGGCGACTTCGGCGTTCGAGTTCCAGCTGAACCACTTATCCCGCGCCACCCCGCGATCCGAGTGCACGACGGCGCCACTCGGGCTGATGGCGATCTGATAGTACGAATGTGATTCGGTTTCGATGAGTAACTCGATCGCGTCGCCAACCCACAGGGCGTGATCTTCTTTCTTCGTTGTACCGATGTTAGGCTTCTCGCCGCGACGTTCATCGCAACGGATGGCGAAATAGAGGTCATTGCCGATCCATGATGACTTGACGGTCGTGCCGTAGGTAGGCTGGCGGCCGGTTTGGAGTTCCCGCAGTCGAACCGTGGACGCGGCCGGACAACTGACCCATGCCTCTTCGTCGAGCTTGCCATCAATCTTGATTTTACCCGGCGCATTGCCCACCAGCCGCAATACGGGCACCGGGCCGCGCACGACGCCGAGCTGCTGGCTCTTGCTGCGCAGGCCTTTCAAAAATTCATCGATGAGGGCAATGCGTCGACCGTAGACGCTGGTGGCATCGACTTTACTCTTCGCGAGGGCAAAGAGTTCGAGCGCCCGATCGGCTTTTACCTTATCCTTCTCCATCTCCTGCCAGTTGGCTTCGCTGTATTCAAAAAACGCCCGCATTTCCTGTGCGGACGGTCCATAGAATAGCTGGCAGTATTCGCGAAAAATCGCATCCACATCCGCGTCCTTTCCGCCCCAATACATGCGTGCGGTGAAATAGACCATGAAGTGATTGAAGCCGACGCCTACCTTGTCGAAGTCCTGACGGATGGTGAGCCAGATGTCCTCACCCTGCGAGAGACCCTTGGTGGCGTTGGTGCTCTCGCCCATGGCGTGCGGTGTGAAGGCGGGTAGGTACCAGCCGCGGTCGGTGAAGGGATAGTTCTCGAAGTTGATGATCGGGTTGGGCGTCTTCGCCACCCAGGCGTCCCGCAGTTTTCGATATTCGTCTTGCTGCTCCGGCTTATTGTTCCTGGGCAGCCGCGCGCCGACGATAGACACGACGATATTTGGCTCCAGCTTTTCGATCTTCAGTGGGGGGAGCGCATAGATGCCGTAGGCGCAGGTGAGCATCTTGCCGTGCGGGTGCGTCTTGGCGACTTCCTTGGCTACACGATTGACGAAGCCCCACACGTGGTCCGACGCGCGGCCCCGCTGTTCACGCTCGGGCGAATCTTTGCCTACGCACAAGGGGCACTGGCAGATGGCCGTGTAGCCGTCGGGCGGCATCACTGAGACCATACTGGTCTTATAGTGGTCAAACTGGGCGCGGACATAACGCACCGTTTCCTCGAAGAGTTCTTCGTTCGAATAGCACAGTTGGTTGCGCTCCCTCATGTTGAAGTGCCGTTTGCCGCCATACAGCGCGAACCACGTGGGATGCGCGGAGAAAATCTCCTCTCGATGGGTCATGGTATCGAGCCCATGGGCGTCCTGAATATGATATGGATCGCGCACGCCAAGCCGCATAGCCCACAAAGCGGTATCTTGGCTGCCTATGCCGAAGCGGAAATTGAAGCGACGTAAGGCGAAGTCCGGGCGCACCGTTTCATCTATCTGGGGTAGGGTGATGGTCTTAAGGGTCGGGACGACCTCGCCCAATTCGCCGGGTAGATACCAGCGCATACCGAGCTTATGCAGAAAGCCGACCACCGCATTGAAAGATCCGCGCTCGTCGTAACCCCAGAGCTGCCACGGCTCCGGCTTGCCGCTTGGAGGCTGCGTTGTGGGCTGGCCGATTGCACCAGACAGCGTCAGGCGATTCTTATACATGAGCGGCTCGGGAGCACCCCACTGCGCACCGGTGATCTTATCCCATTCACGTTGCAATTTACCGCTCACCAAGTCGCCATTATTCCTTGCCCATGGCTCGATGGGCTTGAAGTCGGTGTCGTCGCCGATGAGCACCATCCAGTCAGGGCCGGTCAGGATGCGATACCCGCCATCCTTCAGCCCTTCGGCGGCGATATGGAGTTTGTCAGTATACGACGACTTTCCGACGAACAACTTCGTGATGCCAACCCCGCTCGGCTCGGTGACGATAGGCAACTTCGCCCCACTGATCTTTTCCAAGTAAGTCTGCAAATCCTGTGCCGCGATTCGCACGGAGCGCTGGGGTTTCTCCGCGATCACAATTTCTGCCCGGGGTTGGCCGTTTTCGACGAGGAAGCTTTCGGCGGCGTGAACGTAACTTATGCCGCATAACAGCATGGCCGCACTAAGTCGAAAGAGATATTGTGTGATCATACGTGATGACTTGCGGTTGAGTAGACGGAGTCCAAAGCCCAAGATTTTAAATCAGTGGGCGTTCTTTTTGGCCTTACCCTTGGGCTGTTCGTTCAGGGTGAGTTTGGCGACGGCGGCGATCTCATCGGCCTGCTTCTGCCAGAGGCCGGCGAGTTCCTTGACCTTCTCGGGCATCTTGGTGGCGAGATTGTTCTGTTCAGCACGGTCGGTCTTGAGGTCGTAGAGTTCCCACGGGTCGTTCTTGGCGGCGACGAGCTTGTAGTCGCCGACGCGGATGGCCTTATTCTCTTCGTGCAGCCACCAGAGGCTGGGGCGTTCGATGGTGACGTCAGTCTTCAGGGCGGCCACGAGGCTCTTGCCGGGGGCGGGCGGGATGGGCTGACCTTTCCAGTCGGTCGGCTTGGTCACGCCGGCCAGTTCGAGGATGGTGGGGACTATATCGACGATGTGTCCAGGCGTGTGGCGGAGCTCGCCGTGGGCGGCGATGCCCGCAGGCCAGGAGGCGATGAGGGGCGTGCTGATGCCGCCTTCGTGCACCCAGGTCTTGTGACGGCGGTGAGGGGTGTTGGCGGCGCTCGAGAAGCCAGGCCCGAGGCAGAGGTAGGTTGCCGCGCTACCAGGTTCAGCCTGTGGGTCGTGGCCGCCATCGCGCACCATGATCTCAGCGCTGGCACCGTTATCGGAGGCGAAGAGGATGAGGGTATTCTCGTAAGCGCCCATGGCCTTGAGCTGAGCGATGATGCGGCCGATCTCCTGATCCATACGGTCGACCATCGCGGCGTGGATGGCCATCTTCGTGGCCTGGAAGTGGCGCTGCTCATCGGTGAGTTCGGCCCAAGGGAGCGGGCGGTTCACTTCGCCGGCACCGAGTTTCTTCATCGCGTCGGGGAAGGCGTAGGGCGGGCCGACGTTACGTTCGAGGGCCGACAACGTGGTATTGGTGATGCCCATGATCTGCTGGCGGGCGAAACGCGAGGTGCGCAAGGCTTCCCAGCCGGCGAGATACTTGTCACGATATTTGGCGATGTCTTGCGGCAGGGCCTGCAGGGGGAAGTGCGGGGCGATGAAAGGGATGTAGTGGAAGAAAGGCTTATCGGCGTAGTTCGCTGCATGGTCCTTGAGGCACTCGATGGCGTGGTCGGCGATGGCGATGCTGGCGTAATAGCCTTTCTCATCGGCGGGAGCCTTGACGAGCACGTCATTGATGGCGTCGCCTTTGATGCTGAAATAATTGCCGTGATTACGGACGTCGAAGGAGCGTTCGAAGCCGGCGGCGAGGATTGGGCCGTCGATGTGCCACTTACCGCTATGGTAACTACGGTAGCCGGCCGGTTTGAGGAAGTCGGGTAATAAGCGGGCCCAGGATTGGCGGATGCCTTGGCCACCGCCGCCGATGCCGGGGAGCGAGTCCCGGTGGACTTCTTGGGCGTAGTAGCCCGAGAGTAGGGCGGCGCGGGATGGCCAGCAGCGGGCGGTGTTGTAGAACTGCGTGAAGCGAACTCCGTGGTTGGCGAGGCTGTCGAGGTTCGGCGTGGCGATCTCGCTGCCGTAGCTGCCGAGGTCGGAGTAGCCCAAGTCATCGGCGAGGATGAGGACGACGTTCGGCGGTGTCGCGGCGAAGGTCGTGAACGTAGCGAAAAGTAGGGCGACGAGCGTACGCATGGGGGTACACTCAAAATACACGGCCCAGGCCCCGCAGTGCAAAGGCTGAAAATGGGGTCAGACCCCATTAAGAGGGTCTGACCCCATTATTCGGGCGTCGGCCGCTTAGGCCTTCAGTTCTTTGACGATACCGTTGCTGTCGCCGTGGCTATCGACTTTCACGCCGCTGCCTTGCAGGAGGGTGAGCCAGAGGTTGCACAGCGGGGTGCTCTTGCCTTGGAGGGCGATGTGCTGGCCGAGACGGATGCCGGAGCCGCCCCCCGCGATTAGGGTCGGGCAGTTGTCCAAGTAGTGCACGGTGCGAATATTGCTACCGTAGGCGACAGTTGTGTGGTCGAAGAGGCTGCTGCCATCGGCTTCCTTGGTGACCTTGAGCTTCGTCAGGAGTCCCGCGAGCAGCGTGCTTTGTTGGAGGTCGCGCTTCTGCGAAGCTTCGCGCCGTTCGCCGGGGGCGTAGTGGCTCATGTCATGCGAGGCCACTTTGATGTTGAGGCTGGTGAGCAGGGTGCTGACGGGTTGGCGATAGGTGAGCACGCGTGTGCTGTCGGTCTGCAGGGCAGCGACAATCAGGTCATACATGACTTTGATTTCATCTTTGCCGGCGAGGCCGGGCTTGGGTTCAGGGAAGGGGGCCTTGGCTTTGGGGCGGTCGAGCCACTGTTCGTCCTTGGACAGGCGTAGCTCGATATCTCGGATGCTCTGGAAGTATTCGTCGAGTTTGTCGGTGTCGCTACGCGAGAGGCCGCGGCGGACGCGGGCGGCATCTTCGAGGACTACATCAAGCACGCTGCGTTGCTCGGCGAGCATGGCTTGTCGTTGGGCGAGCGGCATGGTTTCATCGGAGAACAGCCGGTGGTAGGCGGCGACGGGGTTTTCGTGGCCGATCAATGGCTTACCGCGCGCATCCCAGGCCATCGAGCCGGGGCCGTGGCCGGAGTCGCCTGCATTGGCGCAATCGAGGCGGATGGATCCGTAGCGCGTGTTCATGCCGAGGCGCATCGCGGCGACTTGGTCGGCGGAGATGCCGTTGTGGAAGCTCTGGCCGGGCTCGGAATAGCGGTTCGCGCCCGTCAGCCAGAAGGTGCTGCCCCAGTGAGCCTCGTCGCTGAACTTGTTGGAGAGGCCTTGGACGAGCGTGAAGTCCTTCTTGTGTTCGGCAAGCGGGGCGAGTCCGACGGGCAGGGCGTAATCGGCGCCAGTGTCCTTGAGAGAGGGGAACCACGTCTCATTCGTCACGCCATAGCCGAAGCCGAGGAAGACCATGCGCTTTGGCTGCGTCGAGGGTTTCTCGGCAGCGAAGGCCTTGAAGCCGAGTGAGCTTAGCGCCGGGAGTGCGACGAGGGTGCCGGCGGCGCGGAGGAAGTGACGGCGGCTAAGGTCGGGTTGGCTCATTTAGTTTGGAAAGTTTCGGAGAGGACGAGGGTGCGAATAAATGCGGCCATCTGGTAGTCCTGGGTCTGGGCTTGCTTGAGGATATCCGCGGCGAGGGGGTCATCGAGGAAGCCGAAGGGGCGCCCCATGCCATATTCAATAAGGGCTTCGGTGAAGCCTCGAGCGAATTTCTCCGGTCGAGCAGCGATCAGGTCACGAAGTTCGAAATAATCCTTAAAACTGGCGCCTTTGTAGAAGGCCCCAGAGGGGCTGATGGGCCAGGTTTTGCTGCCGACCCCCTTCTTTTCATAGGTCTCCGTGGTCCGCCATTTTCCGGTAGCGTTGAAGTTCTCCAGCCCGAAGCCGATGGGGTCGATTTTGCGGTGGCACTGGGCGCACTGGGGTTGTTCCTGGTGGGCGGCCAGTCGTTCGCGGGTCGACAAGAGCTTGTCTTCGAGTCGACTCAGCTGAGGGATGTTCGGCGGGGCGGGGGGCGGCGGTTCGTGGAGGAGCTTGCGGAGGATCCAGGCGCCGCGTTCGACCGGGCTGGTATCGCGACCATTGCTACCCATAGCGAGGACGGCGGCCATTCCGAGCAGCCCCCCGCGGGGTGAGTCCTTGGGGAGAGTCACCTTGCGGAAGGCGTCGCCGCTCACCTCGCTCAAGCCGTAGTAGTCGGCGAGCAGGCCGTTGATCACCACGTAGTCGCTCTTGAGCAGGCGGTTGAGGCTGTCGCCTTGGCGCAGGACATGGTCGATGGTCTGATAGACTTCGTTACGGGCGGCGGCTTTGGTGCTGTCGTCGAAATCCTTGTGCAGCTTGGTGTCGAACTGGAAGAAATCGAGGCGATGCATCCCAAGCCACTGATGCGTGAATCCGGTCACGAAGGCGGACGACTTCGGGTCAGCGATGAGGCGGTCGACCTGCGCGCTTAGGATGGCGGGCTGGTGCAACGTGTTTTGCTGGGCAAGACGCAGGAGCTCGGCGTCCGGCGGTGCACTCCAGAGGAAATAGGAAAGTCGCGCGGCGAGTTCGACGTCATCGAGGCGCCGGCGCTGCTTTTCTATGCCTGGTTCCTGCAGGTAGAGGAAGCCCGGGGAGGCAAGAATCACACTCAGCGGTTGTTTTAAGGCGGTCTCGAGCGAATCGCCGGCGGCGCGGCGCTTGGCGAAGAGTGCGAGGAGTTTGTTGACGTAGGTCGTGTCTG
>Ga0209500_10000432_pt1 | contig 36083 bp, 24 predicted proteins | sample S_140212_EF_Meta_FD_187323 | JGI IMG/M metagenome (GOLD analysis project Ga0209500, IMG submission 187323) | Freshwater microbial communities from Lake Simoncouche, Canada to study carbon cycling - S_140212_EF_MetaG (SPAdes) (version 2) | ecosystem: Environmental > Aquatic > Freshwater > Lake ...
ATTGTAAAGGTTAAGAGACCTCTCAATAAGTATCAAAAATTTATCCAAGATAATCGCAAGAAGGTTAAGGAAGAGAATCCAGATATGTCAGGTGAAGAAATATTCACTTTGATTGCAGAGATGTGGGGTAAGCATAAGGAGGATATTAAGAATGGCGTTATTAACGATGATGATGATAAGAAGGATAGTGACGATGATAAGAAGGATAGCGATGATGATAAGAAGGATAGTGACGATGGGTATCATACTGGTGACGACACCATCAGACCTGATGACGGCCATGAAACCGAAGATTCTGAAGATGATGATAAGAAAGATAGTGATGATGATAAGAAAGAAGAAAAAAAGACGAAGAAGGCAATTAAAGAAAAGGAAAAGAAGGAAAAAGCACCAAAGAAAGAAAAGGCAGTAAATAAGGTAAAGAAGGCAAAGAAGGAAAGTTCTTAAGAAGATAATGCGGATATTGTAAATTAGTAAAGTAATAAGTTAATATTTGTTTGCTATATATTTTTTATATTTAAAATAATATATATTATTAAGTTCTTATGCGTTTATTTATATTATCATCGCTATTTATTTTATCAAATACTTATATGAACATTAATATGTATGGAACAGGTATGTTTCTGCCTTATAGCATGGGTATAGTAGGGTATATTAAAAAACATTTTCCACTTGCTATGTCTGATGTAAATATTACAGGTATATCTGGTGGCGCTATATGTTCTATATTATATACCCAAGAAGATGATTTATCAAATCCAGATAATATATGGGATTATACAATAGGACCAGATATATCAGAATTATCATTATACAAAGACTTACATATATTTCAAAAAAATATAGGGAGTAACCTAAAATTAAGATATAATAATACAACGCCTCGTGATTTAGATAAAATATCAATAATATCAACAAATGTAATGAAAATGAAAAATGAAAAGATATCAAATTTTAGCAACCTTAATGAAGTAATAGATTTTAGTTTATGCAGTTCATATATTCCTTATATTTCAGGAGATACAATAGGTAAAAAATACAAAGGCGTCGACTATATGGATGGTGAAATTTTTAGAGATTATAAATATAATAAAAAACAAACTTGTCCAACAACCATTTCTATACATCGGAAAATGTGGGGAAGAAATTTTCATATCAGTAATTATGTTTATACTAATAAGCAAATATCTCGCGATTTATTTAATTATGGATGGGAAGATACCAGAAAAAATAAGAATGAACTATTCAAATGTATTACAACAACAAAAAAAAGAATATATTTAGGGAAGATATTATCGCAGAAATAGTTGACTTGCTTTATTATAAGACTTTTCAACTTTTTTATCATACATCTTAAGTCTTTCTAAGCGTTCATCCTCATCTTTTAATGCTTTCAGTCGTTTCAATTCTTCATTTTTTAATTCTTTCGCAGATAATGTTTTTGTTGCCTTCTTTTCGCGATACGATTCATACTCGTCAACTGACTTAAACTCTTTTACATTCTTCATTAATTTTGGGTCAACTAATCGAGTTCCATCATGTGCCCTCATGTAATCTGTATACGCCAAGGTATTAGTTTTTTCAATACTACTAGAATAATCATCTGGACGTTTTCCTCCTAACTCTGTATATTGCAAACTTTTTGATAACATCAAAGGTTCTGGTGTTTGGTATTTAATTAATTCTTTATTTACTTTTACATTATTATTGAATATTTCATTAAAACTCTCATTATCTATTTTATTTTTTTTTATAAGTTTCTCTATATTGATATCTTCACGTATTTTTGATGAATCATCCATTTTAGAACCATAACCAAAATCAATCTCTTCTTCATACAATTTACACTTTTCAAAGTTTTTATTAAATTGTTCTGCAGTAAATTTTTTATTTGTTTCCAATACTTCACTAGGATGTGGTATGGTGTCATTTGTCATCTTGTGAAAATAATCTGTGGATTGTTTCTTAAGGTCATGGTGACTTTTATCTTCTTCGCGCAATTTTAGTTCTTCTGCTAATTTTTTAAAGCAAATAGTTATAATATTAAATAACTCTCTATTGCCTCCTGGTTTATCAGGATGTGTATTCATCGCTAATTTTCTATATGATTCTTTTAATTCATTCCAAGTAAAGTTTTTAGATACATTTAAAACTTCATAAGGATTAATACTATCAATATCAATATTCTTAAAATCAATATCATCTATCTTACCACTTTTTTTAACTGCACTATAATACTGTTGATAAGTAAATTGTCTTGATGAATTAGTGCCCATAACATAACTAATATATATTAAATCTTATTTATATATTAACTTTATAATTTTGTATTCATATACGCATTATATCATTAAATAACATATATAAAAATATACTCATTATTTATTATTAATAAATGACTATAAACAATATTATTATTGTTGGTTGTAATATTATTGGTTTATATTCAGCATTAAGGTGTTTAGATAATGGTTATAAGGTAACTATAATTGATAAATTATCAAAAGAAAAAGTAAATAAAAATTATAGGAATAATTATCGTATTTTTAATAAATCACATAGCATATATATACAGTTATTGAATAGATTTTCAATCAAATATGAGCAATATATTTTAAAATATAATGATATAACTGCTAATATATTATCTATTATTATTAATAAATCTAAATTAATTCCTAAAAAATCTTTAAATACGCAATCATTTGTTAAGTTTTGCCGTTCTGTGCTTACTATTAATGAATACAATATATTAAAAAATAATTTAGATTCATTTGAATATATATATAGTAATATATCTGCGATGGATACTCTTATAATGCTATCGTGTGATATTAATAAAACACTAAAATATTATATATTAATAGATGACATAACTATATTAATAGATAAAATTACTCAGTATTTAAACTCAAAAAATGTAGAGTTTCATTTTAATTCTGAAATAAAGGATATATATAATTGCAATAATAAAATATATTTATCATCACGGTCTAACACATTTATATCTAATATTATTATTTTAACATTATCCAAAAATAATTTGCTAAAATATAATTTCCTTTCAAAAGACCAAAAAAAACTTCTAAATAATGTATCAAAATATAATATTGATTGCGAAAGCATTTATTCTGACAAATATCTTAAAAAAGAATTTGAAATAAAAACCCATTTATTAGATAAATTACATATTGTATGTCCAATAAAAAAACATAGTATGTATCTTTGGAATTATGGAGTTAATAACATTATTATTAGAGAAAAAATAAAGCATCTATTTACACATATATTTATATGTAGCGATTCTTATTCACAAAATAATTTTTTTATTAATTATTCACTAGAAACATTTGATACTATTTATAGTAAAATTCATAATAAAATGAGCATTCTAAATTAACCTGTGCTCCCAAAAGCACCTGTGCCTCTATTGGATTTCTCAATTTCATCTTGTCCGCTATCGCAAAAAACGAGTTTAGAATATATTTGCTTCTTAACAATCATTTGACAACATTTCCAAGGCAAAATCAAATCAGGGCAATCATTATTAATTTTTGTAAGCGCAATATATAGATTGCCTCGATATCCCTGATCAATAATCCCCACATTATTTGCTAAGATATAACCTGAACGACTTATTGAACTACGAGGAACTATTTCAATATAATATCCATTAGGAATTTCAAGTTTAATTCCAGTATCATATATAATAGTATTAGAATTTAGTTTTTTAAATTCTTTGATAATTGTCAAATCATATCCTGCATCAGAGTATCGCGATTTGTAAGGAATAACCGCACTATCGTCATCAGTAAAAACTTTAATACTAGGGATTGATTTACCATCGCGATTGTTATATGTATAAATGTAATTATTATAATAAGGGCAATCATAATTACTATATATCATACCAAGTAAATCAACCATATTTACGCTATTAAATAGAATTACTTGGTTATTGATGTTTTTTTGTCTAATGCAAGGAATATCATATAATTTAATTATACTATCTGCTGTGTTATCGTTATAAAAAGTAATATTGATATTATCATAGATAATACTAGCATATTTTTCAATATATGCTTTTACAAATTGATTACATTTATTAGCATCTTCATTATAACACTTGGTAATAAATGCGGATAAATCTGTGTCTTTGCAGTTATTAAGAGTTACATGCTTTGCAATATCATCTTTGATATTTTGCAGGGTAATAGTTAACTCAATAATACCGTTGATGCAACTTTGCTCTGTGTATTTAACATCTCCCACTTTCTCAAGATGTTTTACAAGTATATCAATATTGTTAAAATATGGATAATGCTTTCTTTCTTCATCTTTCAAATCTTTGTAGTAACCATACGAAACATATCTCATATTATTATCATATTCTTTGACATTATTAAGTTTAATTTCTACATTAATATTATCTTCCTTGTCAGTTTTATTAAAAGCAATAAGACCAATAATATATGCTTTTAGAGGTGTATCAATAATATTAAAATAATCTTCACAAATCGCATCATGTCCTGACATTATTTATATAATATATATAGAATAACTTTATATATATTTATAATATTGTAAATTAAATATAAAAAATATAAATATATATTACATATAAATATTTACTCATCATCAAACTCTTCGTCAGCGCTATAATATTCAGTTTCAGGGGCATTATTTTTAGAAATTTTAAGGGAGAATGATTTAGGATGATTTACTACAACATTACATGAAGTGCCACTATTGCAACTGTCGCCACTAGCATCATTATCATGATTGCTATTTCGCTCTTTTTTATCTTTCATTCTTTTCTTATTTTCTTTCATAATATTTTTAGCATCTACTATTGTTTCAATCATTTCAGATTTGCTAATTTTTTCCTCTGTGTATAGACACACCTTTATAAGTTGTGACTTAGACATATTATGAATATATTTAATGTCACTTCCTATTTCAGGATTATTATTTACCCATTCAAATAGATACATCCTCATGTCATAGCATTTCATCTTGCTGTAATCTGCCATTATTGTTTGCCAAGTGTTCTTTGCGTTCTTCTCAGTTGTTTGATTCTTTGCTTATTTTGTGTTGTTCTTCTTAGTCGTTGTTAAAGTTAATGTAAATAAAATAAAGCAATTTTTATAAAAATTTAATAAAATTAGAACAAATTTAGAATGTTAAATAAATTTAATAAGATATTTGTCTAATCTCTTCTTTATGTTTTGGGTTTATTTGATATGTCAAAGTATCTTTTGCTTTATCGGGACAGTTGCTTATTGCTGGAACAAAGTTTAAAATATATTTCAATCCATCATATTTATCTACCTCTTCCTTATTTTTCTTTTCAAACCTATCTGGATTTTCCTTTATGATTTTCCGTCTTAATTCATTATATAGATTAATAGATATTTCTTCTATCTTTGCTATAACTGCCTGCTCTTTTGAGTTCCAACCTTTAGATATATCACTTTTATGCGTATATATACTAATAATAGGCAGAGACCATAATATACCTATTCGTTTAGAGCGATATTTTTTTTTATATTCATAATTATATAAGAAAAATGCATCATCAAATATTTTATTATTATATAATACACTAAAAACACCCCATAAAAACCAGGCATTATCATTATCGCTACTATAAAATTTAGTTTCAAACTTATATTTCGTTCTCAAAATATAATCTATTATATGTCTAAGTTTATTCGATATATCGACAAGCATATTTCCTTCATCTACAGATATATCATCAGTCGATTTAATTGTTTTAATTATTATAGCAACTATCTTAATCGCCAAATTATAATTTTCTTGGTCATGCGGTGGCAATATACCATCAAACCGCATTATACCATTCTGAGATAATTTTAAATCATTATTATTAAATAATGTGGATATTTTGTCTTTCAACACTTTAATAGACATATTTCCACATCTTGCGTTCGGATGCTTATTATATATATCACATATTATACACATTTTTGATATAATTATATAAATTTCTTTAATTATAAGTTTTTCGCTTTCAATAATATTTTTAAGAGAACTATATATGTCAATTAATTTACTTATATCATATAAGGATATAAATGAACCAATATAAGCACATATATTTATATATACATTCTCTAATATATCTATATTTTCATGTAAAAAAATTATTTTAGTGCTTAGCATAATACTATTCTGTATATCTCCATTACATATTGATGTAAATAATTCATTATCCATATTATTAATAATTATAAGGGATTATATATATATATATAAACGAGTTATTTATATATCGAATATATTATTTTTGTGAGATATTATAAATTTATGGTAATTGTTGATAATTTTATAGCATTTAATAATAGTTACTTCTGATACATTACATGCTTTAGCAAAGGTTTTCTTTGTATATCCAAGATTCTTAACGCTTGCATAATAATATAAAATACCTGCAGCGGATGATGTAGGAGAATTATCATTCATTATATCGTTATCTTCAATTAATTTAACTAATAACTTGCATTTATCAATATCTTTAATAGACATATTTAAATTATTACCATATTGTGCTATAAAATCCATAGGGTCTGGAGATGTTACGTTAATTTGCAAAAGTGTTTGAAAACGCGAATTACCTTTATTAAGTGTTACATGTGATATATTAAACATAGCAGCAATATCTTTTGAACTTTTTGGTATTTTGTTTAAAAGACACGCATGATATATACAAGATGCTATTAACCCTTCCTTGTTATCTCCTCGTGATATTTTCTTTTCAGACGCATTTTTATAAAGAACTTTTGCATCATCGATAACTTTTTGAGGTATGCCATTATTAATAGTATTTCCTGTCATTTTATCAAATACATTCCATAATGTTCTCTCATCATACGGCATACTATTCCACATTTGAAACATGCGAATACGGCGGATATCAATATTATCTTTGTAACCGCTACCAATCATAGACCCAATAGAAGATTTAGGTAATAAATTATTGGTAGGTAATCCGCATCGAGAAGGGTCTCCATCGCGATTATCGTCATTCCCATAAAAACGCCATTCAGCAGTATTGTCTATTAGTTTAGATACAATTGCAGAACAATTTTTACATATTTGCATATTATCTTCACTAATAACCTCGCTACATCCGCAACCACAAGAATTATTATTTGCAATATCAATATCGCTAAAATTTAATAAATCAACAGGACTAGATAGTGACTTGGAATCATCATTTTGCTCATTCTTATCATTCTTTAGAGTTGATAATATATTCCAAATATCATCATCATATTCCATATTATAAATATAATATTTAGCAATTAGATATTAATATATCTTGATAATCATTTTTTTATATATTTTTATTCTTATATAAAAAAATGATTATATTGATTGATATATTATAATCAATAGATAATAAAATGGCAAATAGATTTAATTTTATTCGCTATGGATTTCTAATATTAACTATAATCAATTCATTTTTGAATATAAATGGTCTTGTTATGCCAACCAGTTATATAAATGGAATGAAAAGTAAAAAACAAAATTTAAAATTAAGAAACAATTATAATAATCTTCTATGTAATGAAAAATTCATCTACATGAAATATTTAATAGGAATTAGAAATTTTAGAAAGGTTTATCGTATTATCAAAGATAACAGCAATATTGATATACAAAATATCATTAATATTATAAATATTATAAATAATACTCAAAACGTAAATATTACAGACAACAATTCAATACTTATTAATAGTTCTTTATTCAATAATAATTCATTACTTATTAACAATACTAATAATGATAAAATTGCTAAAAATCTTATCTTATCTAACATATATATAGATGTTAGTAACGTTAAATACATTCAAATATCAACAAAAAACGATACATTAATTGTTGAATTAGATAAAAATAATGTAGATACAATAGCATCTAATAATTTATATAATATTATGTATGACATCGGCAAAATTGAGGCATTAGTTAGTTCTGTTTCACTATTAATGAAAGTTCTTAACATTAATTAAATCATTTTGCCATTACCATTTTTCGCAGTTCATGTACTTCTTGGCGTAGTGAATTAAGTTCATTCTTCATATTATAATTCTTATTTTCATAAGATGAAGTAAATTGCGATTTATCACCGCTAGTGGTATCACTTCTATAAGGTTTCCTGTAAGGTTTCCTATATTGCTTAAAACTGCTTTCTTGTCTCTGTGTTTTAAACAAGGCAAAATCATTATAATCAATATCATATTTACTGATAAGCGCACTTTCATCTTCATTTTCTACTTCAACTAACTTACAAATATGCAGATATAGTCGCGTTTGAATACTACGCGATGTTCTCTTAAGTTCTAGAGCAATCTCATCATATGATGAATTTTCAGAACGCATAGATAGAAGTTTTTCTTCCTCATCAGCTTCCCATCCTTTACCTGCTCTTGATGTTGCTTCATTTTTCTGGAGTTCATCAAAGTTGGATCTTTTATATCTATATTGTTGCATATTTATATATTAGTATATTTGTTTTGTGCTTGGTGGGCTATATATATATATCATCTTATTTTTATATCATTTTTATAATATTATAAAGTAGATATTTATTAGTATGAGTAATAGACATTATATATATTTTGATTCCTATGTTAATATTACAAAATACGAGAAATTTTTAGACGAGTTTATAAGGAATATTATTATTAGAAATGAATTCATTATTAATAAAAACCTTTGTTATGATAAAAACTGCTCAAAAAATGCGCTGTATAATATTGCTTTATTTGCTAAGGCAAGCAACGATATATATAAGGCAAATATTAAAACAAATTGCATTAAAAAAAACTTATATATTTCTAAAAATGTTAAAAATATAATATTAAAATTATGCAATTATAGTGACTATTATATGCAACAAAGTAAAACAAAAGGCAAAAGTGAAGGCAAAGGTAAGAATAATTCACGCTTATCGATGCCTATATATTCTAATTTATTTTCAAAATTATCATCTAATCAACTTCAACTTCATCGTGGTATATCTTATGATAATATTAAAAATAAATCATTAAACATTCTGCAACCATCTGTAATAAAACCAAATAATTCATCAAAATCAAGTGTTAATAGTAGAATTAGTTCATGGTCAAAAGATATACGACAGGATAATTCTGAAGACTACAATATGTGCTTACATTCCGATGAAATTATAGCAAGCATTAAGTTTTCTTATTTAGTAATTAATAATATAACTTCAAATTTATTATTATTTTTTGGTTTTATGGCAAACTGCAAACTGAAAGATAAAAGAGATAAAAACTTATTAAAAAATGATGTTGATGAATCAATAATTTTGAGTAGTTATATTAATGGAAAACCATTAAGCATAATGAAAAAAAAATTAAATATTAGGCAGGTATTTGAAGTATTTTATACTATTATATGTTGCTTCTACTATTATGGATATTGTATTGAAGATATAAACTTGGGGAACTTTTTAACAAATGAAGATTCTTTCTATACTTGTATAACTATTGATAATGATAATATATTTTACTTTCCAATATATGGAAGTATTACAATTATTGATTATCAAATATCCACAGCAAATACAGTTCCTATTATAAATATTAAAAAATATATAAGAGGATTCAGTAATTTTATTGACAAAAAAGTTTTGCATGAGTTATTAAAAATAAATAATGGAACACCAAAAGATGTTCTTAACGAATTTACAAAATGCCCCTGTTTTCAAAAATACAAAGTATTAGATAAGAGTATTATTGGTAGAAATAGTAGAAATATTATATTTAGAGAAAACTTGAAATTTGCTTGAAATTTTTATTATCTATTACTTATCTATATTACTAAGTATTTTGGGAGTATATGACTTGTAATAAAATTTACTAAATAATATTATCATGCTAATCTGATAAAATAATTCTATTATAGCATATTTTTTAGGCGTAATATCTTCAAATCCTATTGCAACAAGAGAATGAATAAAGCATATCGCAAACTGTAATAATTGTGCACGTGTAATATATTTTTTAAATGGATTGTTGTATCCTAATGATGTGCATAAATAATGACTATACATAAATAAATGAATAATACTGTTTATAAAACAACCAAATGACGCTGTTCCATTTCCATGTCCATAATGCAATAGCAACCCCCAAATAATACCTATAGTGCTATGGTGATATACATGAAGAAATGACAACTGCAATCTTTCTTTACCTCGTAAAATTATAAATAATGTGTCAAAATAATCAAAATATTTAGATAAATAATGTATATAGACAAAATATCTTAAATAAGATGTATACGGTTTATTAATACCGTAAATATTTGGATAAGAGATAAGTGACGATAAACCATATATCATATACATATTTAGTAATATTTGTGCATTATTATATAATAACATCAAATATTTTAGAGAATATGATTTTTTTTCCTTCATATATTTTGTAAGAATATATATCATACTAAAATATCCACTAGCAGTTATTGACATAAAATATGGATTAGTTGTATATATTATTAAGTCTTCAGTATTCATTATTATTTAATATATTAATTATTATATTGATATTATATTTATATTATTATTTATATTATTATTATATAGAGTATGGCGAGTAATACAACAAAACAAGAAAGGGAAATTTATTCTAAATTAGATAAAATAAAAGATAATAGTATTCATGGTTGGTTAGATGATATAAAAAAAGGAACTGATGCCCAATTAAGAGTTGATAACCTTTTAACTGGGAGTAAAATATATACTAATAAGGGAGGGATATATCCTATTATAATTAAATGGTGTTTAGAAAATTTAAAAGGGTATGATTTTACAGGAATTCCTAATATTAAAAATATCAAAGCATCATTATCTGCTACAGATACATCAAATGTCGCGAAAGGTCCTGTAAGTCCGGTAGGTGCCAAAGTACACAAAAAATCTCCTGAAACAGATATAATTTCAATCGCTGAAAAATGGAAAGCAAATCCTACAGTTAACCCATACACAGGAGCAACGATTGATGTATCTATAAATACAAATAGTGAATATGTCGCTTTATATTCAAAAATTATTGATGAATTAACTAAGCATATGTTAAAAAATAAAAAAGGAGGCGCAAAAAACATATTATCAATTCAAAATTGTAAAGATATTAAAAATAGTATGCCAAATATACACGCTATTTATAATATTACAGACGCAAATAATAATATAGTGGATAGAATATTTTACGACCATCTCTTTATAGCAAATTTTATTTTATTGAAAAAACCTAGTTCATCAATAAATGTATATAGTTATAATCCAGATTATCTTAAGGAACTAGAACCATATATATATTCAAATATATACAATGCGATAGCAAAAAGTTTAGGTAACGCTATTAATACACATGCCCATGAAACAATTGAAGAATTATTATTATTTTATGTTGTTCCAAGTAATACTAATTTCTCTATTGCAATATTAATACATCATTTATGTCATTTTATTAAAAATGTCTTATATATGCATGAATCAAAGATAACCGCTGAAAAAATTAATGATATAATTTATAATAAAGAAGTTTTAATACGTTATATTCCCATCTTAAAACTTACATCAACAAATCAAGATTTCAAAGATGAAATATCAAGATATCAAAGATATACTATGACTAATTTTAATTCTTATAATAATATGAGAAAGGAACAAAATAATAATTTATATTATATATATAGCCAAATTGCGGAACATGTAGTAAAAAAGACAGATGATATATGCGACACAATACTATCAATCTATGACTGTATTTTGAAATTATATAGCGATAATAATATTAAAAATACCATCTACAAACCTATTAAAGACCCCTACAATACAAATAAAGGCGTTGAACCGCAAATGCCAAGAAAACCACAACTTCCGCCGGATTTACAAAAATATAAGATGCTTTCATCCTTAAAAGATGCTGTTAAAGATGATGAAAAAGAAGAATTACTCAAAGAATACCTAGAAAAAGAAAAAGAATGGAAGAAAGAATTAAAAGAATACGAAAAGAAAAAAGATATATATGACCGTATATATGAAGGAAAAATTTCAGCAAAACCTAATAAACATATATGGAATGGTGAATCTTTTCATGTTCATAGAAAAAAATATAAGGATGATAATATTATTAAAGCGTTGAAAGCATTATCTGCAAAATATTCTAATAAATTAAAAGCACATACTAGCAGTGGTCGTAGCGATAATTATAGTAGTAGTAGTTCTCCGCCAAAAGTTTCATTTGTAAAATACGATAAAGCAACTGGCGCTTTTGTTACTAGCCTTGGCGCCCATCCGCGAGTTACAGATACAGAGAGTTATTATGTAAATGATACTGACCCAAACACTCAGGAAGACTTTGATGACATGCATCCGACTAAACAAAAACATGTATCAGATATAGTTTATTATAATCAAGATGGTAAGGAATTCCATTTCCGTTTTGATACAGTAAGTATATATAATTATGTATTAAAATGTATAGAAAATTGTGAAAAACCAATAAATACAATTAATAAAAAAGAATTAACAAATGATAATTTAGATGAGATATGTCGTAAAATTAAACATTTTACAAAAAAACCAACATTTAATTCATCAATGGATATTAGGGCACTAATAGATAATTGCAAATATGATAATTATCTCGCATTAGATTATACTCAAAGTTATCTACAACAACGCACGCAAAATCCAATTATAGGATATTTATATATACATTTAAATATTAATTTAGGAGGCATATTATTCAGAGTTATTAATAAAATACAAGACCCTCATGTCACAACTTATGATAATTTCCCAAATCAAGTAAATAGTATAAATTCAGAAGTTTTAACTTTGCCAATCTTTGCTAATTTTGTGTATGACCTTGTTGACGATGGTCCAACATCTTCATATCCTGTATATATATTATCTGATCTACAACAAAAATTACCTAAGGGGGATATATTAGGTACCAAATATTTTCCTTATAGAAAAAATAATGCGGATGGTCAACGATGGAAGACTGTTCTTTATTTAGAAAAGTTTGATTTAAATATTTTAGATAATGTGACAAAAGCATTTGCCAAACTAAAAAAATATAGAGATAAAATAGCATTACTTTAATAACTTTAACTTTAATAACTAAAAAATATTATAAAGATATTATAGAATACTGAAAAGAAATTTATTAAAATGAAATATATTGAAGCATTAAAAAAATATAATGAAGGTAAAGATAAATGGTGTTCGCCCAGAAAAGGCTCAGTAGATTATTTAAATATTATTAGAATGATGAAAAATATACCAAAAAACAAAAAAGATAAATTAAATTTATTAAATGTATCTGGTAGAAATAATAACTGCTTTTTCAATTCTATTTATCTTATAGTAAAAGATAATGATGATTTTAAACATTCAAATTCATCTAGAACTTCTAAAATAGAAAGTGGAACACGTTTGCGTAAATACCTTTGTAAAATGTTTATAGAAAAGACTAATATAAAAAAAACTATTAAAAAATTCAAGACATATTTAGAATTGGTGCAATTTTATTTAAATGATAGTATGAAAACAGAAGAAGTATCTCAGCTACTTTCTGTAAATAGAAGAGAGATAAAATCTTTGAAAAAAGCAAATATAAAGAATATCAATTTAAATAATGATTTTGAAATAAAAAGATTATTAGAAAGGCATTTTCTAGTTTCTGGAAGGATGCCTTCTGAACCTGAAATGTCATTAACAATCAATCATATCAAGAAAACATATAATATTATTGTGTTGAGTATTATATTGAATTCAAAGCATGGTAATAGTAGCACAAGGGACAAAACTTTGGATATAATCAATAAATATAACTATGGGAAAAAAGATATGCAAAAATATGATATTGATTTACTAACAAATATGAAAGCAGATATAAAAAATGCTGGAATTATAGGTAAAATTAGAAGAAGAATAGGAGAAAAATTAGAAAATACTGTTAAATCGGGGTCATCAAGCAATAGTCTACAAAATAGCGGGAAACACTATAATTACAGCGTTATTATAACAGATAATACACATTATCAATTGTTAAAAATAAATAAAAAGGTTCTTAGTTCTTACGATAATTTAAGTGATTTTATTTTGCATAATGATAATTCTTTTAGTTTTAGTCAAACAAATATAAGTAGTATAAGAAGTAGTTCAAAATAACAAGTATTTCTTATTAATAATTTAGAAATAATTTAGATTTTAATATATCAAAAAATAGATAGAATATATGATATATCACGATATTGATGATAATATAATTTATAATATTTATTATTTTTAGTTTCTAATAATATTATTTATATATATTAGATATTAAATGAAATATATTGATGCTTTAAAAAAGTATAATGAAGGCAAAGATAAATGGTGTATGCCTCGAAAAGGTTCTGAAGATTATTTAAATATAATTAAGATTGTTAAAAAGGTATCAAAAAATAAAGGTGTAAAAAATGCTAAAGGTGTAAATGTTATAAAGGATTCAGACAAAAAGACTAAAATTAAAATATTGCAAGCAGCTATTAAAAGAAAGTTAGCAATAAATAAAAAAGATAGCACCGTTATTAGTAATATTAAATCATCTATTAGCAAAATATCCAAAAAACCTTCTTATAATTCTAATTCGCGAATCTTTTCAAATGATATTTTAAAAATTAAAAAAATTCAAAGATTTTTAAAAGATAAACTTGTAGTAAATAAGCATACACTAACAAATCGTATTAATCGCTTTAATTTACTTAAACAACGATTAGCATTATTAAAAGATAATGATTGTTTAGAAAAAAAAATTTTTAATGGAGCAGATGGTTATACAATCAGAAACATCATAAATCTTGAAAAAAAAATAGGAACTAGAAGCAAATATGGCACAATTTATTTAACTAGTATCCCAAATTTTATTAGCAAATATCCAATTGCTACAAAAGTTATGAAATATGATAATGATAATATTAATGAAGTAAATCTTATGTGGATGATAACAAATAAAATACTTTTAGAAAAGGTATCAAGGCATTTTATAATGATTTATGGCAGTTGCTCTTGTTCTAAGCGAATTGCCGAAAAATTAAGATTAATTAGTATAAATGAACTTGCAGACGGCGACTTAAAAATGCTAGTAAGTTTTCGCGCTGTTATAGCAGATCATGAATTATTATTTAATATCTTTTTTCAAACATTCATATCAATTGCTTCTTTCCATAATCTTACAGGATTTGTTCACAAAGATGCCCACTATGGCAACTTTCTATATCAAATTAATAATGAAAAAGGATATTATCATTATATTTTTAATGGTAAAAATTATTACTTGAAATCTTGTAAATATAATATTATTATTTTTGATTATGGATTTTCAAAAAAAATTAATGATAATATGAATAATAATCTTCTTGTAAAGAGAGAAAGTAGATATGTATTTGAAGATTATAGTCGTATATTAAATGCATTTAAGAATAAAAAAACAGGATGGGGCAAATATAAAGATTTACCTAATGACCGTATAAATGATATAATTATGAATATAAATAATATTCTAAATAATAATATATATTTAGAATTAAGTTCAAATGTTGCAAATAATATACCTTATTCTAAAAGAATAATAAATGATATAATTAAGGATGTATTTCTAAAATATACTCCGAGAGATATGTTTATAACAACACGTCCTTCAAATGTCCTTAATGATGTTCCTTTTAGAATTGATTAGACATAGTATGTAGATATATTAATAATACATATTACTGCTATTATATTTTTTATAGTCTTTTAGCATTTTTTGCCGGGACCATATTCCATATATATTATCTTCCCATCCATATATGAATAATTTCTTATAATGGTATTTAATAATATTGTCACAAATTATTAGCAAAGGGTCTGAATCATCATAATAATCGCCTAATTTTTCCATTAAACTATTGTAGAATGCATTCTCATATATATTACTCATAGATTTAATAGCATTATCTTTCTCTAATTTACTTTTGCTATTTATTACATCACTTATATAATCTGTTAACAAATTACATTCATCAGTAATATTGAAGTTATCGCGCTTAGCAATAAATCCTCCTAAAATATCTTTGCACATTTGCTTAATTACAGGAATGTTATCAATATTGTAATTTTCAAACAACATTGTTTAATATTCTTGTTAGAGATATTTTAATTTCTTATAATCATTTTTTTAATTATAATAATAAAAATAAATATAATATTATTATCACATATATTCTTTAATAAATACGTGTGCTAGTTCCTAAACCACCAGGGTTAACCTCTATCTTTTCACAACTTACACCATCGCATTTCACAATATATTGTTGAGGATACATAGTTCCTTGGTCTGAAAACGGACGTTTGCAAGGAGCGCATGGTGCCAGATTTTTTAGCATAGTTTGTCTATTGCGTTCCATTAATTTTTCAGCATTTTCTTGTAAAAACATTCTGCTTTCATAACTACTTCTAACCATAGAATTATTATAAACGTCTGATAATAATTCAGAATTTACCATACATCTTGGGCGGTAATCTGTAAAAGCGCGCCCGTCCGCCATTTTTATTGGACAATGAGGCGTTAATTCTTTAGATGAACTATAACTCATTTAATATATCTATACAAATGCAATATTTTTTTTATTTCCTATTTTCCATAATGCGTGTAATTAGTTGATTTTTAGTTCCATCTGTATTAATATTATTTAAACTACAGAATTCTTTTAATTTTTCTAGAGGCATCTTTGAATACTTTTTTATTAATGTCTTCTCATTTTTCTTATCATCGCTTGTAAATGTTATATCAGAAGTAACAGACATATTATCAATATCAATATTTTCGCTATGTTCGTTGTATTCCTTATGTTCCGTTATAATCTTTTTTTCATAATCTTCACTGGAACTTATTATACTATTCACCATCTTATCTATATCAACCTCGTCTGTTACATCTGCTTCATCATTATTTAAATCATTAATATTTATAGTATTATGATTCGTAAAAGTTATTACATCAATATTATCAGGAGTCTCTTCCATGTCATCTAAATTAGTAGGAACTTGTTGTGATATATACTGAACAACATCTTCAGTAATAGATATATTATTTGCAGATTTTGCACATTTATCATCTCCGAGATTTTCATCACTTCCGTTACTTCCAGAACCTCCAACGGAAGGAAAGCAATCAAAGTTTTTACACGCATTTGCTGGACAATAATCTTTGAATATCTCATTCATTATAATGTCAGATTTTTCAATATTCTTGGAAATACTATCTTCTCGAACATCCTTCTTAATTAAATTAACGCGTTTCTCTAATATAAAGAAGTTTCCCTCTAATATTATTATTTTTCTCCATAAAAACATAACTAGAAAGACAATCATTATTAATATCATTAAATTAATATATGTTTGGTCAAATATAAAACTATACATTATTTATTAAAATCATCACATATTTTGTTTTTCATTTTAATCGCGTTATCTATAATTATTGGAGGAAACTCCTTAATATCTAATAATTCTATAGCAATACATAAATAAGAGAACCCGCGTTTTATTTTATATGGAAATATATATTTATTATTATGCGGAATCGCATCAACCGATAAATTAATAAATTTTTCAGGATATAACTCTTCTAATTTTACTAATCTGTGAAAATGCGTTGTTATTATCAAAGTTATACCATCCAATTTGCTCAGATATTCTATAACCGCATATGCGGTCGCCATTCCTTCTGTAGGAGGCGTTGAATGCATCGGTTCATCCATTAAAAACAGTCCTCTTTTATTTTGAGCGCTTATATCTACTGCCTTATTAATCATATTTAAGCAATACTCTGCTTCAGCCTCAAAATATGAGCGGGTCCCTAAAATATCTGATACTCGCATAAATGAATTTATTGTATCGTATAGTATCATTTTAGAGCGTAAACTATAAGTTATCCCAATTGTTTGTCCTAATATTACATTTGCAAGAACAGTTTTTACATAGGTAGTTTTTCCACCGGCATTTGGACCAGTTACTATAATGTTCTTATTTAGATTTATAGGGTTTGATATTTGGTCATCTTTTAATATGGGGTTCTTGGCATCCCATAATAATGTTTCATTAGAATATAAAACGGTTGACCATTTTCCTGATAACAATAATTTATTTATGGAATCTATAACATCTACAGCATAGATTGTTTTTAATAGCGAGGATATGTCCCTTTTAATATCGTCATCCTTCCATATTCTATATATATCTGTCATAGAATTATTTATATTAATACGTTGATATGTCTCGGTAATATTAAAATATGGCGCTATAATATTACTTGGTAGATTTTTCATGATATTTTGCGAATGCCTAATAAAATGAACGAGTCCCTGCATTTTTGAATGTAACTTATATTTTGTATTATGCAAAAATAATGCTATTTCGTAAGTCTGATACATATTATAAAGGTAAATACCGACATATAAAAATATTGATACAAACTTTGTTATGTCTGCTCGAAAGTTACCTGTTGTTTTAAATAAAAATTTTAATATATTATAAAATATCTCTATATATGATGTAATTGTAATATTCATTTTTAAATGATTTTTAATATATATATATGGTCCTATAAATGCACTTAATGGATATAGAATAGATGTCATCGGAATAAAATAAATTTTATATAAATGGTATAAATCCAATATTTGCTCAAAGTAATTTATGTAATTTATAATAAATGTTGACGGAAATAATATTTCGATTGATGAATTATTATTTATTTCATCTGCTATTTTATAAATCCACAGTATATCATTCTCATACTCTTTTAGTATTTCTATATCAATATCATAATTAATTATGGTATTCTGTCGCTTTTCTAATAATTCTTTATCATTTATAGGGTGTTTTATTAGTTTTTCTATTAGTATTTGACTACCATCTAATACAGGCAGTTTAGATATCCATTTATCTATGCATGTATCTTTATAGACATCATCTGAAATATCTATTTTATCTCCCTTAATTATATCATCTGTAATAATTTTATTAAGAATCAATTGCTTCTTTGATACATCAAAATCAAACAATTCTTCAAATTCCTTTAGTATATCATCATCCATTTTTTGTAATTAATTTAATATATATTTAATAATTACATATTATTAAAAATTGATATAAAAACTCGCATTCATATAAATATAAATAATGATACAAACCGATTATATAACAATTTATAACTGCGGGACAATCCATGTAATAAACAGAGAACCATACGAAACTAATAAGGATATATATAAAAGAGGATGGTTCATTATTAAAAATAAAAAAAATAAGCAGGATAAAAAAGAATTGATATCAATATCACTTATAGATAACTATAAAAATAAAGGGATGGTATATGATATGTAGAATAATATGCTTATTTAGATTTAGTTGATTTAGAAGATTTAGTTGATTTAGTAGATTTGGTTGATTTGCTTTTGTCTACTAGTTTTTTATTTTGATTTAGTGATAATTTAATACCTGCTAATAATATTGCAGATATTAATGGTGATAAATTAAAACCACCTGATATAGACCTAGATTTTTTATTAACAATTGCAGTTGGTGGTTGCTTTTTCACCATATTAGGACCTCCTCTTAAGTTTTTGAATGGGATAGCAGTTTTTGCATTTATTTTATTTGCCTTCTTTACATTAGCATTATTAGACACCTTATTAATCGTTACATTAGCATTATTAGGCACCTTATTAATCGTTACATTAGCATTATTAGACATCGACTTTGTTTTTGAATTATTAGACATAGATTTTGTTTTTGCTTGCGGATTAACTATAGTAGTAACCATATTATTCTATTATAATTATAATAAAATAATTTTATAATAGATACTTAAATACTATATACACAGCTATAATTGTTGTTATAAAGTTAAGAATCATTAATAATATTATAAAGGGTATTAGATAATACAATATATATATTAAAATTGGTTTAACTATCTCATATCGTATATTAGATTTAAGTAGTTCGTCTTTGATGAAATCTATTAATATATTTATTAAACTATTATCACCGTCTGTATCTTTGTCAGTTGTTCTTTTGGTTTCTTCATTATCTTCATCTTCGCTCTCTTTATTTTTTTTATTATGCATCATTTATAATTAAAATAGAATATAAGATTTATAATTAAATTTTACATGAAATAAATTAATCTGGGCGCGTCTATCAAATATCATTTATAAGATACGTTTTTAAATAGATATAATTTATAATTAATGCCTATTCTAAAAAAACCTGAAAAAAAAGAAGATAAGTTTATTGCAAAATCAATAGAACCTATAAAGATACTCTTTTCAGATGTTAAATTAAAATCAATTAGACGCCTTATTGATAGTAAAGGATACAATCTCTCTCTCTATATACCGGAAACTGTAAATAACGAAGGGATATCAAATATTAATAAACTAGATGATAATATTATAAAAGAAATTATTAATTCTGCCCCTAAATGGTTCAACCGTGATTTTACGCTAAATGATTTAGTAGAAATGTATAGTAAAAGTTTCTGCCAACAAACTAAAACTATACCTGTTATATTTACAAATACAAAGAACCCTAAGTTAATATATAATAACAATAATATTGAATGTGTTGACAAAATTATTAATATTTTGAGAGAAAATAATCATTTTAAAAAATGCATAATAAATATTGAGATTGAATATCATGGAATATATTTTTATGCTGATAATACTATTAATAAGTGGGTTGTCAGTTCTATAGATATTACGGACATAAGTAACGATAACAATAATGATGATTGGATAAGCAAAGATGATATCATCGATAAGTTAAGTGACAATATTAGTTTTATTAATAATAAAATGAATAAAAAAATAATAGAATTGCAAAAATATATTAATGAATTAGAAGAAAATAAGTTAAATATTAATAAGATATTTTTAGAATTAAAAGCATCCCCAAGTAAGAATATACAGGAACCATTAAATAAAATAAATCAATTAATAATTTGCCAAGAAAGCAAAATTAATATATAAAAAACTTTTAAATATAATCTATTGTAAATAATAGATAGATATATATAAGTAAATATAATATGGGTTCTAATAAAAACGTTGTTATATCATTTTCAATTGCGATATTGCTATTACTTTCATTATTATTATTATTAACATATAATTCAAAATGTTCAAGTAATAAATCGCAAATGAATAATTCAAATGTTCCTTCAGGATTTTCAGATGATAATGAAAAATATTACAATTTTGAGAGTTTTACTTCTCCAGATAATCAACCACCTGTAATGCAATCGCAACCGCAAGAAAAATTTCAATCTAACTCGGTCGCCTCTAATTCTAACCCTAATCCTAATTTAGCAGCTTCTGGAATAGGCAATTATTCCCCGTCTAATCCCAGTTTTAATACATCGCAAATGTTAGACCCCCAACAATCTAATAATTATGATGTTGATAATCAATATTCAAGTGTTGATGCGGTTGGTGGAGGTGGTGCCGCTGGAATGCAATCTTGCTACCCTCGCGATAGATTAACCGCTAGCGATTTATTACCAAAAGATGCAGCCGACAGCAAGTGGGCTCGCATAAACCCTTCAGGAACCGGTGATATACATGACCAAAATTATTTAACTGCAGGATATCATGTAGGAATTAATACTGTTGGTCAAACATTAAGAAATGCTAACCTTCAATTACGCTCAGAAATACCTAACCCTCAAAATGCGGTTAGTCCGTGGGGAAATAGCACAATTGAACCAGACCTTCGCCAATATACCCTTGAAATAGGCAGTTCTCCCGGATATTAAATTATATTTTTTTCATATATTTATTTAACATTTATAAATATCAAAATTATTTACTTAAAGGATATAATATTTCTAAAATTAAATATGAGTAATTTTGGACAAAATCTTCTATTATCATCTTTAACTGAATTTTATAATAAAAATCCAAAAAACAAGTTGATATTAAAGGAAATCATAGAAGGTAAGCATAAATTATCATTAAGAATAATTGAATGGCTCGTAACCCATTATGCTAAATCTAATAATATATATTACTGGATGGACGAAGATAAAGAAATACATGATCTATTACCTGATAATATTAAGGGTAATCTAAAGAAAATCAACCTGTACCAAGATTATAGAGCGCAATTAAAATCGTATAGCAAATTTAACTTTGATTCATTTCGCCGACATCATCGTATTACGTTTTTTATTAATGCGGAAAGAACGGAATATATCGAAACAACTATTGGACAATTGAACTTTTTTAGATGGATTTTTAATAATAGTATTATAAATTATGCTATTAATAACTATGATATAATTTATAAAAAAATGATAGATAACAATACATGTAAAATCAAAAATAAAACGCACATATCGCATAATCATGATATAATTAAAACAAAATGTCTGCTAAGATTTGATTAATAATTAGTATGCGTTGGTTTTATATTACCTATTATACTAAATTTAATGTTTGTTTTATTAATGTAATATCTTCTAAAAGTTTATTATATTTCTCTTTTAATTCAATATTCTCTTTTGTTAATGAAATATTTTTTTGATTTAACTCTTTGATTGCTTCTACGAATACTGGTGCTAATCTGTCATAAGATATAGTTAAATAATTCTCTCCCGATTTTGATGTTATATTACCATGTTCGTCTGTATTTTTATCAAACGGTGCCATATGAACTAATTCAGGTAATACTTTTTGAATTTCTTGTGCACTTAACCCAATCTCTTGTCTAGTATTCTTTATTCCAAATGACTTCGCGACGTCATTTAGAGTATAATAAAACCCATTCAACTTATCAATTATTTTAAGTGGTTCGCTTATATCCGATGTTTTTGTTTTCAAACGCATATCAGATACATATGCGGTAACATTAGCAAGCACGCTTAAATTACCCAAACTATCAATATATACACTATTTGCTGGCGCTGTATAATCCATTTTAAATGAATTAACCCAAGTTGATAATGTATTACCTCCTCCTACATCACCAATACAGAACTGGAAACTACTATTAAAACCTATGCGAGTCATTCTAGTAGAACCAACAGTAGTGCATCTAGCAAGTATTATATGTCCATCATTATTCGCTTGATTCCCGTCAGCGATATGTAAAGGACCCAAAGGATTAGTATTACCAATCCCAACATTACCAGACCCATTAATCACCATTCGAATACTTTCTGCTGTTCTGTCAGTAGATGAACCTGAGAAAGTATCAAATACTATTGCTCCTGCTCTTAATCTAATTCTATCAGCATCCGCTGTTGTCCCAATATCATTACCTTTAAATATTATTATTTCTGTATTTTCTGTTCCTGAATAAACTCTTGAAGCAATAACTGACATATTGTAATCATTATCTCCCGCAGCACCACCTCCTAAAAATATTGTAGAGGCTCCTCCAGAAGCACCAACATATAATTCACCTGTACTTGCAATACGCATCCTCTCCACATTATTAGTAGCAAATATCATTGCAGTATTCTCATAGTTCCATAAATATGATATATTATCACCTCCTTTAATTAAATGAAAACCTCTTGTACCACTTGCTGTCGAAGTATTATCCGAAATAATTATTCTAACATCTTGTGTTGTAGCATTATTATGTAAATGAAGCATACTAAAAGGATTATTTGTTCCAATACCAACATTACCAGACGTATTAATCACCATTCTTTCAGTAGGCAAAGCATTACCACTTGCTGTTCCAAATGTTAATTGAGTATTTCCACTTCCTGTATGATGACTTTGTATATATGATGAATGCGAAGCATCTGCCGACAACCATAATCTCGCTTTGCCATTATCGCCTCCAGCTGAACCACCACGAATAACTACATCACAAGTCCCACCAGCACTTGCGCCCCCCTTAACAAATAATGTGGCAGTAGGAATTGCAAAATTTGCATTATCATCCGCATCACTTGTTGCTGATGTCCCAATTCCTACATTACCAGATGCATAATATATATTAGTTGCTGTCGAACCTGCCGTCCATTTACTACCACTAATCGCAGTCCCACCCACAAGAACACTTGTTGCATTTATAGTTCCATTAACATCTAATTTATATGTTGCGTGCGGTGATGTTCCTATTGCAACATTACCATTATTAGCTAACCGCATGATATCTGTTCCTGCGCCTTCCCAATTATTATTGAATCTTAAATCGCTACTGCTCCCAAGCATATATATACTAAACCCATATGCAGTATCAACATCAAAACCGTATAACACTTTACCAGCACTCGATCCTCCAATTCGATTAGTTATTACACTATTATTTCCAGCTGTATTTGTAGGATTATATACATATAACCCAATTCCTCCTGTTCCTGTAGGATTTGCTGCTGTTGAACTATGGACGATGTGAAGTTTATTTGTTGGACTATTTGTTCCAACACCTACAAAAGCCCCTTTAAATGTCAACGAGTTATAATCAGTTGAATTATATCTATGAATTAAATTATATTGAATATTTCCTGCAACTGTATAACTTTGTTGAACTTTCAAACCCCAATTTGCATCTGCCCTAATATTTAACATGTCTGTATTTGCAACTGCTGGTGGCAAATATACAACGTCTAATAATGCTAATGGATTATTTGTTCCTATACCAACATTACCACTGCTTAATATTCTCATTCTTTCAGTTGCTGCAACATCAGTTGTTCCTGGGCGTGTAGATAATACTATGTCTCCTATTTCATTACCAGTAATAGATGTTATTATAACGCCTATTTCGCAACATGAATTAGAAAGAGCTAGAGGAGCATATCCAAACCCTATACCATAATAATCACCTGCTGTTGATGAATAAAAGTTCCTTCCTAATTTTAGTAAAGGTTTTCCTATTGCTCTAGCCATTGCACCAGCTGCGTTATTAACAGTCCCAGCATCAAGAGATAATAAAGCACCTGTATAAGTTGCTTTTGTTAATTCTAATAAATTAATGGGTGTTGTTGATGTTCCAATTCCTACATTACCAGTTATATTATATATATCTGTTGTTCCAACCCATTGAGAACTTGTAAAAGCAGTTCCACCTACAGCAAATGATGTTGCATTTAAACTTCCATTAACATTTAATTTATATGTTGATGGGTCTGTTGTTCCTATACCTACATTTCCTGCACTTGTTATACGCATTCTTTCCTGTCGTGTATTTGCCCCTGTGCAAAAACTTATTCCATCGTAAGCATTTATACTTAACCCATCATTAAATGTATCTGCATTATGATCATATGCAATAATACTTAAATTATAATAGTTTGCAGTATCATATTGATCACGAAAGAATATTCCACCTGTTCCACTTGTTTGAGTATATGCTCTTACTAATAAACTACCATTTATATCTAATTTGCTTGTTGGATTATTTGTTCCAACTCCTACATTACCTGCGTTTGCAATTCGCATCCTTTCTGTTGAATTAGTTCCAAATATCAATGCTGAATTTTCATAGTTCTGAAAATACATATCATTATTACCAACTTTAGCAAAATGAAATCCTCTTGTATCACTTGCAGTTGTAGTATTATCTGAAAGAATTATTCTAACATCTGCACCTGTGGTATTTTTATGTATATGAAGTGAATTAAAAGGATTATTAGTCCCTATACCAACATTACCTGCGCTTGTTATGCGCATTCTTTCATCAGTCATAGTTGTAGTTGTTGCATCATTAGTATTATTACATAAAAATACAATAGAACCTACATCAAATGTTCCTGTTCTACTGTGTCCTATTGCGCATTTTGTCATAGTTCCATTATTCTCTGTTCCTAATCCTATTAATGTTGCTGTTGAATTACCAGCATTAGTAAAAGCACCCGCAGATATTTTTAAAGGAAAACATGTTGCGCCTGTAGTTCCAGATGTTCCTTGATTTACCATTAATTTATGATTAACACTAGGTGTTGTTCCTATTGCAACAGAACTTGATGCTATATTTATTGTTGTATCAGCTACTGGTGGTGTATACGGAGTTCCTAAATCCCATATTTCAGTCGCGGTCCAACTTGAAGATGGCGCTGGTCTGTATGCATCGTTTTGTGTTGATGCCCTATTTAAATATATAGTACCAGAAACACTTGGATTATCTCCTATTTTTTGGTTCCAATATGCTGTATAATAAACAATTGATGTTGTATTAGGTGCGTCTAAATAAGTTCCAACCACATTTGCTACAGAATATATAAAGTAAGAGCCTTCCATACCCATATTATGACTTATCCATACAGGCGTACCAGCAGTAGCAACAGCTGCGCCTGTTTCTGTTCCATTTGCTCCTGTTACTTCTGTCCACAAACCTCCTGTGCCAATCTTTCTATATAATTTTATACCCCACCATCTATAATCTAATGTTTCTATCCCAATATGTGCAATCATATTAACTAATATTTTGCTTGATGCACTCGCAGGAGTTATTGCTATTACAAAACCATTCACTAAATCATCATTAATTGCATCCCATCCTGTGTTATTCTTGACATCCATCTGCGTATATGTTAAATGCTTTGTTTGAACAGTCATACCTTGCGATAAAGCACCAATATTTAGAGCAACCCCATTTAATGTATAACTGCTTGAATTTATAGTTCCATTAACATTTAATTTATATCCTGCAGGGTCTGTAGTCCCTATACCTACATTACCATTACTTGCGATTCTCATTCTTTCGGTTCCATATCCAGTTCCTCCTGTCGTTTCTGTGTAAAACATATGATTAAGTCCTGAAAAATACTCTACTCCTGCTGTTGCTATACCAAAACCATTATTTGCGGTTGTCGTAGGTGTATTCGCACCAGCATATAACGCAATTTTATTACAGGCAAAGTCAGCGCCACTTCCTCTATATAAGTTATTAAATACCAATTGATTTTCACACCATGTATTACCTTGAACCTGTAATTTATATGATGACTGTGGTGCAGTAGTTCCAATCCCTACATTCCCTTCTGGTCTCAAAGTTAATATATTTCTTATTGTGTTAGCACCGCTATTATAATCTCTCGCCAAGAAATCTAATGTATTACCTCTACTCGCTATACTTATTGATGTAGCATAAATACCATAATCAGAAATATTTCTAAAATCTAATAAACTTGATGCAGTAATAGTATTATCAGGCGTCGCTAAATCTAATCTCGCACGAGGATTTGTTGTTCCAATACCAACATTACCAGTATTATAATATATTTTAGTTGCATCAACTGAATTATTAGTCCATTTACTTAAACTACTTGAAGTTATATCTATCTTGTTGGTTCCTGTATTATTAGTAAAATGTGATGTATTAAAAACTCCTATCGTATTCGTTGATGTTAATGTTGCTTGTTTAGAATCTATTGCTCCCTGTAATCCTGATATTTTACCAATTGCTAAATCAGGTATTTGTGCCGTAGTCCATACTCTTGAATTAACATCTGTGCTTATTCTTGCAACATAATTACTACTGTTAGTATCATTTAGATTTGCTTTGGTAACCAAAATATTACTTGTATATACTACATAATTACTGGTATTCTTTGTTAATTCTATTTTAGCACCATTAATTACAAAATCATCAGGTGTATTAAAAACTCCTATCGTATTCGTTGATGTTAATGTTGCTTGTTTAGAATCTATTGCTCCCTGTAATCCTGATATTTTACCGATTGCTAAATCAGGTATTTGTGCCGTAGTCCATACTCTTGAATTAACATCTGTGCTTATTCTTGCAACATAATTACTACTGTTAGTATCATTTAGATTTGCTTTGGTAACCAAAATATTACTTGTAGATAATACATAATTACTTGTTTCAGTTATTTTTGTTAATATATCAACACCACCTAATAGATATGAAGTTGCGTTTATTGGACCATTTACATTTAATTTGTATATTGTTGCATAAGTCATACCAATTCCAACATTACCGCTAGAACTAATAACTAATCTATCTGTAGGTGTTCCAGATACAGATGATGTTATTTTAAAATCACTATCATTATTTATTATGCTGTAATCTGTAATTATATCTCCAGATATACCTCCTATTAATTCTATTGATGATAAAGGTCTATATAGATTTCGATATCTTATAATTATAATTCCTGAACCCCCAAGACCTCCTGCACCACCTCCGCCACTACCTGTATTCGCACTTCCGGAAGTCCAATTATTACTAGCGTTGTATGACCCCCTACCTCCACCTCCAAGACCACCAACATTTAGAGCACTATTTGTTCCAATTCCTACTTTTAAACCACCTCCTCCACCGCCTCCAATATAATAATCATCTGTTATACCATTTTTAACACCAAATGATGTAAGACCATTTGCAAAATAATTTCTAAAATTTATTTTTTTAAAATTAATTGTTGCTTCAAATAATCCTGCACCTCCTGCTGTAGCATTATTATCACCACTTGCATGATCAATACCTTGCGCACCTATACCTCCTCCACCAGCGCATGCATAACTAGAAGAATTAACAACAGGATTTGCATCATTTTGATTACCACCTCTATTACCAAAAACAGCATAGGTTGTTGTGACAGATGGTCCAATATTAGCAGCTGAACCATTCACTATATTTGTAGAAACTGGGAGTGCTCCTAATAGTGTTCCATATGACCCAATACCAGCACCACCACCACATCCTCCTGGGTCCCCTCCATCAAACCCCCCTCCACCTCCACCACCTTTTGCAAGATAACGTATAGTTCCATTAACAGATATTGAACTGTCAGTTCCATTTGTGCTATAACCCCCACCAGTACCTATTGCAACACTACAAGAACCTGCTGGTAATAATTGATTTATCGCAACAATACATGCACCAGCACCTCCTCCAGCATCATGACCACCACCACCACCGCCAATCATTAAAATATCACAATTAATACCTCCTGGTGGAATTGTGAAAGAAGAACCTGAATTAAAAATCATGTATCTATCCTGTGTATCTGTGATAATCCCTCTATAATTAGCAATAGGGTCTGAAATAATTTCATTTATAATTTCACTACTAAAATTATTTTGAATAGTCAATTTAGTTTCATTAATATTATCAAATAAATGTAACTTGCTTGTTGGAACAAATGTGCCAATACCAACATTTGAAGTATTATAATTAATATTGTTGTTTGAAGTTGTCCATTGACTTGATTTATTATTTTTAATAGCATCAACTAATATATTACTAGTAGATGCTACATAATTGCTTGTATTTGTATTATTTATATTTACTCTAGTAATTAAAATATTACTTGTTGATGCTACATAATTGCTTGTATTAGTATCATTTAGATTTGCTTTGATAACTAAAATATTACTTGTAGATGTAACATAATTACTTGTATCTTCTAAGACATCTCTATTATTTCTTTTATATATACCGCTAATATTAACATCACCATTATTTGCAATATTAAAAACCCTTGCAGTTTGATTTGAAGCAACAAAAATATCATTAGTGCCACTATTACTTTGCTGAACCATTAAAGCAATCGAATTAATATTTGTATTGACAACTTCCAAATTCTCTGTTGTATATACATATGTTTCTAATGTTGTTTTATTTCCATAAACTGTTAAATTTTTAGTAACAGTTAAATCACCAGTAAGAGTAATATTACTTGTTTCTAAAGTATTTGATACTGAATTAAATGTAAGTCCTGTTGAAGTTGTTGTAGAACCGTTGCCATTTCCTATAATTATTTGATTTGCAATACTATTAATGGTTGCTTGTTTTCCTGATAATGCACCATCTAATCCTGTAATTAGAGATGTTGGTAAACTAGGTATTTGTGCTGTAGTCCATATTCTTGAATTAACATCTGTGCTTATTCTTGCAACATAATTACTACTGTTAGTATCATTTAGATTTGCTTTAGTCACCAAGATATTGCTTGTAGATGCTACATAGTTGCTTGTTTCATTTATTTTTGTCAATATATCAACACCAGCTAATAAATAAGATGTTGCATTTACACTTCCATTAACATCTAATTTATATGTTGCATGCGATGTTTTACTAATTCCTACATTACCTGTAGTATTAATCTGCAAAGCTGTGAATTGTGTGTTTGTATTTGCTCCAGATGTTTTTAAGTTTATTTGAAATGTTGAACCATAAGCACCATCATCTGTTGCTATTAAACTACAACCGGATGCATTAGTTGTGCTTGTATCATATGTTGATAAGTTAATTTGTGATTTTGCACCTAATCCTCCTTGACCCTGAATTGTAAAAATTGGGTCAGTTCCTTTAATATGTAATATACTATAAATACCATTTGCACTATTAGTTGTTCCTATACCTACATTACCATTACTCGCTATACGCATTCTCTCGATACCATTTGTAACAAAACCAACAGAACCATCACCAGCAGTCCATAAAGCAACATCATTACCACCAGTTAATGTGCTAATACCTGCATTTCTTCCCACACCGTGCGATGAATTACCAAAATATATTTTACCACCTCCATTATCACTTGATCTTAATGTAAATATAGGAGATGGACTAACAACTTCTAATATAGTAGCAGGATTATTCGTTCCAATACCTACATTACCTGTGCTTGTTATACGCAGTCTCTCCGTCGTAGAGTCCGTTGTAAAAAATACAAAGGGACCCGATGCTGTTGCCATAAACTCCATACGCCCCGCATAGGATGGGTTTGGAGATGATGTGTTTGGATGGGTATTACCATACATTGTTATTTGCGTATTAGTGCCACTATTAGTGTCTCTCGTTCCAATCATTGTATAATCACTATTATCATTAGCAATCCTCAACCTCCCACCACCGCCAACCTGCAATATATTTCCTGGATTATTCGTTCCAATACCTACATTACCATCACTAGCAATTCTCATTTTTTCATTCGTCATAGATACTTGGGATGAATCAACAGTATTATTACACAAAAATACAATATCTCCAACATCATAACCTCCCCCTTTTCGAGTGTGTCCTATAGCACATTTAGACCATCCTGATGTCTCTGTTCCTAATCCTATTAATGTTGCTGTTCCATTACCCAAATTTGTATAAGCACCTGCAGATATTTTTAAAGGAAAACATGTTGCCCCTGTTGCTCCAGATGTTCCTTGATTTACAATTAATTTATAATTAGCATTTGGTGTTGCTCCAACTCCAACAGAACTTGATGCAATTGTTATTGTTGTATCACCTGATGGCGGAACATAAGGAGTTCCTAAGTCCCATATTTCCGTTGCGGTCCAACTTGAAGATGGCGCCGGTCTGTATGCGTCATCAAATTGTCTATATGCCCTATTTAAATATATAAAACCTGATGGACTTGGATTATCACCAACACGATGATTCCAATATGCAGTATAATAAACTATTGATGTTGTATTAGGTGTGTCTAAATAAGTTCCTGTCACATTTGCTACAAAATATGCACATATACCTCCTTCCATACCCATATTATGACTAACCCAAACAGGTGTTCCTGTTGTTGATGCAGCAGCACCTGTTTCAGTTCCATTTGCTCCTGTTATTTCTGTCCAAGCACCTCCTGTTCCAATCTTCCTATAAAGTTTAATACCCCACCATCTCGAGTCTGATGTTGGATAGTCTATCCCTATATGAGCAATCATATTGACTAATATTTTGCTTGATGCACTAGCCGGAGTTATTGCAATTACAAAACCATTCACTAAATCGTCATTAATTGCTTCCCATCCAGTATTATTTTTAACATCCATTTGTGTATATGTTAAATGCTTTGTTTGAACGGTCATACCTTGTGATAAAGCACCAATATTTAAAGGAACTCCATTTAATGTATAATTGCTTGAATTTATAGTTCCGGATACATTTAATTTATATGTTAATGAGTCTGTTGTTCCAATTCCTACATTGCCACCATTATAATATATTGTACCTGTCCCTGCTGTCCAGAAAGATGAATTATTTATCCTATTTACCAATATATTACTTGTAGATGCAATATAATTACTACTATTAGTATCATTAAGATTCACTCTAGTAACTAAAATATTACTTGTAGATACTACATAATTGCTAGTATTTATATCATTAAGATTCGCTTTAGTAACTAAAATATTACTTGTAGATAATATGTAGTTGCTACTATTGATATCATTTAGTTTCGCTATGGTAACTAAAATATTACTTGTAGATACAACATAATTACTTGTATTAGTATCATTAAGATTCGCTTTGGTTACTAAGATATTACTTGTATATACAACATAATTACTGCTATTACTATCATTAAGATTCGCTTTGGTAACTAAAATATTACTTGTAGATACAACATAATTACTTGTATTAGTATCATTAAGATTCGCTTTGGTTACTAAGATATTACATGTAGATACAACATAATTACTAGTATCACTTATGCGACCTATTAATATATTACTTGTTGTTCTAACATAATTACTAGTATCATTTATGCGACCTATTAAGATATTACTTGCGGATGTTATGTAATTGCTTGTATCTTGTATGACATCACTATTATTTTTTTTATAACTACCAGTAATATTAACATCCCCATTAATTGTCACAATTGTCACATTACCTGATGAATTAATTGTCAATCTATCGGTAGGAGTTCCAGATACTGATGATTTAACTTTAAAATCTCCATCATAATTTCCTATGTTATAATCTATATTTGCATCGGTTGTTGTTCCTCTTAATAGTTCAATAGTTGATGATGATGATGGTGTCATATATCTTATGATGACTATACCTGAACCTCCGTCTCCACCTAAAGGACTATTATCACCACCACCACCACCACCTCCACCTGTATTTGCTGTTCCAGGATAACCCTTACCATTATTAGGCATAGAAGTCCCACCACCCCACCCACCTTTTCCTCCTCCTCCTAATCCTCCATTACCTCCTTCTCCTGTGTTTAAAGGAGCTTGCCATCTTCCATTTCCTCCTCCTCCACCAAAATATAAAAATGTATCTGCTTCTAATACACCAGCTCCACTATTAGTTCCAAATAAAGTTTTGAAATCATAATTAACAGAATTAATTGTTGCTGATTTAATTCCTACTCCTCCGTGTGCTCTTTCAGCTTCATCATTACCAGTATTATATACTCCCGTCGCATTTTCTCCAGCACCTCCTGCTCCTCCACCACCTCCTCCGTGTCCAGGATTCCCAATAGCATTCCCTCCGTTATTACCATATTTAATACCAGTAATACCATCTAATATAGGTGTGTAAGCAGTAGCAGCACCTCCAGAGCCAGCCGCAATATTGTAAGCGTCTCCTCCCCCACCTGAACCTCCACTACCACCATTAGCATTTGATAATTCCCCTCCTCCACCTCCACCTTCTGCTACAATTTTATTAGCAATATTATTTGTTTTAAATATTTCAGTATCTTTACCTTTTCCACCTAATCCATTAACACCATTATTTCCACATACACCGCCTTTACCAATCTTAATAGTATAACCTCCATTCATATTAACATTTTTCATAAATATAACTGCACCAGCCCCTCCACCTCCTCCATGTGCTTGCGAACCTGAACCACCTCCACCAACTACTAATATATCGCAATTAACTCCTTCTACAGGAGCACTAATAGTATATAGACTTTGTCCCGAACCTGCCCCACCTGTTTCTGTTGTATATGTAAATACCATATATGTATAATTCCCAGTAGTTCCTGTTGATGTTGGTGAAGCAGTTATACCTCCTGCTGTAAATTCATTTTGTATAGTTAATGTTGTTGTATTAGCGACACTATCATATAAATGTAATTTACTTACAGCGTTATTTATTCCAACCCCTACTTTCCCTGTTAAATTATAATAAATATCATTTGTATTTATATTAGTCCAGTAATTTGTGGCAGATGTCGCAGTTATAGTATTACTTACGATACTAATACCCGTCCCCGCTATTAGTGACGCTTGTTTCCCACCAATTGCGGTTATTAATTCCGTATTGATTCTTGCTACATAATTACTTGTATATACTACCTCTGTCATTATACGAGGCACTAAAATATTACTTGTTGATGCTACATAATTACTGCTGTTAGTATCATTCAGATTTGCTCTAGTCACCAATATATTGCTTGTGAATGTTACGTAATTACTAGTATTGGTATCATTTAGATTCGCTCTGGTAACCAAGATATTACTTGTTGATGTTACATAATTACTACTATTGGTATCATTTAGATTTGCTCTGGTAACCAAGATATTACTTGTAGATGCTACATAATTACTATTATTAGTATCATTTAGGTTCGCTTTGATAACTAAGATATTACTTGTTGATGTTACATAGTTACTTGTATTGGTATCATTTAGATTTGCTCTGGTAACCAAGATATTACTTGTTGATGTTACATAATTACTACTATTGATATCATTTAGATTTGCTTTAGTTACTAAGATATTGCTAGTTGATACTACATAATTGCTTGTATCTTGTAATGAAAATGAAGAACCATTCAATAAATAAGATGTAGCATTTATGCTCCCATTAAACGTCATATTACCCGCTGAACTAATAACCAATCTATCTGTTGGTATTCCTGCATCTACTGATTTAACTTTAAAATCACTACCATAATTACCTATGCTATAATCTACTACCCCGTCTGTTGTAGTTCCTCTTACAAATTCAATTGATGATGTAGTAGTTTGTATTTTTCTATATCTTATTATAACTATACCTGAACCTCCTGAACCTCCATTAGAACCAATATCATTACCTTGTCCTCCACCACCCCCACCTGTCCCTGCTAAACCATTTTGAGGCGCTCCATTATCAGAACCATAACCTCCACCACCTCTTGATTGAATTGTAGGATATGAAGGGTTAAATACTTGTGATAATGTTCCATTATAATCAGAACCATTACCACCACCAGCATATATTACAGAAGTACCTGTAATGTCAACTGCTAAACCTAATCCTCCATATCCATCATTTACAGTTGTTTCTGCATCATGGTTCATTCCTGCACTTCCCGCACCACCACCGCCACCGCCTTTAAAATCAGTTATTTGTATCCCTCCAATATTACCACGACAACCTTCAGGGCTTGTTAAAGTATTTACATAATTTTTATTTGAAACAACAACAGCAACTCCATTAAATTCATTTGCTGTTGATAATGTTATTCCTGAATTATATAAATATCCCTGTCCACCATTTGTAGTAGCATAAGAAGTCCCTCCACCTGTTCCTATACCACCTCCTGAAGCAAAATATTCCTGCATTCCATCATTTTTAATAAATTGAGTATCTGCACCTCTTAAAGCAGCACTTCCTCCAGAAGTTCCACCAGGCCCTCCTTCCCCTACTTTAATAATATATGTTCCATTTAATATTATATTTTTATGATATATTAAAGTTCCTGCACCCCCTCCACCACCATGTCTTCTACCTCCACCGCCACCACCACCTATAAGTAATATATCACAATTTAATGCTTCAGGTGTTGTTAAAGTATATTGTGTTTGTCCTGCACCTGTTGTATTAGTTGTAAAAGGGAATACTATGCATTTATCATAAGTTTCTGCTATTGTTGTTAGTGTTGAACCTAAAATAACAATATCAGGTGCTAAAGTTGTAGGTGATATATTATAATTATTTTGTACTATTAATTTTGTTTCTGTGACTATATCATCATAAATGTGTAATTTATTTAAAGGATTAGCAGTTCCAATACCAACATTTGAAGTATTATAATAAATATTATTGTTAGAACTTGTCCATTGACTTGATTTATTATTTTTAATAGCATCAACTAAAATATTACTTGTTGATGTTACATAATTACTACTATTGATATCATTTAGATTTGCTTTAGTTACTAAGATATTGCTAGTTGATACTACATAATTGCTTGTATCTTGTAATGAAAATGAAGAACCATTCA
>Ga0209500_10000434_pt1 | contig 35994 bp, 24 predicted proteins | sample S_140212_EF_Meta_FD_187323 | JGI IMG/M metagenome (GOLD analysis project Ga0209500, IMG submission 187323) | Freshwater microbial communities from Lake Simoncouche, Canada to study carbon cycling - S_140212_EF_MetaG (SPAdes) (version 2) | ecosystem: Environmental > Aquatic > Freshwater > Lake ...
GATTTATGTTCAGATCAACAACGAAACGCCGGTGAAATACGATTTGAATGCATTGAGCGCTCAAGATTATCGTACGGGTTTGTTGGTGCCTTCAATTCTGAGAAATACAACGGCGGGCGATTTTATCAAAATCAAGGCTTGGACCGCATTAACATCGGCTGCTACGGATGAAAATCCTGCCAACGATACTTGCACTACCAATTTCAGGTATATCTGTCAAAATCAATACAAAATCACGAAAGTGCCATTGTTGATAGAGTTTTACACGGCAACATGGTGCCCAACTTGTCCAATTCTCCGCAATTATATCGATTCTATGAAGTTGAATGAGAATTCATTCAATATTATCGTGGAGCATCACGTGAACGATTATATGAACAATCCGCTGGCACCGGGAACGTTTGATTCATTGCCTTTTGTGATCATAAATCGCACATACAATCCCATTGCAAGAGGGGTGAAGCCCGCTGATTTGGCTAAGGAGATTGGCGCTCAAGCAAAGGCGAATTATCGATTGGTAAATATGAAATTCGAGTCGATGCAGTTCAATCAAGCCACCGGTAAAATTACGGGTAAGCTTACCGCAACGATGGCGGATTACCATGCCAAGTCTACCTTGCGCTTGGGGGTGATGTTGAAGGAAAGGGATGTGAGAGGATTGGGTTCTGGTTGGGATCAACGGGTGGATGTAACGGCGACATTGGATTCACAATCGATATTTTTTCAAAAGAACAAAACGTTGTCGGGGTATCATCACGACAATGTGATTTGGAATGTAGCCGGCGGAAAACATGGTAAGAATGGATTTGGTGTGGCGGATGAAGTCATTGCGTCGGGCTCTACAATTTCCTATGATTTCACATTAACGGTTCCGGATACAATTTTGAGTTTGGGCATACCCAATGCGGCGGATTTTGGTCCTTATGGCGCGGTGAAAGCCCGATACAAACCGGCAGATTATAGTGTGGTGGGTTTTGCGGCGGACGATTGGAGCGCGGGAATCAGTGAGACGGTGAACAATGGAAATTTTGGCTCAGGTATCATCTCTGCCATAGAGCAAAAAGTGTGGGATGTACGGGCCTCAACGCAGAGTGTAAATCAGGCAGTTCCATTTGTATTATATCCCAATCCTGCAGCAGGTAAGGTGCACATTCAAATCGAAGCCAACATTCATTCTGTTACGGTTTTGGATCTGATGGGTCGTGTTGTAAAAAATAACGGTTCACAATCTACCATCGATTTAACGGGAATGTCGGCTGGAACATACCTGGTTCGCGTCAAAACTCCCCAGGGCGAGGGCGTTTCTCGATTGATTGTTCAGTAATTGGATTTCTGATTTTTAATCAGTGCATCAGTGTAAAATGATGATTTTTTGGTTGGTAATTTGACGCCAAGATGTACTTTCAATTTTAAAATGACAACTAAACGAGAGTATTATAAATGTCTTGTGTTGCTGTGTTTTCGTAAAAGCTGGCTAGTATGGGGATGTTGAGTATGTTTTGAAGTTTAATTTGAGTTTCTATTGTCAAGTTCTCTTTGCCACTTACAATTTTGCTTATTTGTTGCGGCGTCACATGCATGAGCTCGGCTAAGGTGCGTTGCTTCATGTTTAATTCATCAAGTTTGATAAGTACTTTGAGCGCAATTTTTTTTGATTCTCTGAGCATTTCACGATTTTTAATGCGCTCTTTGTTCTTAGCAATGGCATCTGACGGATAAATTTCGCTGTTGTCTAATACTTTATTTCCAGTTTTCATGATTCTGTGATTAACTCATAAAAGGCGTCTTCATTGAACGTGTCGTTTATTTCTAAATATTGCCGGGCTTGGAATAGTTTGCTAAGTTCTTTCACGGTGCAGGGATGCTGTTCCATTCTTTGTGACATTTTGATAGCCCCACCGGTGATTATATAGACTTCTTCCGATAATTTCACTGCATATAGCCTCAGTTTGTTGTTGATTATTTTTCCTTTACGTAGCGATAAGTGTTTGTGATTTTCGGCATCATCTAATGGGATAAATAAGCGTTTGAATTGTCCATCTGTTTCGGCGATTTCATCGATCAATTCTTCAATTTCTTCTAGGTTTTCGCTAATGAGTTCTATAAACAATGCGATATTATCTACGTTATTGGCTTTTGCGAATTTATATAAATACTCTGTGTTGGTCCATTGGTTCAGCTTTCTGTAATATTCGTTCTCACGAAATTCATCGTAATGAAATGAGTAAAGTTGGTCTTCAAAGATACAAGCGAATTTCATAAAATCAACCTATAGGTTTATATTTTTTTTGTAAATGTCTGTTTTGTTGGGTGCGATCACGCAAATTAATACCCATGTTTGACTTAAATGGATTCGGGTAATCAAATTTGCAATTTTTGCAAAAAATTGAGTTTGATTTACGGTGGAATAATTGGACAAGCCGACCCATCTGCTGGTTTGTTGTCGTCGAGTCTAGAATTAGGGTATGCTTAACTCAGCGCAAAATGATGATTTTTTGGTTGGTGCTGTGATTTGAGAATTGTGTTCTCACCAAATAATTTCCAGCGGGAAGATTTTCTAAGTTCAAAACGGTCTTTGCCGCATTGGGTAATTGTTCAAAAACAACTTGACCTTGCATCGTCATTACAGTTATTGATTGGATAGGTTGCGCAGCATCTACATGTAAACTCCCTTGGTTTAATGGATTTGGATAGCACCTGGGAATATTGGTTTCAATTTCTTTGGATCGAACATCAGGCAAACAAATTTTCACCATCCAATAGAACTGTTTATACAATGGTTTTTCCAACGTCATATTGTGTGTGGTGGATATAGTTTTGTTTGGATATGTATACAAATTGAAACTGGCCGATTGTGGTGTAAAATCCGTAAAAAAGCACATGCGATTCTCCGTGTTTTGAGACCATTTATAATAAATAGAATCTCCCTTCACGTCGAATATGACATTCATATAAGTTGGGTTTGCATTTGTTTGAGGCGTATACGTTTTGCCGTTGAATGAAAATACACTGTCTGTATTGGCAGTTAAAACAAATTCATTGAGCGTCGCTTTGAAAAACCCCAAGCCCACGTTTGTATACTCTGACTTGTCCTCAAAGGCTTTCAAATTGGTTAGTGTGAAGGACGTGTCAAAGATGGCTAATGCGTTTCGATCCGCAATTGAGGTTGAAAAAAGGCGCATCTTATCGTCGTACAAGTTTTGTCCCGCATTGCTATGAGGAAAGTAAAAGCGCTCATTGGCATAGAAAAAACAGTTTTTAAGACCAATGGGTACAACAGTGCTCGTACATCCAATGGAATAACTGGCTACGATTTTATTTTTAAGCTCCTTGATTATTAATATGTCTGATCCATCAGCAGGTGCCCCCGGCATTGTTTTATTGAGTGCGGCTAAGTAGGATTTGTTAATACTCGGAACCGATGCGGACTTTATAAATTTGAGGAAATAGTGCAAGCCAACTGGAGAGTTTACAATGCCGCAAGTTGTAACCCGTGAACCCGTTTTAACAAGTAGGGTTTTGCCCTTAACCAACAATTGGGTATTCAAATCCAACGAATACACATCGAAGTTTGATTGGGGGGAAATTGTGTCCCCGTTGTTAAGCAGCATTTTCTTGTTAGCAACCACCATCATTTTGCCTCCGTTTTGGTCGATATAAATATCGTTTTCCCCTTCCGCAAACCTTTCGTTTGGCAGGGATTCTGCTATTTTAGAAAAACCAATATTGTTAAGGTTTGAATCTATTCTCACAATACCCAATACCGACTTTTTTGTAGCATCAATACTTAAAGAACTGTTGATTTTGTATACTTGATTGTACGTTGTTAATACATAAACCAACCCCCCTGTTATGGGGTCTAAGCGCAGGTTTGGGTTTGTGTAAGGCATTGGTAAAATCAAATCGACTTGCGCCACTATATTACCAGATTTATCGATTTTGATAATTAAGCATTTGTAGTCGGGTGATGTATTTCGGGTATACTTCCTTTGGTTTATCGCGATTGAATCCGTGTACCAAATCCCAACGTAAGAAAACTGGTCATTGTGAGCCAATTCTGGTGTCCGATGCATGAATTGCTTGTCATAGCTAATGCTTAAATTGTACTGCTCACATTGTGCATTTATATCCAATGGTGCAAGTAAATAAATTAAAAAAAGCAACAATAAACGCAAAACTGGGTTAGATGGTCTTTTCATTAATGCAAAATTGATTTAGTATATGTTACAATAATCTACTAGTGTTCTTTGAATTTTATGAGTAAAATTTATCAATTTCCAGTATTGTATTGCGCGTGATTGATTGTTCAGTAATTGGATTTCTGATTTCTTATCAGTGCATCAGCGCAAAATGATGAATTTTTGGTTGGTGCTTTGATCGCGAGATGTAATTACCATTCTTAAAGCCACTTTTATTCTAATTGAAATAACAGTGAGTTTGGCTTTTTATTGGTGATTTACGATAATGGGTTTGACAATCGATTCTTTATTTTGATATAATTGTATCTTGACGAAGTAAACGCCGGGCATGAGATTTTTACCGTTGATGATGACGTTGTTGCGTTCGCATTTTTGATCCATGATCATTTGACCCTGACTATTCAATATCTGAATCGATTGAATCAACATATCACTCTGTATATGTAAATCGTTTCCAAATGTTGGATTGGGACTAATTGTCAAAATATAGGCTGCTTTGTTTCTATTCGACAGCGGATTCACCTGAATGGCCGCGCAATAGCCCGTATCTACGCAGTTGCCGGCCTTGGCAATTACAAACGGATAATACGTGCTTGCCTTTGTGTAGGTGTGGCTGCAGTTGCTCACTTGCGCGCTGTCATTGCTTCCCGAAGATGGGTCGTTGAAAAACCAACGGTAAGTGGTGCCCGCGGTTCCCAGTGAATTGCTGGCCTCAAACAGAATTGTAGCCGGGATTTGGGCCGTGGTGGTGTTTGATTTGGCATCAATGGCAATGATCCTTGGATTCACCGTGAGCCAATGCGTTTCAAGCTGACCGCAGGGCGATGTATTGCTGAAATAGTACACCGGATAGGTATTGGCAGTGGTGTTTCGTGGAATAACCAAGCCCTTGCTAATCGATACGTTAGCTTGTTTGCTGTACCAAGTGCCGCCCGTTGTGGATGGATTGAATAGATTGGTAAGATCTTCTCGGGCCGACTCCCCACAGACGGCTTTTGGCGTCACAAAATCCTGTTTCGCGGTATCGCCCAAAGGCACCCACGCTGAATCCGTGAACAAACATTGTGAATTGCTGTAGGTGTAAATGGCCATCATGGAATCGCTGTTGGCTTTTTTCAACTGTAAGGTTGCGTTGTTGCTCTCGGCGTTCCACCAAGTTCCCCCGCTCGGAGTGACTTTGATGTTGTTCAGGTTGAAGGTGTCTGAAGCCTTACACACCACGGTAATTTGGGGTATGCGAATTTGTGTGGTATCTACCTTTACCTCGCGTATTAATGCAATCGCACAGCCATCTACGGAAGTGAATTTGCCCGTGATGGTTGATTTGGGCGCATCTAAAAACAAAGACAGCTTTCTGGAGGTGCCCAAGTCGGTGGTTTTGGTGCCGGTGGTTATCGACCAATTTCCCGACCATGCATGTCCGGTGACTGTATTGCTGCCCGATAATTCTACGGTTTGTGCGCCACACAAGGTTTCAAGGGTGGGGAGGTCAAGCTGGTAAACGCTGTCTTTGAATAGGGTGAACGACTTGCTGAAATCGCAACCCGTGGTATCCATGATGCGCAATCGCAAGGTTACCGCTGATGTGAAATTCTTTCGCAATGTGTCCTTGGTGATTTTGGTGGTATCAAAGCGCCATTCACGGGTGGTTTTCGAGGCAAAGCCCGACAGGTTTACGGGTGTGTAAAATTGGTTAGTATCTGCAACGCAAAGGGTGTTGTGGTTGAGGAAGAAATCGAGTCCAGGCCACAGTTTGATAAGGTCTACAGAATCGCGGAAGATTCTCTGACTGCAGTAAGCACTCGGTGAACTCACTGTGCAGGCGAGGTAGTATTTAGCCTTGGTTAATGCCGTAAGGGAGATTAGATCGCCTTTGCCGGTGTAAATGGGTTTGGTGTTCCAGGAGTCCTTGTACACCGACCAACTGTTCGATACAAGCATTCCGTTGTTACTGGATTTGATTTGAGCTTTGAAGGAGTTGCAAGGGCCCGGATAGGTGATGATTTTGGATTGTATGGATTTTTGATTGTAAACCACGATGCCGCGACTGCTCACTTGGATATCATCACAGCGTGAGGTTGAAAGTCTGACATTGAGTGTACGATAGTTACTAAAATCTGCGCCCAAGGGGAGTTTAATAAACAATTTGATTTTGGGCAAGTATTTCACGGAATAGTCCACGGTGTAGCGATAGTATTTGGGATTGAGGGAACCATCGATTTTGACATAAATGGTATCGAGGTAGCCCGTATCGCTCATGGTGATGTTGATGGTGGCAGAATCCCCTTCGCAGATATCCACCCGAGAGGGCACTTCGAAATTGGGGACGTCCCAATAAGATTGTTTGGTGTCGGTGAAGCTGAATTTCATCGCTAACACCGTGATGCTGCCTTTGAACTGCCAATTGCCGTAAGCGTCTTTGGAGTACCAGGAAGTTTTAAATACAAGGGGTGCGCCTTCGTAATCATAAGGGATTGTCGGCTTAGAGTTGCTAAAGAATGTAATGGCACCAGTGATGGGATCGCAATGAAATCCAATGGGCTTGTTTTTGTTGTTGGGTTTGGGTGTACAGGCATTGCCTCCAGTTGGACAATAGCAAGTGAATGGATATTTGAACGAAAAATTTGCTGCCAGCATTACACTCGTGCCCCAAATGTCGGTCTCCATTGGTACCAATTCAGTAAATACTGAATCCTTGGGATTGTAGACAATGCCGGGATTGCTGTATATGGCTTGATTGTTCGTAAGTACAGTTTGATTTAAATTATTGAAGGTGATGCTCTTATCGCCTTTTGCCATCGTTTTAGTATTGATTTCACTTGACCAAGCGTGATAAGGTTCGTAGATGATGTTAGATGTGTAAGACATGCTCGTTTTATCAGCTGTCTGCGTGAAAATCCTTACAATTGGTTGTGCTTTGATTAAACTATCGAATGGTTTTTTACTTATGTCGAGCGTGTATTGATAAACTACTTCGAGATATTTTCCGGCAGGCGGACCAAAGGGATATGTACTGCTGTTTGTTTTGCATTTGTGTTGGGGGTATTGAAATTTTTTATAAGTTGGGTAAACCTCAGTTTTGGTATTTCCAACGAAGATATACAACTTTATACCTAGAGTGTCCTTATATGAAAAGGTTACTGCTTGCCATTTGTGACGATGAATCGTAAATGTAATTTTAGAATTATCAGTAACTTCATAATCAGTATATCCACCTATACTAAAACTTTGTGCACGAACAAACGTGATTATAACATTTGTTAAAAAGAAAAATAATGTCTTTCGGTTATTTTTAGTCATGGCATGGACATGGGAAGTTGAAACTGCAATCTAACGAATTTAGCAAAACTAAGGAACTATTTGTGTTTATAGTGTTTATGTTGGTAATGTAATAATTTTCCCAATTTAATGGTACTGAGTTTGGGAGATTTTCAGGCATAATTGAAAAGTTGAATGAGGATTGTCCATGCACTGTCGAGGACTGGTTGTTATAAATCCATAATTTGTTTTTATCGTGTGAGGATGATGGGATAGAATTGTTGGAATTGTATGTCACTGTACACAACTCAGAGTGGTTAATTTGTGCTGTATTATTAATGCTTGAAATGGCTAGAGGATTCGGGCTTCCGGTAGTCGGATGCAGAGTGTAGCAAGTAAAATCGGTGCAGTAATTAAATGCTACCGTTTCGTAAGCAAAATTATTGCTAAATGTGTGTGTTAAATTGTCGAATTCCCCAATAAAATTATGCTCTCCTGAGGGAGTTTTGAGTTTTCCCGTGAGGTACAATGTGTTTTGGTCTTTTTTGAAGATTCCGGTAAAAAAAGGGATGTGAAGCAATAAGGTATTCGTGCAACCGGTTGTAGTATTAGCTTCAATGAATTCGAATGTAATCAAGTTGCCATTATTTTTGTTTAAACCAATTACAAATGAAGTATATGGACTCTCCGCATTACCGAAGATCAACAGTGTATCTCCCAATATGCCTATTTTAGGTGAACCGATGTTAAACAATAACGGGTTGGTTTGCCATAACACAGCACCTGAACTTGGGTTTAATCTTGCAATTGTTAGGCGGGACGAAGGGCCTCCTAATATACTGCTTATTTCAGTCACTGTTCCTGTAATGATTATTTCTTGATTATCGACCTCCACTAAGTCGTTGAAGTTGTCAAAAGGGATGGTTGCAGAGGCTCCAATTATGATCTGGGTATTTAATAAATTGAAATTTGCGTCAAAGCAAGCATAAAATGCATTTCTGACGGCTGCGATTGGTTGAGTTGTTCCAGTATGAGAACCACAGCATACAAAATTACCATTGGACAATTCAATTACTCTGGAAAAAAAGCCACCATTCCAGATTTCCTTGGTTGTTATGGGGTTTCCCAAGTTATCGATTTTGCATATCAGAGGTAGGATGCCGTTAAGTCTCTTAGTGTATCCAACGATGATGTATCCACTATTGTTTTTTAGGGGCTTAATATCAAAGGGGTGAAATTCTGTGTTTTGACCAATGGGCTCTATATCTCTGCATATTGTTATGTTACCACTCGAATTGAAATTAACAAATCGCATTTTAAATTTGCTTCCTTTTTTTATCGCGTATACACCCGCTGTGTAATCGGTATTAGATTTGCAGTTGGCAAAGTCTCGGTAAAATGCGCTATCGTCGCCAGTAATGTTTTCTCCATAAATTTTATCAATTTTTTGGCTGAATAAATTGAATGGTAGAACTGCAATTACACACAAAGTAATGTTGACGGCAATCTGTAATGTTTTTTTTCTTAGTATCATGATAGTAGATGTTTTTAGGTTGTTTCGGTTCTTCACATCTTCAGTCGTATGGTGCTGAATGAGCATGTTGTTGCATCGATAACTTATGTTGTCAATTTGTAGATGCAATTAGGAAGTTATTTGAATTAAATACTTGAGTAAAATTTATCAATTTCAAGTATTGTACTGAGCTCAATAGATTGTTGAGTCAAGAAATTTATGGTTGATGTCAAAAGGGAAACCTAATTCCAGAATTTATAGCGGCGCACTAGTTCCGCTGTTGTATGACAATCATTTTTATCACGCAGCATGCCTAGGTGGTTGTAAATTGTTCTCTCTGATAGTGAGAGTTTTTCGGATACTTCTATTTGGCTTAGTCCCAGATTTAGTAGTTCTAATATTTCCGTTTGTCTAGGTGTTGCAATAACCGGGTCAGTGCGAAGAATTCTCGGATCGTGTTCTGCCAAACTTTCGGTGTATGAGCAGAAATATTCCTTGTTGTTAAACAAGGCGATCAAGCCATTTTTGATCTCTATAGCTTGGGCTGCCTTTGATACATAGACCAATACTGAGAGTTTTTTTAACTGGTCATAAATGATTTTGTTCGTGTGTGAACTAAAAACCATATAGGGGATTTTACTTTCAAAACAGGTAGTTGGCACTTCTAAATTCTTACCATTGATTATTTGTAAATCACAAATAACAAAATCAACGATACTCTTTTTTATGTAATGAATGGTTGGGCTGACGTCGGTAAATGATATTATTTGGACTTCAGGGAGTATTTGTTGTATTTCTGATTTCAGAAAATTTATAATCAATGGGTGGTCATCTAATATCACGATTTTCATAGAGGAATAAAAATTGAATCAATGGTGTAACCGTCTGTATTTTTTATTTCATTGCTCCCGCCAATAATTTTGATACGATCATTGATGATGCTCAAGCCACGTCCTCGATAAGCAAATAACTTCGAATAGGTGTAGTCGATGAACTTGGATTTTGATGCATAAACTAAGGAGACTACCAATGAATCTTGTTCGTGTGAAATGTCTAATTGAATTCTTTTGGGATTTGTATGCTTGATAATATTGGCGAGTTTCTCTTGTACGATTCGATAGGATTGTAAAAGGTGTTCCTCATTCGGACAAATCGTTGTATGGCTCAGGACGTTGATTTTCGTATCTCCAATACTGAGCTCGGATGCGAGGTTAAAGATGCCCTCATGCCATTTTTCATTATTAAGCTCGTGCGGGTGTATTGATTCAAGTACTTTACGAATATCTATTTGGAAAAGTCGAATTTGACTTTCAATCCGTTCAATTTCTACGTTGTTTTTTAGTAGTGAATTTGACTTTAAATTATCAATTGATTTATTGATAATCAGTATCTTGTAACCCATGTGATCATGTAAATCACTAGAAATTCTTTTTCGTTCTGTCTCTAAACTGTCGAAGTTCATTTTGTACAACCGTTTCACCACTTTCGAATATCTAGAAATGATTATCCAGGTGTATGTAAATACACCAATAAGTATTGTCAGGGACGGAACAAGAATAAAAAATAGACTAAGCAAGAAAGAGTCTCCTAAATTTTGCATTTATTACAATGAATGTTAGTGGGAAAATTATTATTGGTAGAAAACTGAAATATTTTAGATAATGGGATTGATGCCAGTTCGTTGATATGTCTTTCATTAATAAAATAATAAAAGTTGTAAAGTGGTCGATTGATAGCAATATGTAAACTGAGCCAGTTTCAATATTTTTATTATTTGATTTACATTTTTTAAGAGCTTTTTTAACTAGGTAATAAATGCTTAAGCAATAGCTTATTTTCAATAAATAACCTCCGCTGCTGTAGGTTAACAGAATCGTAATGAAAATAAAAATAGGAATCAATATTTTCGAAGATAAATGACGCAATGGTCCGAGTTTTGAAATGAAAATAGCATTGCTAATAATGTGAAAAAATAAAAAGTTACTAGTGAATGGAGATAGCCAATAAACAAGTGTATTTGCTAGATTTAACGCAGCTAATAAGATTATTTCAGAGTGATTTGAAGTTGGTTTTTTAGAAATCAAAAAGCGCATTAATATTATAACAGTAAATGCATCAACGGTAATTTCAGAAATAGTTTTTAATAGTTGCATTAAAGTAACGGAGAATCAAAATTGCAGAAAGGTGGGCAATCTTTAAGCTTGTCCAATATCACACCGGTAGTCATGTCCTTTTCATTGATGTCTGTACCAACGAGTACTAAAGTTAAATTATTGTTGGCATTTAGAGCAAAATAAATGCGCACGCCCAAACAACCAGGTTGATTTAATAACTCTTTTACTGCTGTTGCAGATATTAGGCCAGCTTTGGTTTGTCCGGCGAATTGAGGAGAATTTTGGTAAGCATGAGTCATTGTAATTGCTTCTTGGAGTGTGATTTCGTGAGAGTTGTTTGTCATAGTATTGTGTTTAAAATGCAAAATAATGTGTTTCGGCGAAAGAATAATTGGTAAAAATTTACCAATTATTCCTAGAGGAGTCCGAATTTTCACTCTGTATGGTTGAAAATTGGTAAAAATTTATCATGTTTTTAAAATTTCAGAATGCGTTGTTTGTGACTTGAAAATAGTATGAAAAATTCAAGATTAAGCAAAAAGACCGCATTTAGTTGTTTTTGTAATAGTAGTCACAACTTTGTAATTGCGATGATTTTTGTTGCCGCATCTACTTGTTCAGCCCAAAAATCCAATTGGTATTTGTTTCAACCTAATAATCAGGGAATCAATGTGGAATTTGGAAATGCAAGTTGTAATCAAGGTTCTAATTTCTTCAAGCCGATTAAACCCTACACTAACCAAACTTTTCAGAATTATTTAGCAGTAAATGCACAGACAGATAAAAAGGGTAAGATTCTTTTTTATCTGCTCTCGACTTTAGATAGCGTCTATCTGTACAATTCGAAAAATGAATGCGTAAAAGTACTGCCGGGATACGATATTTCCCCGATGATTGTCCCTTTACCAGGAGGTGTTCGATATCATGTGTTGGTTGGTTATAATTTGTATTGGTTTAATCTCAGTGATTTAACTAAGGTGAAAAATGATATTTTTGATTATCAAAATGCTACGGTTAGTGGGTTTGTAAAAATTAATGTGAGTGCTCAGGAACCGAAATATGTAGCTAAACGGGCTGTGAAAATTTTAAAATATTCATGTGACACCTTCATATATCGATTATACTCACTAGAAGCAAATGTCGCTGGTAGTACAGGGCGGTTTTTGCGATCTAGAGATATAGTTACAATAGGTGGCGAAACAATAACGAATTCAGGTGTCTGCAGTTTGGCGATTCATTCTAACAATAATATTGACATCCGCCTGGAGTATTCAATAAGCGAAATGGAACTTTCACCCAACAAGAATGAATTGGTTTTTTCTGGAGGTAGTTGCTTGTTACGGGTCGATGTTTCTGGGTCGCAATTTGGTAGTGCAACTAGGACATGTTTTAATTCTAGTACGATAACAAACGACTCGAATCGTTTTTTTTGTGGCGTTGAATACCTTACGGATACATTGATTCTTCTTTCGCAATTTCAAACGAAGGATTCCTCGTCTGCAAATCAAGGTTTGTACTTATATAATAAAATTCATCACACTTTTACCAAAATAACAAATTCTGATGGATTTAAATATTCATATATCGAGAAAGGCAAAGATGGTAAAGCTTATTTCACCAAGGGTGATGGATTGTATAGATTCGATAGAAATTCGAGTACCATTTCAAAAGTACTTAATCTGTCGCTAGTTCCGACCTTGCCATTTTTGAAGCTCGTCACAGTAGAGTTTTCAACTCCAGAAGTCCGTGTTTTCTCGCTGCCGGTCATAATAGATAATTACGAAAATGAAACATTAAATGATAAAGAATCAGTAGTTAATTCAATTTCAATCAAATCGCCCAAATTTTCTAATAAACAAACATTCGGAAATTCCGATCACAAATTAACCCCTCGCGGTTATGGCGAAATAGTGGTTTTGGATAGTCTGATTATTACAAATATTGCGAAATGGGTTACTTTCGATAGTATGACAATTCAGTTTGCTGAAGGGTCTTTTTTGAGAATAATGGGTGGGTCTGATTTAGAACTGAAAGGCACAAAACTTATGGGAACTTGTGGTGACATGTGGAATGGAATAGAAATTGTTCAAAATGGATCAAACAATAGTCGATTAACATGTAGGAAAAATGCTGCTCGACGTAAGACCATTATTAGAGATGCATTGATAGGTGTGAAAGTCACAAATTCCAATCATAGTTTAAAAATAGGTGATAGTACTGTTTTTTTAGCTAACCAATTAGGTATCCAACTGAAAAATGCGTTACAAAATCTAAATAGTATTACAAATACGATGTTTATTGATTCCGCTGTTCTAAATAATGGCGAAAAAACCCGAGCCGCGATGGACATTAGTAGCTCGTCTTTGAAAATAGGCCATTTAGATTCTCTTCCGATAATAGTAATTGGGGGAATCTTTGGAATTAATACCATAGCTTCAAACAGTATAGAAATTCAAAATGTGAATTTTTTTAGATTGGAAAAATCGGCTATAAATATATTGAATACCGATGTTGTGAAAATAAGTAATACCATTACCAAGAATTGCAACAAAACATGTTCATCATTCGCAGCTCTGCAAGTAGACGGTTTTATTTTATTTGAATTCAAACGTAACATTATCGAACATTTTTCAGCTTCAACCGCAATTGGGATTTTTTCAAAGTTTGGTGGTAGAACAATGATTGGTGGGGCGCTTTTAGATAGCAATAGAATCCTTTTCCACCAAGGTGACGGTATTGTCTATAATGGTTGGACAAATAATTTTTTCATGAATTCAATTTCTCGGAATTTTGAAGTTTTTGGCAGGCCCCTGACATTATTCTCGAATTCGACTGTTTCATTGTTTGTTGGTAATAATAGAATCATCGGTAGGGGGTCGGGCATTGGAATTAAGGTTCTAAGGAACGTTTCAAGTATGGCAGGTAGATTGTACTTTGATACACTATCTATTTTTAATAATAGGTTAGATGTCCAAAACGGTATTTTCTTAGATAATATTAACACAAAAGAGCCAAATAAACTTTTGCCTCTGCAGAGTGACTGGTCAGTAGGTTATTCAAAGCGACATTTATTTGGAAATAGGATTTGCCTTAGCAACAATATGCCTTATCTGGAGAGCAATGCAATGAATTTAATAAATACTGATCATGTCTATTGTGTTGGAAATTCTATTACACACGCAGGGGTTGTAAATAATAGGCCTTATATCAACTCACATTCAGGTGTTTATCTCAAGGGCGCTCAGAATAGTCTTATATTTACTGATAGTTTTTTTAGCTTGTATAGGGGTGTTGTTATTGATGGAGTGAATTATTTCAGTAATATTTATTGCAATTTATTTCTTTGCAATAGGAATGCAATAAAACTGGAAAAATCTGAATTACGACTAAAATATAATTCTATTTCATTTATTCCTTTTAATCATAAAGTACACGGTATGAGTTGGTCCACGACATATACGGCAAGGTCAAACACATTTGTTCTGAACAGTATTAACAGTTCGATTTTTTTTAATAATAATCTGACACAGCCAGATTATTGCAAATGGATATTAGAGCAATCGACACTTTCCAGCCCATACCTTCTATCAGCCCCCAAGAAAAGAGATTTTATTTTCCCAACAGTTGGCGGAAACCCATGTGGTAATTTTATGGCTAATCCTAATTCAGCAAATAGCAAAGATCCTTTGAATACTAAGGATTTTGTTAATGACCCTGTAGAAAATTTCTGGAATAATTATGGTAATGTCAAGTATAATATTATTTACGCTAAGAATTACGTTACGCCTTCATTTTGCAGAGATTTAATAAATTTGGAATTGGCATTAGATACCGGTAGTATCTCTCAGATTCAAACGTCATTGAATAATCTGACCCCAACGGATTCATTGCAAGGAGATGTCAAATTCGTTTTTAGTAATTGGGTGAAATATATTTCGCACTATGATACTACGTTTATTGGAGTTGGAAAAATGAAATCATTTCAAATATGGGACAGCGATTCAAGTTGGCATTTTAACAGTTTAGTATACGATACTAGTAGTTTCAATGTCAATTATTCGCCATTGCCTGATTCCATAATTTTGAGATTGAAATTCATGGCTAAGTGTTCGCCATTTAATCGAAGGCCCGCGTCTTATTTTGCTCGAAATCTGCTAGCCTTTATGGGTGTGAATAACAACTATATTGATAGCTTTTTTAGCGATGTAGTGCCAATAACAGGTAGAGTGACTGCAAATTGTTTTGGTGGTGGCACCCAAGGTATTACTGTCAAATTGTTTGATGAATACAATAATTACACTGGCGTCAATACTGTTTCAGAGGCAGCTGGATATTTCAGATTTTCTGGTGATGAAATCAATAATTTGGATACATCCAAGAAGTATTATGTTAGAGTATATTTGCCGTCAGATTCTAATCATATTTCTGTTACTGCGAAGATTGCAAATTTACAGTTTGATTCATTATTGAATATCGACTGTATATTTCCAGGTCCGCAACCTTTGGATGTTGAAAATATTTCGAAATTAAATATTAGAATACATCCTAATCCAGCAGACGAGAAAATAATAATTTCAGGTTTCAAAGGTGATTTGTCGCTCAGGATATTTATTTATGATGCTGCAGGTTCATTGAAAGTTTTTTGTGAAGAAGAAAATAATGCTAAATTTGGTGTCCATTTAGATGTTAGCCAATTGAATAGTGGGTTATATCAAATACGAATTGAGTCAACTGATATTGTTGTTACTGAAAAAATAATAATTTTACATTAATATGATAAATATGAAAAAAATAAGTTTCGTTAGATTAAATTATTTAATGATTTTATTGGTGTTTTTCTTACTGGGTTGTGAAGAACATGAGCCATCGCCCCTTGAGACCAAGCCTCCTATTTCATTATCAAAAGAAGCCAAGCTCGATTCAATAATGCGGAGCAATAATAGTTTGGATTTCGCCATGATGATTGACTCAAAAGTAGTGACAGGTCAAAACGGTTGGTATTCGGCTGATACAATTATTTTTGGTGCCAATGATCCCGATCGCAATGGGCCTTATCGCACATATGTATCACGCATGATTGGTGACTTTGAACCATTTTCAAAAGAAAAAAATAAATACGCACTTTACACTCCCGTAGAGCGTTTTATCACCATCAAATCCGCTGATTCCGTTTCGAAATTTGGTGTAAATAGCGGTGATACAGCTCTTGTGCTCTTTTTGCACCAATACCAACGCGTCAGTCATGCGTTGCCTGAGCTCGACAATACAGCGCTTGATGATTTTATTAGTGCTTTTCCACACAAAGGAACTAACGAGAAGTCTGTTTGTGATTCATTTTTAAAAAATCACCACCCCCGAATTGGTAATTGGGGAGGGTCGTATATTACGCATAAATTTCAAACAAGTCGATATCAGAACTTATTTCAGAACCCATCTGACAATAGTGTAATTCAATGGATATCACAGGATTACGATCCTGCATTCTATGCTTATATTTTTAAAGCTGGTAGTTTGACGGCAGATCAAATAAAAGGTTTTGGTATTTACTTCGACGAACTATTGGACGATCAGTTGAATGAAATGGAAATCAAAAATCAAAAACTCACCGATGGTTTAGAGCACTATGTGATGTACGTAAAAATTCCTTACACCATGATTCTTGGCGAAACTAGAGTAACTCGATTCATACGTGCGCGCTACGTTTTAGATTGAGTTGGTGGAATATTCTATTTTCCATTTTCCAAGTAAATCTGTCTAATCCCTTTGGCCTCATCATTGAAGTGTCTTATGTAAAATAGGAAACCTTGAAAATCGACAATTATACGTAATAAATAATATGAAACAGATATTGACATTTAAAAAGTTTGGATTCGTTGTCGCCGGCGGGTTGTTTTTGTTTGCGGCTTGTAATGACACTAGTCAATTACCAAACCCCAAAACCTACAAGCCCTTATCAAAGGATGAGAGATTAGATTCTATTTTACAAGCAAGTGCCAGCCTTGATTTCACGATGATGGTTGATTCAATTGATGTGAAAGGGAAGTATGGCCTACGATACCACGATACTACAATTATAAACGCAGTTTATCCAAATCGTTCGAGCGGATTAGATGTTTACATTCCAGTACAAATCGGGGACGTGGATCCCAATTCGTCGGAAAAGGACAAATATGCTTTGTATACATTGGTTGAGCGGTATATTTCAATTCGCGCAGCCGATACTAAATCGAATTATGGCGGTGATAGTGAAGATACCTCATTTACGGTTATAATGCGTCAATTGCAAAGAGTGAGTCGGGCATTTGATTTCGATTATTTGACACTTAGTGATTATGCTCGTGATTATCCCCACGAAGGAACGAATGAAAAGATGATTCGAGATTCATTTATTGATAGTTATCAACCAACCACACAACCTTGGGGTGGAACTTTCGGTGGCAATGGTCCAAGTAACGCAAGAACTTATTTGGAGGTTTTTGATAACACAGCAATGCCTCTTGGCAGATTCACCAATGACTTTGGAGCTATCCCCGCGCGATTTTTCTACTTTTTCAAAGCCGGCGGTCTAGAGTTAAATAAGAGTTATGGATATGGTATTTACCTGAGTGAACTTGGCAATGACGAATTAAACTCAATGGATGTTTACTTACAAAAGTTATCGGATGGTCGGCAACATCATGTGCTATTCTTGAAAATGCCATATTTCATACTTTCAGATGATCCGGAGGTGAGGAGATTCATTCGCGTTCGTTGCGTTTTGGATTGAGTTGACGGAATATTCTATTTTCTATTTTTCAAGTAATTCACTCTAATGTATTCTGCCACATCATTGAAGTATCTTATGTAAAATACTAAACCCTAGTGATCATGGATACATATTTCAGATTGTCCGTTATTGAAATGAACTTGAAATTTCATAAATTCGTATTATGACTGAATTTTCATCCACAGAGGAAAGAGTGGCTTTTTACTTGCAGCAGATGAAAAAAGCTATGCCTGAAATCAAGCGCCAAATAAAAGTATATGAGGATTCGGTGAGGTCTGGAAAAGGTAAAAAGAATAAAATTACAATAAGCAGGAATGTCTAAGCCAATTTTATTGGTTATTGCGGGTTGTAATGGCTCTGGTAAATCTTCATTTTCAAGATTATTAGCCGCTGAAGATTTTGAACCTTTTGATTATGACTTCCATTATTTAAAGTATTACAAGGAACTGTTTGATTCGGATATCCGCGATTTAATGGCTCACAACTTGGCATTCGGAGAATTGCAAAATAGAATTGGTCAAGCAATAATGAGCAATGCCAATTTCTGCTACGAGACCAATTTTAACTATACGCCAATGCATTGGCCCGCAATTTTTAAAAAAAATAATTTTGAACTTCGATTAATCTATTTGTGTTTAAATTCCATTGAAGAGGCCCAAAAACGAGTTGATATTCGTGTGGAAAATGGAGGCCATTTCGTTTCTAAAGAGGAGATAGAAAAAAGATATTTTGATGGGTTTTCAAACTTGAATAGCCAATTTCAGCATTTCACGAAAGTAGATTTATTTGAGACAAGTATTTACGGGGAACCCCCTTCGCATATACTGACTGTTGAGAATTTCTGCGTAACACAAACCTCAATAACTCCCCACTATCTCAAAGAATTGATTCCGGAAATATTAAAAATTTCATAATTTCGTTTAGTTGAAAAAAAACGCTGACGACAAACCCTATTCGTCGCTGCACACTGACACATCCCGGTAGGAACTATTTACACACAAAAATGCCCAATGTTGCCATTGGTTAAATCCATAGTCAGCATCATTGACTTACCTCTACGAAGGGGGCAAATGGGATAATACCATGCACGTTTCATTTTGTCGTTGTAACTGACGAGATACTATCGCGTTGAACACCATTACGGTTGGATTGTTGGGTGTGAAAGCCATCGGTGATAATTTGTCGGTCCGGCTTTATCCCAATCCCACAGGGATGGGTTCGGAGGTGGTATTGAGTATCCAGGGGGACAAAAAATTGCGAAATATCGCCGTTTTTGAAAGGGGGGTACTGATAAACCAACTTATTACTGCAAACTACAGTTGTCCAGGGCAATTTCTAGGGCTTGATGAATTTGCTCCACCGGTGTAAAGCAGGTCTGATTTGCGCATACCTCGATTTGCTTTTTCTGCGCCTCATTCTTAAATTCGATGGTTGTCCAACTGGGCAAGTGCTTTGCAATTTCTAGCGTTTCGGCCGATGTCCATTCTCCACTTGGGCTGTTGGCGTTGTTTTCCAATTTGATGTGGCAGCCTCCCAGTGTGATGGCTTGCGCAAGTTTTGACCAATTGAAATACCAGCCTGGATTTTGAATCATTGACTTGGTGACCTGATTCAGCAGGGTTTTTGATAGTTCGATGTATTCGAAATTTGATTTCATTGTTCCAATCTGAAACAGGCATTGGGCCAGCACGGAATTGGGTGAAGCAATCACATCGTCGTTTAAATCACTTTTTCTCACAATCAATTCCTCGCCATTGCGCGGCGTAAAGGCCAATTGCTGGGTTTGGGGATTGTAAAATAGCTCGATGGATTTCTGGATAAGGATTTCCGCTTTTGCCAGGTAGGCTTCGTTTTTTGTGATGGTGTAGGCCGACAGCAATCCTTCGCAGAAACAGGCGTAATCCTCTAGGAAGCCAGAGATTTTGGTGATGCCATTTCGATGGATGCGCAGCAGTTCGTTGTTCTGCCAGAATGTAAGCCACATCCAATCGGCTAGGGCTGTCGCTTTCTCGCTATAGTTTGTGTTTTGCAGGAAAAGTGCGGCATCGGCTAAGGCTTTGAGGTATAGGGCATTCCAGCTGCAGATCGCTTTATCGTCGAAGCTTGGACGTATCCGACTGTCTTGGTAGCGTTTGATTTTTTGTTTGATGCTGAGCAGTCGTGGATGATACTCGGCGGCTGTGAGTCCGGATTTTTCTAACACTTGCAATGGCGCTAGGGGTTGATGCAGGATGTTATAGCCATGTTCCCAGTTGCCATCTTTTTGGATGTTGAATTGGATTTCGGCCAGGGCGAATTCCTCGTCGCTGAGGATGGTGAGCAGTTCTTCGCGGGTAAAGACGTAAAACTTGCCTTCCATGCCTTCGGAATCGGCATCAAGGGCGCTTCCGTAACCGGTCTGGGTGTGATTGTGCCCCTCGCTCCGCTCGGGGCCACCCTGTAATTCGGGGCCACCCGTCAACCCTTGACCGTCCTCCACCGCTTGACCACCCTTCAACCCAAGTTCCTCCTCGCAAAATTGAATACACTCCTCTACAATTTGTTTGTAGAGCGGTGCATCGGACCATGCAAATGCCCTGGAATACAAAGAAATCAACTGCGCATTGTCGTACAACATCTTCTCAAAATGAGGCGCAAACCATTGGGCGTCTGTGCTATATCGACAAAAACCGCCACGAATCGTATCGTAAATGCCGCCATTGCTCATTTTTATTAAGCTCAAATGCAAGAAATCCTTGGCACTTTCATCACCGGTGAGCAGGTGGTAATCCAAGATGTATTCGTACTGACCTGGCAATGGGAATTTGGGCGCCCGATTGGGACCGCCTTCCACCCAATCCAAATTTTCAGCAAGGGTTGCGAATTGTTCCAGCAATTGGGCACGATGCAATGGGTCCGAACTCTCCGAATCCCAGCGATTCAACGCATCCAACTTCTGCTGAATCTTACCCGCGTAATCATGGGCCTTGTCCGGCTCCTCCCGATACACCTTCGCCAATTGCTCGATGATCTGTTGCCACTGCTGTTTTGGGAAGTAGGTCCCCGCATAAATCGGCTGCCCGTTGGGAAGACAAATGGCGTTCAAGGGCCAACCCCCGCGGCCTGTCATTAGCTGACATGCATCCATATACACCATGTCGATGTCCGGCCTTTCCTCCCGATCCACCTTAATACTTATCATATGGTGATTCATGATTTCGGCGGTTTCAAAGTCCTCAAAACTCTCGTGTTCCATTACGTGGCACCAATGGCAGGTGCTGTAGCCGATGCTTACCAAAACCAATTTATTTTCTGCCTTGGCCCGCTGCCAGGTGGATTCGCTCCATTCCTCCCAAGCCACCGGATTGTAGGCATGCTGAAGCAGGTATGGGCTGCTGGCGTGAATGAGTGCGTTGGGTTCGTTTTGCATTGAATTGTGGTTTGATGGCGGCGATTGGGTCATTTCTGCTTGGGCTTCCTTAACTTTGTTACTATACGATGAAATCGTTTTTCAAAGGTCGTCTCGGAATGCTAATTCTCATCACAATTGTGACGATTCTTCCGAATTATGCCCAAACCGACAGTGCTGGCGCATCGCATCGCATCAACCAAGATACCTCGATTTTGAAAAAAATGGGTACGGAAGTTTCCAATGCGGTAGGGGATCTGTTTCATACCAAACGTGATTCCAATGCGGTAGTTTTTGCTTTCGATACCAAAGAGCAGGCGCTGGATACCTTGATTTTTTGGTTGCTGATGAAACGCCCATCGATGGGGAATGGATATTTGCCCAAACAGATTTTTATCGATCAATGGCGATCGCACGATACCGCAACATTTCAGAAAGTAGTTGAAGGGAATTGGCTCACGTATCAGTTTCATTTTAAGAAATCGCTGTTGAAAACGCAGCTAGGCATGAAACGTAGCAAGGTGAATTTTAAAATGGCGGAAGTGGTTGCGCGACCAAAAATCACGCTGAGTGTGGCTGGAGACGGGATCACCAAATACGATTACACCGTGAAATATAAAAAGTTAAAGTATGTTTTGTCGTTTCAGCTCTGGTGGATCGATGGAAAGGGCTATTGGGTAAACGAAGTCACATGGGGTATCGGAGTGTAATTGGTGTTGTTATCGCCTTGAATTTTTGGTTCGTGGGTTTCGCGAAGGCAAGTGCAGTAGCATCGGATTCAATTGTTACTAAGCCGTTGCAGGTCGTTCAGCCATTTCTGTTGAAGAGTGTTTCTGGCGAGTTTGTAGGCATGTCAACCTTTCCAGAAGCCAAGGGAATGATCGTTGTTTTTACCTGCAATCACTGTCCATTTGCTAAATTGTACCCAGAAAGGATGAATGAATTGCATCGAAAGTATGCACCCAAGGGGATTCCGTTGTTGGCAATAAGCAGCACCGATACTGTGTTGTTCGAGGAGGATGGTTTTTTAGAGATGCAGAAAGTAGCCCAACAGCAGCGGTTTGAATTTCCCTATTTGTTTGATGCAGAGCAAACGGTGGTTCAAGATTTTGGGGCGCAAAAAACACCCCATGCCTTTGTGCTGTCGCGTTCTGAGGAGGGGTGGAAAATTGTTTATTCCGGCAGTATCGACGACAACGGTGCAGATCCATCGGCAGTAAAGCATCGGTATGTTGAAGATGCTGTAAAATCGGTGCTAAAGCACAAAAAAGTGAAGGTTGTCAGTACTTCGAGCATCGGTTGTTTTATTCATATTCGATCAAATTAAACGATGAGCCCAATTTGTTGTCTTTGAATTGTTTCGCAAACCGAGATAATTTCAGTAAACGTCGTCAAAAGGAGTTTGAAGAAATGCATAAGAAAATAGGACTTTGGATCATGCTCGCAATTTGTCAGATTGTCAGCGTCCATCAAATACAGGCGCAATCGGCTCGAAATGTAATTTTGGTGATTGCAGATGATTTGGGTAGTGATTTTTGCGGGTTTAGCGCTTATCATTTGGATACGGTAAAAATTCCCAATGTTCGCAGACTTTTGGCTCGGGGAGTGCATTTCGAGAATTTGTGGTCAAACCCTTTATGTTCACCAACAAGATCAGGGATAATTACGGGAAGATATAGCTTTCGGACTGGCGTTGGCGATGCCATCGGTGGATTGGGGGAAGCAGAATTGGATACCGGCGAGATGACGATTCCTCGGATACTGAAGCGGAGCAATGCAAATATTGGTACCGCTAACATTGGGAAATGGCATTTGCAGGCCGCGAGTCCAAAGACAAATTGGAAATTCCCAAACGCCATGGGATATGATTTGTTCGCGGGGAATTTTGTGGGAACGCTTCCCAATTATTCCAGTTACATGCATATCATCAACGGGGTGGGCGCTAACAGTACCAATTACGCAACTACAGAACAAGTCAATGAAGCGGCCGAATGGGTGAAGACCCAAAAAGATAAACCCTTCTTTCTTTGGTTGGCTTTCAATGCCCCACATACGCCGTATCATTTGCCACCGGCTGGATTACATAGTTACACTTCGCTTACAGGAACTGCTGCGGATATTTCTGCCAATAAAGTGTTGTATTTTAAGGCGATGGTAGAGGCCATGGACCATGAGTTGGGTAGGTTATTTGATACGTTACAGAAGTATAATTTGTGGGACAATACGGATATTATTTTCATTGGCGACAACGGTGATGATCCTGCGGTGGCGCAAAGCGGAACGGCGAAAGGGAGCGTTTACAACGATGGTGTTTCGGTGCCAATGATTATCTCGGGCCCAACCGTGGTGAATCCCAATCGTTCAACTACGGCCATTGTGAATACCCAGGATTTATTCGCTACGATTTTAGAGTTGATGAAGGTGAGCAATTGGACATCGCAGATTTCTGCTTCAAAGCCGGTGGATTCTAAAAGTTTAATGCCCATCATTAAAAATCAAAGCAATAAAGTAAGAGACTGGGCCTTTACTGAAGTATTCAAGAATACGCCTGCTTCGGGCGATGGAAAGGCGATGCGGGATTCAGATTACAAGTTGTTGGATTTCGACAATGGCACACAAAAGTTTTATAACCTGACTTTGGATCCTCAAGAGTCCAAGGATTTGTTGCTGGGGACTTTGAGTGCTACAGATAAGCAACACTATGCTTATTTGTGTGATGAGATGTCTAAATTGGTGGGAGTCAATAGATTCTGTGATTTGAATGGAGCCGGTGTGAAAGAACCCATCTTGCCGGTGGGTCGTTGGCAGGTGCAGCCCAATCCATTTGAAAAGGGGTTGTCGGTGTTGCCAAATGTCCGCCGCCATTATCGCTTAAGCAATGCGTTGGGGGATTTGATATACGAAGGCGAGAATCTTTCTGAGCAGGATTTTTCTACCCTGGCAACGGGATTTTATTTGTTGGTTGCCCGGGATATTGCCACAGGAGAGGTTCAGAAGTTTAAGTTGATGAAATAATCAGGTCAATCAAACCGCCACTGTTGCAGAAGCAGGGTTTTTTCGATTTTGGCTTCTTGAATGTCGTTGAGTTTTGGAAAAAAATCCAATCCAGTAATTTTCTCTGCCTCGTCTATGCTCATGGCAAAACGACTCAGTGGTTCGGCCGAAGAAACGTTGTGCAAAACGAAAGCGATCGCTCTCATGGGGCTGGCGGTATCGAGCATAACTTTATAAAATCTTTGGGGGACAGAAATGCGGCAAGTTTGTCCAATATACGGAGAACCGATGGGGTCGGTTAACACAGGACCCGTCACCACAAAAACGGGGTGGGAGCTAGGTGCCCAAGATCTGAATTGTTCTTCAAGTTTTTTCCAAATCCCTCGATTAAAACCTGGTAATTGGGGTGATACATTGCTCATATAAAATGATTCAGCCATAGCTTGAGCAGAGAATTTCATATCGCCGGCGGGAGCCAGATGGCCTCGATCATAGCCTGTTTTGGTATAATCGGAAGTGACGGCCGTTCGGGGAGAAATGGATGGGTCGATGGAAAATTTGCTACTGCGTTCCGCACCACCAATCGTGTTTCCGTAGGTTAAATTGTAGGCTACCCATTTGGCTTGCATGTGTTTGTGGTTGTACACGAGGCTATAAGCACTGTGCTGGGTTACGGTTTCAGTGGGTAGGATGGCTGGCATCGCCCAAGAAGATTGATTCGATGGGTTGTTTGATTGAAGATTGCTTGATTGACGGTTGTTTTGCCGGGTTGTATTTCGCTGCGCTGAAATCAAGAAGAACCCCGAAGTGATTAAAATGCCGACCGTAATTATGAGGGTCGGTGCTTTTCTAGATGATTTCTTTAGTGGTAGCATTTGCTTAGACATCAACCTGCAATGCAAGTGGAATCGCTAAGATAGGATTTTTCTGACGATTCTAGGACCCACGTAGATGAAGCCGGTATATACTTGAACCAAACTGGCACCCATGGAGATTTTTTGCTCATAATCTTCCTTAGTGAATACGCCACCCACACCAATCAGGGGAATATTGCCTAGCTCCATCGCAAGAAATCCAAGGACGGTATTGCTCGCTTCAAACAGAGGTCTGCCGCTGAGTCCGCCCGCACCCATATTCTCGACGGTTTTGTTCGATGTCCGCAAGTTTGATCGATCAATCGTTGTATTGGTCGCAATCACCCCGTCTACATTCGCTTTTTTGATAGTTTCAATAAGAGAATGGATTTGCGTTTGTTTAAAATCAGGGGCAATTTTTAGGAAAATCGGTTTCCAAATGCGTTTGGTTGTGCGGATGGATTGAAGTTTTTCGAAAAGGCTGGTAATGAAAGTATCTTCCTGTAAATCTCTCAGACCAGGTGTGTTGGGCGATGAAATATTGACCACCAAATAGTCTACGTGGTCGTATATCGCATCAAAAGCAATGGTATAATCGTTTATCGCTTCTTCGTTGGGTGTGATTTTGTTTTTGCCAATGTTTCCGCCAACCACCAAGCCTGCAGGTCGATTTTTCAAGCGCTCCACTACGGCGTCGATGCCATCGTTGTTGAAGCCCATTCTATTGATTAGCGCGTTGTCTTGCGGTAAGCGAAATAGGCGGGGAGCAGGGTTTCCAGGTTGAGGTAGCGGGGTGACAGTCCCGATTTCTACGTGTCCAAATCCCAAATCTTTGAGAAGGGGCAACCATTTGGCATTTTTATCGAATCCAGCGGCCAAACCAATGGTATTGGGGAAGGTGATGCCTTTGACTACAATGGGTTGGGCATTAATAGGCTGGAAACTTTTTCTTATCCAACTGCCAATCAGGGGAAATCGGAGTAGAATACTCAAACTTTTTAATGCGAATTCATGCGCCACTTCAGGCGATAGCAGAAAAAATAGTGATTTGAGTAAATTGTACATGGGGGTTCTGTAAATCCAATCTAACTAAGGAGTCTATTAGATGTGATTAAGAAAGGTTTGGTTGCCTAGTGTTTGAAATGTCTTACGCCTGTAATGACCATAGCAATGTTGTTTTGATTGCAATAGTCAACGGATAGTTGGTCTTTCACGCTTCCGCCGGGTTGAACTACCGCCTTAATGCCTGATTTATCTGCAATTTCAACACAGTCTGGGAAGGGGAAAAAGGCATCACTAGCCATCACTGCGCCGTCCAAATCAAATCCAAAACGATTGGCTTTTTCGATGGCCTGTTGCAATGCATCCACGCGCGATGTTTGACCCGTTCCACTAGCCAAAAGCTGGTTATTTTTCACCAATACGATGGTGTTACTTTTGGTTTGCTTTACCAATTTAACCGCAAATTCCAAATCGCTTATTTGCGAATCTGTTGGCAATGTGGTTGTTACGGGTGTCATGTTTGTCTTGGTTTCTGTCAGCAAATCTCTATCCTGAACCAATACGCCATTCAAAGCAGTTCTTGTCATGGGTGATTTCAACAATACCTCGCCAGTGGTTTCCAATACGATGCGATTGGTTTTTCCTTTGAGTAATTCTAATGCGTCTGCATCGTAGGCTGGGGCGATTAACACTTCAAAGAACAGGTTGTTGATTTCGGTTGCTGTTGCCAAATCTACTTTGGAATTGGTTGCCAAAATGCCTCCGAAAGCACTCACTGGGTCGCAGGCCAACGCATCGGTCCAAGACTGCAAAACGGTTTCTCTGGTGGCAACGCCACAAGCATTGTTGTGTTTGATGATCACAAACGTAGATCCTTCGGCAGGGTTGAATTCGTTCAATAAGCAAACTGCGCTATCGACATCGAGTAAGTTATTGTAGCTCAGTTCTTTGCCTTGGTGTTTTGTGAAAATCGATTCCAGATTTCCTTGGAAGGTTCCTTTTTGATGCGGATTCTCACCGTATCGTAAAGAATAAGTCTTATTGCCAGCGAACCAGTCGGCGATCATGCCATCGTATTCGGCTGTTACGGCGAAGGCACGACCTGCAAACGATTTTCTCTGAGCCAATGAAAGTGAACCATTGCCCTCGTTGAAAGCCTTTAGGAATGATGAATATTCGTTTTTGTGGGCGATAATAGTTGTGTGAGCATGATTTTTTGCACCGGCACGAATCAATGATACGCCGCCAATGTCGATTTTTTCGATGATGTCTTCCTCCGTTCCACCCGCAGCCACTGTCTCGGCAAAAGGGTAGAGGTCAACCATAACCAAGTCGTACAAAGGGATTTCGTACTGCGCAATTTCCTCCATGTCTTGGGCCAATTCTCTGCGAGCCAAAATGCCACCAAAAACTTTGGGGTGCAGGGTCTTTACTCGTCCGCCCAAAATGCTTGGGTAGCCTGTGATGTCTTCCACGGCAACGCAAGGGATGCCAAGATCTTCAATGAATTTCCTTGTCCCGCCGGTAGAATACAGGGTGACATTTTTTTGGTGTAACGCCTTAACGATTTCGTCGAGGCCGTCTTTGTAAAATACAGAAATCAGGGCAGATTGGATGGGTGCGTTCACGGCGCAAAATTAGCCTTGAAACCCGCCAAGTGGTTCATTTTTATTGGGAAGTTTATCCCAAGTTTTTCACAAATCAGCTAGTGTTTTCCCGCCTTTCCCGTGTTTTGGGGAGAAAGGGCAATGTCGACATTCATTTCCGCAGCAAAAGCCTCGTTTTTTATGGTAATCGGCTGTGAAAACACAGAATCCGTTCTCCATGTAAAAGTCGCGGCTGGTTTGGCTTTGTGTTTTGCCTTGAGATTCGGTGGATTGTTTGTTTAATCCTTCCCGTGACATGCCTTGAACTTCTTTCCACTGCCACAAGGACAAGGGTCGTTTCTGCCAATTTTCAAGTCCTTGATGATGGGATTCTGAACCGGCTTCGGTGCCTGCATTTCTGCCGGTGGCAATTCCATGTTATCACCGCCGCCCATCGCCATGTCCATCTCTGGTCTTGAAGTTTGGATTTTGGGTTCAACGCGCTTCATCGAGGGTCTGGCTTCTGAAACCTCATTTTCCGCATGAATACGTGCCCGGAACAACATTCCCAATACTTGCGTGTTGATGCGTTGCAACATCTTGCCAAACAGTTCAAAACTCTCAATCTTATAAATTAACAAAGGATCTTTTTGCTCATACTGGGCGTTGTGAGAACTTTGTTTCAATTCGTCCAATTCACGCAAATGCTCTTTCCACTCATCGTCTAGAATTTCTAAAGTGGTGCTCTTTTCCAACTCGTGAATCATCGCTCTACACTCCGTATCTAGCGCTTTTTGCATGTTTACGGTAAGTTGGTAGTTGTGCACGCCATCGGTCATTGGAACTACGATATTTTCGATGCGCTCGCCTTGTTCAGTACGAATATTTCTGAAAACCGGTAGCGCCTGGGTTCGCATCGACTCTGTTTTGTCGTGATATCTCTGCGTAAGGTTATCAAATAGCATTTCTGCCAAAACTTCGGGGTCTCGGGTGTTTTGGAAAGTGTCCTCGTCAAACGGCAAATCCATAGCCAAAGTGCGTATTACCTCCATTTCCAATTCTTGGTAATCACCTGAATCTTTGAATTGGGTCACCGTCTCGTTACACCAATTGTAAAGCATGTTTCTCAAATCGATGCTCAAACGCTCACCAAACAATGCACTACTACGCATTCTGTAGATGTTCGTCCGCTGCTTATTCATCACATCGTCGTACTCCAACAAACGCTTACGAACGCCGAAGTTGTTCTGCTCCATTCGCTTCTGGTTCCGCTCGATGGTCTGCGTCATCATGCTGTTCTCGATCACATCGTCTTCGCCATAACCAAATCGATCCATCAATTTGCTCACTCTTTCTGATCCAAAAATCCGCATCAAATCGTCTTCCAAACTTACGTAGAAACGAGATGTTCCCGGATCGCCTTGACGTCCTGCACGACCTCTTAACTGCCTGTCAACGCGACGACTGTCATGACGTTCGGTACCAATAATCGCCAAACCGCCCAATGATTTCACTTCATCATCGATTTTAATATCTGTTCCACGACCAGCCATGTTGGTAGCAATGGTAACGGCGCCTTTGAGTCCAGCTTCCGCTACAATACCCGCCTCATTTTGGTGTTGCTTGGCATTCAAAACGTTGTGTTTTATACCGCGCAATCGTAGCATACGGCTCAACAATTCACTCACTTCCACCGATGTAGTACCCACAAGAACCGGACGGCCCGCGCTGCTCAAGGCAACAACCTCTTCAATCACCGCATTGTATTTGGCACGCTTGGATTTATAAACCAAATCCTCTTGATCCATCCGTGAAATATTCCTGTTGGTAGGAATAACCATCACACCCAATTTGTAGATATCCCACAATTCCTGTGCTTCGGTCTCCGCCGTACCCGTCATACCCGCCAACTTGTGATACATCCTGAAATAGTTCTGCAGGGTAATAGTGGCATAGGTTTGGGTGGCAGCTTCTACACGAACATTTTCCTTGGCTTCGATGGCTTGGTGAAGTCCGTCTGAGTATCTACGACCTTCCATAACACGACCTGTTTGCTCATCAACGATTTTTACTTTGCTATCGGCCAAGATGTATTCCACATCGCGTTCAAATAAAGTGTAGGCTTTTAATAACTGTTGCACCGAGTGAATGCGCTCGCTTTTCTCAGCAAACTCTTGCATCAAGGTGTCTTTTAACGCCAATTTCTCTTTGTCCGTTGAGGCGCTTTTTTCGATGTCGGCCATCGCTGAACCTACATCGGGTAGAACGAAGAAGTTTGCATCTTCCTCACCTTGGGTAATCAATTCGAGTCCTTTTTCTGTTAAATCGACACTGTTTGATTTTTCATCGATGGTAAAATACAGCGGTAAATCGGCCAAGGGCATTTCCTTTTGCTGATCCTGCATGTAGTAATTTTCTGTTTTTGTGAGGGTTCCTCTTACGCCGCTTTCACCCAGTAATTTGATGATGGCTTTGTTCTTTGGTAAACCTCTGTGGGCACGCAATAACGCAAGTCCACCTTCTCCTTCTTTGTGTCCGTTGTTTCCTGCTGCGATCAATTTTTTGGCTTCAACCAAAGCAGAATTGACAAATCGTTTTTGGGCTTCAACCAATTTTTCGATGCGGGGTTTAAGGGCTTCAAACTGTTGGATATCGCCTTTGGGTGTAGGTCCAGAGATAATCAACGGCGTTCTTGCATCGTCAATCAAAACGCTATCCGCCTCGTCGATCATCGCATAGTGATGCTTTCGTTGAACCTGCTCCTCTGGCGTATGTGCCATATTGTCGCGCAGATAATCAAAACCAAATTCGTTGTTCGTTCCGTAGGTAATGTCGGCCAAATAAGCCAATCTACGCTCATTGCTATTGGGTCTGTGGTATTCCAGGCAATCCACGCTCAGTCCCAAGAAGTTAAACAACGGCGCATTCCATTCGCTATCACGACGTGCCAAGTAATCGTTTACGGTAACCATGTGAACACCGCGTTTTCCTAGGGCGTTAAGGTAGGCAGGTAGCGTACTAACCAAAGTTTTTCCTTCTCCCGTTGCCATCTCAGAGATTTTTCCGCGATGCAGAGCGATACCACCAATCAACTGAACATCGTAGTGTACCATGTTCCAACGGATTTTTCCGCCGGCGGCCGTCCATTCGTTTTTATAACTTACTTGATCGTTCTCGATGGTGATGTGCGTATGTTTTGACGCCAATTCTCTGTCGAGGTCATTTGCTTTCGCCACGAGGACATCATTCTCGGTAAATCGTCGGGCAGTTTCCTTCACGGTTGCGAAGGCTTCCGGCAGGATATCGACCAAAATTTCTTCTAAGGCGGCGTCTCTGCGTTTTTCTATGGCGTCTAAGTTGCCAAAGATTTCGTCGCGCAGCTCAACATCCGATTCTTCGGCCGTAGAAAGTTGCGATTTTAAATCATTGATCTCCGTGTCGATTTCCAACAAATGCTCGTTGATCCTTCCAACAAATTCATCCGTTTTGCCCCGCAATTGGTCGTTGCTCAACGATTTGTATTCGGCAAAAAACACATTGATTTGATCCACAATTGGATCTATTTCCTTTAATGCTTTTTCGGCAGAGGTTCCGCCGAGCATTTTTGAGAACGATTTTAAGATATTTCCAAACATGATAAGTGTGCGAATTTAAGGTTTATTTGGGTTAGCGAAAATCTTGCCAAGCAGTAATTATGACGAAATGGCCGACATTTCATGCACATTTTATAAAGAGCCTTGTTGCGCGGGATGGTTTTTTGGGTTTGAATGTACATTTTTTGCGTTTTTTTATCGATCCTCAAACCCTTTCCTTGTTATTTTGTTTAATTTTTCATGAGAGTTTTGTTTATCTTTTTGAGTTTAGTGGTAGCGGATGTATTGCATGCCCAAGTTGTAATTAAAGGTCGGGTTATGGATTTGTCCAGTCGTAAGCCATTGTCCAACGTGAACGTGACCGTAGATAAGTCTACCGATAAAGTGCTAACCGCGTCCGATGGTAGTTTTGTAATTCAGGGTTTGGAGCCAGGTTTTCACACGGTGACAGCCCAGTTGGATGGGTATGAAAGTGAATCTTCTTCTGAGATGCTGTTTACGTACGATAAATCTCCGGAGGTTGTAATTGAGATGCAGTCGTTGTCGCAAGGCATCGGCGAAGTCAATATTCGCAAAACCAATTTGCAGCGCAGGGAGGCAGAGAGCCCGGTATCATCGCAGAAATTGAGTATTCGTGAAATTGAGAGAAACCCCGGGGGAAACAGAGATATTAGTAAAATCATTCAGAGTTTGCCGGGTGTGATTAGCATTCCAGGCTTTAGAAACGACGTTGTGATTCGTGGTGGTTCGCCATCAGAGAACAAGTTTTACCTCGATGGGATAGAGATTCCAATTATCAACCACTTTCAAACGCAAGGAAGTACTGGCGGACCGGTTGGGATGTTGAATGTGAATTTTATCAAAGAAGTGAATTTTTACACGGGAGCATTTCCTGTGAATTATGCCAATGGTTTGAGTAGCGTTTTGGATTTTCGTCAGATGGATGGAAATTCAAATAAGGCCAAATATCGTTTTACCTTGGGTAGCAGCGATGTGGGTTTTACTGCCGATGGGCCTTTAAGTAAAAAGACGACCTATATCTTTTCTGCCCGTCAGAGTTATTTGCAAGGGTTGTTCTCGGTTTTGGGGCTGCCATTTTTGCCAAATTTTATAGATTATCAGGCGAAAGTTAAAGTGAAGCTAAACGACAAAGACGATATTACGTTTTTGATGGTGGGTGCGGTGGATTTCTTTAAATTGAATTTGAAAGTGAACGACAACATTACGGACAGCGTGAAGCTCAAGTCCAATAAATTCATATTGAATTATTTGCCGGTATACAAGCAGTGGAACTACACATTTGGAACGGTTTACACGCACTTTGGATCGAAAAGCAAGACACAAACTTTTTTGAGTCGTAACATGCTTAGCAACACATCGTTCAAATACAAGAACAACGATGAAAGTTCCGAATCGAATCGCATTTTTACTTACGCGAGTACTGAGGAAGAGAACAAGTTGCGCATCGAAAATTCTCGCAATTTGGGTCGTTGGAAATTGTTGATTGGCGGTGGAACGGAGTTTATCCAATATGGGGTCGACAATAACGCAAAGATTTTAATTCCAGGCGCTCCAGGCACAGCGGGTACGGTGAAAGATGTTCAATTTAATAGTCTTTTGGAGTTGTTCAAATACAGTGGATTTGTTCGTGGCTACCGCAATGTGATGGGGACAGGGACTTTGAGTTTTGCCGGCCGATTGGATGGAAATAGTTTTAATAAGTCGATGGGCAATCCTTTGAATCAGCCTACCGTGAGCGTGAGTGCGAGTTTGCCAACTGCGATTTCGGGTTTGTTTTTCAATGCCAATATGGGTCAGTTCACCCAGTTGCCGAGCTATACCGTTTTGGGTTATAGAAATGCGCAGGGTAGTTTCGATAACTTGAATCGTGTGAAATATATGCGCAATCGCATGGTTGCTGCGGGCTTGCAGTATAACAAAGTGAAGGATACCAAAATTACTTGGGAGGGTTTCTATAAGAATTATTCAAATTATCCGTTTGCCTTGCGCGATAGCATTTCCCTAGGGAATTTGGGGACGGATTTCGCAGTTTTGGGCAACGAGCCGATTAGTTCTGTGGGCAAAGGAAAGGCTTACGGAATGGAGTTTTTGCTTCAGCGTAGAAGTCGTTCCGGATTATATGGCATCCTATCGTACACACTTAGCTGGAGTCAGTTCGATGATAAAAATGGCAATTCCGTTCGCAGCGCTTGGGATAGCCGTCATACGGTAAGTATGGTGGGAGGTATCAAACTAAAGCGAAATTGGGAAGTGGGTGCGAAGTTGCGTTTTGCAACAGGTCGTCCTTATACACCAGACGATGTTTCTCGCAGTTTGGTAAAAACGAACTGGGATGTCAGAGGGACCGCTTTGCCGAATTATGGATCCTTAAATTCGGGTAGGTTGGGAAATTTCTCTCAGTTGGATATTCGTGTTGACAAGGTTTGGTATTTCAAGAAGGCGTCGTTGAACTTGTATATGGATATTCAAAATGCATTGAATAATGCTTATTTGGGTCCTCAAACGTTGATTGCTGCGCAGGATGCGGCGGGTAATTTGATTTCAGATCCATCGGCACCGGTGCCATCTTACAAGGGGGAATATTTGGTGAATTCAAGCGGATTCTTACAGCCATCGATCGGTGTGATTTGGGATTTTTAATCGCTTAGATATTTTGTTGTAGGTCAATTTTCATCATTGGATGATTTGATAATCTCGAACGGTTTTGCGAATTACAGATAAAAAAGGAGGGGCCTCGTCTACGACGAGGCCCCTCCTTTTTTATAAATCCGAAACTATTAATAGTTGTAATTGAATCCAGTCTCGTGCGGGTGGATACACATCACAGGAATGCTCTCACTGCGATTCACCAACTGCTGGGTTAATGTTCCAATAATCAATTCTGAAATGCCCTTCTCCGTGTGCGTCATTACCAAAATCAAATCGGCTTTTACGGTGTTGCTATAGTTCAAAATTTCGTTGGCGAAGTTGTCAAGCATACCGTCTTCCATTGCAAATACCTCGAATTTCAAACCACTATCTTTCAACTGATGATTCACCAAGTTGATGTTTGCTGCGATTTTTCTCTGTAGATATTCGTCTGAAGATTTTGTGTAAACAACGTGTACCTCAGAATTGAATTTTTTACCCAAGTGAATGGCCCATTCTACTTTTTGACGGCTTTCGATCGACAAATCGATAGGCATCACAATTTTTTTGTATCCGCTGTCTTTGGTTGAGTTTTGCTTCACCACAACAACGGGAACTTCGGCGTACTGAATGGTTCTTGATGCGTTTGATCCAACAATTTGATCCAAACCACTTGCGCCATTGCTGCCCATGATGATAGAATCGTAATTGTTACTGTTGGCAATCCCCGCAATCGTTTTGTATACTTTGCCCTTATCAACCAGTGAATGCACCTTCAAGTTGTTTTTCGCAGCGATGTCTTTCGCTTTGGTTTCTAATTTGGCCTGAATTGCATCGCGCATCACATCGGATTGACTGCCTGAAAAAAGTCCGCCCAAAATGCCTTCTTCCAAAATGTAGAGGAGGGTGATTTCATTGCCATAGGCTTTGGCAACGGTAACAGCATGACTTAATGCGTTTTCAGCCACATCCGAGAAATCGGTTGGCACCAGAATGTTGTTGTTTGTTTTGCGAATCATAACCTAAATTGTTAGTGCAAAATTACATTAGAAATTAGGGTGAAAGTATGATTTTAATCAGAATTTGGATTTTCTGAGAAATGTTAGTTTTCGTCGAGCATCAATTCTACGGTAATCGCATCGGCTAGAAATCTTGCAGCGCTTGGTATTGACCAATGTCCGTTCTGCTCAGCGATTTGAAAATTGCCAATTAATTTTTCGATGATAGGTCGTTTTAATTCTTCGAAATCGGGGTATAAAAGATTGATTTGTTGAATGTTGACCCCTTTGGTGAGTCTGAGTTGGGTGAGTAATAACTCATTTACGACATCTACTGTGGACAGGATTTCTTCTGTAAAAGTTGGCGTTCCGTTTTGGATTCCACTGATATACATTGCGTTATTGCTGATGTTCCAACGCCTTGATTTGCCATCGTAGGAATGGGCGCTGGGACCGATGCCTAAATAGGGTTTGCCCGCCCAGTAGTTGCTGTTATGTATTGCTTGGTGGCCGGCTTTGCTGAGGTTGCTGATTTCGTAATGTTCCCAGTTATTCTGCGATGCCCACTGCGATAAATACAAAAATTGCTCTTCGGCGTGTTCATCGGGAAGGGTATTGAGTTTGTTTGATTTCGACCATTTGCCAAACGGGGTGTTTTCTTCGATGGTGAGGGCATAGCAGCTGAGGTGGTTTACCCCAATGGAATTTACCCAATCGAGTTCTTGCTGCCACTGCGACAGGGATTTTTTCTCGGAGCCATAAATTAGGTCGATGCTGAAGTTGGTAAATCCGATTTCTCTCGCCGTTTGGAGCGATTGAATGGCTTGTTTTGCGGTATGTGATCGATTCATCCACTCAAGTTCATCGTCGTTTAGACTCTGAATGCCCACGCTCAATCGATTTACTCCCAACGATTTCCATTTCTCCATCGTTTCTTGAATCATGTCCTCGGGATTGGCCTCTAGCGTAATTTCTTGGATTTGGGAGATATCAAAATGGGTTGAAACGGCCTCGAATATTTGGGAGAGTTGACTATGGTTTAGGATTGATGGGCTGCCGCCACCGAAGTATAAAGTGCTG
>Ga0209500_10000435_pt1 | contig 35980 bp, 24 predicted proteins | sample S_140212_EF_Meta_FD_187323 | JGI IMG/M metagenome (GOLD analysis project Ga0209500, IMG submission 187323) | Freshwater microbial communities from Lake Simoncouche, Canada to study carbon cycling - S_140212_EF_MetaG (SPAdes) (version 2) | ecosystem: Environmental > Aquatic > Freshwater > Lake ...
GGCCCAACTCAGCCAGCCAGCCTTTTGGTATCGGATCGATAACGAAGATTCAACGGACATCCTGTCCTTCCTCAAAATAAAGACTCGCGATCGTCAGCGATCACAATCCCGTGTGGTTCATCCTGACCACCGGTATCACAACAGAGAATATGTTCACCGTTCGTACTCGGTCAATGGCATTCAATTCAGGACCGTCCGCCACATCTCCGAAGCGTCCGTTTATTTGTTGCGGCAAAATGGTCGCGGCAAAACCGTTTCCTGCGGTCGGATTCGCAGTTCCGTTCAAAAGTCTCGGTCTACGAAAACGGTTCAATAGGTGGTCGAGGATCGTTTTTGATTACGCCAGGATGGCATTAGTCACCGTACCATGCACATCCGTCAGGCGGAAATCCCGGCCGCTGTAGCGGTATGTCAGCTTGGTATGGTCGAGTCCCATGAGATGCAAAATCGTCGCGTGCAGGTCATGCACATCCATCCGATTCTCGACGGCATGTACGCCGACATCATCAGTGGCTCCGTAAGTCAGCCCCCCTTTGACCCCACCCCCGGCCATCCAGACCGTAAAACCGGTATGGTGATGATCGCGCCCTTTGGCCCCCTGGGCCGCCGGGGTCCGACCAAATTCTCCACCCCAGAGAATCAGGGTTTCTTCAAGCATTCCGCGAGACTTCAGGTCCTGTAGCAAGGCCGCAATCGCCTGATCGCTCTTGAGAGCGTCTCGTTTGTGGTCCATGATGTCACCATGCGCATCCCAGGGTTGGCCCGCACCGTAATAGAGCTGCACCATCCGCACCCCGCGTTCCACCAACCTGCGGGCAATCAGGCAGCCATTCGCGAATTCCCCTTCGCCGTACAAAGTTCGCGTTGACTCCTCTTCACGGCTGACATCAAACGCTTCCTGGGCTTCAAACTGCATCCGATACGCCATTTCCAACGAGGCAATGCGGGCTTCGAGTTCGACATCTTGACCTCGGTCTGCCAAATGTCGGTCGTTCATCGCCTGCAGCAGATCCAGCAACTGGCGCTGATCACCGGCATTCAAGTGCTTATTGTTCAAGTGGCCGATGACCTGCCGGGGATCAATCTTCGAATTATTGATGTGGGTTCCCTGGTAGATTCCGGGAAGGAAACTGTTGCCCCACAGGGCAGGTCCCACCACCGGTTTACCGGGGCACAACACCACAAAACCGGGCAGATTCTGATTTTCGCTCCCCAAACCATACGTCAACCAAGAGCCCAGGCTGGGCCGAATCGGTTGCTGCGAACCGCTATTCATCATGAATAAACCGGGTTCATGGTTTGGCGTCGTCGTATGCATCGACCGAATCACACACAAATCATCGGCATGCCGGGATAAATGGGGATACAGTTCGCTGATCTCCATGCCACTCTGACCGTATTTGGCAAACTGAAACGGTGAGGGCATAAATTTTCCCCCAGGCCCGGATTTTCCTTCTTGCTCTTTCAATGCGGGTTTGTAGTCAAAGGTATCAACGTGAGAGGGGCCGCCATTCATGAACAGAAAAATGACCCGTTTGGCGCGGGGCGGAAAATGAGCTGGCCGCGGTGCCAGTGGATTATTGGATGCGGCCGATATGGGAATTTTGTCGAGCGTGGCGGGTGACTCGGCAGCCAGCAGGCTCCGCAGGCCGAGCATGCCAAAACCGGCACCCGCACGCGTCAGGACCTGCCGACGCGAGCAAGCCCCAGGAAGATACGGATCGACGTGAGTTGCGAACAGAGGTTTGAGATTCATATCAGTTCTTTTTACTCGTTGTTGATGGAAACCCGAGTCAGTCGATAAAGGAAAATTCGTTCGTTCCCAGTAATGCCAAGGCGTAGCGTTCCCAAGGGGAAAGCCCCGCAGCGGGCGATCCGCTTGCGGTGGCGAGAAACGCCTCGCCTAACCGTAATTCCTTTTCGGATGGCTGTCGGCCGTAGGTCCAGCCAAACAGGGTTCGGATCTGCTCGGCCACCGTGGTCGTCGGCACCTCAGTCGTCGGCGCGGTCGACGGCTGCGCAGTCGTCGCATTCAGTCGGGCGATGAGTGCCTTGGCCCGCTGCGTCATAAAGTCGCTATTCAGGACAAACAGTTGTTGCAGAGGAACCGTCGTCACGCTCCGTTTATCGCTGGTAATATTCGGGTCAGGGAAATCAAACAGCCTGAGTAAGTCATCCAGTTGATGGCGACTAATAAAGGCATAGAGTGTCCGGCGACGATTGTGACTGGCTGCCAGATCAACCGAGGGGCCACCCATGGTCCGATCAAGTTCGCCAGTCACTGCCAGCATCGCATCACGCCAGGGCTCGACTTCCAGTCTGCGCCGATTCATCCGCCACAGCAGCAGATTTTCAGGGTCAATCTCTGCTGCATCCCGACGAAAATCACTCTGCTGCTGATAGGTGGCCGACAAGAGAATTTCGCGATGCAGTGTTTTTAATGACCAGCCCGAATCCATAAAATGGACCGCCAGATGGTCCAACAGTTCCGGATGGGTCGGTCGATCCCCGAGTTGACCAAAGTTACTGGGGGTTCGGACCAAGCCAAATCCAAAATGGCTACGCCAAACACGGTTGACGATGACTCGGGCGGTCAGCGGGTTATCGCGTGAGGCGATCGCAGCGGCCAATTCGGCCCGACCGCTCCCTTTGGTCGCCCACGGCAAACGCGTCCCTTCCGTAAAGACGATCGGCATGGATCGGGGAGCGACTCCGCCTGGTTTCGTTGGGTTCCCCTGCAGGTAAATGGGGAGATTCCGCCCTTGTCCCTCGGTCAGTGAATGAGCCATCAGCACCTGGATGCCATCGAAGTTTTTCTTGACCCGTTCCAGTTCCCCCCGCATTTCGACCAGTTGTTGTTTCGCTTGTTCAGGGAGCTTCGTTTCGGCTTCTTTACTCGGTAACGCCAGCAGGCCTTGATCATAGAATAACTCGGACAACAACTTGGCTTCCAGGCGTTGTTGCTGTAGATCCACAGCGGGCTCGGCAGTCGCCGTTGCCGCGACAACAGCCTGCGGTTCCGGAAGGGGATCACATTCAAGCCGCGCGCCTGAGAAGACGGTGTGATCGCTGCTGATGGTATTTTCACCAGGACCGACACCGGCACCGGTACTGACCAACGTCAGGTAGCGCGCTTCCGCGGGAATCGAAATTTCAAATTTGACAAATTGGCCGTCTGCTTTGAGGAGTGGTGGGATCTCGCCCGAGAAATAGTAAACTTGGTCGTTCTCGACCGTTTTCACCAGCTGGCCATTCACATAGCCTGCGATAATGCCGTCAAACACGTCGCCTTTGCGGTGGGGGCGCGAAACAATCACCGCGAGGTGGGCACTGGAATCGCCGTTTCCAAAGGTGTCGTCATTGAGTCCCGCCCGATCGACTCGAAAAACAAATCGCTGGTCAGCTGGCATCAGGCCTGCCTGACGCAGTTCGTCCAGATCAAACGTGATCAGGGCATTGGCGTGCATCCCGATCCCCTGTTCGGTTCGTCCGGAGTTCGCTGCAAAGCGCTGTCCCTGCGTCCGAATGGCACCGGAATTATCCCAGCCATCGTTGATCACGCCGCCGTGAGCGCGTTGATCGCTTCCCAACTGACTGAAGTCGAAATTGATCCCTTTGGCGATCTGGGTCTGCTTGCCCCAACCCTGCACCACGCGATCAACCCCCAGGCTGTTTTCGTTGGCGGCGGACAGGAATTTATCCGTAGAAAGAGCTGCCGACAGGGCGATCCCTCCTTGTGGATCATCGAACAGATTTCCCAGTGGAATGATCCCAGGATCGACGGTCGCACGATCGGCTTCATTCACAAAAGCAAAGTTCTCGCCATACTCGGCAAACCGTTGTTCCCGTCGCGGTAAGATTGCCACGACGTGAGCCTGAAAATCGACCGCGATCTGTTGGACCGCAGCCAGTGCCGCCGCATCCCCCGAGAGGTCTTGTTTGCTGTCGGATCTGCTGACCCATTCGTTCCACGCGGAAAGAGAGGGGCGCTGCTGCCGAACTTCAGCAGTGGCATTCAAATAGTCGACCCAGCGTTTCAGTAAAAGTTCGCTGAGTTTTTCTTCTTTGGCGATTCGCTCGATCAGCTGTTTGTCATCGGGTTTGGTGCGCTGATGATTGATCGCTTTCCAGGCAGCGGTCCAGTACTGAGGGATTTCGGTCACCAGTGCAGGGCGTAATTGCCGTGCCTGTTGATCCAGAAACCGGTCGACCAGAAGTTGCTGTTCTTTCAAGACCGATTCCGCAGCTGCTTTTTGATCGAGGACCTCTTTGGCAACAATGGGTCGTTCCTGGTAATCGCTGCTGGCAAAAACCCCCGCCAGAGCGTAGTAGTCGGCGGTGGTGATCGGATCAAATTTATGATCATGACAGCGGGCGCATGAAATGGTCAGGCCCAAGACCCCGCGGGTCAACGTATCAATTCGATCGTCCCACTCGTCAGCCAGGGCTTTCGCCTGTTCACCATTGTCCTGATAGTAGACGGGCCCCAGCGCAAACATCCCCAGCGCCGCCATTCGCTTGGGATCACTCGGGCTTCCCAGCAGGTCACCCGCAATTTGTTCGCTCAGGAATCGATCGTAAGGAAGGTCTTGATTGAGCGATTCGACCACCCAGTCCCGGTAACGAAATCCCTGTGGATAGTTACGCGCCTTGAAGGTGTGCGCCTGATCCTCGCCATAGCGGGCAATATCCAGCCAATGTCGCCCCCAGCGTTCTCCGTAATGCGGTGAGTCCAATAAGCGATTCACCACTGTCACGTAGGCCTGCGGTGAAGGATCGTTGACGAAGGCTTCGACCTCCTCAGGCGTGGGGGGAAGTCCAATGACATCGAAATAGGCCCGACGAATCAAAATTCGGCGTTCGGCCTGCGGGCTCGGCCTGATCCCTGTTTGTTCGAGCCTCGCCAGAATGAAACGGTCAAGCTCTTGTTGTGGCCAGTCCGACTGCTGCACGGCAGGAAGAGAGGTCCGCTCGGGTCGCTGGAATGACCAAAGTTTGCTGGCTGCGGCAAAATCGACTTTGAGAGGAAGAGAAATCAGGGGACGTTCGCGGGGATCAGGGGCCCCCATTTTCACCCATTGTTCGAAGTCTGCAACGATCTGCGCGGATAATCGCCCTTTGGGAGGCATTTCGATCCCATCGTACTTCAGGGCTTTTAGGAGTGGGCTCGTCTCGGGTTTGTCGAGAATAATGGCCGGACCGGAATCACCCCCGCTCAGCAACCCCTCCCGATGATCCAGCCGCAGACCACCCTTCAGCAAGGCGGCCGACGAACTATGGCATTCCTGGCAATGTTCGACAAAAACAGGTCGAATCCGCGTCTCGAAGAATTCGATCGCAGCGGCATCGGGTTCCGCAGCAAACGTTGACGAAGCCGCAATGAGGCTCATCAGCACGGGAACGGATAACGTGATGAACCGCGACATCGTGAAGATTCTCGTGCAGAAGGAAAAGTTTGATCAGGTCAATTCTCTGTTGCCAGCCAGACAAGTTGCTTTCCGGATCATAACTGGTTTTCGAGGGAATCCAATCCGGGATTTGGCGATCGCTGTCTAATTTTCTGTGAACGGCGCCCGAGGGATTGCATTATCGATATTTCCGTCGACGCTACTTCCACATTCCTTCCAGCCACTGATACGCCTCTTCCCGTTGTGCGGGGGGGAAATCATGCTGAGCGTCGGGTGTCGCCAGTTTCAAGCGGTTTTTGGCCTGATGTAACGAGTATACGGTGCTCGCTTTTTGGAACGCTTTCCGCACTCCTTCCACCTCGAAGTTATTGTCGTGCAGTGGTGAATTGGAATAGCAGCCGCGCGGCGCGAGTCCGGCGAGGATCTCGTAGAAATCAAAGGGGACCTGATTCGGGTCGTTGTGGTAGATTTCGCGAATCCGTGGCATATACCGGTCGCTGGTCCAGCCCATCAGGTTACCCTGATAGTAATCGTGAAACGGGGTAAACCCACAACTGGTGATGGTGGCCTGTAGTCGCTCATCAAAGAGGGCGGTGAAGAGGGCGTTGTGTCCACCGAGTGAATGTCCAATCACCCCGATGCGAGCAGGGTCAACCTGCGGTAAACCTTCCAGCAGGTCGACCGCACGCATGTTGTTCCAAATCGCTTTCATCGAGCCACTGGCGTAATGGCTTCCGTCGGTTTTGAAGTCATATCGATATTCCCCAAATGAGGGATAGTCCGGCACGATGCAAACGAATCCCCGTTCGGCCAGTTCGTGGGCATAACGCAAGTTGATCAGACCACCCAAGCCGACCGGCTCGTCTTTGCCCACGTGGTTTGTCTGGTGCAGGCAGAGCATGGCGGGGGCTGACCGCTTATCCGTCAGGTTGCGGGGAATGAGCAGCCAGGCGGGGACACGATCGTGGGGTTCGGGTGTATACGTCACCTTTCGACGGATGTATTTGTCGAAAATCTCTTCAGAGTGCGTCTTGACTTCCAGCGGTACGCGCTGTGAATCGTCGGGCAGCGGGCCCATCACCACTTGCATATTCGTACGAAGGTGTGCCCGTCGGCGAGCCCAATCGGCGGGGGTTTTGACGGGTGCCAAGGTCCCTTGGGCGTCGCGAACGACGAGCAGTTCCGAGTGGTCAGGATAGGGGATCGCGATTGATTCCGGGGGGGCCGCCGAGGCGGCGTGCAACGGAATCAGCAGCCAGGGGGTCAGCAGCAAAGGGAATCGCAGTCGCGACAGAAAACTCAGACCTGGAGATCGCCGCATCATGATCGTCTCGCTCTCGTACGCGGGTCAGGGGACTCCGGATGACAGGTTTGTCGCCACAAAGGAAGAATTCCTGATTCCCATTAGTGTTTCTCCCAATCCAAGAAACATCAAGTCAGCTGGCGCGGTTCCCCTCGGCAGACCGGGTTCCTGTCGGGACAGGGGATCGCGGCTGGTGGCTTTCCTTTTTGGCGAGGATCCTTCATTCTTCGCCCATCGTGATTGCGAAGGAGTTGGTTGCGGAAAACGGGAAAGTGTTGAGATGAATGAGACTCGCATGCGTGTCGGACTGGGGCATGACCGGCATCGGTTGGTTCCAGGGCGTCGCCTGATTTTAGGTGGAGTGACGATCGATTATGAGATGGGGCTCGATGGTCATAGCGATGCGGATGTGCTCTTGCACGCGGTGACGGATGCCCTGTTGGGGGCAGCCGGATTGGGAGATATTGGCGAGTGGTTTCCGAATACCGATCCACGCTGGGCGAATGTGGATTCGGCAATTTTTCTGCAGCAGGCTGTCCGTGAAGTACAAAACCGAGGTTGGAAGATCGTCAACCTGGATTGCACCATCCATGCAGAACGACCCAAGCTTTCCGCGTATAAGAAACCGATCGCACACCAGATTGCCTTGCTCTTGAATCTTGATCCCAGCCAAGTGAACGTCAAAGCCAAGACGGGGGAACGGGTCGGACCGGTAGGTCGACAGGAAGCGATTGATGCAGATGCCATTGTCTTATTGGCGGGAGCGGATGATCCCGCGAGAGACGCTGGATCCGTTCGTACAAGCTGACGCGGTTTTTGCGTCAGGTCGAGATCGTGGCAGGGGATTCGGATTCGGGCTCGGTCGATTCGCTTTCGGGGGTCTCGGCGATCTTCGCCTTCCGTTTCCGGAGCGAATCCGCCAGGGGAAGAGCATCGAGTCCCCGCAGACCAAACAGTTCCAGGAACTGTCGGGTTGTTTCATACAGGAACGGTCGACCGAGCGTCTCTTCTTCACCCCCAATCCGCACCAGACCTCGTTCCATGAGATACTTCAGCATGTCCGTGCATTGGACACGACGAATCGTTTCAATGTCAGCTCGTGTCACCGGTTGCCGGTAGGCGACGATGGCGAGCGTCTCGAGTGCCGGTGGGGTCAGTTTCAGCTCCGCCTGTCGCTGATGCAGTTTGCCCAGCCAGAACGAGTAGATCGGTTTGGTCAACAGCCGAAATCCACTGGCAATACTCTCGATATGAAATGCCGATTGATCGTGTTCAAAAGCGAGATTCAACTGATCGACCACTTGCTTGGCATCGTGCACATCGGCGAGTGTGGCAAGCTGAGCCAGTCTTTTGGCTGAGAGGGCCGCGTCTGATACCATGAGGACCGCTTCGGTTCGGGCCATTTTTGGTGTGCGAACACAGGCGGGATGCGTCCCTTCGATCACCAGTAGGGTCGAAGCGTCGTGATCAGGCTTGGCGAAAAAGGACCAGCGATGCCCCTGATAGGGAGTGTCACGCCATCCTGTTGGGGTGACATTCGAGTGGCAACCCCAAAACGAATCGGTCCTCATCGTCGCTGCTGCCATTCGATGACTTGATCCAGGACCTTCTGAACCGCTTTCAATGGTTGATCCGCCTCGGCTTCAAAACGGTACGAGACACTGGAAGTTTCTGCAGGGGTATACGAGCAGATGAAAACGAACAGTCCCGTGCGCGAACCCGGTTCCAGTCGAAAGCTGCGAATGTCCAATTGATTCAGTCGTTCGACGGCGGCACCCCAGGTGACCTCGTCCTTGTTGAATTCACGGGATTGGGAATCGCGAGGATCGACGGAATTTCGGGGTGCAGGGTTCCGCTGAGGTTCTGGCTCGGAAACTTCTTCCGAATAACCAATCTGTTGGATTTGATTGTTGGACGGGGCGGTCAGTGGCCGGGAAGGGGCATCGGCGCTGTTACCCGAATTTCGCCGCTTTCGTTCGTACTTAATCTCGCGATTCTCGCCGAGTTCTTCCGATGTTGTCAGATTCGTTTTGCCATCGTCCGTGGGGTCAGTGGGGGGCGAGGAACGGGAACGCTGGGGTTGCTCGGGGACTCGCTGAAGATCGTCACCCCAGCCGGCAGTTGATGCAAGCTGATCGCGTGGTGGTCGACTTTTATTGTTGGTGGAATTGGAAGGAGAGCGCTTGCGCAGGGGACCCTCTCGATCTAACCCTTTATCAGCACCGAATCCCTCAACATCCTCGAAGAGTTCATCATGCGGTGATCGGGCGGAATGTCCAACCCGTCTTTCCCGGTCATTTTGACCCTCTTCTTCGAGCGGAGAGGCAACCACCGGCGCAAACTGCGGAATGCCGAAGATTGCCAGCGCTGGAATCGTCAGCACTGGGATCATCAATAAAATCGTTGCAACACCATGAGACCGCATGATCCACCTCCTTGTGGCCTGTTTTCTCGCCCGACAACCTCCAGCAAAGTCTGGGTGATCGAAGAGCATGGTGATCCTAGAGAAAATTCTCAGGTGTGGCAATCGGAGATTGTCATTCTGCCCATTGACTTGCAATTCGTCCGCGTATGGCACGATTTTCACGGGGGGACCGGTTGAGGAGATTTCCCCCCTCAAAGAACTTCGTGATCAATAAAAAGTCGAGATTGACTCAATTTGATTCAAAAAAAACACTTAATGCGAATCCGTGTTGCGATTTTTTAGATCGTTTTTGATCGGTGTTGGGCTCAATCAATTCGGGGTTTCCTGTGCCGGACAGATGGTGTTTTTCGTTGATTCCCTTTGTTTTATTGTAGAATCTCTGTGGTGAGGAGATTTTTTTCAGGCGGAATGATCGTTGAAGACTTTGGAATTAATGAAACAATTTCAATCGAATACGATCAGAGACTTGCTATTTGGATTTTTATGAGCGTATGATTGTGCGGACGACGTTTTACACTGACGTGCTGGAAAAAAGAAGCTCGTTCTTTTGAAGTACGATCCCCCCCATAGAAAATTGGTTTTGAGTTGATCTGAGTGATGGCAATCTTTTTGCTACCTCAGCAATCACAGAATTTTGGATATGAGTTTGGATACAGGTACTTTCAGTACGAGGAGATGGCGATGAGTTTAGAAATTCGTGAATCTGACACGGCAATCATTAAAGCGGCACCGCATTTGTTCGTTCGCAGTGGGATTTTAGAAGGGGTTTCAGAAGCACTGAAGACAGGGCACGTGACATCGATCGGTCGCGCCCCGACGAATCAATTGATGATCCCGGATGAACTCTGCAGTCGCAATCACTGTGAGGTCTTTTTCGAAGGGGGTGCTTGGCGAGTACGTGACCTTGGCAGTCGGAATGGGACGCGGGTCAATTCCCAAGAAATCACCGGCGATGTGATTCTCACCGACAACTTCCAGTTTCAGATTGGCAATACATTCATCGAATTCCTGGCCGATTATAAGCGGGCCACTGAGGCGGCGGGAGCAAACACTGAGATCGGTCAAGAGACATCGCGGCATGTGCCGCTGAGTTTACACCGCCAACGGTCTTCGCACTCCGAGCCACGTCCTGAAATTGTGCATGCCACCGACAAGACACGGTATACTTCGGTGGATGTGGACTTGACCCCCACAACCAGCGAACCAGCCCAACGGCTGGTTCGACTGGGATTGAGAATGAGTGGCGAGGTGGATGTTCGTCGATTGTGTGAGACGGTGTTGGAGAGTTTGTTTGACGTCACGCCGTCGGATATCGGTGCCGTCCTGTTGTTCAAGGATCTGGATCATCCCGGCCAGGATCCTCGAAACTTGGAGTTGATTGCCTATAAGTCCCTCAATTCCCGCCCATTTGAGCGTGTTTCCGACTATGTCACCAACTATGCACTTGAGTCGCGCGCTGCGGTAGTGGCTCATGATGTGAAGGCCGATGATAAATTCAGTTCCAGTGACAGTTTGCGAGATATGCGTGCCGAGAGCATCATCTGTGCTCCGATTCGGATTGGCAGTCGGATGCTGGGGTTGATTCAGCTCTATGCAACGAATCCTGATAATCGACTGCAGGCCGACGACGCGGAATTCACTCTGGCCGTTGCGGATCAGTTGGCAGGTGCCTTAGAGAATCTGAAAGAGCGAAGTCGACTTGCTGCGGGGATCGCCCGGTTTGAGCAAGAGAACAAAACTCTGCGTGAACAGCTCTTAATTGAGACAGAACTGGTCGGAGATAGTGATGCGATTCGGCGGCTGCGTGAGCGAATTCTGCGAATTGCTCCGACAGGTGCCACGGTCTTGATTCGGGGTGAAAGTGGTGTCGGGAAAGAGCTGGTGGCTCGTGCCATTCATCAACACAGTAACCGTGCCGAAGCGCCATTCGTGACCATGAACTGTGCTGCACTTTCGGAAAGTCTGCTCGAAAGCGAACTCTTCGGTCATGAAAAGGGTTCATTCACAGGAGCGGTCAGCCGCAAGATCGGAAAGTTTGAACAGGCACATGGCGGCACGATTTTCCTGGATGAAGTGGGTGAGATGAGCCCTGCGATCCAGGCAAAATTCCTCCGTGTTCTGGAAGGACATCCGTACGAGCGAGTCGGTGGGGGAACGGAAGTTCGGGTTGATGTTCGAGTCGTTGCTGCAACCAATCGGGACCTGGAGAATTCGGTCGATCAGGGTCGTTTCCGCAAGGATCTTTACTTCCGGTTGCAGGTCATGGAACTGCTGGTGGAACCACTGCGAGATCGGCGAACGGACATTGCCATTCTGGCCAAACATTTCATGCAACGTTTTTCCAAGAAATGTGGTCGTTCGGTCACCTCGATCCTTCCTTCCGCGATGGCCACGCTGGTAAACTATGGCTGGCCGGGAAACGTTCGTGAATTGCAAAATACCATTGAACGTGCCGTGATCCTGTGTCCTGGCGAAACACTCGGCCCTGCAGATATCCAGTTGTCCGCTTTGGGGCGATCTGATTCGACCTCAACGCTTTCGGTCTCGACTGCAGGTTATCGACCAATCTCGATTGATCTGATTGAACAAGAACATATCCTTGCGACCTTGGAATGGACCAAATGGAATAAATCCCAGGCGGCTCATATTCTTAACGTCGAGCGGTCAACGTTGGATCGCAAGTTGAAGAAATACGAAGTTGAGCGTCCTAACCGCAGGTAGGGTTCGTCTGGTGGGAAGATCCGGCAGCCATCTCTGGTGCTGGAAGTTCTCGTCATCGCCAAACTTCTGCCACGGATAGCTGACCTTGGCCAACAAATGTGACTTGATCGATGTCTCATTTTCGCAATTCGCTGACAACAAGGTCCGCTGGGAATTTGTCCCAGCGGACCTTTCGTCCGTTCGGCTTTCTCGTGGTCGGTCTGGTCTGGCTGATTGCTTTTTGCTGCTGGTTCAACAGTTTTGGGATGCCGAATAATCCAGGTGTCCAGCGATGGATGCTCTGGACCATGATCCCGTTTGATCTTTGTGACCTGATTGATCCCCCGGTCATTGCTGGTGCCGACCCTTGGAGTTGGTTGGCTCTACTCCAGCGAATTCCTTTTCTCGGCGTCGCCGTGATGATCTGGCTCGGTGCCTGGGGTTATGGGTCGGTGATTCTTCGCTGGCTCAAAGTGGAACTGAGCCCCCCCGAACGACTCTTTTTTTCCCTCTGCATTGGGCTGTCGCTCATCTCGCTCGTCACGCTCGTGCTGGGTCTGTTTGCGGGGCTTCATCGTGGACTGTTCGTGGCACTCTTGATTTTCGGGCCGTTCATCGAGCTCTGGCTTCGTGGGAATGGCATTCGGGGCTTGGCATGCTCTTGCCGACCGTCCGCACTGTGGGGGAGGGTTGCCTCACGGCGACAAGCCGTTTTGGCGTTGATGATCATGACCCCGTTCGTGGCGGTGCAGCTACTGGGGGCGATGTCACCCCAAACCGATTTTGATGTTCTGGAGTATCATCTCGGGGGCCCGAAAGAATGGTTTCAGCAGGGACACATTTCGCGACTGCCGCACAATGTCTATACGAACTTTCCGTTTCTCTCAGAGATGTTAATTCTTGCGGGGATGGTTGTTTATGGTGATTGGCAATGGGGCGCTCTGGCAGGACAGGCTTGCATTGCGGGATTTGCACCACTCACTGCACTCGGGTTGTATGCAGCAGGACGCCGCTGGTTTTCGGAGCGAGCGGGATGTCTTGCGGCGCTGATTTCCATGACTTCACCCTGGACTTATCGGATCTCGATCATTGCATACGCCGAAGGGAGCCTCGCTTGTTATTTATTCGCCTCGCTGTTTGCGGCGATGTTATATCGAGATCTATCACGGGGCGAGCCGTCGGGAGCTGGGTTGCCACAAAAAGCCCTAGCATTTCTGACGGGTCTGATGGCGGGAAGTGCGATGGCCTGTAAGTATACAGGGTTGATTTCGGTCGTCATTCCGATGGCGTTACTGATGCTCTGGATCACGCTCAGCCTCCCCCAACCCCCTCAAATTCGTCTTGTCATGCTGTTAGCGGGTCTCTTTACAGCGGGAGTCATGACCAGTGTTGGTCCGTGGTTAGTGAAGAATGTTGCAGCGACGGGAAATCCGGTTTATCCGCTGGCGGTTCGCCTTTTCGGCGGGATCGATCGGGATGAAGAACTGGATGCCAAATGGCGCAAAGGGCATGCCCCTCCGGTCTATCACAGCTGGAATGAGAAGCTGCGCGATTTGCCGGTGAAGCTGGCAGATGTCACGGCAAACAACGACTGGCACAGTCCACTGATGTTTGGGTTTGCACCGCTGTCACTTTTTTGGATTTTCCGTCAGCGGAAGCTAACGGGGTCGATTGCGAGTGGGGAAAATCAATCCTTGATCCTGGTGGTCACTTGGTTGTACGTTGCCTGGCAATTTTTGACCTGGTGGCAGCTGACCCATCATATCGATCGTTTTTACGTGCCGATGTTTTCCGCTGTCGCTCTGTTGGCGGGGGTGGGTGCCGACTGGCCCTGCACTTTGGTAGCGGGATCGGCTGCTGATCGTTCGCGAGCGATCTGGCGCGGGTGTTCTGCGGTGATTTTGTTACTGGGATTGTGTTGGAATGCCGAGGTGATGTTACGGCTGGGGGGGTTCAATGCCGGTCGTCTCGATCTGATCGCCGCTCGGAACCTGGCCACCCCCAACCGTATTCGGTGGCTGAACGATGCCGTGGAATCGGGACGATTGCCACATGAGACCAAAGTTCTCTGTGTGGGTGAGGCGCAGATGTTTCATGCACGGTATCCCTACCTGTACAATACGGTGTTCGATCACTCTCGCTTTGTACAGCTTTGTGCTCAGGGAGAGGCTGGAGATCAGCAACTTCGCCCGGTGGAACAAATTCGCGCCGATTTTCGCCGACTTGGCGTCACGCATCTTGATGTGAATTGGGCCGAAATCGGGCGTTATCGAGCGCCGGGAAGTTACGGCTATACGAATTTCGTTCAACCGGCACGTTTTGACCGTTTGCAGCAGCTCGGTTTGCTCGGTCCCAGCCTGTTGACGACAACCGAACCGGGGACGGGCGTGATCACGGGTCAGATTTTTCCTGTCTTGGACTGATCGTGGAATCAGGGGTCCTCTGTCGAGGTGCAGCAGCAGCAGCAGTAAAAGCTTTTCGCAAGAGCGGTGCCAGCTGTGGGTAGAACGAGTGTTTCGCCTCAGCGGTCGAATGCGTGCGGTGTCGATTTTTGGGTGCTGCGAGAACGACCTGATTGGTTGCCCGCGTTGACTGAAATTGGTTTGTGGAGTTGGTTCGGTCACGTCGACGGACAGCAAGCAGCTCCAGATCCAAGGTCTGGTCTTGTCGATAAAACGAGAGAAACGTCAGTGCCACGATCAACGGGGGAGCATTGCGGGTCTCGATCAGCAGCCCCTCTTTTTGCCGGGTGATACTGGCCGTGGAATCGCCGAAATAGCTGGAAATTGCGGGAGTCGAGGGGATGGCGAACAAGTCCAGGGGTTCTGTGTCACCACCAATCCAGTGGAGAAAGTCATGGCCAACGTAGGGGAGCAGCGCTGCGGCAAGACGGCTGGTACGGGGGCCGTCCAGATACGCATATAACAAAGGGTCTCCGTCGGGGACTGCGACTTTGCGGCGGGCGAGCTGATCAAACCCAGGCTGTTTTGACTGCAAGGATCTCAGTTGTGCTTTCATTGCTTGCGGATGGATGGCAAACAGCAGGTGATGATCGGTTAAGCAAAACGTCGGCGTGATTGACAGCCCCAGATGAGAGCCCTCTTCGGAAAACGGGATATAAAAAATCGTGTGGCCAAAAAACGGTTGTTGTTTCAGCGAATGGGGTTGTCCGAAGTCGAGATCGGGCGAGTCTTCAACCAATGACTGTTCGGTCAGCCTCATCAATTGCTCGAAGACCCTGGTCGCTTTTTTGGTATCTTGAATTTCCACACTGAGCATCAGGCTGGTGGCAACCATCCCACCCAGGCTGGGGGAATCGAATGCCATCACGACATCGCCAAACGCAGGGAGAACATCTTCGATGATCCGCAGTTCCAGTTCGCTTTGCAGTTCCCTGACCGTTTCGTCAAAAATGCGAACCGCCTGAGGCTGCGTTTTGGCGATCATCTGTCGGGATTCTTTGAAGAGGCGGGTGAAGCTGATGCTGGTCGCCAGAACCAGATCGGCATCGGCGGGAATGTGAGCGAATTGTTGGGGTAGGATTGGGGGGCCTGCGGCAAGGACCAGGGCTCCATCCAGTCGGCCTGCGGTGGCAATGAACGTTCGCTGCGTCAGGACCTCTTGTTCCAGGCCACTGGATTGAACCAGATGATCGACAGCATCGACTCCGACCATCGCAGCCATCGGGCGGATGACCAGTCCGACGGGGCCGAGGGCCTTCGTTAAGTTGGTAAGGATTCCCATGGTGTCGATCCAGCCGACGGATGAGAATCTCTCGACGGCGATTTGTTTCACCGCAGTTTGAAACCGCAGATTGGACTCCATTCCCGGTTTGCGGCCGGATAATCCGTCCGTCATGAGGTCCAGTGTCCCCGCACCGAAGGCGATCAGAATTCGCGAATCATTCCGGTGAGTCACGAGAGTCAAACCGGGAATGGGGAGCGGAATCGATTGGGTCCGTTCCCCTTCTTCTTCGTGGAAATCGACAATCGCGGCGAGGGTCTGATTGAGCTGTTTCCAGAGTCGATCTGTTTCGGTATCGCTACGGACCGTGATTCCGGCACGAATGGTTGCAGCGATTCGTGCCAGACCCGCAGCAGCAGCCTGATTTTCAGGGATGAGATGAAAACTGACGAATACCGAGCCGGGATGAGCCGTGAGGGAGCGGACGAGTGGTGGAACGACGGATGTCAATTTTTCGAGCAGGTCCTCATCAAAGGGATTTTCCTCGTCTTCGTCAAACATGAAGGGGGGGGCCTGTTTGGCGAGTTGTTGATCAATCCATTGTGTTAACTGCAGGATTTCCGGGTCCGCAGCAAATCCCTCGATTCCGGTGGCACCGGGTTGTCCAGGGCCCCGCGCTGCCCATTCAAAGTACAGCACCGAATCGGGGGGAGCGGCTTGCATGAGTGCGGGATCCCGCTCGCCGGGAGGCAGCCCCACAAGGCCACTTCCCGCAAAAATCCAGAACAAAAGTTCCCATAAACCGGGATAACCCTGAGACTGCATGAGAACTTCTCGCTTTATGAATCAAAGTGTGCGGTTGCGATGCCGATTTTAGCGTTTTTGTGCGGGATCCTTCAACGACTTCGGTTTCCGCAACATCATCCCTTCCAGAGATCCGGTCAAAAACGATATTCTACGCCAAGAAGCGTCGATCTCGATCGTATCCTAGCGCCGTTCCACTGGGGGAGGGCCACGCCACGAGACACGATACGGTTTTGGTTGGTTTCAGGAGTTTGACGATAATGCCTTTGGTTCCCCTTCGACTTGTACTCGATCACGCGGCCGAAAATAATTATGGAGTTGCCGCGTTCAATGTGAATAACATGGAACAGATTCAGTCGATCATGGAAGCGGCACGGGAAACCGATTCCCCCGTGATCGTTCAGGCCTCACGCGGGGCTCGGTCGTATTCGCAGGACAATTATTTGCGGCATCTGATGCTGGCCGCTTCCGAATTGTATCCCGAAATTCCGATCGTGATGCACCAGGATCACGGAAACAGCCCAGCGACTTGCTGCAGTGCGATCAAGTACGGCTTCACTTCGGTCATGATGGACGGTTCCTTAAAGGAAGATGGTAAGACTCCGGCAGACTATGACTATAACGTCGCCGTGACCGCAGAAGTGGTCAAAGTGGCTCATATGTTTGGTGTCTCGGTCGAAGGGGAACTTGGTTGCCTCGGTCGTCTTGATACGGGCGAAGGGGAAGCGGAAGATGGCCATGGTGCCACCGGTCAGTTGTCGCATGATCAACTGTTGACCGACCCCGATGAAGCCGAGCGCTTCGTGAAGGCCACGAAGGTTGATGCCTTGGCTGTCGCGATTGGAACCAGTCACGGGGCCTACAAGTTCGACAAGAAGCCCGATGGTGAAGTTCTGGCGATGAAGCGGATCGAAGAGATCCACAAACGGTTGCCAAACACTCACCTGGTAATGCACGGCAGCTCTTCGGTACCCCAGGATCTGCAGGATGTGATCAACAAGTACGGCGGCAAGATGAAGCAGACGTTCGGCGTTCCCGTGGAAGAGATTCAACGGGGGATCAAGAGCGGAGTCCGGAAGATTAATGTTGATACCGACTGCCGCATGGCGATTACCGGAGCGATTCGCCAGTTGCTGGCGACCAGTCCGGAAAAATTTGATCCGCGCGATTATTTGAAACCGGCTCGCGATGCCATGAAAAAGGTCTGCGTCGCCCGGATGGTCTCGTTTGGTCAAGCGGGCAATGCCAGCAAGTTGATCGCCTCGGGCCGAATCAAGTAATCAAGTAATCCAGTGCTCTTGGACGTGAGCAATCGATGGATTGACCCAGGAATGACCCGGACCGCAGGATTGCGACCGGGTCATTTTATTGGGGGCCGACGCGTTGACGGCGAACTCGGCCGAAAAGTCGTGATCCCAACAGAGTCGTGATCCCAACAGAAAAGTGCGAAAACTCCGATAAATGGGTTCAAAGTTTGCCTCAAACCTGAAAAGGGACTGAAACCGGGATTTGGGTTATCGACAGCCACAAAGGATTCGTTGAGAATCATCGGTGATGGCGCGCTCTTCTGATCGGCTTCATGGAATCAGACTCGTTGTGATGCGAGTTTGTTGCTGATGCGGCTGTCCGTCGAGCGGTTTGAGTTGTTATTTGCGTATTCCGGTGCATTGCTTGATTCCAACCCAGAAACCTTGACTTCCTCATTATGGATATCGCTCAAACTCTCATTCGACATGGTCTCGTTACCAAGCCCCAGGTCGAGGCGGCGTTGCCTCAGGCGGGGGGTAAGCGAGTCGACCGGGTGCTGGTCGAAATGGGGATCGTCAAAGAGGACGATGTCTTGCGCGCGTTTGCGGAAGAGTTGGGGATGGATTTTGTCGAAGTCAAGCTGGAGACCATCGACCACGACTTGCTGATGCAATTCCCGACGACCGCCGTTTTTCGGCATTCGCTACTCCCCCTGTCACGACGGAACGGGAGTGTCGTTGTTGCGACCAGTGACCCCTTCAATCTGGAGGCGTTGGAAGAGCTTTCTGCCGTCAGTGGGTTTCATCTTGAGCCGGTGCTCGCACGTCGCCTGGATGTGATTGAACTGATCAAAGAACATCTCGGGGTGGGTGGGGATACGCTCAACGAACTGGTGGCCCAGCGCTCTGCCGAGGGGATCGAGCTACTGAGCGATCTCGCGTCAGACGATTCTGATCTGGCTCAACAGGCCGAAAATGCCTCGGTCATCAAGCTGGTGAACGAACTGCTGGTCGAGGCGCTCGAACAGCAATCGAGTGACGTGCATATTGAACCTCAAGAGAACGGTTTGACGATTCGCTATCGTGTCGACGGTTTGTTGCGGGTGCAGCCTGTTCCCGAGTCGATCTCTCACTTCTTTGCCGCCATTGTGACGCGACTGAAGATCATGTCGAAACTGAATATCGCCGAGAAGCGAATTCCTCAGGATGGTCGCATCAAATTACGGGTTTCAGGCCGTGAGATCGACGTGCGTGTGTCGATTATTCCGATGGTGCATGGCGAAGGGGTCGTCATGCGTCTGCTCGACAAAGGCCGCATGGTCTTCAATCTGAAAAATGTCGGTATGCCCGACCAGCTGGCCAAAACCTTTCACGAATTGATTGCGTTGCCGCACGGGATTATTCTGGTGACGGGTCCGACAGGGAGCGGTAAAACCTCGACGTTGTACAGTGCGTTGAACGAAATCAAAGAACCGACCATTAAAATCATTACGGTCGAGGACCCCGTGGAATACCAGAACCCGGGAATCAGCCAAATTCAGGTTCATTCCAAAGTGGGACTGACGTTTGCGGCGGGTCTGCGCAGCATCCTTCGTCATGACCCCGATGTGATTCTGATTGGGGAAATTCGCGATGGAGAAACTGCAGAAGCGGCGATTCAAGCTTCGCTGACCGGCCACCTGGTCTTCAGTACGCTGCATACGAATGATGCCCCTGGTGCCTTTGCCCGTCTGATCGACATGGGTGTCGAGCCCTATCTCGTTGCCAGTACCGTGGAAGGGGTGCTGGCCCAGCGGCTCGTTCGCGTCTTGTGCAAGCATTGCAAAGAGCAATACCGTCCCGCCGAAGACGAACTTCCCGAGGATTTTCCGATACCTGCACCGGACTTTCTCTGGAAGCCCGTTGGCTGTCGTGAATGTAAAGGGGCGGGTTACGCAGGTCGCCGCGCGATTTTTGAATTATTGCGGACCGATCCCGAAATTGGACGGCTATGCATTAATCGGGCGAGTACTGCCGAGATGCGAGATTACGCCTTGAAGAAAGGGATGGTCTCGTTGCGTCTGTCGGGATTCCAGCGCGTGCTGGATGGAACGACGACGCTCGAAGAAGTGCTGCGAATCACCAAGCGGGACCTGTAAGCCGTTCTGGTCGGAATCACTTTGATACTTGAGAAGTCTTGGAAATACCGGTAGCTTCGCCGCCAGAGATTCTTTTTTTCTTCTGTGTCAAAGCCATGCCTGAAACACCAAAATCGTTACCGAAATCCGAATCGCTCAGCCTCGCCGAAATGATGCGCATCATGGATGTCGCGACCGAGATGCGTACGCAGCGTGAAACGGTCGAGAAAGAGTTTGCGGTCGACGAAACCCGACGGATCCTGCGGGAAAAGCTGCTGCAGACGACCGCCATCACCGGAGAACGGGTCACCGAGGCGGAAGTGGATGCGGCGATCGAATCCTATTTCAGCACGCTGTATACCTATCGAGAACCGAAGGGGACTCTGTCCGTCGTGCTGGCGCAGTTTTATGTCAAACGGGGTCACTTGGCGATTGTCTCGTTGCTGGCACTGACCCTGCTGGGAACCGGTTGGTGGTCGATGAAGTTCGCGAATTCGCGATTTTCCGGCACAGCACGCACGAATCGGAAGATCGCCCGTCTGGAAACGGCAATCCAGTCGAATCTCGCTCGCGTCCAAGCCGTGGCTCGTGAACCGGCACTCAACGAGGATTTGGCCCGATGGCAAGACGAAGCTCAGGTCGCAAGAAAACAGCTTGATCTGCCCGCTCTGGGTTCTCTCGAGCAGCGATTAGGAGAACTGGCAATACAGCTGAACGAGGTCTATCAGGTACGAATTCTCGCCGATCCGGATCAGCAAAGTGGTTTTGTCAGGAACTTTGAAGATGCAGCAGGAAAACGTCCGGCCTACTACCTGATTGTTTCGGCGATCAATGAACGTGGGCAGGCTGTTCGGCGTACGATTGAAAGTTCGGAAACACGGAAAAAGTTGACCGTGGACCGCTGGGCCGAGCAAGTTCCCAAAGAAGTCTTCGACCGGATCAAGGAAGACAAAAAAGCGGACGGCATCCTGAACGAAACCTCGTTTTCATTAAAACGACGAGGATTCCGCGACGAAGAGATTTTGCTTAAGGGGGCCGACGACAAGCCAATCACCCGGCTAGGTCAGATCACGGAATGGTGATCATGGTAGTTCTGTCGGTTTCATCCCGCCCGTGATTTCACGCCCGTGATTTCCCTCAGCGCAGTTTGTCGAATCCTGCTGCCCGCTCCCGCTACCTCGTGGAGCTACTTATCGGTTCAAGGATTGCAGAGCCCGAAGTTCCTTGGGTAACGGGAACGAAACGTGTTCCTCTCGCGTGGTGATCTCGTCCACGGTCGCTCCAAATTTGTCGCTGAGCCACTGGATGCAGTCTTGGACGACCACTTCCGGGGCACTCGCGCCGGCGGTAATCAGCACGATTGACTGGTCTGAAAACCAGGCGGATTGTAATTCCGCGGCTCCATCGATCAGATAGGCCGGCTTGCCCAATAAGGTCCCAATTTCCTGCAGACGCCGACTGTTGGAACTGTTCTGGCTGCCAACTACGATGACGATATCGGATTGGATCGCCAGTTGTTTCACGGCGTCCTGCCGGTTGGTGGTTGCGTAACAGATGTCCTCTTTAGGAGGGCTTTCGATGTGCGGAAACTTGGCTTTCAGCGCCTGAATTACTCGACTTGCCTCCTCGACACTGAGCGTGGTTTGTGTGAGGTAGGCAATTTTTTCCTGTACCGGAAATGACAACTGGTTCACATCCTCGGGGTCTTCAATCAGGGTGATACTCGCCGGGGCTTCGCCCATGGTTCCAATCACTTCGTCATGCCCTTCATGGCCAATCAGGATGATATGATAGCCATCGCGGGCGTATTTGATCGCCTCGAGATGCACTTTGGTGACCAAAGGGCAGGTCGCGTCAATCGTTTGCAACTTGCGTTGACGAGACTGCTCGCGAATTTCCGGTGAGACTCCGTGTGCCGAGTAGAGCAGGATCGATCCTTCGGGAACCTCGGAGATATGGTTCACAAACGTGACACCCTGGTTGGTAAACCGATCAACCACGTACTTGTTATGCACAATTTCGTGATAGACGTAGACGAGGGGACCAAACATCTGAATGGTCTGATCGAGACATTCAATCGCCATGTTCACGCCAGCACAAAAGCCACGTGGATTTGCCACCAGGATCTTCATTGTCGTTTCCGCTCCACAAATCGCAACCCGTTTTCCGACTGCAGGGATTCTATGCCACAGACCCCCACTTTGGGAGAGGCTGCAGTAATTCCATTCGAATTGTCCTGTTTTCCCCATTGGCGTTTCCCCCCGCCAGCCGATACCCTACTCTTCGCGAGAGCAATCATCCGAAGTCAGGTTTCGGGTCGATTTCCGTTCGAGGACCTGAATTGTTGATTTCCATCGACAACGAAGTCAGATTTTCGGTGAAATTCGGTTAACCATGGCGGATCGGCTGCGGTTAACTTCAAAAGTTGCTTATCCCCGCGAATCCCGGTCCAACGTCATGGTGTGAAATGATCCAACAGAGTTCAGGCGAAACGCTCATGCAGGGTGTCCCGGTGTTGACAGCGGTGGAACAGGCGATCGGATCCGAACTGCTCGAAGCCGAACAGGTCCTCGCAGAAGAATTACAGAGCGAAAATCCTTATGTGAGTGACATCTTGCAGCATTCCACCCGATTTCGGGGGAAACGACTGCGGCCAATGTTGCTCCTACTGACGGCGAAAGCGTCAGGAGGAATTCGTAATGATCACAAAATTCTGGCTGCTGTAGTCGAAATGATTCACTTGGCGACGCTGGTACATGATGACGTGCTGGACGAGGCGGAAACGCGTCGACATGTGGCCACAGTCAATTCACGCTGGAATAACGAAACCAGCGTGTTGTTTGGTGATTATCTGTTCACGCATTCGTTTCATCTGGCGAGCAGTCTCGATACGACCTATGCCTGCCGACGAATTGGTTGGTCGACCAATATCGTATGTGGTGGCGAATTGTCGCAAATCAAGGAACGGGGTAACCTCGATTTGACGGAAGAGGCCTATTTCCGCATCATTGACGGGAAAACCGCCGAATTAACCGCACTTTGCGGCCATCTCGGAGCCCGGTATGCCCAGGCAAGTCCGGAGGTGGTTGTCGCAATGGAGCAGTATGGGCGGTCGTTGGGACTGGCATTCCAGATTGCCGATGATGTGCTGGATCTGATGGGAAGCGAAGGCAAAACTGGCAAATCCCTGGGAAGTGATTTGACAAAGCAAAAGCTCACCTTGCCGCTCATTCGGCTGCTCAGCACTGTTTCTGAGAAAGAATCGATCGAGATTCGGCAAATTCTTTCGCACCCTGATGAAACCACCCGGAGTCAACTCAGTCCCTATTTTGAACGAAGCGACGCGTTCGAGTATACACAAGAGCGGGCGAAAAGCCTGTCAGATGACGCACGGCGACAATTGGAATTGGTTCCGATGACTCCCGCCCGAAAAATCCTGGCCGAAATCGCCGAGTTTGCTGTGCAGCGCTCATTTTGACCGCAACCTCGATCAAATCAGTCCGGCACCGAATTTCTCTTCTTCTTCATTTCCCGTTCGATTTGCCATCGCAAACTGACTGGGGGCATGATCTGTCACGTTCAGGTGTGGCATGCTCTGTCGGAACTGTGCCGTGTCGAGGCGATGTGAGCGTGATAGCTCGGTCCCGACGATCTCGTCCTCGCCAAGTTGTGCGATATGATCTTCGCCATAGTCATCATACAGACTGACGTAGCCTGGGAGCTTGGATCGTTCCAGTTCACTGACATAGGCAATCAGCACCTGCTCTTGAATGGTCTCTCGGCAGTCGGAATTGATTGGATGAGCGATGTCCGCATAGAGCTTGGCTCGACCATCGTCCGTTTTTAACGCTCGCTCTTGGTTAAGCCGAACCCCACATTCATTACAAAACTGGGCACGCAGATGATTTTTTGCGGAACAGCGGGGGCAATGATCCATCAGTTTTCGACTCGGCATCGCCACAAACGAGCCTTTCGAACCTTGGATGATCTTTAAGTCGCGAATCACAAAACTGCCATCAAACGTGAGCGAACAAAACGCCTGCAGTCGCTCGTTCGGATCATTCATTAACTTGATGCGAATCTCGCTGATTTCCACGGATGCTCTCCTGAAATACGCTACGAACCATACGCTACGAACAGCTACTGGCAACCTGAACCCAAGGGACTCCGACCGCTCTTAATCTTGCCGCAATCACTCTCGCCTGTTGTAAAGATGCGCAAATACCGAAGTATGCGGTCCCACTACCGGTCATTTGATGACCAAGAACGGGGAGTTTCGAAAAATGTTCACGCAACTGTCGCACCTCGTCATTCAATTGTTCTGCTGGTCGCTGCAAATCATTGAGCAACAATCGCACCGTATGACCGAGTCCCTGTTGTTTCAGCGAATGAACGAACTCGTCGACACCTCGTGCTGAAACCCCAGGAGTACACTGCTTGAAGACCGCTGGGGTGGATAAACCCGAATGCGGTCTGGCCACAACAAAGTACAAAGATGCGGGAAACCGAAGCGGTTCGATCAATTCACCCCGGCCCCGACAGACGGCGGTCGAGCTGGCACCGAGAAAAAAGCCAATATCGCTTCCCAGCTGTGCGGCCAGATCCATTAATTCTTCCTGGGATCGCGACAGCTGCCAGAAGCGGTTCAGCCCCGCCAAGGTCGCTGCCGCATCACTGGATCCCCCACCCATTCCCGCAGCAGAAGGGATTCGCTTAATCAGAGTGATCCGGACGCCTGCCGAGATTTCCGCATGATCCTTCAGCAGTTGTGCCGCGCGAACGACCAGATTATCAGCACCCGTGGGGATCGGAGCGGCGGGTCGAGACGATCGATTTCGCGTTCCCGCCATCAGCACTCGCAGCTGAATTTCGGAACTGGCGTTTGGTTCGAATGTCAGTGTGTCAAACAGGTTCACCGCCGTCATGACCGTTTCCAGATCATGAAATCCGTCACTGCGTCGCCGTACCACGCGCAGAAAAAGATTGAGCTTAGCAGGGGCCTGCACGGTGAGAGAACAGGCTGATGGCTGGCAGAGCATGTTGGTCACATCCTGTTGACCCGCCCGACCTGCGTAAGTTGATCATGTTGAGCAGAGACTTGTCGAGCCTCTTGGCAATCAACGGACGAAGGAATGACAATCGTTTCACGTAGTGTCGATCAGAAGCACTGATAAGCTTTCGACACTCGATCGTAAAACGAGAGTTCAAGTCCGTCAAGATCGGTTTTTTCCTCTGTCGCGCACCCACTCCCCTGATTGATCGTTGCTTGACGTTGATCAGCGGACCTCGTCTCGCGCGACGGCCTTCCCATTTGGCTGTAATAAACGATACAGCAATCCCAGGCTCAGGATCCCCGCAATCAGTAGCGTTGCGGGCTGGTATCGTAATGCCGTCTCTTCAAACCGGCAGAAATAGCCCCAAGGGTCTGCGGCCGGTAGGCAATTCCCAAATCGATCATGCAGAAGCGAGAGCGAGTTATGCACAAAATGAAAAGCGATGCCAGGAAGCAGGCTGCGAGTTCGCAGGCACAGGATGCCGAGCAGGAAACCGAGCAGCATCGCACTGAAGACTTGCTGCGGGATCATGTGAATGACTCCGAACGCAAAGCCCGACAGCAAAACAGCCGCAGTGAGATGGCCTTTGCGAGCGAATCCCGACAAGAGGAATCCCCGAAATGCAATCTCTTCACAGATCGCTGGAGTGACCGCAATCGCCAGGATCGCGAGTCCCAGATTGATTGTCTTGAACTCGTTCATCAGTTCCGCTATCCCCGACGGAATCGGTGGGAAAAACCACTGCAGGGCTACCAGCGATTCGAAAATCAGCGGATGCAGTGTGATGGCCAAGAGGACCGCAAACAGCATACAGACGAAACCGGGCCAGCGCAGCGAGAAGGTCTGGCGAAAACCGGAAGTGAACAACAATCCCATCGCGAGGGCCGGCAAGGCAATCGTCGCGACTTGTTGTAATATCAGCAGTTGAATCTGCAGCAAACCGCGATTTGCGACCGAGCTGTTTTGGAGGATTGTTTGAAAAGGTTTCCACGTCCCGAACTGGAGCAGGATGATCAGCAGAAAGCAAAAACTCGCTGCGGAAAACGTTGGGGTCGGACCTTTCTCGTGAATCAGCTGCTTGATCCAGAGTCTGAGATCCCATTGTTCCGACTCGCAAAAAAGGACTTCTTCGCTGCCGAATTGTTCGATGGCCCACCACAATGCCAGCAGGCTGTAGCCGATCGACGTGGTCAGTACCGGAATGGCGAACAGCAAAATTCCAGAATCAGGCCCTGTCGACTTCAAGATTCCCTTTAGCAATAAGCCAGGGCCAATCACAGGCATTACGCTGTAAAAGGGTTGCATCTCGACACCCGGAGAAAGGCAAAACATCATCAGGCCAAGCGCCAGCATCAGCAGCGGGGTCAAATAGTATTGACCTTCCTTACTGCTGCGGGCAAACGTGGCCAGTGCCAGGCACAACGCACTGAATAAGGTCGCCAGCGGAATCAGAATGACAATCACCCAGAGTAATGACGCAAAAGGGGGGAGTGCCAATTCCCCGAGCTTGGACGAGGCGCCCCCGAGCGCCAGTGACGCCATATATTTCCCGGTCATCCCGATGCTCAGCAGGTTCAGCACCGCAGTCAGCATGCTAAACAGCAGCACAGTCAGAAATTTGCCGAGCACAATTTCTGTTCGGCTGGCCGGGCAGATGAGCAGTGTTTCCATCGTTCCACGCTCTTTTTCCCCCGCACACAGATCCACCGCCGGGTAAAACGCTCCCGTTAGCGTCATGATGACCAGCAGCGCCGGGAGCATCCTGGACCACAGGTTCGCAGAGATCTGTTCCTGTTTGGCAAGATCCAGTTCCGCCACGTTGATCGGTGTCATCAGATCGGTCGGTAGCTCGCTTTGATGGAGTTGCTCTTTTAAAGTCGCTCGCTCCCACGCCCGAAGCACGTCGCGGACGCGGTGATACGCAATCACCGACTTTTCCTCGGCGCTGTTCAGAATCATCAAGGGACGAGAGGATTCCAGGGGAGGATCCGCAGCGGTGACGCGTTGTGCGAGTTGCGCCCCTCGTTGCCGAACTTGCTGAGCAAACTCGGGCGGAATGATGATCAAAAGTTGAAAGGGGCTCTGATCGAACTGCGATGTGAGTTGCTGGTTGAGGCTTTCCAGCGAATTTTCCAAGCGAGCGATTTCGGCGGTCGCATCCTGTTTTCGTGCGAGGGCGAGCTCACCTTCCAGGCCTTTTCGTTCGGTAATCGATTCACGCAATTTTCGGGCGTCATTCAATAATGTTGAGTCGCCCCCTTCAGGGTGACTCGACGTTTGTCCGTCCGCATTGGTGGGTGGAATCCCATCCGTCAGCACAGACAGCTTGTCACCGTCAGCAGGAGAACGAAACCATGGGGACGCGAATCGATTCCCCTCCAGCAATGGGGGTTCCGTCGGTAGGTCGGCAGCCCCCAGGATCACCACGGTTCGCGGCTGTTCAGCAAACATCGCCGTCATTTGCGTCGTACCGACTCCGAGCAGGGGATACAACAGCAAAGGAAGCACGACCACCATAAACAAGGTGCGCCGGTCCCGAACTTGATCCAGGACTTCCCGTCGAAAAATGAGATTCACATTTCGCCAGTTCATGAACTCAAGATTTCCCATCGAAAAGAAAAGGAGTTAAGTGAGATCGATCTGCCGCCCCCCCTTGGAGTCGTATCCTTAGGATCCCAGTTTACAGATCATCGTAACAGGAAGTGATCATTTCGTGCCTCAACATTGTAACGGTTTGAGGGAATGGGATCATACCCGACGAGCCCTGACAGGTAACGCCGGGAAGGTGTTGGGGAAATGGTACCGACTTGCCATGCCTCGGTCATGCGATGCCTCGGTCATGCAGTACCCACGGTCTTGCCATGCGACAGGATTGTACCGCATGAGCCCTGATGGGTGGCCTCCGTTCGATACGTGATCCTTGACGGCAACCAGAGAACTGCGGAGATTAACCGTGCCGCTCGGGCCTTGATCCAATCGAGTTTCACCGAGATCGGTTGTCGTGGCTGCCTGAGCCGGTCTGTCAGTTCTCTACCTCTTGCTGGGATGTCCGATGAATTGCTCATCACTCGTTCGCCTTGCTCTCGTGAGTTGTTTTATCACCGGAATTCAGGCTTTGCAGACTGGCACGCATGCCGCGGAATGGCAAGGTTTTGAAAAACAGGATTTCCTCGTCGAGGGACACAATGCGTTTTTGATCGTTCCCAAAATGCCCGCACCGGGCAAGCCCTGGATCTGGAGAACCGAATTCTTTGGCCATGAACCGCAAGCCGATCTGGCGCTCTTAGCCCACGGCTTTCACGTGGCCTATATCGATCTGCAAAATCTGTATGGTGCCCCGGTCGCGATGGGGCACATGGATGCACTCTACCGTCATGTTCGCCAGGAATTTGGCCTCGCACCCAAAGTGGTACTCGAAGGCTTTAGTCGGGGTGGATTGTTTGCACTCAATTGGGGAGCGAAGAACCCGCAACAGGTGGCTTGTATCTATAATGATGCTCCCGTCTGCGATTTCAAAAGCTGGCCGGGGGGGAAGGGGACCGGAAAAGGTTCACCGGGGGATTGGGAACGACTCAAGTCGGTCTATGGATTTGCCAGTGATGACGAGGCGATCGCTTACCAGCGGAATCCTGTGGACAATCTGGCTCCGCTTGCCAAGCAAAAAATTCCCCTGCTCCATGTCTGTGGTGAGACGGATGACGTGGTCCCGATCGACGAAAACTCACGCCTGGTTTTTCAGCGGTATCAAGCCCTGGGTGGCCCCATGACGCTGATTGCAAAACCGCACTGCAATCATCATCCGCATAGCCTGAAAGATCCGACACGCATCGTGAATTTTGTCTTGACTCATACCGGATTCGCCGACCGCGTCCGTGAAGCCACCACCCCCTACGGGTACGATTACGTTGCTTTGCGCGGTGGACTGAATCGGTGTCGCGGAAAATTTGAACAAGAAAAAACGGGCCGCGTCGCGTTTCTCGGTGGTTCGATTACGGCGGCATCCGGTTGGCGGGACCAGGTCTGCGAGGAACTCAAGCGGCGATTCCCCGAAACCCGGTTCGAGTTTATCAATGCGGGAATCCCCTCGCTCGGTTCCACCCCGGGGGCGTTCCGGTATCAGCGTGATGTACTCGGCCAGGGACCCGTCGATCTGCTCTTTGAAGAAGCGGCAGTGAATGATGATACCAACGGTTTTTCCGCGATTGAACAGGTGCGGGGAATGGAGGGGATTGTCCGACAGGCGCGACTGGCAAACCCTCGGTTGGATGTGGTGATGCTGCATTTTGTCGATCCGGGAAAGATTGATCAAATCAATCGGGGCGAGGTCCCGAGCGTCATTGCCAATCATGAAAAAGTGGCCGAACACTATGGAATCCCGTCCCTGAATCTTGCACGGGAAGTGACCGAACGGATTCATGCCGGCGAGTTCACCTGGGCGCAGGATTTTCGCGATTTGCACCCCTCGCCGTTTGGCCATGCTCTTTATGCCAAATCAGTTCAACGTCTGTTTGATGCGGCCTGGAATGAGGGGACCGCTCGGTCAGATGTCAATGTCCCTGCGCAGCCCCTTCCCGCACCGCTGGATCCCTTCAGCTACTTTCGCGGTCGGCTTGCCAGTCCCCAGGATCTGCTCGAATCCAAGTCACTGACGCTGGATCAGGATTGGAAGCTGGTTCCCGCTTGGGAGCCAACCGACGGAGCGGGGACACGGCCTGGTTTTGTCAAGGTCCCCACACTCGTGGCAGAATCGGCAGGAGCCACGTTGAAACTGAAGTTTCAGGGGTCCGGTGTCGGACTGTTTGTTGCCTCGGGTCCGGATACGGGGACCGTTGAATACCGTGTCGACCAGGGGGATTGGCAAACGCAAGAACTGTTTACAGTCTGGAGTCCGCAGTTGCATCTGCCGTGGGCAAAAATGCTGGCATCAGAACTGACTGCCGGAGAACACCTGCTGGAGCTGAAAGTGGCCAAGACGGCCGATGCCAAAAGTAAGGGACACGCAATTCGGATCGTTCATTTTCTTGTGAACTGATCCCGCTGCGACACAGGTTCTGCGATCTCACCGCTGAGTCAGTTGACCCTCAATTGACTCAGCGTGTGCAGGACAACTCAAAAAATGCGAAGATTGTGAACCACGAATCAAACGAATCGCACGAATAACGAAGAGAAGAAATTCCAACATTCTGAAAACGGAAAACGGAATTCTCGCAGCCGCGTACCGGGTTGGTCGTTGAACCAGAAAAAGTTCAGATCACCAGTGGCAGGGCTTTCCAGGTGACCAGCGGGAGGGCTTTCCAGAGCACATACGCCACGGGACTCGCATACAGAACGCTATCCATCAAATCGAGTAATCCACCGAATCCCGGCAGCAGCGTTGACGAGTCCTTCTTTCCCACATCCCGCTTGATCAGGGACTCGCACAAGTCGCCGACTAATCCGGTGACACCCAAGATCAGGCCATAGACGGCCGAGACGAGCCACCAAGGGGGCTGCCACAAGGCCTGGCCTGTGGGACTGAAGAGTGGGGTGGCAAAGTGCAGCCAGAGAACCGCACTGCTCGCCGAACCGACCAACGCCCCAACTGCTCCCGCCCAGGTTTTTCCCGGAGAAAGTAATGGGACGAGTTTTCGGCGACCAAACAGGCGACCCAGAAAATACGCCCCGACATCCCCTCCCTTGGTAACCACCAGCAGCGAACCAATCACCAGATATCCCGCTTCGCTTCCAGCAACCCAGCGTAATTGTGCGAAGACCCCCATCAACACCCCGATGTAGCTGACGATTAATAGCTCGACCCCCAGTGTCTCCATACTTGCCCCCGGCTCTCGATACCGATAGGTGGCCAGCAGAAACAGCACCAGAATCGTCATCGCATACGCCAGCATCACTTGCGCAAGTGTGTTGTCGTCCGAGGGAATCTGAATTGGCATGTTGCCAAAACGTCCCCACCAGGCGGCAGCCGCCACCAGCACACAACAGGCCGAAACGATCACTTTATTCGGTGTAAACGATCGAGTCCAAAGCAAATCGACCATCTCGCGGGCGCCGCATAAGGCCAGCGTCAGAATGATCGCCAGCAAGATCGGGGCCGAGGGTCCCAGCCGCATATCCAGATAGAATCCCCCTGCGAACAAGGGAATCAAAATCGCCGAAACCAGAAGTCGCCAGATGAGCATTGGAACCTCAGTTCGACAAACCACCAAATCGACGCTGACGCTGGGCAAAGTCACGCAGCGCTGCGAACAGTTCGACCTGGCCAAATTCAGGCCAACATTTTTCCGTCACCCATAATTCTGCGTAACTGATTTGCCAGAGCAAGTAGTTGCTGATGCGCATTTCTCCCGCAGTCCGAATGACCAGATCGGGATCGGGCATTCCTGCCGTATCCAGATGCGCTTCAATCGTCGCTTCATCAATTTGTCCTGCATCCAGTTCCGCCGTCGCTACCTTTTTAGCAATCTTCTGCACCGCATCAACGATTTCGCTGCGGCTTCCGTAGTTGATCGCCAGACACAATCGCATGCCGGTATTGTCGCGGGCGGTCTGGTAGGTCAGGTCAATCTCGCGATTGACGCTTTCACCCAAAGCTTCACGCCGTCCGATCACGGCAAATTGCAAATTCTGACGCTCGATCTCTGCCCGCTCTTCAATTAAATACTGTTCGAGCAGTTGCATCAGAAATTTTTGTTCGAGCAGCGGTCGTTTCCAGTTTTCACTGCTGAAACAGTATAGCGTCAATTGCTGAAGATTCAGCCGAGAACAGTTTTCAATTACGGTGCGCACACTCGAAACGCCACGGCGATGCCCTTCAATACGGGGGAGTTCACGGGCCTGAGCCCAACGACCATTTCCATCCATAATGATGGCAACATGACGCGGCAATTGATCTGCCTGCAAGCCGAATTCCGCAATCTGCGCAGAGGTAAACGGATCGTCGGCAGAACGACGTACCGGAGTTGGCAGAGAGTTGTTGGAAACCGCTGAGAAGACCATGTGCGAGATACCTCCGCTGGATTGTGTCCTTGGGGTCACGCAAAGAGCAAGCCCACTGGGTCAGTGCACCCGCATCGCAATCGGATCGGCCCCATGAAACTCCATTGGCTCGAAGATCGATTCCGCATCGTCGTCACCATCATCAGAACGAGAGTAAAGGATTTCTTCACGATAACTCGGAGAAGCATTGGGGTCGAGGATCCCCAGCTTGACCGAATCGTGACGGACCTCTAGCACGTTGATTTGTACCGAACCCACTGTTAAACATTCGTTCTCAGCACGCAAAAAACTTCGCATCGAGCGACCTCATGAGGGGCATGAATCGAGTGATGCCAGAAGGTTCCCAGGAACCAACATGGGGTCGGTATTCTGCCGTCATTGTATCCCGAGAGCAAGTCGAAACGTCGATGTTTTTTAAAGTGAAAAATGCGACCCCGAGATCCTTGACATCGAGCGGGCGAGGATCCCCAGCCAACCCGTCACCTGCTCGTACTTGTCCCCTCAGCAAAGACCGCGATATGACGAAATTGGTCCTCTTTCCTCCGCTTGATGAAGGTCGTTTTCTTCAGGTTTGCTCGGCGGCAGAACCGATGCAGGTCGTGAACGCATCAACATTCGAGCAGGCCTTGATGGCCATTGAAGAGGCGGATGCCTTCTATGGCAAGCTGACACCCGTGTTATTGAATCGGGCCCGCAAGCTGCGCTGGGTCCAATCCCCGACAGCCAGTCTCGAACACTATCTCTTTCCAGAACTGATCGAGCATCCCTGCGTGCTGAGTAACATGCGAGGTTTGTTTTCCGATGTTGTGGCGGATCATGTGATGGGATTTGTGCTGTGCTTTGCCCGCAACCTGCACGTCTATCTCAGGCAGCAATCGCGAGGCCGCTGGTCCCCCGTAGGGGATCAGTCCTATGTGGTCGATTTTGTGAATGCACCGGGGACGGTTTTGCCGATGGATCGCGCCCATCAACATTTATCGGATTGCTCGCTTGGAGTGATTGGCGTCGGGAGTATTGGTGCCGAAATTTTGCGACGGGCTGCGGCATTCGGAATGAAGCTGATCGGTGTCGATCCCGTTCGTCGTCAGGTCCCCGGCGTACTCGAAGAGGTCTGGTCAACCTCCCGATTAACCGATCTCGTCCGCGAGGCTGACTACGTCGTGATTGCCGCTCCACTGACACCCGAGACCCGCCAGTTGTTTCGACGACCTCTGCTGCAGCAAATGAAAAAATCGGGAATCCTGATCAATATTGGTCGCGGTGGGATTGTGGACCTGCAGGACCTGACCGAGGCGCTTCGCCATCACGAACTGGGTGGCGCGGGATTGGATGTGTGTGACCCCGAACCACTGCCACCCGATCATCCGCTGTGGCAGATGCCCAATGTCATCATCACACCGCATGTGGCCGCAGCATCACTACGTATTGCAGAACGCCATCGGGAAACGCTGCTCGAAAATATCCGCCGTTTCGTCCGTGGCGAACCCCCGACAACTCAGGTCGATAAGCGCGCCTGGTTTTAACAGACCATGGCCCAGAAACGACTCGTCCCAATAGACTCGGCGTTACCGCATCAAGCCGCTTTGCGCATTGGAGTCGTAACAAAGGGATAGGCCCCGATGGGACCGTGGGGATTTCCGTCCCATTGGTGGCTGGCAACTTGTTCCAAAACTTTCCCCGCCACGATCATCGCTTCCAGCGCCTGCGCCCCATTCACGTGCGGCGATTGGCCTGAAACCACGCAGTGCGTGAATTCCCGCAATTCTTGCGTCAGGGCATCGGCACCGTTTTGCTCGACAGCGAGCGTTTCGCTATGGATAAACCGACCGAAAACCTCTTTTTTCAAGGCTTCCAGATCCGCACCGGGCTGTGCAGCCTGTTCCAAGGGGGATGTCCCCTGGAGCAAAGTTTCACTCGGGGAAAAACGTTGTACCGTACGCTGATGCAAGTCGACCGTCACACAGCCTGCAGCGGACCAGGCGGTCAGCGAACGGGAGGCAACGGGACTGATTCGACTAGCGGTGAGATCCGCGATACAGCCATTCTCAAAATAGAGTCGAGCCTGTGTGGCATCCTCATTCTGGCCCATGACGCCGATCCCAAAGGCTTCACAGCGGCGTAGCGGGCTTTTCACCAGCGACAGCACCAGGTCGATATCGTGAATCATCAGGTCTAATACGACCCCAATGTCGGTTGAGCGAAACGTGTAGGTACTTGTCCGTTCGCAGCGGAGATATTTTGGTGCGACGATCGCTTTTTTTGCCGCCTGGAACGCAGGATTAAATTGTTCAATATGCCCCACCTGCAGCAATGCATGGTGTCGCGATGCGAGTGCAACGAGTTCATGGGCCTCTGTGACGTTTCCGGCCAGCGGCTTTTCGACCAGCACCGGAATTCCGCATTCCAGAAAGGGACCCGCCACCTGACGATGAGCCACCGTCGGGACCACGACCGAGACGGCATCCACCGCACGTTCACTCAGTAAATCACGGTAGTCAGCAACCCAGCGTGTCTGATGTCGGGTCGCGACTTCTTGACCCCGTTGTTCCTGACTGTCTGCCACAGCCACCAACTCGACACCCTCCATCTCGCTCAGGATTCGGGCATGATGTCGACCCAGAGCACCGACACCCACTACCGCCACGCGTAATCGTTTCATTGTGTCAACCTTGTCGTCAGGCACAGTATTTATTCGCAGTATTGATTTTCTGATGAAGTCCGCAGCCGGATTTCACTTTGGTCTCGAGCGAACGATCGCCGTCAGCAACGGAAATTCGATCCGAACTTCGATCACAGGCCGTGTCGAGAAAAACTTGAGTGTCCCGAATGTCCCGAATCATCGAAATTGTGTTCGATCCCTTATGCCGCTTTCTGCTCGACGCTGGCAGCGGGTGGATTTCGCAGGGCTTCGCGTGCCCGTCCGTTTTTCCCCAGGGACGAGGCTTCACAAAAATTCAACAGGGTCATCAGCTCCAGCGGCAATGACCCCTCGGTCTGATCCGCCAGCCGCTGGCGGACTTCGTGCAGCTTGATATGTTCGCGAAACATCAGCTTGAAGGCTTGGCGGACAAGGCTGATGGCGTTTTCTGAGATTCCCCGTCTGCGCATCCCGACGACATTCACGGTAATGATCTCGGGGTTGTCGCTGCCGGCGGCCAGCATATACGGAGGGATATCCTGCGGAGCTCGACAACCACCACTGATAAAGCAGCCGGTTCCCAGGGTCGCAAAGTGATGGACGACCGAGTTCCCCGAGACGATGGCATAGTCCTGCACATGCACATGCCCCCCGAGCAGGCTCCCATTACAAAGGATCACATTATTGAAAACATGACAGTTATGGGCGACGTGCGCGTTGGCCATCAGGAAATTTCGGTCACCGATCCGGGTGATACCATCTTCCTTGTCGGCGCCACGATTGACCGTGACCCCTTCACGAAACAGATTGTCGTTACCGATTTCTACTTTGGTGGCAGAACCCGTGTAACCAATGTCCTGAGGTTCTCCCCCAATCACCGATCCGGGAAAAAAGCGATTACGCTGTCCAATCGTCGTGTGTCCGACCAGTGCCACATGGCTGTCGAGTTTGCAACCGTTGCCGATCGTGACATGCGGGCCAACCACGCAGAAGGGACCAATTTCGACATCTTCACCGATCTGGGCCTGAGGATCCACTTGCGACAAAGGGGAAATCGTTCTTGTCATGGTGTCGTCCTTCTCGAAGTCGCTCGATATTACTTGATAGTTGAAAAATCAAAGGTCGTGTCTGGGGACACCCGATGGCACCTGCTGTCAGGGCCAACGGGGTTCGCGGTGTTCATGCGGCGCGTCGAACGAACTGGGGTACGACTTGTGAGGCCTGGGCCTTTCGGCAGATCTCGTGGTTCAAATTGTGTCCCGAACGATACGCTCGAAAGTGCCCATGCACGTCGCATCCGAGCAACGCAAAATCGCCGATACAATCGAGGATCTTGTGCCGGACGCATTCGTCAAGAGCTCGTAACTGATTACCCAGTACCCCGTCCGGGCCGAAGATCAACAGATCTTTCTCGGTCACCCGTGACCCATAACCCTGCGACTGAAGTGCTGCCACTTCGCTTTGCAGAATGAAGGTCCGGGCATAAGCAATATCGGCCACGAAGGTCTCTGGAGCAAATTCAAAGGTTAACAATTGGGGCTTGATGGGAGATCGAGGGCCGTAGTCCAGTTCGTAGCTGATCACCAGCGTGCGGCGGAAGACGGGAC
>Ga0209500_10000436_pt1 | contig 35971 bp, 78 predicted proteins | sample S_140212_EF_Meta_FD_187323 | JGI IMG/M metagenome (GOLD analysis project Ga0209500, IMG submission 187323) | Freshwater microbial communities from Lake Simoncouche, Canada to study carbon cycling - S_140212_EF_MetaG (SPAdes) (version 2) | ecosystem: Environmental > Aquatic > Freshwater > Lake ...
AAGCATATCTTTGGCCATTTTTAAAAGTTCTAATCTAATTTCGAACGGTGTCATATTACTCATTTTAATCTCCTTGTGTGTATGAGTGTTTGTAAAATGGTTAGTTATTCTGTTACGAGGAAACTAACCGAAACCCTAGTCAGCGCTTAGGCTGCCAATGCGAACTGTGAGTCGTTTGCGTTTACTTTATTTCTTCTTTTTACATCGTTGCTGATGTGCTGTCCACTCTGGTACTCTTTACCCTGTCGAATCTATTTCAGGCCCATCATAAAGACTTTTCCAACGATTATGTGCTTCGAAATAACTTATCCAAACACAACCTTCGCATCCTTTCCCGCAACAAGAATTTGGCTTCTGCGGTTCGGGCGGTAAATCTTTATGGTGGACCTGGCGGGATTCGCACCCGCGTCCAGAATCTGTTTCTCTTTGCTTCATACAGCAATAACTCTTTATATGCTTTATTATATATTAAAATGGGACTTGTGTCAAGTATTAGTTGTCCGTTTTTAGGGTATAAATAAACGGATAGAACAATAAATAACTATTTATGGAGTCATAATAATGAGAAAATTACTCGCAATGCTGTTTTTGACGTTTTCGTCAATTGTTTACGCACAATTACCAACATCAACAGTACCACTACCCGCAGATATTGCCGCAATTAAGAAGGCCAACGTTCTTATTGTAGCAATGACCAAAAAAGATAATCCTCCATTCTTCAGTGGTGATGAGGATACTATACATGGTCTTGACGTTGAGATTGCTCGACGAATTGGTGTCCTACTTGGAGTACCAGTACAGTTTAGAAGAGACGCAGAAAGCTTTGCCGAAGTTGTAGAACAAGTTAGAGATGGTAAAGCTGACATTGCTGTTAGTAAATTATCTGTGACGGGTCCTAGATTACAGGTTGTTAGATTTAGTGATCCATATATTAAACTAAGACAAAGTCTAGTTATTAATCGTTTATGGTTAAGTCAAAATAGCCAAGGCAGAGAAGTATATCAAGTCATTAGAGATTTTAATGGTAAGATAAGTTTTATTCGAAATTCAAGTTACGATACATTTGCTCGTATCAATTTCCCTAACGCAACATTCCTTCCCGAAGACAAATGGGATGTGATTATTGAAAAAGTGGTAAAGGGTGAAATTGCTGCTGCTTATAGAGATGAGTTTGAAATTAAGAAAATTGCTTTTGAAAAACCTGAAGCTGCAATTAGTACTAAGAGTATTACAATCTCAGACAGTGTAGACAATATTGCTATAGCAGTAAATCCTAAAGCAATTCAATTGTTAAGTATTGTTAATTACGTTATTAAGAATGAATACAACAACATTGACACTAAAAAGTTAATGGATCGCTACAAAGCTGAAAAGAAATAAGGATATAAAATGACAGTATCACATTTAAAAAGTTTCCTAGTTAGTCCGTGGACTATTTTAGGATCAATTGTAGTAGGTGTACTAAGTGGCGTATATGCTCCAGAGTTTAGTTTAAACTTTGAAAGTTTAGGATCCATTTATATCAGCTTACTTAAAGTTGTAGTATTACCATTCTTGTTGGCAACTATTTTAGTTGGTATCATTGGCTTGCTACAAAAAGAAGGTAGCCAAACATTAATTCGAAAAATTATTGTTGGGTTTGTAGCCAGTATGTTTATTGCTGCTACCATTGGCGTAGGTACAGTTGTTATTACGGGTTCAGAAATGACACCCGAAAAGAAGACACAACTTGGAGCATTAGTCAATGATAAAGACAGCGGTACAGATTTAAACATTACTCTTAAAGAACCAATGCCAACCGCCGCACCTGTTAGTGCAGGTAAAATGGCGGAAAAGTTTATTCCAGAAAATATTTTTAATACACTAAACAATGGTGAGAGTTTAAAGATTGTTATATTCTGTTTAATTTTTGGTGTTGCACTAGGACACTTGCAAACAGAAGGTCAGCGTATGTTAGTTGAAGTTCTAAAGAGCGTTCAACAAGCAAGTATTAGTATTTTTAAATTCCTTAACTACTTCTTACCAATTGCTCTATTAGCAATGATTGCTGCTCAAGTTGGTAAAGTGGGTGTTGGAATTTTCTTAACAATGTTTGATTTCGTGATGCAACAGTTTATCGGCGGCGTATTAGTAGTTGCCGCAGCTACTGCTATGATTTGGTATCGTAGCGGATTAAGTTTAATGACTGTTATTAAAGAAACTAAAGAAACATTAATTGTTGCTATTAGTTCACGTAGTTCATTAGCTTGTATCCCATACGCGCAAGAAGCATTACATAAGTTGCATTTTGATAAAGGCGGGGTTGAATTAACGGTTCCGCTAAGTTTCACCGTTAATCGTATTGGTAGTATTGTTTATTATGCTATTGCTACAGTATTCATTGCTAACATCTATGATGCGCCATTGGGTGTAACCGGTTTGTTAGTTGTATTACTAGGTAGTATCCTAGCAGGTTTAGCATCAGCGGGTACAACAGGTATTCTTACAGTTGCCACCGTAGCAGTTGTTTGTGATTTGTTAAAACTACCAAGCGAAGCAGTATTGGTATTGTTGATTGCAGTCGATCCATTAATGGATATGATTCGTACAGCAAGCCATGTGCATGGAAATATTGCGGTAACAGCATTCGTATGCGACAAAGAAACGGCACATGGATAAGATAAAACAAACATTGCTAGATATATTGGGTTGGATTGGTTCTAGCCCGTTTAGATTATTTGCAGTAATAATCTTATCTGTATTTGGCTTTGTTGGTTGGGTGGCTTATACGGAAAAGGATGCCTTTATGGCATCCTACCGTGCGCAACAAGCATTGCCCAAAATGAATGGTAATTATCAAGCTGCGAGTAACTTTATATTTAAAAATTCTAAAGCAGAACTTGTTGCAATATTTGAAGTTAATACATTATTGAATACTAGAAAATTAGTATTCTTATCCACTCGGTCTAAAGGTAGAATATCAGATCACGATGGTGCAGATGTTGGGCTATTGACTAAAAACTATGATAACAATAATGATGTTATAGGGTTAATGTCCGGCAAAATACCATGCAGTCCATATATGAAACCGCAAAGCTATATTGGGTTTACATATAAAGAACAAGGTACTCAATTTATGTGTCGTATAAGTGTCCCGGTTGAACCTGGTATGTTTATAGGACAAATAAGCGTAGGTTGGAAAGAAGAACCCGAAGATTTAGAAAATGCACAAACCGTGATGGTGGTTGCTTCAAGTTTATTGTTTAATAAGAAACAGTAAAATGAAAAAATTAGGCATACTTGGTGGAATGGGCCCGGCTGCATCTGCAGAGTTTGTTAATAGACTAATTAAAAAAACTCCCGCAACCTGCGATCAAGAACATATTCCATTTGTTCTTTGGAATGAACCTCGCATACCTGATCGTAGTACCAGTATACGATCTGGAGATAATTTGCCATTGCATTGGTTACAAGGTGGTGTTAGAGGATTGATGAATGCAGGATGTAGTTATATTGTCATACCTTGTAACTCGGCACACTTCTGGTACTCACAGCTTTCTGAGATAAGTGTACCCATTTTACACATTGTAGATAGCGTTGCAGAAGAATTAAAAAGTTTAAATCTTTCAGGTAAAAAGATAGGTATCTTAGGTACGCAAGGCACAATAGAATCTGGGTTATATCAATACCACTTAAATCGACAAGGGTGGGAATGTATGGTACCAACTAAACAAGAAATGACAGGTCTTGTAACTCCCGCCATTGCTATGATTAAATCAAATAAAATTATAGAATCTCAATTACTATTAATGAAATCTATACATAGCTTAATTGATAGAGGTGCTCAAGCAATTGTACTTGGTTGTACCGAATTGCCTTTAGCTATTGAATGCACTCAAGAAAAAGGAATTCCAATTGTTAACAGCATTGACAGTTTAGTTAATGCAACACTTAAAAACTATACGAGATAAGTTTTTTCGTATAAGTCTCTATATTCAAGTAATTTTTTAACCCAGTTATCTCGCTTCTCAATAAACACTTGTGGATCATCATTTTCAACTGCTATAATGATCACTAGTTTATTAATAGGGATTCCTGTTCTTTCCTCATACATAATTGCATATGCTGCGCATTGCATAAAGTAGTTGTGTATATATTCTTTGGTTTTGCGTCTGCTCGAGGTTTTATAATCAATGATTGCCAATTTGCCTTCATATTCAGCAACACAATCCACAGTCCCCGCCAAACGTAAATGATCTGAGTATAAACGTTGTTCTTGTACATGCACATTATTAATGTTATTTAATAATGGTAGTATGCTTTCAAATAGTTCTCTTTGAAACAACGGCATTGTAGATATTACATCTACATTATTGATATAATTTTCACAATGCAAATGTAATTTAGTTCCACGTTTTGCAGCGGCACTTGAAATCTTATTTGCTTGTTCTTCGCCTACTTTTTTGCGCCACTCTAATAAGCCTTGTTTATTATGCGCCGATAATACAGTAGTTACGGAAGGATATTTTTTACCAGATGGAGTTGCATAAAATCGTACTCCATCTTCTCGGGTAACTTGTTCTAATTTATCAAATTCATTCACCTTAACATGATTAAAGTTCATTATTATCCTTGTAATATTTCAATAGCGTGATTATAGTGTTTAATACGATCTTCCAGTCCAATAAATCCGCCATTGATTTTCTTGGTCATTAACTTAATATCTTGCGCATCGGCACACTCGTTCAATTTGTTTGCATTCCAGAACCAGCATGCAGAGTTCAAAGCATAATACGGTTGAGTTAAAATATCAGGTTGATCTAATAGAGTATGATCGTCAAAAAATGCCTCTGAGCATTTTGTGTAATTTTGTTTACCTGTTAATTGAATTAAGCCGCGACCTCTATATTTCCAACCTTCGCCGCTTGCTTCATCTCCATTACCCATTCTATTTGCATATACTCTATTAGCAATCTTTTCAGGTTGTCTTGCATATTGTGATGCAATTTGAGGATTCGTAAAATACTTACCAAATATCTTTTGTAGACCATCTGCACTATAGTTCAGATTCTCTTGCATAACTGCAAAGCCGCCTGATTCGTGGGCACATTGTGCAATAAATGCGGATACGCGCGCGATGTCATTAATACCATATTGCGGCAATGTTTCAACCATAGAGTCATACCACTCTTGGTGATTTTTTACTCTTGGCAATAAATGTTGTACTTTGTCCAGTGTGAAATCGAAATCAAATCCATCAGCCATTTTTATTTTCCTTTATCGTTGATAGCAAATTCTTTCTCGTTTTATTGTGCCATCTGGTTGTTGTGTTTCTCTCCAAGCAGAACATTCCATATTGTTTTCTACAGTTACACTTGGCAATGGCTGTTGAATTATAATTGTATTAGGTTGTTGTGCTTTATTAATGTTATATCCAATCACTCCACCTATAATTACAGGTGCAATCCAACCGCCTCCGCCACCATAAGTTTGATACGGGCCATATCTAGAATGCCAATGCATATACTGAGCAGAAGCAGTTAATGATAATAAAGATAACGTAATAAGAATTAGAAGTTTTTTCATTTTAAGTTCCTTAGATGAAAAAGAGCCGAATTATTAGTTCGACTCTTTTATTTATATTAATGCACGATGTGTCTACTTTCGTAGTCTAACCTAGCTAAAATATATTCCTTTACAAGTTTAGATCTAACGATATCGTCTACACCAAATTCGAAAACCTTAAAAGAGGGCATAAGGTCGGCAATTGCCATGAATTTTTTTAGTCCGGACATATCGGTTTTTCTATACAAATCCGTTTGGCGAAAATCGCCGCAAAATATAATTTTTGACCGCTCTCCTACGCGAGTCATAATTGAATTAAGTTCCATATCTGTCATATTCTGACATTCATCTACAACGATAATAGAATCATCTAGAGTAATGCCTCTGACAAACGACGTAATTAAAAACTTTACTGCACCTTGTTCTGTTAATCTTTGATACGCATCACTACGACCAAATAGATCTTCGCAAATGCCAACATACGGTTCAGTATATACTTCTGTTTTTTCTTTTTCATCTCCCGGTAGATGTCCGATTTCTCTGCTAGGAACAGCTGATCGAACGATTATTACTTGTCGAAATGGATTTGATCTATCTAATACTTCCTCCAATGCGTGATAGAGCGCTATGAATGTTTTTCCTGTTCCGGCTACTCCATGAAGCAACATGATTTTAGAATTATCATATATGTCAAAGACTCGCCGCTGGTTGTCTGTCAATGGATCAATTGTTTTCATATCATCTAATCTCATTTTTAGTTTGTTGTTAACAACTAAATTGAGCGGTGGATGAGCTGGCTGCAATTGAAGATTATTTTTAGACTTTGCCATGTATACCCTCTTAAGAAAAAGAAAGGACATTAGCCTACCGTGCTATTGCCCCCTCAGGTAAAAAAATTGAATTGAAAACATTTTATCGTCTACTTAATTTGTCTGCCAAGTTACTCTTATAATTATTAGAGTGTATCTTAGACAAGACTTCTTTAAAACCACCATCAGGTTGAGTGATACCGAGACGAACGGCGTCACCTAGTGCAGGAGCACCTGTGATGATGTTTTCGTGATTTATTGATTTGCAGGATGGGCATTGTTGTTCTGGACGAACATCATAACGACATAGCACGTCGAATACTGTCTCACAATCGTTGCATTTTAATGTATAACTAGGCATATGTAAACCATTCAGGTGTTTGTCGTTTTTTCCAGGATGCTAGATGCTGCTTTGCACCTAGGTAATAATTTATATATGATCTGACGGAATTCCCGGATACCTTATATACATCTGGCATTGCCGGAGTAGGTTCTGTAAATCCTATTCCTTTTGGGATATGTTTGGGTGGGGTATGCAATACATCAATTAATCTAGCAGTTGCGTGTATTTTACCATAACGATATGTATATTCGTTTAATACTGCAATGAATAATTTATATAACCATTCATAATTTTCATATGAATGTCTTACCCATATAGCTGAGGGATGGTTAATGTGAGTAGAGCTATACAGAAAATCATTACGAGAATCAGCGATAATATAGGCTTTTTTTCTTCGACCTGAATTTGTAAAAGTGTCGCAAATAGTGCCATCGAGAACACGGTGAGCAGTAGATAAAAGTTGAGCATATTCGAGGATCATTTTAACAACGTGTTTATCGGCGTGTAATTCCGCACATTTTTTAGGGTCGTTATGTAGGTAAAATATATTCATATAAAAAGTATAACATAAATCCAATAAAGGAAAATTCAAATAATATGACCACAATTAAAAATATTGCATCTGCTTTATTATAAAATAAATTACCGTATAAGTCAAAATTTTCAAATATACGCATCTATATTACAACCCCGTTGCGATACACTATAGAGTTTTCGTTGATGCAATTTTTCATATTCTTTTATTTTTTCAATTTCAATTTGCATTCTATGATGCAACATTAATCTTGTTTCTTCTTGAATTAATTTTTGTTTTTCTAATTCAAGTTTAGTGAGATTCCGATGGTATTTAACTTCAGTATAATTGCGAACATAGTGTTGATTAACTATTGCGGTACTTGATACTTTACTCATTTTATTTTTTTACTAGAATCTGCTACATCTTTGTCTGCACGCATTTCAATAAATGTAGGCAAGAATAGACGTTCTACACCGTCTCCGCGATCTTTAATGCGTGCGTTATATTTAACAGTTACAATTTTTCCAATTGCAGCTGTTTTTGTAAATTCTTCACGTTGTTCGTCAGAATATCCCGAGCCTACATTAACTTGAATAAGACCATCCGAAGATTCGCATACAAGAGCGCCCAACCGGCCTTTATTTTTACCAGTACCTTCTTCCCAACCAACGACCACAAGATCGCACTCCAATTCACCTTTGAATTTAATTTGTTCCTTGGAACGTTTATCTTCCCAGATGTTTGTCTTGGATTTAAGAATAGTACCTTCTTGACCGTCAGCTAAGAACTTCTCAAAGATCTTTTGTGCGTCATATTGATTGTCTACTTCTTTTGTCCATACGCAATCAATTAATTTGCCTAAGGGAGGTTGGGTTGTTTTTAAATTAATTACACGTTTAACTAAAAACTCGAACCTATCTACATAAGGAGTAATAAATTTACCAATTTTAAAATTGTCATATGGGATAGCATCCCATAATGTTACTCGTACAGAACTTGCTTCTGTCTCAGACATTGTACCCTTAACGCCTTTGCTTAAAATGCCGTTGCCTGTTTTGCGATCAAGAGGTTTACCTGCGGCATCTACAACTAGTAGTTCGCCGTCAAAAACATAATTGGCGCCATAATAAGAAGCCAATTTGAGTAATGCGTCACTAAACAGCTTACTTGGAATATTAAGTTCTTTACCATTGCGGCTCCTGTATTCTACTGTACCATTACGAACGATTGCGTTGAAACGCATGCCATCTAATTTTAACTGGCAATATGCGGGGAATTTAATTTTGTCGACAAGCTTTTGGTCGAATCCAGAAGCCAACATAACCGGGTATGTTGAGATAAGCTTGGGCCAGATTTTATTTGCGGTTGCTTCACTGACTCCACAACGAAGGTCTTGCTTGATGATACGCTCAATAACGCTGGCATCTTTTTCATACACTGACTCCAATACAAAGGTTAGGTGTTCAATTGCTGCATTGCCGGTGACATTGCGTGTTGCAAATTCATTAAGGAGTTCTTGCATTGCCCAAGCCAAAGTTCTTGAACCTTTAGCTTGTTTATTATATGCAGGGATTTTTCGGATGTAATAACTGATAAGAGGATCTAGCGCAATTCGAAACGCTTCTTTTAAGTCAGCATTATTCTTATTATTTGTAAGAATAGCTTCTTTTGCCAAGCGAGAATTATCGGATGCGAGTTGATCTAAAATATCATATACCGTTGTCATAGTAACCTTTCTTTATATGCTTTATTATAACATCTTTTTAGATAAGTGTCAAGCATAAAAGTGCTCATTTTTTAAGCAAATGGTCGCATTTCGGTGTTGATTTTATAAGTAATACTTGTATACTTATGAGGAGTATCTTCAACCGCTTGTTTGGCTTTTTCTAATTTTTGGATATCGTCATAAACACCGATAATATCTTGTTTTCGAGTACGACCAATTGTGTCGCGCCATTCAGCTTCTAAAATATACAAGGTTTTCATATTATGCAGACATTCTTGTAGAATTTGTAATGGTTTCATACATTGTTTCAAATTCTTCATGTTCTTCAATTTCTTTAGTAAAATTTTGTTTGTGATATACCTTAGCCATACGACGAAATGTCTTTTTGCTAAGTTCTAGATTATCACATAACTCTTTAATTGCTTCTCGTTGAAACTCACGTTCGCCCTCTGCGCGAGTCATACTTGCAGAAAGTTCTTTCATACAATCAAGAATTGCTTTACGATCTGTGGGACTGGATGGGATACCTGCCATAATTTATTTCCTTTCAATATCATCTTCAATACAATTGTCGCCATACTGGATTTCGACAATCTTCAATGGGGCATCAGTTTCATTACAAAGCTGATGCCACTCTGTTTTGCCAATGTGAAGACTTTCAAATTTATTAAATACTCCACTTAGCTCAACATCTGTACTACAATTCAGTGAATAAACTGTAGCTGTACCTTCTGCCACAAACCAATGTTCGCCGCGATCTTTATGTCGTTGCATACTTAAACATTTGCCTGGGTCAACTGTCAATTCTTTAACCTTAACATCCTTACCTTGTTCATGTAGAACTCGATAATATCCCCACACGCGCGAGGTCTTTGGTGATTTCCATTCTTGTAGAATCCAAGAGCTAGAATTCTTTTTATCTTCACCACCTACACCAAAGGCAAAGCTTAGACGAGGATTTTGTATATCCATCTCTGGAATATTTTTATCAGTTCGATCTCCGCCATTTGCAAAGATAACCTCATCGTTCGGCCAAATATCTAATGTTTCTTTTATAAAGTGTTTAGCGCTACCGTCGGCATCTGCGCGATCATCAAAGAATACAACTTGATCAATACATTTAAATTCTTGTAATAATGCGATACGTTCCCAAACAGGCATAAAAGGTGCACCCTTCTTTCGGGTCAACCAAGCATCGGAGTTTACTCCTACTACTAGATAATCACCTAATTCTTTTGCCGCTTTAAAATATGCAATATGCCCAGAATGTACTGGATCGAACCCGCCCGTAACTAAAACTATTTTTCTCATTATCGCCTCATTGATGAAATTTCTTTTGCCTCATCGTCACTGAAAATTGGAACAGCATTTGATTTGTGCATAGTACCAATGCCTAGGACCTTTGTACCTGTGTAAACCGGTGCAGGCTTACTAGACACAGCACCCGTAATTTTTTCATTTAAACTTTGAATATTTTTATTCGTAATGCCTCTGGGATTATAAGTTGCAGGAGGTACATACGCATCTGCTTCCATAGCTCGTTTACGCTTTTTATCATCATCTGCAATACCCCATTTCTTCTGCATAAGCTTCCATTCTTCTGCCAAAGCTCTAGCATTACGTGCCTGCTCAGCACTTTGAAATTTAACTTTTGATTTCTTTTTTCCGGTTGTAGATAACCAGGGTCCAACGATGTGCATTGTCATATTAAATCTCCCATACTATATTATAACATCTTTTTCAATACTTGTCAAATGCTCGATATTTATGGTGTTTTACCGTTCTACTGTCATACATTGGATCATCTGGCATATCATCCGAAACTAACCAATTACTTACGACTGGTTCGGGTTCGTCTCGTTTGAAGAACCTAGTCAATCTTTCAAAGAGACTGCGGCTTTTTTTGCTTTTGGTTCTTTCTTGAGGACTGGGATAATATCCACGACAGTTTTTGGTTTAGCAGGAGGAAGAATATTTGGAAATGCTTCTCTTACTAAATCTTCTGTTAGTGTTTTATATCTAGTTTCAAGTTTTTTGTCTTTTGCTAAACAAATTACTTCAGACTCTGTCCAATGGATACCTTCAAGCATTTGAACAAATAATTGTTCTTTCTTAATTTTAGATAAGTTAATATTTGGTTGTAGCCAAATATACATACGTCTAAATTCAGCATACAAGTTTGTTTCCGAATATCCAATTGGAATTTTCTCATCTTTCTTGAATGGAGGTTCTCCCTCGGGCAAATCTAACTTAACATCTGGGTTAAAATTGATTTGTAACATACCTTCAAGTTGTGGACTATGGTATGATCTTAAAACTGCAATTTTTTTGTCTTTGCCGTTTGTTTTTTCGATTTCCTCGAAAATTTGTGGTATAGTTGTTCGCATCAGAACTCCTCAATTAATTCCAACATATTCTTCATTTTATGCTCAATGAAAAAGTTCAAAAGCATACTCTTGTTTTTATCAGGCTGACCTGTATAATTATTTATAATGGAATTTTTAATCTCTTCTGGGATGCATGTAAAATCTACTAATTTACGATTGCGTTCAAAACGAGTTTTAAATTCATCATCTTGTGGCATGGATGTCGCATCTTTATACCAAGCTTCTAGTTTTTTAGTTGTAATAGGCTTTTGCCGCTCGCCTGCAACAATACTATCATCTGCAGACAACACATTAGGGACACCGTCACCTTTATCACCTTTAATAGTATGTTCAAAGATATACTGTTTAGGTGACATCTCCGGTTTAACATATTTCTTTTGTACAGGGGAAAATTGTTTGACATTCTTAAACTTTTGAAGTTGAATAAAGTCATGATCGCCAGAAACAATTAAAAACGGTTTAGGATCATCTTCAAATACTCCGCCACCGGCAAAGTCATTCGTTTGAGACCACTCTGCTAATACTGCAATAACGTCATCTGCTTCTGCACCATCGACGTTAACAACCTTGTAAGGGAAAAACTTATCAATCTCATTACGAATAAGATCAAGAGCTTCAAAGATTGTTTTCCAATCTAGACCAGAATCCTCACGAGCTTTTTTGCGGCCAGCTTTGTAATATTGGAATTCTTGTCTCCTCCAATAATTTCTATTGTCTACGGCAATAACCAGTTGCCCATATTCTTTTCCGAATTTTTGTTTGTAACCTCGAATTGAATTTAAAATCATGTGACGCAATAGTGGTACTTGAATTTCAATATCTTTTCTACCGCCAATTTCTGCCATCAAATTTGAAATAGCCGTTTGGCTGTAATCAACAACAATCATAATATATCTTTCTGTTTAAGTTGCGAGGTTAGTATCAGTATAAGGTTTTCCGGTAATGCCATCTAACGCACCATCGAGTTGCTGTTTTTGCATATATGCAGCATAAGGAGTTAGAACTTCTTTTACTGAAGGTCTTAGTGTTGCGTTTAACAATGTATTACTACATCCTGTTAGTAAGTTAAAAACAACATAGTTTATGTATGATTCTACTGCTCTTTTAATTGCAAGTTTATTAATCTTGCCAGTTACCGTAGTATTGAAAGTATTAACTGTTGATTGTAAATTTCCAAGCGCATTAATTAAACCTGCTCCGCCAGTGTTTGTTAGTACTGCTTGAGTCAATGCAATCTTTGCGGTATTAATAATTGCGCCAGATTTAAATCCATCTACAAGAACTTGAAGATCCACGTCTGGCACATCACCTGCCGGACTACATCCATCTCCTAATAAATCTGCAAGTGTGCATCCGCCAAATGGTTTACCATCTTCGGGATCAGCTTGCCCCGACAATCTATCACTATGAGTTTTGAAATTTATCATTTCAGTTTTCAAACTATTTAAATATGCAAACTCTGCTTCATTGCCTGATGTTGCTACAGGTCCTGCGCCTAAATCTTCTGAAATTTGAGCAAGTCTTGAATTAATTTGAGCAATTGTTTCAGTTGTAACAGTTCCTACTGGATTATAGAAAAACTGATTAGCCATTTGTTGCATAGCATTTACGTCACCCGATATTCCATTTAATGTAGTAGTTACTTGATCGATAAATGCTTTGATTTGAGCAAGCTCCGAAGGAATAAGTCCGCGTGTTGATACTTGTTTCATGCCCTGAGATAACTGGGTATAAACTTGTTGTAATGGACTGCCACCAATCTGTGCAAGAACAATTTTAATTAATTGACAATACGATAACTTTAACGCCATTTGAAACCTTATTTAATAACTCTAAGGATTAGAGTATCAGCATTCATTCTGCCATTTGCGGGCGATGCTTTAGAATTTACACTATCCATATACTTTCTTAATTGTACTTTTGTAGCGCCCATCAAATCTTTAAGTTGATCTGCGGGTTTACGCAAAGTCTTTTGGCAACCCATTTCTGGATCGTAGTTCTGAAAGCTGGAACCTTTAACAACAATACCCATAGCTGAATCTGTTTTATATAAAGCCAACTTACGAGTTTTACTGTTAAATACCCATACTTGTTGCGCGCCAATGATCTCTGCAGGATCGACAGAAGTAATACCTAGATCTGTGTCTTCTTTTTTATACTTAAGATTCTTAACTTGAACACTCGCCGGCTTAGCCTTAATCATTCGAGGTTTACGATTTGCTTTCTTAAACTCTGAATATTTATCACAGTCTTCAATAAATTGTGCTAGCATTTTAACAATGCTTTTTATTTCTCTCTTTGTGATATTAGAATAACCTTCTACCAATTGAGAATCTTTACCTTCGTAAACTGAAATATACTCACGAAGTTTATTCTTACACCATTCTTTAATATCATTCACATACGGCTTTGGAATCTGATTCGCTTGCATATTTTTATACAACGAAAAATCTTCCTTGTTTTTAACTACAGAATCGAATGAGCCTTCCAATTCACCTAGATACTCAGAGATCTTTTCCTTCATTGCATCTTGAATCGAAGGCTTCGGTGTAGATACAACAACCTTTTGCTGCACCGGTTCTGGAATATAAATTGTGGAATCTAAAGTTTCTTTTAGGTATCCTGTAAGTTTAGTCAAATGCTTATCTGAAATTTTACCATTACGCATAATGATACGAGAAATCCAACCATATGTATTTACAATATTAACATCTTTAACTTGGTCAAATGTTTTCAACTCACTTGGCATTTTAACTTTAACATATTCTCGCATATACTTGCGAGCATCTGCTTTTGCTTTCTCAGCAGAATACCAATTCATGATTCTCATCAATTGAACATTATACGTATTTTCTTCAGGAGATAATACAGAAATGCTAGGTTCCGCATCAAGTGATACTCGTGCCATTATTTTTCCTTAATTACTAATTTTTTAAATTTGCGATGATCTTTGGTATTGAGCAAAGGATTTGGAATAAACTTACGTTTATTTTCAAGCAATTTGTTTGTCTTAAATGTCGAAGTGGATTTCTTTAATGGAGTCATATCTAACAGCACGCCAGGCACCTTTATCCAAATCCCATACTGCAAGTACTTCTGTATTTTCTTTTCGTTTAATTTCTTTTTCTTCTGTTACTGGCAAATAGCCTGCACCTAAGGTGCAACGCATATCACGTAGTGTCTCATCTTTTTTAATGAATTTAATTTTCATCTCACCCATTGCAAGATGACTCTTAATCCAATTTTTAAAAATATCACGTTCTCTGTCTGAAGCAGACGTGTACCATTGGCCTGTATATTTTGTAGTATCCATCATAATGTTCCTGTTCATGCTATATTATAACATCTTTTAGTAACCCTGTCAACCGTAAGGGTATTATACTGTAGCAACATATCGATATTGATTAATAACATTAATTTCTTCTGCAATCAGTTTATCTTTGATTTTACCGAATTCTTGTTCCATATAATACCTGGCCATTTTAGCAGTACATTGATCCATTAAACTGGATGTTTCACCTTCTAACCAAAAACGAACAGGAGATTTTCCCCAGGTATTATGTTTTAATGCTGTATGGAAAATTTCACGGTGTTTTTTATCGGTTGGATTAAATGTTACCCATGGACGAGAATATTGTTCAACTTTACTCATAATATAACTCCTTAAACTTCAAAAATAATATTGGGATCAAAATCATCAGCTCTTTGCTCATAATTAACATATCCCCTCGGATTACAAACTACTCTAGTACTACCCACAAGATAATCGAAAGTATCATGTGTGTGCCCGTGTGTCCACATTTTAATTTGTGGATAATCTAAAATGAATTCAGATAGGTCAGATGAATATGCACCATTCATAAGATAATCATCTTTATATCTTGGTTTTGTAGATAACTTGCTAGGTGCATGGTGTCCAACAACTACAAACTTTTGATTGGGTTTACCTTCAACAATTGTTCTAATATATTCCAACATTGCTTTATGGTCAACCACTACATCGTCAGGTCTTAATGTTTTAATAACCTTATATGGTTTACCCCGAGTATCAATTTCACCGTTAGCGACTTTTATAAAGTCGTTCATCATACCACTAATACTAATCATGGTAGAGGGATCTTCTTTATTCATATCAGTCCACAATGTCCCACCAATAAATGTGACATCATCAATAGTAACAGTCTCTTTATCGAGAATATGTAGATTATCTAAATGCCCTAAGTATTCTTTTAGGTTCGGGATTGTTCGTTGAAAGTCTCCATTATAATGTTCATGGTTACCAACAATGTAAATCACATCGTTATATTCTTTAGAACACATATTGAAGAAGTCATGGATTGCCGTAGACTTTTTATTATTGTCATCTTTATGTGCTAGTTGAGCAGCAACACATATATCTCCAGACAGAATAAGAAGATCTGCCTCTTTGGTATTTTTAATTTCAATCGGTCCGAATTCTAAATGAATATCGGACGCTATGTTAATCCTCATCACCTACACCTTTAATTTTTTCCGCAACAATTCGGTGTTCTACATCTTTACCAAATGACATATTTTCATGGTACAACTTAATCAGTCCTTTTCGGTAAAGGTTCTCCATTGTAACCATTATCATAAATTGACTAATTTTTCTTGTTAGGTCATCATCATTTTCGGAAATTAAACCTTCTGCACGAGAGAGCATTTCGGTCATGAGAACAAAGTCTGCCATACGTTCATCAGTTACTTCATCGTCTTCGTCAAACCCCATATGTTGTTCAACGATATCACTAAGAATTGCTAAATCACTTTTGGAAATATTCATTAGAAAATCTCCAACCGTCATATATGGATTGGCTTTCAAATCTGCAGCAAGAATACGTGTCATAGATAAACATTCTTTGCTGGCAATTACATTGTCGTAATTAATATCAAAGTCTGTATATTGCTCGTCGTCTTCTTCCATCATTTTTTACTTTCTTTCTCAAGTTGTTCGATTGCTTTTTCCAATTTAGGAATTAGGTGGTTATAGTTATCTGGACTTAGTAGTCTGGACACCCATTTCTTACGTACTAAAATTCTATCTTTAGTGAGTGCGAAATGGATTTCTTCTAACAATTCTTTTGTAGATTGTTTATCTTCCATGTTACTATTATAACATCTTTTTATTTAAATTGTACTGAGGTTATCCAATTTTTTTGGTTTATTTTCAGCAATCCATTCATCTTCCCCGGCAAATGTGGGAGATTTGGATAACCAATATTGACATTCCCATAAAGTTTGCATGATTTGTTGTTTGTAATGGAAAGCAGTGTATCCATCATTATACGGAGACGTCATTTCGTGACCGTATTTCTCAATATCATAGGTTGTACTCATAATTCAATTTCCTTGTCATGTTGATATAATTTTTGTTCTTGGAATGTTAGCTCACCAAATGTTTTTCTGGGGTTTGCGCACATTACACAATTTGGGTTACCGCATGCCATTGCGTGATGCTTATTAAATTTGTGCGGTTCTTTAACCGGAATTCCAAATGTTTTAGCAATGACTTCTTGCTTATGTATTTTGGTCTGTTTTTGATAAATTCTTTTAGAATGATTAAAACGATCTTCTTCTTTTGACATTATAAATCTCCCAGTATATTTTTATATATTAACCTTTGGCCCTACAATTTTAATTTCCCAATCTAAGATCATATTCTGCTGAAAACGGTGCATTTTGTACGACAAATAAAGGCATGTCATCAATCCACACATCTATATGTATTCCTAGTTTATAACAAGTTTCTTTCTTTGCCCGTCTGCTAGTGAAAATAATGTCTTTGACCAAGTGACTTAGGTCTCTTCGTACATCGTCACCTTCTGCATGAGATCGCATGGTGACGCAATAAACAGTATGTCCGGATGCAATTGCAAATTGAATAAAAGCATTCCAAAGATACTTGTCTCTGGTATATGTGTCGTCGTAATCAAGTGAGATATTCATGATGGTATCATCTTTGGTATAAAAGGAACATTTCGAGGGCCGTGTAATTCTTTGAGTTTCTGATGTGCTTCAAGTACATCTTTGGCATAGACGCGAACTGCTTGCCCTGAAGTAGTTGTAGTTTCAAAACACTTAAGTCTATTGTGCATTTGCATGGTTTGATTGGTCATCAGTAGTTTACCGCAACATAAAATTTAAAAAACCAGATCGTAACCCAGTCACCGTCGTAATAACTATGTTTAAAGCCAAAACGATATCTATCAGAATGATTGTCAAATCCCCATTCCCATTTACCATATCGAACAGCATAATACATATGTCTAAAGATACTCATAAGTTCCCCTATTTCCCGGTTTTCTCAACGGCCGAAATCCTATTGCTTACCCTGCCAAGCAGGATCATCATATTGATCTAGAGCTCCGAGATTCCGATCCGCAACAAAGCTATCTCTAATATAAGCTACATCATCAAATATCTTCATTTCACCAAAACACGCAATATTCCATTTAGTTTCACCGGCTTCCAAAGAAGTTTCGGTACAGACCGGAACACGTATATCGATATTCTCGACCAGATTCTCCGTGCCGTTTTCAAACACTCGCCATACTAATTTTGAGCCGTTGTGTTTCGTATTAAAGCGTATCAGATAGTTGTTCATTATTTTACTCCGTACTTTTGTCGAATCTTCAAAGCAACGATGTTCGCCGGATACATAGGTTCCAGGGACAGCATATCGTCGCATACATCGTCGACAATCATTTCAGCAAATCTCTCGGGATCGATTAGTAGAACAGATTGCATCTGCCCGTCGACCAAGATGGTCTTATACGCTTTCGATAGTTCGGCGTATTGTTTAATTTTTTCATTCATTCGTTAACTCCAAAATGTTCTAATAGTAATTGCTCGATATCTACAAAATCGCCGCATCCATTATCTATAGCAATCTCGACACATTCTTTAACGATTAATTCACCGAATTTCTCAATAGCTTTACGATCGTAGTCATCAAGCTGATCCCAACAACCAGAAGCAGTTAGACCCGACCGATACATCAAATCTTCAAATTTAGTATCCATATAATTTCCGGCGGTAGTAAATTTTAAATCGTTCATCAATTACTCCAGTAAGGTACGTCCATCGATTTCCCAGTATCGCTCTACACCCTTACGGGCCCAATCGGAATCAATAAACTGACCAAGTTGTTTTTCCATATTATTATCCAAGTATATACGACCACCCCAGATACCAGTAGAAGTCCCGATTTTATAGACGGCACCAATAATCCTACCATCATCACTATCGAAGTATACCCATTGCGAGAATTCCTTCTCCATCCATTGTTTCTTTTGTTTACGATTGTTGAGCATAAACTCAACCTCTCGTTTTACATCATCTTCATTCATCATTGTCCCCTTGCTCGGATAGCTGTAGCAGTAAAAGGTGCTTTGGTGTTTTCAGCCAACTTTGCACACGCCTCACGCTCATGCTGTGCTACTAGCTTGGCAAAGGCTTCAAGTTTGTCCAAGTATGTGATTTCACCTGTACGCCAATAGAAAGGCATTTGCGTCTGTTTAGCCATCTCAATGATTTCATCTTGTGTCATGCCTGGCCTCTTGCTTTGATGGCGTCAACGCAACGCTCATGTTGAAACTTATAGATATCACCAATCTTATTGGCATTGATCGAGTAACCTTCGGGGTACCAAACATATTGATGTACTTTTGCTTGTTCAACGGCTCGTAGGCATGCCGCGCGTTCCTCTAGAATAGCCAGTCTAATGAAATCTACTAATTCAATCTCATCCGCTTGTTTGGCCTTATCGCGGATTTGTTCGATCTGATCGTCAGTTAAAGGCCCATCATCTGGTTCATAATTTTTCATATCATCTCCACGCATTAACTAAACCGATTACACAAGTAACGATTGCTACAATATTTACCACCATCTGTGGTTTATTTAACACACGTATAGTCCATGTTAAAAATGCCACAATACCAAGGGTAAACGCCACAATGTTATAGGGATAAGCACGGGGTCCAATGGCATTGCAAATATGTCCAATAATAATGAATACTGCACCTATCCACTGAATGATATCGTTAAATTTCATGTGTTCTTTTCCTTGAGTTTCCTGGCATCACAAGCGGGGCAACCATCTGTGCAGTATTTGCACTCCCCATCTTGCTCTGTCTGTGCCAAGGCTTCTTTAATGGCGGTGATGGCATTTTCTGGTATTTGTTTGTCAACATAACGTTCCGCTGTCACATTCATGTATTCCAACGCCTCCAATGCAAGGCGTAATGCTTTGTCTTTATTCATCGTATAGTATCCCACTCACTGGTTACTTGTGAAGCAATAATTAAAAAAGTATTGAAATTGATATCCCAATGTCGGTATATCTTTTTGGCAGTCATTACAGCTTGTAATCTTTGTGTAAGTTCAGTAACGGGTTCATTTACATCTACACTGAAAGGAATCTCCCACGTCTGCGCAGTCTCATGCTGTAAGGTATTAGCGTTATAGCGTTTTACCGATTCTTTCAGAGTCTTCTTAGTGAAGTATACTTTGTTGAGAGAAAGGTAAGGCACCGCAGGTATGGTGCTACCGTCTAACACACTGGGCCAGGAAGCGGTCGCTGTTTGTCTGATAGCGGGAAAGGTGGGGGCAGGACCAAATGCGGAGTTTAGAGGGGATTGAACGAATGTCTTCATAGCAGTGTTTTTAGACGGAGTTTTTAGCAGGGGTTTTTGGGGCAAATTTTTTCTGGGAAATTTTTTTAGAGAGAGAATTTTGAGAATAGAGTTAACACGAATATAAGGTGGCGGTTGTTTAACCCCTGATCTAGCAACGGGTACCCCTATCTATAATTTAGGGTACCCCTTGTTCTCAGGCGCCGTAGTATTCGCCGTACGCTTCGATCAGATCATTCTGCATCTGTTCGGTCTCGATGTCGTGAGCTAGAACCGCCACGGCCTCTTTGGGGAGACCCGTGATCTTAGCGATCGATTCGTTGCTAAGTCCCATTGCTACGCACTCTACGAGCTCTGCGTATAGATCTTTCATATGACTCATGCTGTTTCCTTTTGATCCATCATTTCAAATAACACAAATTTCGCGATGTTTAACTGCTGGCGAATAAGTTCCTTTGTGGCCTTGCTGTTTATATCCGCCGCATGCTGATATGCTGTAAGCTCTTGCACATCTGACAGAATGCCAGCAACCACCATCTCTAAGCCCGTCATGCGACCGATAGCCATGTACTGCTCTCGGATCTGGTCTGTGGTCATGCCGTACATTGCGATCTCGCGCTTGTAGGTTTCGTTGCTTGTAATCATCTCACCCATTGCTTTGTAATTGATAGTCATGTTCAAACCTTTGTCAAAATGTAGTAGAAAAACGGACCGAATGCAACTGCTACGAACAGCGCTGCTTGGGATACTTCTATCGCTAGCTCTTTTATCATCTGTGTTCCTTTGTTCATGTCTTTATTATAACACCGTTTGAATACCCTGTCAACCTGTGTGGTTAATAGGACTGATGAGAATGACCAATAGCGTACGCTATGGCATCACCGTCTGCACAGGTGTCTCCAGAAGCATCTACAGGCCGTGGGGTGAAGATGTCTGCGAAATCGTCGTAACAGTAGTATCCGGAGTGGGTTACAACCAAGCGAGCGTCTGCGGGCAATGCCGACAATGCCGCAATCATGTCTGCTACGGTAATGTGATCTGGGATCATGGGTGCTGCTGAATTGGTCATAATCTACTCCTACTGTTTGTTTCTTAATATGCCTCAATTATAGCACATTTTGGACAACCTGTCAAGCATTTTCTCAAAGACCATACGTAGGAATAGGGTATTTACCCCTACGGACGGCATCTTTTAGCATGTTTTGGGAAAAACGGCGTAAAAAAGCTAATGTTTTCATAGACTTATAACGCCGTTTTCTCACTTTCTAGCGCCAGCAACACTTAAAATACAGTGCCAGCAAACTGCTCATAGTCATAAAATGCCACGAGCTTATCATTCATGAAGTATACTGTGAGACCCCCAAGATCATCTCGTTGGTCATAAGCGCCAGCAACGAGTGCGTCGAACATTTCTTCGAGTCGTTCTTCGCTAGTAGTCTCTGCGAGTTCATTCCAATCTACAGTGTAATCTGTGTTGTTGATCAGATTCGATTCAGCTTCAGTTAACATTCTCATAATATAGACCTTTCTGTTTTGCTACATAGAGTATTATAACACCATGTAGAATTCTTGTCAATAGCTTTTTGAGGGGAATCTGGCGGTTGGATCCGCTCTGAGCTTCATGCCAGAGTTTGATTTACCTTTGGCTGAGACCGGCTTTGGGTTCTTTCTGCCCTTCAAAGTCTCTATAGAGCCACCGGCAGCTAGGAACCTTGCAACTGCATCTTCCTGCATGGTACGGGCGACTTCTTTCGGTACTGGTGCTAGTTCTCTTAGATCGTTATTCATGCTACTTTGTCCCATGCTTTTTTGCTTTCGATTGCGAACACGGCATAGGCCTCAATGGTCTTTTGAGTCTGTGCCATCGGATTTTCTTTGACAAAAGCGATGAAGTTGAAAAACTCCATTCCCAAGAATGCTGCATCTGATTCCAAATGCTTGATTGCTGTTTCTATTCTCATACTATTCCTTGTTGCTATGTCTCTATTATAGCACACTCTGATCGTTTGGACAAGCAATAACCCGTTGGTTTGCTGGGGTACTTTGTGAGGTTGACAGAACTTTTGAATGATGTTAAAATAATAGATTGCTTTAATATTATGATCAATCTGTTTAATATAAAGTATTATCTGATCTATTCCATGCTTTAATAGCTATATATAGCATTTCCAAATAGGCTCGATTATTCTCCGAGTTATCCACCGGTTATCCACTGATTATCTTCGATTATCCACTAAAAATACGCATCGTAATGTGGTTTCTACACGGTTAATCTCTATCTTTATTCCTCATTGTATCTATCATACTATTATCTGCTAATTGCTGATAATCGTTTGCGGTCGTTTCCAATGCTTTCCATCTATAATCTATTACGTGATTATTATCTAATGCTTTTACTGGTTCTGCAGTATATTCATTATATGTGTTATTCTTGCTCATTCGTATAACTTCTTTGATTGTTTCTATATCAGATCTTTCGTTATAAGTACCAGTAAAATATCCTTCTATATTCTTCATTCCTTTTAGATCTCTCGTGCTGTTTACATATAGATAAATTACGTTAATATCATCTTTATGCTTATCAAGAAATGCATAATATTCTTTCATATTACCCGCTACTACGAATTTCTTTTTAATCATTTTCGATCCGGATCAAAGATTACTAATAGACATAATAGTATTATGAATAGAATTATTGCGAAATCTGGCATTAGTCTTTTCCATACATTATTGCGATTGCTGATGCGATTAATGCCAGGATCAGATAATACAAATCGTTCGTAGCAATAGCATATAACGAAAATCCGATTGCGACGATATATGCCAGCATTATCATTTTAATCTATCCACAAGCTATGTTGTTTTTTGTAATAATTACTTTGACCATTATCTGGAGTGGGTTCTTTCAAGTACGCTTGAATTACTTTATTCGCGAACGCTTCCAGAATAACATCAGTTGATTCCGAATGATCCAAGGGATCTCGATCTAGAATTGTGACATATTCGTCGATCAGTTTATCAAGCATTTTCTTCCTCCAGCATTGAGAGATAATCATTGTACATTACGTTGAGTCGAATGGGATCTAATTCTTTCAATGCATATCCAAATGAGTATTCGATACCAGCTAGATTAACCGGCGGATAATCGTCGTTTAACATTTCTATAAAGTCTTGTTCTGACATATTATGGTCTGCTTTCATAAAATAGATATTCCCAAACTCGTTCGCGAACTACGGTATCTGTCGCTTCTTCGTGTCCCAGATCATTAGCCAATTGCTCTAATAATCCTTTTACCTGATTCCAGGTTAGATTTGCTCTTAAAGCTAAATCGACAATGCGATATACTTCGTAATCACCTTCTTCGGTGAACATTCCAAATTCTGGTACAACAATATTATTAGCCATAATGTTCCATTTCGTCTAAAAGATAAACACGTTTAACAAGCGAACTGATGCTTGATGCTGGGTGCCAGTAATGAGGCATATCTTCTACTGTTGCGTTATATATCTCAAATGCTGTTGGTCTTGTAATAACGGTGCCGTGTGCTCCGAATACGTGTGCCATAGAATCCCAGCGTACGTGTGCTCTTGCAATCGCGTCTTGAGGTCCACCGGTGCCAGTATATACGCAGATATCAGACCGCTCTCTGGAGATAAAATAAGTTTCAGAGCCATCTTCCCAGGTCTCTTTAACTACGTAATCTTTTCTATCATCTCTCATTTGCATTTCCTTTTTCATGCTTTAATTATAGCACATTTTGGACAATGTGTCAAGCAATAACCCTTCAGACCGCTGGGGTATTAATTTCTTAATTAGACCAGATACTCAGCTTCCTTTGTGAATATAGATAATTGATAAACGACTTCGTCATAGGCGTCTGTAATATCCTCGTCTAGGTCATCCCAATTTTCTTTTATTGATTTTAGACCAGCAATTAAATCGGTTCCTAAACCTGATTCTTTTGTATATTTAGCGATGATATCGAATTCTGATAATGTACCGTATTGAATAGACATAATATGATTCCTTAATAATTGTAAATGGAGTTTTCGGCAGACTCGATTAATTCCTGAGTTTCAGCAAATAATTTAGTGTCCTCAGGTTGAATAAGACCCCGATAATTGGTTTCATATAAGCAACTTAAAAGCATTTGAATTTGAGCATTATTTAGCTCGACTGTTATTGTGGGTTCTTTTTGCATTTTGTTTTCCTTCTTACTATGCCTCAATTATAGCACATTTTGGTCAACCTGTCAAGCAATAACCCTTTGGAAACTAGGGTTACTGAGAGTTCAATGTTGGTGAGTACTCACCAATTAATTCACGTTCTAAAGCGTGAGCTGAAGCTTTGCCTCTGACGATCGCAAGTTCTTGTGCAACAAACGCTGAGACCCCGTAGGACCTGATAGCGTCGCATAACATCCAGGACTTGTGCTCAGTCAATGCCCGTCTAATATGCTTTTGTACGCGGATTTTGAGGTCCCGTTTGCGAAAACCCTGAGTGATTCCGATGTAGAAATCTCCGGTTGCTACGTTTTGTAGCATGTAAACGATATGGCGTCTGTCTGATCTTTTCTTTCTCATGCCCTAATTATAGCACATTTTGACCAAAAGGACAAGCAATAACCCTTCAGACTTCTGGGGTATTGACAAAACACTTGAAAGATGTTAAAATGCACTACTTGACACCGAAGTGTTTCTTGATATCTTTGCGTGCATTGGCCAGCGCAGATATAACAACCTTTTCATCAAAAGACGTGAATGCAGATGATGTACTGGCATTAGCAACGACACCAACTGCTTCATTAATCAAGTGATGTAAAAAGGTGTCAAAGCATTTATTGTCAACTCCTTGCCAGTCCACATGTCCTGGACCAGGTCCCCATGGCTCATCTTGCCACATAGGCATGTCTGCCCTCTCCATTATTTTTCTTATATTCTCATTCATGCTGTTATCCATTTTTCTTGATCTTTGAATATGATAGATTCCGCACCATCATATTCATCTATCATAAATTCTGTACCGACAGTTACCCACACTACCGTCAGATCGCTAGCTCCGCTGAAATAATGATTAGGATACTTTTCTTCGCAATACAATTCAATTGTCTCAGGTCTTGTACCATCACCTACCATTTGAACGACAGCTGGGTCAAATAGCAATTCTGGCACATCTCTATTCCAAGTAGACCAACCTGCACCGAAACCTGGCGATACCAGTACAGCAACTTTGCCGTCTCTAATTAGCTTTTTCATATCAAATCACTCCTCGGGATTGTCAGTTTCATACTGATACATATTATCGCTGATGCCAAACTCGGCATCTAGCTCTTCGGGAATAGTGCGCTCGACATCTTCTGCTGACATTGTGCCGAGTTCGTAATAATCGTCTGAACCATTAGAATACATTCCAGCAAAGCACATGCCTGACTCATAGTATTTTGCCTCAACCTCAAATCCCATACGCTCTAGCTTTTCATAAAAAGCAATTGGTGGTGCCCAGGCTGTATCAAATACTGCCTCAAGCGTATCAGGGTATTCTTCATAGATGTCGACGCTATGGCATTCTGTATCCCATTTGGTTCCCCATTCATTTACGCAAAAATCATACCAGGATGCGTAACCAAACTTCTCGATGTTTGACTTTATCAATTCTTCATCTTTCTCCGATGATGCAATTGATTCAGATAATCCTTTCGGTACTGGAACAAACTCATTAAAGAATTTGCCTTCAGTCAAAGCGTTGTGCGCTCGAATAATCATAGCTGGGTCTTTATGAGTGAGGCGAACTGTATTACTGCACCAATTAGGCATATCTATTCCTTAAATCAAATCAATTTGTACTTGCTTAGCAATCTGAGTAGTATTCATACTCTTCATGCTAACCATCGTGGGTAATTCTTTGTTTGCTCTTTTAGCAAAATAGCGATCGCTACTCAAACGCAACAACCCATCCCATGCTGCCTGCTTCAAGCTGTGATGAGCATATACATTGAATATATTGCCGACCGTAGTATAGATTCCAAAGCCATCTATAATGACTCGGATCTTCTGTGAATTCTTCAAACCATCAACCAATGTCTTTGTACGCATATTTTCTCCTTACCAAGCCAACTCTTTTGCTGGGAAACGAATCTTGCCTTCGTAGTCAAGCTGTGACTGCTCGAACTCTGTGAGGTAGTCGTCGCTGACAATGTTCCAGCTTAGGATATACTCACGATAGAACTCGTCGTCACTCTCAATCTTTGGACGTAAACAAAAGATTGCTTTGACAGCCTCTTCATCGCCACCTTTGAAGTGCTTGATAGCGTAATCGCTACCACCTTTGGCTTTCCAGTATTGAGGACACTCGCCAGTACCATCCCAATCGTGAGCACCATAATTTTCGTATACTTGAGTTGAAATGACTAATTTCATATATTTCCTTGTTACTATGACTCTATTATAGCACGATTTGGACAACCTGTCAAGCATACCCTAGCAACTTGTATGGGTACTATAAAGTGCTTGACAGAACACTTGAACGATGTTATAATGCAATCCGATTATTCGCCTCGATATATTACCAGAGTTTTAACATTAACTCCAGCATCCATTGGTTCATATATTTGCTGTTCTCCATCCCATTGATCTTGGTCAAAATCTTTATGGTATGACTTAATGGGTTTGAATATCACCTGTTTATTGGTATGATGTGATTTGACATATACTGTATTAGGAAAGATAATCGAGCCAGCTATTTTCTCTGTAGAGATAGTTAATCGTTTGGCGTTAGGATGATAAACACAATCTTTAGTGTTTAATACTAATTCTCTATTATACGTCATAATTAGTTAATCTTTTAATATCTTTGGGTTTGACAATAAGTATATGCCGGTGTATTTCGTCTTTGATCTTGAAAGGTAAATCAAGATGAATAGTTACTGTAGGTCCTTGTTGTTCGTTGATAACCCTGTCATTACCCACAGAGCCTACCCACCTAACACCTTTGTACACTCCAGTAACTCTATCACCTAATTGATATTTACCTAAGTATCTAATAGATTCAAAATGATCTTTTAGACTAGCCATTCTTGAGTTTATTACCTAATGTGAATTTACTTAGAACATCCTTAGCAAGAGAGAAATCATCGACATCGTCTTCTAGATATATTTTCTCTTTTCTATAAGCAGTAATCAATTCATTTGCATAAGCAATATCGTCAAAGCTACAAGTATTTAACCATTTTGTAAATGTCTCATTGTCTGCTTTCAATAAGAACATTAAATTTCCCATATCTCGGTCTGTCATATCAAGCACCTTGGGTGAGCACGTACTTAGCCAATTGTTTCCAATCGCCACCTTCTGCACGAATCTTTGTTGTTGAGATTAACGAACGCAAACTCAAGTTCTCAATGCTGTTGCCAATTGTCTTGATGAATGCAATTGCGTCAGCTTTATGTGTTGTCGCAAACTCTGGCATAAACTCTGAATCATCAATCAATACTTCCATGCGCTCAATCTTTTGAGCTTGTGTCATGCTCAAGTCAACGCACATTGCACGACTCTTAACAGCTTGGTCTACACGATCAAGATCCATGTTGGAAATAAACACAATGCTACCTGTAAACTTGAAACTGCGGGGCAAGTCGTCATCTTTCATGTCCGCATTCCAGTTGATCCAGCGTTCGCCGTATGAGTCAAGCGCACCCTTGAGCAAGTTAAGAGCAACTGGGTCTTTGAGCACGCTATCGCAGTCGTCAAATACTAATACTTGACCGTTGCCTTCGAACAATGTGCGATACAGACCTTTAGCAGTACTGTAACCTTTTACAATGCGAAAACTCTTGTCAGAATTAATGCGAGCACCTTCTTCGAACTGTGCTAAGTCTGTGGTGTCAATCAAGTTCTGTGCCTTGAGTGATTTCAAAACAGTATGTGTCTTACCCAAGCCACCTTGGCCTGTGATAATTGCTGATGCAATAGTCTTTTTAGCAACCATTGTGACCATTTGTGCAACAAAGTCAAAACGCTTGTTGATACCAAACTCGTCAACCTTGGGCTGGGTATTTACAGTACCGCTTACTGGTTCTACTTGCAAACCTAATTTAGCAATCTGGTCGCGCACATATGATTCGTGACGTGATCTTGAGACCATTTTGCCATCAACAAAACCTTCGAAACGATTCTTTGCTTTGTTGAAAATTACTTTTACACGCATACTAACTCCTGTTTTTGTTTGCTATATATCTATTATAATTGCTTTTGCACATTTGCACAAGCAAAAACCCTTTTGGCTTTATGGGTTCTTTTGATTTGCACAAATTTACTTTTCATCATGTCATAATTATATGTGCAAATGCACATCTTGTCAAGCCTTTTCAGTCAAAAAGATTCGAATTTCTGTTGAAAAAGTGCTTGACAAGACATCAAAAAGAATATATAATCGAGATAATATTATCTACAATATAAGGATTCTATATGGATATTCAACCAAAAGACACAAGCAAAGGTCACTTTTATATCAGTTTGATTAAAAGTGGAATTAGAATTATAGCAGGAGCATACTTAATCACGGGTGATTTTGTTATTGCCGGTCTATTGCTAATTACTGCAGAACTATTGGGAATCCTCGAGGAGATAGTGTGAAAGCGTCTGCATTTAGAACATGGGTATCTCACCTATGGCATGAGAATCTAGAGGAAAGACTGTTATATAAAGAACAACGCTTGTCTATGCAAGAATATTGGGACAAATACAAATGGTGGCTAAAAAGAGAATATCTACATCAAACACGAAAGAACACATAATGAGTTTTAGAAATCAAATCATCGATGCAACCGCAGCACGATACACCGCAGATATTGAACAGTTGCGAATTGACGCTGAGGTATTATTGCAACATACTGTGGGTGTACCAGGTTCATCTAGCACCTGTGCATCATTCGATGCTATAGTAACACAGATTGCTTATTTAGAATCAAAACTCGCATCGCTTTCATTATTTAAATGAAAATCAAAGACGGAGAGACATTTGAAGAATGGTCTGAAAGAGTCAGACAGTTTGAATTCGGTTATGCCATGCAAGCATTGTCAAACGGAACGGACCATGACACAGTATTAGAACAGATGTCTATTCGCATTACAAATAAAATGAAACATTATATCTTCACTTGCATCCAAGTACCTTACAGATATGATGTGAATAAAAATAAACTTGAATACGAACAAATAATGAAAATGATATCTCCGATTGCGGATCATGTCACTTGGGATAATTAAAAATGAGACACACAATTTATTACGTTTTAATCGTGACAGTATCCACAGCTGCCGTCGCAGTGCAGATACTTTATAACTTACACAGGGTTTAGACCGTCTAACTCTCGATCTGATTCTGTTATTACCAGAGTCGTGTTAGGCATTATCTTTAGCAATGCCTCTTGTATCTCATCTAAAGACTTGCCTTGAATTAAAAATGCTTCAGGGTTCAAAGTCCATAAGTATACTTGATCTCCGTGATGCTCAACCCTGCATTCTATATACTTTTCCTGTTCACTAGGCGGAGTAAGCATTTTATATTGCTGCATGTCTTTATTAGTTAATACTTTAATAAGACCAAGAGCATTCCAAATTACCCACACATAAAATATGTATTCAAGTAGTTGTAGTATTGTCATTATATTATTGCCTGTTAAAACCTAAAAATATAGATGCTAATTTGTTCTTCTTTAATTATTGTTGGTTGGCTATTGTAAATTTATATCCTGAAGAAACATTCAACCAATTAGTTAATGCACCAACCTGTGTCGGACTGTTTTTATCTATAGTATTACCTATACCCAAACCACCAGTGTCGTTTTTGCCCCAAGTCCATAAGGTACCGTCGGTTTTAATGGCTGCAGAATGAAACTTGTTTGCTTTTATTTTTGACCAAGTAGTTAGTGCGCCGACTTGTACGGGACTAACAGTATCTGTATTATTACTTAATCCTAAATTACTATAATAATTAAACCCCCATGACCATAAGGTACCGTCGGTTTTAATTGCGTGACCATAGCTTCTACCTAAACTTACCGATGCCCAAGTTGTCAGTGCCCCTATTTGTTTTGGACTTGAATAATTTGAGGACCCACCTAATCCTAATTGACCAACATTGTTTTTGCCCCATGCCCACATTGTACCATTAGTTTTAATAGCAGCAGATTGCACCTCTAATGCAGATACAGATAACCAATTAGTTAATGACCCAACTTGTACTGGACTAGAATAACTGGAGGCATTATTTAAACCTAATATCCCATAACTAGCACTGCCCCATGCCCATAAGGTTCCATCGGTTTTGGTGGCTATTGTATGCATGTACCCTGCGGCAACATCTAACCAGCTAGTTAATGCACCAACTTGTACGGGACTAGATCTATTTGCAGTGTCGCTCAAACCAAGACCGCCATAAGCATTATTTCCCCATGTCCACAAAGTACCATCAGTTTTAATTGCCAATGATATATTTAGTGTCCCTGAAATACTTGACCAATTGGTTAGAGAACCAACTTGTACCGGGCTTGAATAACCTGTAGTATTACCTAAACCGAGGCACCCTCTCGTATTACGTCCCCATACCCACAGGGTACCATCGGTTTTAATTGATAAAGAATGTACTTGTCCGCCAGCAACTTTTGCCCAATTGGCCATGGCGCCAACTTGTTTTGGACTTGAATAATTTGTAGTATTACCTATCCCCATTTCGCCTGACGTATTAAGTCCCCAAGACCAAAGGTAATTTGCTGGGGGAATAGGAATATCCCAAGTCTGTACATTCATTCCGCCAAGAGCGAAGTTAACATTTGTAATTTGCATTTTAATTCTTTCTTATACGTTTGCTGTATTTATTGCTGAGAACGTTTTGCTTGTTAGTACCCAAAGCGTGCTCTGTATTTACTATGTTCTGCTCGTACTTGTGTTAAAGATAATTCTGTATCCCATACTTTAACGAATGCAACATCGGCATCTACTTCTTCAGATCCGTCATACTTGCTAAACAATCTCAATCCATTAAATCCAGTACCACTACTGTTACTCCCGTTAAAGTGTGGAGTACCGCCTAAGTAGTCTTTATAAGCAGTAGTTTTTTCTGGGTCTTCTCTTCCTTTAAAGGTTAACCATACAAAATGCCAATTATTATCTGCTTCGGTACTGTTACCACCTATAAAGCTACTACCTTCAGTAAAGACAATATCCATAAGACAGATGCCCGAACCCCATAGTCCTAATAAGAGATCAGGTGACGCTGAATTGGCATTGAGTAATCTACCCGGAGTGGTTCCGTTCCATTTGTATGCCATGCCTACTGTATAAGCCTGAGTGCCGCTACTGTAATTTGGACCAAATGCCAAGAAGTCTGTGCTGCTTGCAGTAGTTACTCTAAACACCCCGCCATTGGCACTATTCCAACTAATATTATTTCCAGGATTTGCTACAGTAATAGCGTATGCGCCAGTGCCGATTATCGTACTTCCATTTGTAGGTACTGCTGAGTAGTATGCTGCATCAAAATCTATAATAGGTAATAATGGTGGCGGAGTAGTAACAATTTTCATTCCGCCTAATAATTCTAATCCTGATAATCGCATCTTATGCCTTTAGATTCTTTATATGAGTTTTATGTACGCGGCATTGCACTTGGCCGTTGTAATAATCTTCTGTCTCTAAAACTCGTCTATCCATTTGTTCTCTTGCTTCCAAATAATTGCACAAACCTTTGTTTGGGCATATATGCAGTATCTCTCGTATAAACTTATCCGCACCATGCGTTTCAACATCTTTCTTAACCTCATCAGATGAAGACCAATAATCTCTCCAATCTGACTCAACCTTTAATCTTTTCTTCTTACCCTTAACTACCTTTGTTCTGCGAAACCAAAACAACTTTTTACCTATATACTTGCGATTCGTGGCAGTATTGGTAATCAAGTACACATAACCATATGCTTCTTCTGGAACAGTTTCTAAAGGCTTTTCTTTATATAACCACATCTAAATACCAATATTAAATTAGTATTTATACGGTTTCCCAATAGTCGTTTCCATCAGAAAAGTTATCACCATCATCCCTTGGCGGAACAAAGAAGTAATCATCGGGATTTGTCATTATATCTTCGGCGTCTTCAGCTAGTTCGCCGGTGCCCATAATGCCGGCTTTTTGCAGCATTCGGGACTGTATTGATTTCTTATATCTGTGTTCTTCAGATTCCTCGCGTGCCATATATGCCGCTTGCTTTTCTGAAAACACCTTCTTGTGCTCTTCATTCCATTGTCTGGAATTTGCACAGGCGCGAGAACAGAACTTACCTGGTTTGGTATGCTCTGTACTACACTTAGGACAGGTCTTCGTCTTCGTACTCATCCTGTTGATCTTCATCCATATGCGACCCACAGAATGGACAGAATTCTACTTTATAGTAGTCTTCGTCAAGATCAAAATTTATCTTGAAGACGCCATCACACTCGACGCATTCGTGGTGTTGCTTTCTTGCCATGTTAATCCTCTCTTTTTAGCTTCTGCATCAAATACTCGTTGACGCAGGTCAGATGAACTAAAGAAATGATCTCGTTTATTAAAATACAATTCTATTCCTCTTTTCATGCAAATATCTTTGCCGGTATAGTCTGTATCTTTATATTCCTCACCCAAGATTCGAACATCAATTGGCAATGCCATAAAGATATCCTCGAGCTCTTTCTCTGTCGAATATACTATAATCTCATCAACATGCTTGCATGATGATACCTGAATCTGTCTCTCAATGATTGACTGAACAGGTTTGTTTTTAGATTTTCTATCTATTGTCGGATCGACTTGAATCGCAGCAATTAGATAATCGCATTGACGCTTTGCTTCTTCCAACATAATTACATGACCTGCATGGAACAGATCAAAGGTGGAACACGTGATTCCAATTTTTTTGTTTGCGCTCATATTTTCTCCACTTCAATGTTACACTTATTTAAAAATTCTATACCTTCATCGCTTCTATATTGATTGCGATAAAACACTTTTTTAATCCCTGCTATATGTATAAGTTTAGCACAGTCAAAGCATGGTGCATGAGTAATATACATTGTAGCACCATCGCCTGATTCATTTGACTTAGCCAACTTACCAATAGCATTCATTTCAGCATGGATAACTTCTTGCTTTGTTTTTGTGCGGGTGGTAATCATAGGATACGCAGGTCCACCCATATCAATTACATAAGTAGAATGCTCTTCAAAAGTATCCTCACAAGTATTATCCCAGCCAGCTGGAGTGCCGTTGTATCCAATAGATATAATTCTATTGTCTTTTTCTACAACAGCACCAACTTGTAATCGGTTAGCATATGATAACTTAGCATAAGTCTCAGCAACAATCATATGAGCATAATCAAATTTATTCGGCATTCCATTTTCCTTTAGGACATTTCGCAGGCTTAATTAAAGTCTTGCCCCATATTGAGCATCCACACGCTTCACAAGTATTAATACCCATGATTTGTGTTTTATGCTCGCACTCATCGCATATTAATCTTCTTTTCTCAAAGAATTTTAATTCTCTTTCTTGATCCATTTTTTACAATAATATTCCGGACGCACCTTAGCATCCCAAGTTTTACAATACTTTGTGCCAGGTACATAAGCACCACAGTTAGCACAATTCTTTTCACCTTTGGCTTTTTCATACGCTGGCGGCAATTTTGCTGAGATCAATGAACCATCGGCATAATACCTTGGCTCGGTTAGTTCTTTAAAAGTTTTCATTTTTGTTTTGCCCAAACATCTTCCCAGTTTCCTGTATGTGCTGCCTTGGCATAATCGGTTGCTCTATTCTCAAAGAAGTTAGTGTGAATAGGTGCATTAATCATTTCTTCAACCCAAGGTAGCGGATTCTTTTTAACCTTCATAATTCCCTTAAGACCAAGACTAATAAGGCGACGATCAGTAATATAGCGAATATATTGTTTAACGTCAGCTGCATTTAAATTTTCCATAGGACCCATGGCAAATGCTAAATCAATAAAGCGGTCTTCGAGTAAAACCATTTGCTCGGCAATTGTATACAGTTCACCTTTGAGCTGATCGTTCCAAATCTCCGGATTCTCTTGTATATATGTTCTGAATAATTTGATCATAGCCTCACAATGCTGAGTCTCATCCACAATAGACCAAGTAACAATTTGTCCCATACCCTTCATTTTACCATGACGAGGGAAATTTAACAACATAATAAAAGAACTAAACAACTGCATACCTTCTGTAAATGCTGAGAAGATAGCAATATGTTTTGCTGTGTTTTCTTTTGTGGAGTTCTGTAATGAAATGTTAGTAACATAATCATGCTTAGCTTTCATTTCTTCATAAGCTAAGAACTCATTATACATTGTCTCAGGTAATCCCAAAGTCTCAATTAAATGTGAGTATGCTGCAATATGTAGAGCTTCGCGTGCTGCAAAGCCCAATAGCATCATGCGTACTTCAGGCTGAGGAAAATAAGGCAAGTAATTGTTGACGTAACCACCAGCAACGTCGATATCTCCCTGCGTAAAAAAGCGGAAAATATGTGTGAGGAATTGTTTTTCGTTTGCATTTAGTTTCTTTTTCCAATCTTTAACATCTTCTACCATTGGTACTTCAGTATGTAACCAATGACTTTGTTCGTGTTTCAACCATGCATCATATGCCCAAGGGTAATTGAAGGGTTTGAATGAGTCTCTAGTATCCATTAAATTGGATTTTGTTTTTTTAATCATTGAGGAACTCTTCTACTAAATTTTTTGCTCTAACGCCTATTAGTCTGCCAGCAACATTGCCATTTTCATCTATCTTAACAAGTGTAGGGACACTTCTAATTCCAAATTCAATTGCAACTTCTTGATGCACATCAATATCTACAACTTCAATAGGAATATTAATATTAGTATTAACTTCTTCAAGTATACTGGCCATTGCTTTACATGGTTGGCACCATGATGCTGTAAATCTAATTATTTTTTTCATTTTTATCCTTCACATGCTAAACAAACGTCTTCGGTTGCTAATGCTTTCAAGTCAATCTCTTCCATGACTTGTCGCTCTATTTTCTTTGATATCTTATCTGCTTTACCAATCTTTTCTGAACGGCAATAGTATAATGTCTTTAGGCCTTGTTTCCACGCTTGAAAGTGAACAGCATGGATATACTTAATATTACTATCTGGTCTAAAGAATAGATTAACAGATTGTGCTTGATCTATATATTGCTGTCTGTCTGCAGAATGTTGTACTACCCAACGCTGGTCAATTTCCATAGATGTTTTAAATACATCTTTTGTCCAATCATCAAATATATCAAGATGTTGAACTGATCCATCATTAGCAATAATACTAGACCAAATCTCATTATACTTTTCGCCTGCATCTGCAAAATCTGATTCACCTAACTTTTGCTTAATAATTCTATCTAGCCATTTGTTTTTATTAAGCATTGAACCCGATAAAGTATCTTGTCTATATGCGTTTGCACGAAGCGGTTCAATAGAAGGGGAAGTATTACCCATAATAATAGAAGAAGAAGCGTTTGGAGCAATAGCAAGCATATGAGAGAAGCGGCGTCCAGTACCTGTCGCATCAGGTGCTTCACCTCGTTCTTTACCCAATTGAATGTTAGCATTATCTAATTCCTTACGAATGTGTGCAAATATCTTATGATTCAATCCTGTTGCCGATGCCGATTCCCACGGGAGGTTGTTCTTTTGTAGTAGAGCGTGCCAACCGAGAGCACCAATACCAATAGACCGTTCACGAGTAGCACTAAATCTTGCGCGTGATATGCTGTCAGGAGCATTATCAATGAAATACTGCAAGACGTTATCGAGCATCTCCGCAACGTCCCGAAGAAAAAGTCTGTCATCTTTCCAATCATCATAATACTCCAAGTTTAAAGAGGACAAGCAACATACCGCAGTACGATCTTTATCCGTTGGTAAAAT